>Ga0308419_1000037_pt1 | contig 107738 bp, 90 predicted proteins | sample HotsprSampleMS50_FD_203674 | JGI IMG/M metagenome (GOLD analysis project Ga0308419, IMG submission 203674) | Hot spring phototrophic mat microbial communities from Mushroom Spring, Yellowstone National Park, Wyoming, United States - 20090730_MS50 ... | reverse complement strand
CAACCCGATCCCCAGGGCGGTGATCGGCCGCGTGGTTCCCGGGAGCGCCGCCGAGAAGGCCGGAATGCGGCCGGGCGACGTCCTCGACGCGATCGACGGCAAGTGGGTCGTGAGCGCCGACGAGCTGCAGGCCCTGCAGGACCTCCAGAAGAAGGTGCTGGAGGGGAAGGCCACCCCCAAGGAGCTGAACCTTCGCAGGGAGGAGCTGCGCAAGCGCCTGCAGAGCGCCATGATGCCGCTCCGCGCGATGGATCGGCTGATGACGGGCACCGAGGGCGTCGTGGACGTGCGGTGGCGGCGCGAGGGCAAGCAGTACTCGGCGAAGATCGAGAAGGGGACCTGGTCGATGCCGGTGGTCTCCCAGCGGCCGGACGGGACGATCGTGGTGCGCTTCGCTCCGGGCTGCGCGGAGATGCTGAAGGAGGTCCTCGGGTGGCGCGCGCAGGCCACGCTCGATCTGCGGGGCGAGTCGAACGGAGACTACGCGGCGATGCGGCAGGCGTTGGCGGTGGTCGCGCCATCCGGCGCCTACGGCAAGCTGGTGCGGACCAACCCACAGCAGAAGGCGACCGATTTCGCCGTGCAGAACGGCAACGCCAAGGCGCCCAAGCTGACCATCCTGGTGGATCGGCACACGTCGGGCGCGGCGGAGATCTTCGCGCTGGCGCTCAGCCAGAAGGGCGCGACGCTCAAGGGGAGCCAAATGGCTGGCGACCCCCGGGTCATCGACACGGTGCCCCTGCCGGACGGCGGGGCCTACACGCTGGTGACCGCCAAGTTCCAGGTCGCCGCGGGCAAGGGAGGTGCGAAGTGAAGATCGTTCTGCGTCTCGCGGCCGCCGCGGCGGTGTTCGCCGGCTTCTTCGTCGTGGGCTTCGCCCTGCGCGACTTCCAGCAGGGCCGTCTGCCCTCGGGTGAGAATCTCCTGATGGCCGTGGGCTTGGCCCAGCCCAAACCGTTCGAGCCGACGCAGCTCTACTCCAGCTCGTTCCAGAAGATCTCGTCGCAGTATTACCGGAAGGTCGAGCGGAGCGATCTGAAGTACGCCTCGATCGCCGGGCTGATGGCGTCTCTGGGCGACCCGCACACCGCCTTCCTCGAGCCGAAGATCGCCAAGGAGTTCGCGATCGAGACCTCCGGCAACTTCGTCGGGATCGGGGCGAGGCTCTCGGCGGACCCGCTCGGAGCGAAGATCGTGAGCGTATTCGAGGGCAGCCCGGCGGAGAAGGCCGGCCTGAAGCCCGCGGACGTGATCACCGGCGTGGACGGCAAGTCCGTCGCCGGCATGGAGCTGGACAAGATCGTGTCGAAGATCCGCGGCGAGCCCAAGACCACGGTGACGCTCACCGTGATCCGGGGCAGCGCGGACAAGCCGATCCAGATCAAGGCCGTGCGCGCGCCGATCGTGGCGCCCAGCGTCGAGGGCAAGATGCTCGGCGACACCGGGGTCGCGTACATGGAGATCACCAACTTCGCCGAACCCACCGCCGAGCAGTTCGACCGGGTTTGGGCCAAGCTGGCCAAGCAGGGCCCGGTGGGCCTCGTGATCGACGTGCGCGGCAACCCCGGAGGCCTGCTCCAGTCCGCGGTCGACGTGCTCTCGCGCTTCGTGGAGAACAAGGTCGTGGTGAAGATGAAGATGCGCGGCGGGCAGGAGGAGACCGCCAAAACCTCCATGGGCCGGCTGGCGGGCATCGACGTCCCCGTGGCGGTGCTGGTGAACGAGGACTCGGCCAGCGCGGCGGAGATCTTCGCGGGGGTCCTGCGGGACTACCGGCTGGCGACGCTGGTGGGCGAGCACACCTACGGCAAGGCCTCGGTCCAGAACGTGTTCCAGCTGATCGACGGGGCCAGCGCGAAGATCACGATCGCGCGCTACTATCTGCCGTCCGGCGAGTACATCGGGCGCAAGGTGGACGAGGACGGCCAGTATCTGTCCGGAGGGCTGATTCCGGAGCACCGCATTGACCTGGACTGGTCCACGGAGCCGGAGCTCGGCAACCTCGCCAAGGACGCCCAGCTGCAGAAGGCCGTCGAGGTCGTCCGCAACCTGCGCTGAGGGCCCTCCCGCACGTCGGTCCCGGGCGGTGTGATGCCGCTCGGGACCTTGTGCCGATTCTGTCCTCCGCAGGGGCGGTCTTTGGGCCCGGATGGAGGGTTCAACCAAGGTTGGAACAGCACAATGGGGTCATGGAATCGGCCGAGGCCCTCCGCCGCCGAAGGTTCGCGAAGTTCGCGACGTTCCTTCTCGGGTTCACCCTGCTCGTGATCGTTTGGGGCGCCTTCGTGCGCGCCAGCCTCTCGGGCGACGGTTGCGGGGCGCACTGGCCCCTGTGCAACGGCGTGTTCGTTCCGCTGGGCGGCGAGACCAAGACGTTCGTCGAGTTCTTCCACCGCGTCACGAGCGGCCTGTGCCTTCCGCTCGCCCTGGGGATGTACGTGTGGGCGCGACGGATCTCACCGAGGCGCAGCCCCCTCCGCACGGCCGCCGCGTTCTCGGTCCTGTTCATGGTCACGGAGGCGCTGGTCGGGGCGTGGCTGGTTCTGAAGGGCTTGGTCGGGCAGAACGACTCGATGTTCCGCGCGATCTGGATGGCGACGCACTTGGCCAACACGTTCCTCTTGCTCGGCGCGATCGGGATGACGGTGTTTCTGGCGCGCGGCGGTCCTGCGCCGCGGCTGAGAGGGCAGGGCAGTCTCCTGCCGGCGCTGCTGCTCGGCCTCGCCGCGATGCTGCTTCTGGGCGTTTCGGGGGCGGTGACGGCGCTCGGCGACACGCTGTTCCCGTCTCGGTCGCTGGCGGAGGGCCTGAGGCAGGACATCTCGCCGACGGCGCACTTCCTGATTCGCCTTCGGCTGTTCCATCCCCTGATCGCCACGTCGGTCGGCCTGTACCTGGTGCTGGTGCTCGGGGTGGCGTCGTCCTTTCGGCGCTCGGCGCTGCTCAACCGGGCGAGCAAGTGGGTGCTGATCCTTTTCGGGGTGCAGATGGTCCACGGGTTCCTCAACGTTCTCACCCTGGCGCCGATTCCGATGCAGCTCCTGCACCTGCTTCTGGCTGACCTCCTGTGGCTCGCGCTGGTGTGGGCCGTGGCGGCGGCGCTGGGCGAGGGCGTTCCCCAGGTCGAGACGGAGGGCGTCCACCGTGCGCCCCGAGCGGAGGAACCCGCCGGCGCCGGGGCGACGGTCCGCGCCTACGTCGCGCTCACGAAGCCGCGGGTGATCAGTCTGCTGCTGTTCACCGCGCTGACGGCGATGTTCGCGGCCGCGGGCGGATGGCCCGGGCTCGGCCTGTTCCTGGCGGTGGCGCTGGGAGGCTACATGGCTGCGGGGGCGGCGAACACGATCAACATGGTGCTGGAACGCGACCTCGACGCGAAGATGACGCGCACCTCCAAAAGGCCGACGGTCACCAGAGCGATCTCGAGCAGGAACGCCCTGGCGTTCGGCTTCGCTCTGGCGCTGGGGTCGTTCGCCCTGCTCTGGTGGGCCGCCAACCTGCTCAGCGCAGTGATGGCGCTCAGCGGGCTGGTGTTCTACGTGATGGTCTACACGCTGCTCCTGAAGCGGCGGACCTGGCAGAACATCGTGATCGGCGGCGCGGCCGGAGCGTTCCCGCCTCTCGTGGGATGGACCGCGGTGACCGGACAGCTGCACCCGCTCGCCCTGACGCTGTTCGCGATCATCTTCTTCTGGACCCCGGTGCACTTCTGGGCGCTCAGCCTGTTGATCAAGGACGACTACGCCCGGGCCGGCGTGCCGATGCTCCCCGTCGTGCACGGCGAGAGGGTCACGCTGATCCAGATCGCCCTGTACGCCGTCCTGACCGCGCTGATCTCGGTGATGCCGCTGCTCCAGGGGCAGGTGGGATGGGTCTACCTGGCCACGGCCGCGCTGCTCAACGTGGCCCTGCTCGCCCGTGCCGTGGGCCTGCTCCTACGCTCGGACAGGCCGCGCATCGTGTCGTTCTACAAGCTCTCCATGGCGTATCTGGCGTTGCTCTTCCTGCTGCTGGCGGTCGACCGCTCGTGGCTGGGCTGAAGTCCCAGGAGGGGATCAACCCGGCTTAAGTCTTTCGGCCCGGTTTGAGCGTCTTGGTGGGGATCGGATGGGGGCTTGCAGATATCCTGTCGGGTGGCGCGGACGGACCCAAGTCGGGTTAAGTTCGCCCCCGGCGTTCGATCTGGGGGATTCCTTCCATGGCTAGGCTGTTCTCTCCTGTTGCGAACACGATCGCCCGCGCGAGCCTCGTGGCCGCGGTGGCGGTGCCCGTCGGCGCGATCGTGATGGGGTCGGTGGTCAGCCGCTCGCCGGCCAACACGAACGTAGGCGTCGCGTTCGACCAGCCGGTGCCGTTCAGCCACGCGCACCACTCGATCGAGCTGGGCATCGACTGCCGCTACTGCCACACTTCGGTGACCAAGTCCTCGTCCGCCGGAATCCCCTCCACGGAGACCTGCATGTCCTGCCACTCGCAGATCTGGACCGACAGCCCCCTGCTGGAGCCGGTGCGCCAGAGCTGGGCGGAGGGCAAGCCGATCCGCTTCGCCTCCACCGGGGAGGTGGGCTGGAACCGCGTGGCCAAGGTGCCGGAGTTCGTCTACTTCAACCACAGCATCCACATCGCCCGCGGCATCCAGTGCAACGAGTGCCACGGCAACATCCAGGAGCAGCACATGACGGCCAAGGGCAAGCCGTTCTTCATGAAGTGGTGTCTGGATTGCCACCGCAAGCCGGAGAAGGCGCTCTACGTCGATGAGCAGCAGCCCGATCTCACCCCGCAGGAGAAGGTGTTCGCGTTCTATCGGAAGATCCAGGAGGGTGCGAAGCTGAGCGCCCGCGAGCTGGCGCTGAAGAAGGGCCGCGAGTACCAGCCGACCGCCGCGGAGCTCGAAAAGGGCCGGGAGATGGTCCAGAAGATGGACATCAAGGTGAAGACGCTCGCCGACTGCTACATCTGCCACCGCTGATCAGGGCCGACGCACATGGAAGAGACGAAGACGCAAACCGGTTTGGACATCGAGGAGATCCGTCGGCGCCTGCGCGGCGAGCGCGGCCAGCGGTACTGGCGCAGCCTGGAGGAGGTCGCCGAGACGCCTGAATTCCAGCAGTTCCTCGAGGACGAGTTCCCTAACCGCTCGTCGCTCCTCGATCTGGATCGGCGCTCGTTCCTCAAGGTGATGGGCGCGTCGCTCGCGCTCGCGGGCCTCTCCGGCTGCCGCTTCCTGCCGAAGGAGAAGATCGTTCCGTACGTGAAGGCGCCGGAGGAGGTCGTGCCCGGCAAGCCGACCTACTACGCGACGGCGATGCCGTTCGCGGGGTCGTCCATCGGCCTGATCGCCAAGGCCGTGATGGGCCGCCCGATCAAGCTGGAGGGCAACGAGAGCCATCCTTGGAGCCTAGGGGCCAGCGACGTGTTCTCGCAGGCCGCCATCCTCGCGCTGTACGATCCGGACCGCGGGACGACGGTCAAGAACCGGGGCTTCGTGGCGACGTGGGAGGAGTTCCTCGCCGAGGCGCGCAAGGTCCTGCCGCAGGCCAAGGGCGTGCGGCTGGTGGTCGGTGATGTCGCCTCGCCCACTCTTGAAAGGCAGCTCGCGGAGTTCCAGGCGATCTATCCGAATGCCAAGATCGTCCGGCACGAGCCGGTGAGCCGCGCGAACGTCCGCGAGGGTGCGAAGATCGCCCTCGGTCGCGAGGCCCTGCCCGTGCACGATTTCTCGAAGGCCCGCGTGGTGCTGGCGGTTGACGCGGACTTTCTGGCTTCCATGCCCGGCTCGGTCCGCTACGCGCGGGAGTTCGCTGGAACCCGGCGGGTGGACGAGGAGAACCAGTCGCTCAGTCGCCTTTACTGCGTCGAGCCGGCGCCGACCCCGACCGGCATCCTCGCCGACCATCGCCTTCCGATCGCGCAGGCTGACCTCGAGGGCTTCCTGCAGCACGTCGCGTACCTCGCGGGCGCCGCGTCCCAGCCGGGTGCGGCGAACCTCGCCCCAGAGTCGTTCTGGAACGGCTTGGCGAAGGACCTGCGATCCGCCGGCGCGCAGGCCGCGGTGGTGGTGGGCGACGCCTGCACGCCCGCCGCGCACGCCCTGGCGATCGCGATCCAGGCGAAGCTCGGGTCGGTCGGCTCCACGGTGCGCTACGTGGCCGCCCCGGCGGTGCGCTCCGACCAGCGGCTTTCGGCCCTCGTGACCGACCTGGAGTCCGGCGCGGCCGACGCGGTGCTGTTCCTGCAGGCAAACCCCGTCTACTCGTCCGGGCTGGGCGAACGCCTGGGCAAGGCCATCGGGAAGGCCAAGCTGTCGGCGTGCTTCGACCTGTATGAGACCGAGACGGCGGCGGCCTGCTCGTGGTACCTGCCCGCGCCGCACTTCCTCGAGGACTGGAGCGACGCCCGCGCTCTGGACGGAACGGTCTCCATCGTCCAGCCGCTGGTGGAGCCTCTGCACGACACCCTGTCCGTTCACTCGCTGCTGCCCGCGCTGATGAACCGGCCCAGCGAGCCGCTCGCCGAGGTGCGCAAGACTTGGGCCGTCGACGACAAGACCTGGCGCACGTGGCTGAACGAGGGGGTGGCCTCGGTGCCGAAGGCCGCCGAGTTGCCGGTGCCCGCGACGGTGCAGGCCCCCGTCGGACGGTCGCGTCGGGTTGACGGCTTCGAGGTGGCGATCCGGCCGGACCCCACGGTTTGGGACGGGACGTTCGCGAACAACGGCTGGCTGCAGGAGCTGCCCAAGCCGTTCACCAAGCTGACGTGGGACAACGCCGTGCACCTGAGCTTCTCGGCGGCCGAGAGCCTGAAGGTTTCGAACGGGGACGTGGTGCGGGTGACGCTCGGTGAGCGCTCGGTCGAGGGTCCGGCGTGGATTCTGCCGGGCTTGGCGAAGAACACGGTGCTGTTGCACCTGGGTTACGGCCGAAGGGCCGGTGGGCGCGTGGCCGAGGGCGCGGGCTTCGACGTTTACCCCCTGACCAGCGAGGACTCCCCTTGGGGCGGCGTCGGAGCAAGGGTCGAGAAGACGGGCAAGAGGGCCGTGCTCGCCAGCGCCCAGATGCACTTCAGCATGGAAGGCCGCGACATCGTGCGCATGGGCACGATGGAGGAGTACCGCCGCAACCCCTCGCTCAAGCCCGAGCACGCGCACGGAGAGGCGCCGCGCGACCTGACGCTCTACAGCGACGAGGAGAAGCGCCGCGAGCAGGAGGGCGTGCAGCAGTGGGGCATGGCGATCGACCTGAACCTCTGCATGGGCTGCAACGCCTGCGTGACCGCGTGCCAGGCGGAGAACAACATCCCGGTCGTGGGCAAGGACCAGGTCCAGCGCGGCCGCGAGATGCATTGGATCCGGATCGACCACTACTACGGGCCTCGGGCCGGAGACGGGTCCGGCGACAACCCGACGCACGTCGTCCAGCCGATCAACTGCATGCAGTGCGAGAACGCCCCGTGTGAGCCGGTCTGCCCGGTGGCGGCCACCGTGCACAGCCATGAAGGCCTCAACCAGATGGTCTACAACCGGTGCGTCGGGACCCGGTACTGCTCGAACAACTGCCCCTACAAGGTGCGGCGGTTCAACTATCTGAACTATCAGTTCGCGCAGAAGAACTTCGACCGCAAGGAGGACATCCCGCTCCTCAAGCTGCTGAACAACCCCGACGTGACGGTTCGCGGCCGCGGCGTGATGGAGAAGTGCACCTACTGCGTGCAGCGCATCAACGCGGCGCGCATCGAGGCCAAGAAAAAGGGCCGCGACATCCGGGACGGCGAGGTCGTGACCGCTTGCCAGCAGGCCTGTCCCTCGCAGGCGATCGTGTTCGGCGACGTGTCGGACCCGAACAGCCGCGTGTCCCAGATCAAGCGCAACCAGCGCAACTACGCGCTGCTGGGCGAGCTGAACACCCGCCCGCGCACGACGTACCTCGCCCGCGTCACCAACCCGAACCCCGAGATCGAGGCGTAAACCATGGCCGAGACGCTGACCAAACCGCACGACGAAGAGCCCCTGATCGAAGGCAACCAGACCTACGCCTCGCTCACCGAGACGGTAGCCGGAGTCGTCCAGCGCCAGAAGGACCACCCCAAGGCGTGGTTCGTGGCGTTCGTGCTGGGCTTCGGCTTGGTGAACGTGCTGCTGCTCTCGATCACCTACCTGGTGTACATGGGCATCGGGATCTGGGGGAACAACCAGCCCGTCGCCTGGTCGTTCGACATCATCAACTTCGTCTGGTGGATCGGCATCGGCCACGCCGGCACGCTGATCTCCGCGATCCTGCTGCTGATGCGTCAGGAGTGGCGCACCTCCATCAACCGGTTCGCGGAGGCGATGACGATCTTCGCGGTGATGTGCGCGGGCATGTACCCGCTGCTGCACACCGGCCGCCCGTGGGTCGCCTACTGGCTTCTGCCGTACCCGAACATCCTGGCGATGTGGCCCCAGCCGCGCAGCCCGCTGGTGTGGGACGTGTTCGCCGTCAGCACCTACATGACGGTTTCCATCCTGTTCTGGTACACGGGCCTGGTGCCGGACCTGGCCACCCTGCGCGAACGGGTGAAGAACCGCTTCGCGAAGGTCCTGGCGGGGATGGGAAGCCTGGGCTGGCGCGGCTCGGCCAAGCACTGGATGCGCTACGAGCAGGCCTACATCATCCTGGCCGGGCTCAGCACCCCGCTGGTGCTCTCCGTGCACACGATCGTGAGCTTCGACTTCGCCGTCTCCATCCTGCCGGGCTGGCAGGCCACGATCTTCCCGCCGTACTTCGTGGCCGGCGCCGTGTACGCCGGTTTCGCGATGGTGCTCACGTTCATGATCCCGATGCGCAGGTGGTACCGCATCGAGCACCTCGTCACGATGAACCACATCGACTGGATGGCGAAGATCATGCTCACCACCGGGCTGATCGTCTTCTACGGGTACATCGTCGAGGTCTTCTACGCCTGGTACAGCGCCAACCCGTACGAGCAGTTCATGATGTGGAACCGCTGGCACGGGCCGTACGCGCCGGCCTACTGGCTGCTCATCTTGTGCAACGGCGTCATCCCGCAGCTTCTGTGGAGCAAGAAGAACCGGCGCAACCTGAAGCTGGTTTTCGCGGTTTCGCTGGTCGTCAGCCTCGGGATGTGGCTGGAGCGGTTCATCATCATCCCGGTCAGCCTGCACCGCGACTTCCTGCCCAGCAGCTGGGGGATGTACTACCCGACCATCTGGGACTTCGGGATGTTCTTCGGCACGATCGGCTTCTTCGTGATGATGATGTTCCTGTTCGTGCGGTTCATCCCGATGATCTCGATCTTCGAGGTGCGGGAGCTGTGGAGCCGCATCCGGCCCCAGCGCGCCGAGGTCAAGGAGGTGGAGGCGTGAGCCACGCCATCGAGGTTTCCCAGGGCCCCAAGGTTTACGGCTACATCGCGGAGTTCGAGGAGGCCGAGCAGCTGGTGCAGGCCGCCCGCAAGACGGCGGAGGCCGGCTACCGCGACTTCGACGCCTACTCGCCGTTCCCGATCCACGGCCTGCCGGAGGCGATGCGCTTCAAGGACGCCCGCGTGCCCTGGATCATCTTCTTCTGCGGGGTGATCGGGGCGATCGTCGGCTACGGGCTGCAGTACTACGTCACGGTGTTCGACTACCCGATGAACGTCGGCGGGAGGCCGAACCACTCCTGGGTGCAGTACATCCCGATCACCTTCGAGTGCACGGTTCTGTTCGCGGCGCTCGGCGCGGTGGTGGGCATGTTCGGCCTCAACGGCCTGCCTCGTCCCTACCACCCTGTGTTCGAGGCGAAGAACTTCGAGCGGGCGAGCGAGGACCGCTTCTTCCTCGTGATCGAGGCCAGCGACGGGAAGTTCGACGCGGAGGGCACCCGGAGGTTCCTGGAGAGCCTCGGGCCGACGGAGGTGAACCTGGTGGAGGCGGAGGAGGTATGAAGCTGCGATCGCTGGCGCTGGCGGGAGCGGGCCTTGCGCTCTCGGGATGCCACACGGACATGTGGGTCCAGCCGAGGGTCAAGGACTACCAGCCCTCGGAGTTCTTCGCCGACCAGAGCGGCGCGCGCACCCCGCCTGCCGGCACCGTGCCGAGGGGGCGGCCGCGCACGGACGAGGCCAAGTACGCGGGGCGGTCCACAAACGGCAAGCTGGTCACGGAGATTCCGGCTGTGCTGAAGCTGGATGGGCTGGAGGTCGACACCCGCAAGGACCTCGCTACGGTGCTGCGCGTCGGCAAGGACCGCTTCACGGCCCAGTGCTCCCACTGCCACGGAGCGGCCGGCGACGGCCAGGGGATGATCACCAAGCGTGGGCTCGTCCTGCGCCGGGCGCCCGCCAGCTACCACACCGACCGCCTGAGAGCGATGCCGATCGGCCACTTCTACGACGTGATGACCAACGGATTCGGAACGATGTATCCCGCGAAGGATCGGCTCGATCCGGACGAGCGGTGGGCCGTGGCCGCCTACATCAGGGCCCTGCAGCTGAGCCAGGCCATGGACCCGGACGCGCTGACCCCCGAGGAGCGCGCCAAGCTGGGAGGGGCGAACTGATGGCCGTCGTCCAAGCGTTCGCGGAGACGGGACGCGCGCGCGCCGCGCTGAACCTCGTGGGCCTGCTGGCGCTGGGGGGATTGCTCGCGGGTTTCCTGGAGCAGCCGACGCCCGCGCTGCAGTCGTACCTCTACGCGTGGATCGTGTTCGTCGTGCTGACCCTGGGGCTGCTGGGGCTGACGCTGCTCGGGCACGTGCTGAAGTCGCAGTGGACGCGCCCGCTGATGCGCATCTTCGAGGCCGGCGGCGGAGTGCCGACGCTGGCGCTGATGGCGGTGCTGTTCGCGCCGATCCTGCTGAACCTGCCGCGCCTCTATATCTGGGCCGACCCGGAGGTCGTCAGGCAGGACCATATCCTGCACCTCAAGCAGATGTACCTGAACGTGCCGTTCTTCCTCGGCCGGTTCGCGTTCTTCTTCGCGGTCTGGATGCTTCTCGCGGGGTTGCTCCGGCGCTCGTCGCTGAGGCAGGACCAGACGGGCGACGCCAAGGAGCGGGATTACCGCACGAACCTGTCGAGCGTGGGGCTGGCGGCGTTCTGCGTTCTCGTCACGTTCGCCGTGACGGACTGGATCATGAGCCTGGAGCCGCACTGGTTCAGCTCCGTGTACGGCATCTGGTTCCTCACGCAGATGGCGGTGACCGGCCTGGCCTTCTCGACGGCCGTCGTGCTGATCCAAGCCAACAAGCGGCCCTATGCGGAGGAGGTCACGCCCAAGCTGCTGAAGGATCTGGGCACGCTGCTCTTCGCGTTCTCGATGTTCTGGGCGTACATCACGCTCAGCCAGTACCTGATCATCTACTCGGCGAACCTGCCGGAGTTCGTGCCGTACTACCTTCACCGCAGCAAGGAGGGCTGGCAGGCGGTGATGTGGATCGTGGCCGCCCTGCAGTTCTTCCTGCCGTTCCTGGTCCTGCTGTCTCCGGCGGCCAAGCGGAACGCGCGGGTGGTCCTGGGGATGGTCCTCGTGATCCTCGCGGCGCGAGTCGTCGACACGTTCTGGATCGTCATGCCGGCGCTGCGCCACGAGGGCTTCGAGCTGCGCTGGACCGACCCTCTGGCGCTCGTTGCGGTCGGTGCGTTCTGGTTCAGCGTGTTCCTGGGCCAGCTGCGGAAGGGCGCGCTCATTCCCTCGTATCTTCCGATGAAGGAGGCGGATTCGCATGCATCACACTGAGAACTACGAGCCGGACGTCAGCCGGGGCTACGAGGCCGGCGACATCCGCCTGAAGCCGTTGTTGCTCAGCATCGTCGGGTTCTTCGTCTTCACCATCGTGTCCATCTTGGCGACGGTGGCGATCTTCGAGGTCATGGTGCCGGGCGGGTTCGCCTCCAAGTTCCAACCGGACGTAGCGACCCGGCGTCTGCCTCCGGAGCCGGTGCCGCTGGTGCAGAGCAACTTCACCGCGAAGAAGGACATGGCGGACGTGCGGCGGCGCGAGCGCCAGATTCTGGAGAGCTACGGACCCTCGGAGGCGGCGCCTGGCAAGGTGAGGGTGCCGCTCGACGTGGCCATCGAGGCCGTCGCCCGCCAGGGCCTGCCGCGGTGGGGCGCTCCGGCTTCCGCCAAGGGGGCACCCAGGTGAGGCTGTCCCTTTCCGCCCTCACCCTCCTGATCGCGGGCTCGGCCTTGGCCCAGACCGCGAACTTGAAGGGTCAGATCGGCATCGATCAGCTGCTGGACGCCCGGGTGCCTCTGGACGCTCGCTTCACCGACGAGACCAGCCGGCAGGTCCGCCTGGGCGACTATTTCGGCAAGAAGGCGGTGCTTCTGGTGCCGGTCTTCTACGAGTGCAAGGGCGTCTGCACCACGATCCTCACGAACGTCACCAGGGCGCTGCGCAGCATGCAGGCCGCCAACGTCGGGCGGGACTTCGAGGTGGTGACGCTGAGCATCCACCCGAAGGAGACCCCCAAGCAGGCCGGAGAGGCCAAGGCGGACTTCCTGCAGGCCTACGGCAGGCCCGGCGCCGAGAAGGGGTGGCACTTCCTGGTGGGCAGCCTGGATCAGATCCGCAAGGTCACCGACGCCGTCGGCTACCGCTACCTGTACGACCCGGAGAAGGACGCCGTGTCGCACCCTGCCGGCATCCTGGTGCTGACGCCCGACGGGCGCGTGAGTCGCTACTTCTACGGCATCGAGTTCTCGGCCAAGCTCCTGATGCAGGCGCTGGCCGACGCGGGGCAGGGCCGCATCGGCAAGAAGACGGAGCCGATGTTCTGGGGCTGCGTGATGTACGACCCGAAGTCGGGCAAGTACACCTTGGTGGTCGACCGCGCTCTGAAGGTCGGAGGCGCGCTGACCCTGCTGATCCTCGGCACCACGATCTTCGTGCTCTCCAGGCGCGGATCGGCGACCGGCGCGGGAGGAGGCGCGCCCGGAGGAGCCGCCTGACCTCCGAAGGACGAGAGAAGCGATGAACTTTCCCCTGATGCCCGACCAAGCGTCGAACTTCGCGCGGCCTTACGACGCGCTGTTCTTCGTGCTGACCGCTCTGACCATCCTGTTCACCGTCCTGGTGGGGGCTTTGGTGCTGTACTTCGCGGTCCGCTACCGCAAGGGCAGCCGCGTGGACCGATCTGGCGCCGTCGAGTCGCACCTTGGCTTGGAGATCACCTGGACCGCCATCCCGCTGCTGCTGGGCTTGGTGATGTTCTGGTGGGCCGCGAAGCTCTACGTGGACACGCGCCAGCCGCCGAAGGACGCGATGGAGATTTTCGTGATCGGCAAGCAGTGGATGTGGCACCTGCAGCACTCGAACGGCGTGCGGGAGAACAACGAGCTGCACGTTCCGGTCGGGGTGCCGATCCGACTGACGATGATCAGCCAGGACGTGATCCACTCGTTCTTCGTCCCGCAGTTCCGGATCAAGCAGGACGTTCTGCCGGGGCGCTACACGCAGCAGTGGTTCGTCGCCACCAAGCCCGGCAAGTACAACCTGTTCTGCGCGGAGTACTGCGGCACGCAGCACAGCGAGATGGGGGGCTACATCTACGCCATGCCCCCGCAGGAGTTCCAGAAGTGGCTGGCGAGCGGCGGCGACAAGAAGCGGCCCAACCAGCCGACGATGGCCGACCTGGGCAAGGCGCTGTACGACCGGCTGGCCTGCGCCAACTGCCACGGCCCGCAGGACACCGAGCGCGGCCCGTCGCTCTACGGCCTTTACGGAGCCAAGCGACGCATGACCGATGGCACCGTCGTCGAGGCCGACGCCTCCTACATCCGGGAGTCGATCAAGAACCCGTATGCGAAGATCAACGAGGGTTATCAGAACACCATGCCCGAATACCGCGAGCTGACCGAGGAGGACCTGTTGAACCTCCTCGCCTACATCAGGACGCTGGGAACGGCCAAGGCGCCCGGACCCGTGCTGGGCAACGCCGGCCCTGCCCAGATCGGAGGAGCCAACCGATGAGCACCGCAGCCCCCGTTCTCCACGGAGAATCGCCCAAGGCGCCCCCGAGCTACCTGCAGGCGGGCCACACGATCAAGTCGTGGCTCCTCACCGGCGATCACAAGCGGATCGCCGTGCTGTACCTGATCTCGGTCTCGATCTTCTTCTTCTTCGGCAGCCTGGCGGCGTCGATGATCCGCGTCGAGCTGGTCTCTCCGCGCGGCGTGATGCTGGAGAGCGACACCTACAACAAGGTGTTCACGGCGCACGGCATCATCATGATCTTCTTCTTCCTCATCCCCGCCATCCCGGCGGTGCTGGGGAACTTCCTCCTTCCGATCATGATCGGCGCCAGAGACCTGGCCTTCCCGCGCCTGAACCTGCTCAGCTGGTACCTGTACGTGGCCGGCGGGCTGTGCGGCGTTCTGGCCATCGCGTTCGGCGGCGTCGACACGGGTTGGACGTTCTACACGCCCTACTCGTCGATGTACAGCAACACGAACGTGGCGCTCACGATCATCGGCGCGTTCATCGCCGGCTTCTCGTCGATCGCCACGGGCATCAACTTCATCGTCACCGTGCACAAGATGCGCGCGCCGGGGATGACGTGGTTCCGGTTGCCGCTGATGGTGTGGGGCAGCTACGCCACGAGCCTGATCATCGTGCTCGGCACGCCGGTTGTGGCCATCACCCTGCTTCTGGTCGTGATGGAGCGGGTGTTCCACATCGGCGTGTTCAGCCCCGAACTGGGCGGGGACCCGGTACTGTTCCAGCACCTGTTCTGGTTCTACAGCCACCCGGCGGTCTACATCATGATCCTCCCCGCGATGGGCGTGATCAACGAGGTGATCACCTGCTTCACGCGCAAGCGGATCTTCGGCTACCACTTCATCGCCTTCTCGAGCCTGGCGATCGCCGGCCTCGGCTTCCTGGTCTGGGGGCACCACATGTTCGTGTCCAGCCAGTCGATGTACCAGGGCATGGTGTTCTCGCTGCTGAGCTATCTGGTGGCGGTGCCGTCGGCGATCAAGGTGTTCAACTGGACGGCGACGATCCACAAGGGATCCGTCCGGTTCCAGACGCCGTTCCTGTACGTGCTGGGCTTCATCGGCTTATTCGTCGTGGGCGGTCTCACGGGGCTGTTCCTGGCCGCGATGAGCATCGACGTGCACCTCACTGATACGTACTTCGTGGTCGCCCACTTCCACTACGTGATGGTGGGCGGAACGATCATGGGCTTCCTGGCCGGCCTGCACTTCTGGTGGCCGAAGTTCTTCGGCAGGATGTACCCGGACAGCTGGGGCAAGCTCTCGGCGCTGATCATCTTCGTCGGGTTCAACCTGACGTTCCTGCCGCAGTTCGTGCTGGGCTATCTGGGGATGCCCAGGCGCTACCACTACTACTACTTCGCGCCGGAGTTCCAGTTCTGGCACATCGCGTCGACGGCGGGCGCTTCGATCTTGGCCGTCGGGTTCCTCATCCCCGCGGTGTACCTGCTGTGGTCGCTGAAGTACGGCGCGCCGGCCGGGCCCAACCCCTGGGGCGCCAAGGGGCTGGAGTGGACCATCCCCTCGCCGCCGCCGACCACCAACTTCCTCGAGACGCCCGTGGTCCGCGAGGAGCCGTACGCCTACGACGCCGAGGCCGAGGAGCGCGAGGAGCAAGCCAAGGAGCCGACCAGAGCATGAAGACGGAAGCCCTGCACGCCGCCCACCAGACGGAAGAGCAACCGCTGCACCACCAGTTCGAGGAGGTGTCGCAGCAGAACGAGTCCTACGTCGTCGGGATGTGGGTGTTCCTCGTCACGGAGATCATGTTCTTCGGCGGGATGTTCCTGGCCTACGTGCTCTACCGCTGGCGTTACCCGGAGGCCTGGTACGAGGCCCACACCCGGCTGGACGTGGCGATGGGCACCACCAACACCGTGGTCCTGCTCACCAGCTCGCTCACCATGGCTTTGGCGGTGCACTTCGCCCAGCTGCGGAACAAGCGGATGCATATGGCGATGCTGGGAACAACCATCGCCTTGGCCTGCGTGTTCTTGGTGATCAAGGCGTTCGAGTGGAGCGCGAAGTTCCACCACGGCCTGGTGCCCGGGCCCGGCTTCCTGTGGGACGGCACGGTGCCGATGCCCCAGGCGCAGCTGTTCTACAGCCTGTACTTCGGCATGACGGGCCTGCACGCCCTGCACGTGATCATCGGCATTCTGGTGATCGGCACGCTGGCGCTGCTGACGTTCTTGGATCATCCGCTGGTCAAGAACGACTTCATCCCCACGGAGCTGGTCGGGCTCTACTGGCACTTCGTGGACATCGTCTGGATCTTCCTCTTCCCGCTGTTCTATCTGATCCCCAAGTGAGGCCGTCATGAAGATCGACCACTCGCACGCGCACCCGATCGGCATGTACCTGAAGACCTTCGCGGCGCTTCTGGTGCTGATGGTTCTGACCGTCGTGATGGCCTTCGTCCACGTGGGGCCGCCGGAGAGCAGCGTGATCAACAACCTGATCGCGATGGCGATCGCCGCGACCAAGGCGGTGCTGGTGGTGCTGTTCTTCATGCACGTGAAGTTCAGCACGCAGCTCACGAAGTTCTGGGCGGTGCTGGGGTTCCTGTGGTTCCTGCTGATGTTCATCATGTTCGCGGACTACACCACGCGGCCTCGGGAGTACATCCGAGGCTGGGAGCCGGCCGCCGAGGATCCGAACGCCCCGGCCGCGATGCCCCAGCCTCCGGCCCGCTGAGCCGGACGGTTATTGGCACGAGGCGGGGGGCGCCGCTTGCGGCGCCCCACGCCCTTTGGCTTCTTCCGCTCAGGTGCGGAGCGGCGCGGAACGCGCGGCGCGTTGAGCGGGGCGGCGTCCCCCTCCTCCGCCCAGGCCGGGGTACCCCAGCGCGCTACGGGAGCGGCAGCCGGTCGCGCAGGTACGGCCGCAGGCGCCCCCAAGAGAGCTTGACGATGTACGTGCCCTCGGCGTAAGCGCCGACGGTGTAGGGCGAGAACACCCAGGTGATCCCGGCCGGCGTCGCAACGAACGACTCCAGGGCTTGCGCGTCGATGCTCTCGGCGGGGTCGACGTCCCTCGCGGCCTTGATCCGGTTCAGCTCAGGCAGCAGCTCGGTCGCGGCGAAGGCCTGAGGGCTCTGGCCGGGCCGCAGCAGATCGCTCAGCCGGATTCTCTTGGCGCCCTGACCGTCGGCGGCGAACAGATAGGTCTCGTGGTGCGTGTTGGGGTGCGCGCCGCCTGTGAACTCGAACACCGTCAGCAGCACGCTGACGCGGCGCGAGGAGTTCAGGCTGACCGTGGGTTCGATGGACAGCTCGAACCGGTAGTCGGGCATGTCGGGCACCTTCCTCCGCAGCTCGCGCGTCTCTCGGACCGCGCGGCAGAAGTCGCGCAGGACCTCGTCGCACCGTTGTCGGATGGCGCGGGAGGCCGCGCGCTGCACCGGCGAAGGCCCGAGTTCGGGGACGACCACCCTCACGTCAGCCCGGAGGCCGGGGGGCGGTGCCAGCGTGCGGAACCGAACCGGGTCTTCCCGGGCGGCCGCGAGCGCGGGCAGAGTGGCCAGCAGGAGCAGGAGACGCCTCGCCATGGCGCATTATGGAGCGCGGCCGCGACGGGCGTCAGGGCTTGGGAATCGGCTCCATCTCCAGCCAGTTCGGGCCCGCCTTGGCGTCGGCCTCGACGGGAACGATCAGCTCCACCGCGCGCTCCATGGCCTCGCGGATCGGCTCGATCAGGTCCTCGTCGCCCTTGGGCATCTCGAACACCAGCTCGTCGTGGACCTGCAGCAGCATCCTGGTCCTGCGGCCCTCCAGGAGCCGCTCGACGTCGATCATAGCCTTCTTGATCAGGTCGGCCGAGGAGCCCTGGATGGGGGCGTTCACCGCCTGGCGCTCGGCGGCTTGGCGGACGTTCCAGTTCGGGGCGTTGATCTCGGGGAAGTAGCGGCGGCGGCCGAAGATCGTGCGGGTGAAGCCCCGCTGGCGGGCCTCGGAGACCGTCTGCTCCACGAACCGCCGCACGCTCGGAAAGCGCTCGAAGTACTGCTCGATGAGCGCTTTGGCCTCGGCCGCGCTGATCACCCCTCCCATCTGCTGCGCCAGGCCGAAGTTCGACACGCCGTACAGCACCGCGTAGTTCAGCAGCTTCGCCCGGTTCCGCTGATCCTTGGTCACCGCCTCCTCGGGCACGCCGAACGTGAGCGCGGCGGTGGCGGCGTGGATGTCCTTCCCCTCGTGGAACGCGCGGACCAGGTTCTCGTCGCCGCACAGGTGGGCGAGCAGCCGCAGCTCGATCTGGGAGTAGTCGAACGACACCAGCCTGGTGCCCGGGTCGGCGACGAACGCCCGCCGGATCTGCCGACCGAGCTCCGTGCGCACCGGGATGTTCTGCAGGTTCGGGTCGTTGCTGCTGAGCCGGCCGGTGGCGGCGACGGTCTGATTGAACGTGGTGTGGATGCGGCCGTCCTGGCCGACCAGCCGGGGTAGGGTTTCGGCGTAGGTGGAGCGGAGCTTGGTCAGTTCCCGCCAAGCCAGCACGTCCGCCACGATCTCGTGCTGTCCGGCGAGGTCCTGCAGCACCTCGACGCCCGTGGCCCAGCCGGTCTTGGTCCGCTTGCCCGGCAGGCCGAGCTTCTCGAACAGCACCTCGCCGAGCTGCTTGGGCGAGCCGACGTTGAACTTCTGCCCCGCGGCCTCGTGGATCCGCTCCTCGATCCGCTGGATCTGGACGCTCAGCGTCTTGCTGAACTCGCGCAGCATCGCGGTGTCCAGGCGGATTCCGGCCTCCTCCATCGCGGCCAGGATCGGCGTGAGCGGCTGCTCGAGGTCCCGCCAGACGGCCTCCTGCTCCTCGGCCTGCAGGCGGCGGACCATCGGCTCCTCCAACAGGTCGAGGGCGGCCGCGAGCGACATCGGCTCCCGCTCGAAGCGCACCTCCAGGTAGCCCTCGGCGAGGTCCTCCAGGCGGTAGGCGCTTCGGTCGGAGTTGAGCACGTAGCCCGCGAGCAGCGCGTCGAAGCGGACGGGCGCGCGGCAGCCGGTGCGACGGAAGAACGGCTTGGCGTCGTGCGTGCGGGCCAGCCCGGGGCGCTCGGCGACGAGGCGGTCGGTCCACTCGGCCGGAACCTCCGCCACCCGCCCCCCGGCCGAAACGAAGGAGCGCAGGCGGCGCTGGTCGAACATCGACTGCCGCTCTCCCTCCTCGATCCACAGCGCCGCGAACGGACCGTCCCCTACGAGGGCCCGAAGCGCGGCCTCGTCGCGAACCTCGGTCCGCTCCACGGCCAGCGACTCCTGGACCTCCTCGACGACCGCGGCCTCGGGCGCGTTCCCGTCCACGTAGGGCGCGAGAACCGCCGGCAGGCGCTTGACGAGCGTGCGGAACTCGTACTCCTCCATCACGCGCAGCGCCTCCTGCAGTCCGTGGGGGTCCAAGCGGTAGGGGCGGAAGTCGATCTCCAGCGGGACGTTCCGGTCGATCGTCGCCAGGCGCTTGGAGAGCAGCATCTGCTCCTTCGCGGGCTCGATCTTCTTCTGGTACTTGGCGGGCAGCTCGGCGAACCGCTCGAGGATCTCCTCGGCGCCTCCGAAGTTCTGCACCAGCTCGGTGGCGCCCTTCTCGCCGATGCCCGGCACGCCGGGGATGTTGTCGCTGGAGTCGCCGGCGATCGCCTTGAAGTCGACGATGCGCTCGGGTCCGAAGCCGTAGCGCTCGCGGACGGCGTCCGGCGTGTAGGTGCGCATCTCGCTGACGCCTTTGGAGGGGGTGACGACGGTGACCCAGTCGTCCACGAGCTGGAGCGCGTCGCCGTCTCCCGTGACGACCGTGGTGCGGTACCCGTGCTCGCGGGCGATGCGCGTGACGGTGCCGATCACGTCGTCAGCCTCGTAGCCGGTCAGCTCGATGGTGGGGATGCCGAGCGCCTGGACGATGCGCCTGGCCTCGGGCAGCTGGGCCTGCAGCGCCTCGGGCGTCTCTCTGCGGGTGGCCTTGTACTCGGCGTAGTCGGCGTGGCGGAACGTCTTGCCGGGCGCGTCGAAGGCCACCAGGATGCAGTCGGGCCGCTGCCGCTCGAGGATCTGCGCGAGCATGTTGAGGAAGCCGAAGAGGGCGTTCGTCGGCTTGCCGGCGGCGGTGCTCAGGGCGCTGGTGGCGTAGAACGCTCGGAACAGGAGGCTGTAGCCGTCGAGGATCACCAGGCGCTTGTCGGCCATGCCCGCAAGTTACCCCGGCGCGGCGCTCCCTCTTGGTCCGTGCGGAATGTTGGTACAATAGGACACCAGGAGGGGCGATGGTATTCGGGCCGGCCAAGGACCGTCCGGCCGTTTTCATCGAGAGGAAGCCAATGATCTATCGTCCTTTGCGCTACGAGCAGATGATGCGTGCGGCGGAGCATCTCGACGTCCGAGCGCGCCGCATGTCGACGGGGATGGGCGTCTTCACGGGCGAGAAGATGTTCGCCTTCCTCTACGGAGAGGAGATCGGGCTGAAGCTCTCGCCGGAGGATTTGAGCGAGGCGATGAAGCTTCCGGGCGCGGGGCCGGTCCAGCCCGACCCGAGCGCCGAGCCGATGCGGGAGTACGTCAAGCTGCCCAAGGAGATTCTGGACAACTTCGACCAGTTCCGCGCCTGGGTGGAGAAGAGCGCCAACTACGCTCGCCGCCGCATGAGCCACTGAGCCTGGGCGGCTTCCCTGCGGGGTCCCCGGACGCAAGCCGTCCGAAGGTATCCTATGCCGGTTCGTCCGAGGCGGAGCCGTCGTGCCTGATCAGCCCGTTTCCATGGCCGTCGTCGCAGAGCCGGCAAGGCCCTTGCTGGCCGCCCCTTCGGCGCTGATCCGCGCGCTGGGCCCCCTCGGCACGCCCGAGGAGCAGGAGCAACCCATGTCCAACGGTCAGTTCGATGCGGACGTCATCGTCGTCGGCGCAGGCCCCGGCGGCTACGTGGCCGCGATCCGCGCGGCGCAGCTGGGCGCGCAGGTCGTGTGCGTGGAGAAGGAGTATCTGGGAGGCACCTGCCTGAACTGGGGATGCATCCCCAGCAAGGCCATGATCGCCCCGGTCGAGCGCCTCCAGCACGTGCGCCACGCCGACGCCATGGGCATCCAGATTTCCGGAGAGCCGCAGTTCGACTTCGCCAAGATGATGGCCCGGAAGGACAAGATCGTCCAGACGCTCCGGGGCGGCATCGGCAGCCTGTTCAAGAAGAGCAAGATCCGGCACGTGGAGGGGTTCGCGCGGTTCGTCGACCCCCACACGATCGAGGTCGAGAAGGACGAACAGAAGACGCGGCTGCGCGGCAAGAGCTTCATCCTGGCGATGGGCTCCTCCGTGATTCGGCTCAACATCCCCGGGCTCGAGGGGGGCCGCGACGAGGGCGTCTGGACCTCGGACGACGCCGTGACCGCGCCGTTCGTGCCCGAGAGCATGCTGGTGCTCGGCGGCGGGGCCGTCGGTTGCGAGTTCTCCTACGTGTTCAACGGCCTCGGCTCGAAGGTGACTTTGGTCGAGATGATGCCCAACCTCCTGCCGCTGATGGACACGGATCTCGGCACCGAGCTGGGCCGCGTGCTGGGCAAGCAGGGCATCAAGGTCAAGACCGGAGCGACGCTCGAGAGGGTGGAGAAGACCGCCAAGGGCTGGAAGTGCTTCGTGAAGAAGGGCGCCGACACCGAGGAGGTCGAGGTCCGGGTGGTGCTCTTGGGAGTGGGGCGCAAGGCGAACACCGACGGCATGGACTTGGAGAAGACGGGCGTCCGGCTGCACCGCCGCGGGGTCGAGGTGGTGGACGACACCCTACGGACCCACGCGCCGCACATCTACGCCATCGGCGACGTGACGGGGCGCATCCAGCTGGCGCACGTGGCGTCCGCCGAGGGCATCCTGGCGGCCACGAACGCCGTCACGGGCTCGGACCGCAAGATGGACTACAAGTGCGTGCCGAACTGCGTGTACACCGTGCCGGAGGTGGCCTCGGTGGGCCTGACCCAGGCCGAGGCCGAGGCCCAGGGCTGCGACGTGGCCGTGGGCAAGTTCCAGTTCCGCGCGCTGGGCAAGGCGATGGCCACCGGCGACATCGACGGCTTCGTGAAGGTCGTCGCGGAGAAGAAGTACGGCGAGGTGCTCGGCGTGCACATGATCGGCGCGCACGTGACTGACATGATCCACGAGGGCGTGGTGGCGCTCAAGCTCGAGGCCACGCTCGAATCGATGGCGGAGACGATCCACGCGCACCCCACGCTTTCCGAGGCGATGCTCGAGGCGTTCGAGGACGCGCTCGGCCACGCCATCCACAAGTGAGCGCGCGCGGCCGCTAGGCTCGGATCTGGCCCTTCAGCAGCTCGGCGGCCCTCTGGAGGGCTTGATCCGCGGCCTGCGGGTTCTTGCCGCCGGCCGTGGCGAAGTCCGGCCTGCCGCCGCCGCCTCCCCCGGCCAGCTTGGCGACCTCGCGCACCAAGTTCCCCGCGTGCGCGCCGGCCTTCTGGGCATCGGCGCCGACCTTGCAGACGAACGAGACCTTGCCGTCGCCGACCACCGCGACCAGGGCCACGCGGTCCGGGCGGTTCTCGACCAAGCGGTCGGCCGCGGCCGCCGCTTCGGCCTGCTCGCCGCCGTCGATGCGCTGGGTGGCCAGCTCCACGGGCCCCACGGCCACGGTGGACGCCGAGGCCCCCTTCAGCGACTGGGCGCGGAGCCGCTCCACCCTTCGGCGCTCTTCGCGCAGGGCCTCGAGCGTCTTCTCGACGGCCTGCACCAGTTCGCCCGCGGGGGCCTTCAGCAGCGCCGCCGCCTGCTGGATGGCGCGCTGTTGGGCCAGCACCCAGTCGTAGGCCCTCTCGCCGGTGGCGGCCTCGATCCGCCGCACGCCGCTGGCCGCCGAGCCTTCCGACACGATCTTGATCAGTCCGATCTCGCCGGTTCGGCCGACGTGGCAGCCGCCGCACAGCTCCCGGCTGAACCCCTCCACCTCGACCATCCGCACGCGGTCGCCGTATTTCTCGCCGAACAGCGCCATGGCGCCCTTGGCACGGGCCTCCGCGATGGGCAGGTCCTCGAAGACGTTCACCGGCCGGTCCTCCCAGACTTGGCGGTTGGCGAGGCGCTCGACGGCCTCCAGCTCCTCGGGGGTGAGCGCCTGCCCGTGGGTGAAGTCGAAGCGGAGGTAGTCCGGGTGCACGAGCGAGCCGGCCTGGGCGACGTGCGTGCCCAGCACCGACCTCAGCGCCGCATGCAACAGGTGCGTGGCGGTGTGGTTGCGCGTGATCGCCTTGCGACGGTCGGCAGGCACGGCCGCGAACACCTCCCGCCCGGCCAGCGCGTCGCGCAGCATCGCGGCGGCCTCCTCCTCGGGGAGGTCTTTGGGGTCGGGGCCGTCCTCGACCTCGACGTCGTGCCAGACCGTGCCGTCCACCTTCCAGGTGCGGAGGACGGAGAGCCGCAGGCCCTCGGCGGAGATCGTGCCGACGTCCGCCACCTGGCCCCCGCTCTCGGCGTAGAACGGCGTCTCCTCCAGGGCGACCCTCAGGCGGCCCGTCGCGGCGCCATCCTCGCCCAGGTCCACCTCGGCGCGGACGACGCGCGACCGGTGCTCTAGGGTCAGGTAGCCCACGAAACGAGTCTGGGAGGGCGCTCCGTCCAGAGCCACCGCCAGCTTGCGGGCCGTCCCCTCGGCGTAGACGGCCTCCATGCCGTCGGAGGATCGGGAGCGCCGCTGGGCCTCGGCCATTGCCTCCTCGAAGCCGGCCGTATCGACCGAAACGCCGACCTCGGCGCAGATCTCGCGCGTGACCTCCAAGGGGAACCCGTAGGTGTCGTACAGGCGGAAGGCCGTGTCTCCGTCCAGGGTTCCGCCCGCGGGGAGGTCGCGCAGGTGCTCGGCCAACATCTGGGTGCCCTGGAAGAGGGTTCGGCGGAACAGCCTCTCCTCGCTCTGGAGGGTCCTCACGATGGTCTCGCGTCGGTCGGCGACCTCGGGGTAGGCGTCGGCCATGGCCTCGGCGACCCCCTCGTACACCAAGTGGAAGAACGGCTCGGAGAAGCCGAGCGCCCTCTGGCCCTTGAGCACCGCCCGGCGGATCAGCCTCCGCAGCACATAGCCGCGCCCGGAGTTGCCCGGGAGGATGCCGTCGGCGATGCAGAACACGGCGGTGCGGATGTGGTCGGCGATGATGCGCGCCGCGGTGTCCTCGGGCCCGTCGCCGCCCGCGTAGCGGTAGCGGCCGCCCGCCGCGTCTTCCAGCCTTCGGAAGATCGGCTGGAACACGTCCGTCGCGTACACGCTGGAGTGCCCCGCGAGCACCGCGGCGGTGCGCTCGAGACCCATGCCCGTATCGACGCTTCGGAACGGGAGGGGGTCCATGCCCTCCTTCTCGTAGCCGTCGGCGGGGCGTTCGGGGTTGCGCGGCCGTCCGCGCCACTCGAACTGGATGAACACGTCGTTCCAGATCTCGAGCCAGCGGCCGGCCTTCTCGTCGCGCAGGTAATCCTCGCGGGAGTACGGCCCCTCGGGGGGATTTCCCGCGCCGGCGACCCAGTAGAACATCTCGGTGTTCGGGCCGCACGGTCCGGGAGGTCCCGAGCTGAACGCCCCCGCGGGCCAGTAGTTGGTTTCCTCGCCCAGGCGGAACACGCGGGTGCCGGGGTCGATGCCCACCGAGCGGAGGTGGCCCGACCAGAGCTGGAAGGCCTCGTCGTCCTCTTCGAACACGGTGAAGGCGAGCCGGCGCGGGTCCAGCCCGAGCCACTCGGGGGAGGTGAGGAACTCCCAGGAGAGCGCGATCGCCTCCTCCTTGAAGTAGTCGCCGAAGCTGAAGTTGCCTAGCATCTCGAAGAACGTGAGGTGCGAGTGGTCGCCCACGGACTCGATGTCGCCGGTGCGCACGCACTTCTGGGCGGTGGTCAGGCGTCGGCAGGACGGCTCGGCGGCCCCGCGGAAGAACGGCTTGAACTGGACCATCCCGGCGCCGTTGAACAGCAGCGACTCGTCCAGCTTGCCGGTGACGTCGTAGGGGATCAGCGACCCCGAGGGGTAGCGCTGGTGTCCCTTGGACTCGAAGAAGCGCAGGTATTTCTCGCGGAGCTCGCGCGCGGTCATGCCGATAGGGGAGGGTACCCGCTCGCCGAATCGCGGAATTCGGACGGCACGTTCTCCAGCGAACGAAACGTTGGGCTATAATCCAGCCAGCCCCCGAGGGAGGAGTCCGTTGGCTGGAGTCTCATTTCGCAACGTCACGAAGGTTTTTGGCAAAGACGTCAAGGCCGTCAACAACCTGACGCTCGATATCCGCGACCAGGAGTTCATGGTGCTCGTCGGGCCGTCCGGCTGCGGCAAGACCACGGCCCTGCGCATGGTCGCGGGCCTCGAGGAGGCCACCGAGGGGGATATCCTCATCGGCGACGTTCGCGTGAACGACGTGCCGCCGAAGGACCGCGACATCGCGATGGTCTTCCAGAACTACGCGCTGTACCCGCACATGAACGTGTACGACAACATCGCGTTCGGCCTGCGGCTGCGCGAGCTGAAGGGCTTCGTCTGGCAGCTCACCCACTGGAACGAGGCCCGCGAGATCAAGAAGGACATTGACCGGCGCGTGCGCGAGACCGCCGCGATGCTGGGCATCGAGGGCTATCTGAACCGCCGGCCGAAGGAGCTGTCGGGCGGGCAGCGCCAGCGCGTGGCCCTCGGGCGGGCGATCGTCCGCAAGCCCAAGGTCTTTCTGATGGACGAGCCGCTCTCGAACCTGGACGCCAAGCTCCGCGTGCAGACGCGCGCCGAGCTGATCCGGCTGCACCGCTCGCTGGGCATCACCACCATCTACGTGACCCACGACCAGGTCGAGGCCATGACGATGGGCCAGCGGATCGCCATCATGCGCGACGGCGTGCTCCAGCAGTGCGACAAGCCCGAGGTGGTGTATCAGAAGCCGGCCAACCGGTTCGTCGCCGGGTTCATCGGGTCGCCTCCCATGAACTTCCTGGAGGCCAAGCTGGTCGAGGAAGGCGGGCAGGTGTGGGTCGACGCGGGCGAGTTCCGGTTCCCGGTGGTCGGCAACGGCGCCGCGAGGGACGCCGTCGGCAAGGACGTGCTGATGGGCATCCGGCCGGAGTCGATCTTCGACGCGAGCCTGGAGAGCCACGTGAAGCCGACCGACTTCAACACCTTCGTCGCGAAGGTGGACGTGCTGGAGCCTCTGGGGCACGAGTACGTGGCGTACCTGAAGTGCGGCAAGCACAACCTGCTGGCTTCGATCGAGACCGGAACGAAGATCGCGATCGACCAGGAGGCGCGTTTCGTCGTGAACCTGGAGCAGGTCCACATCTTCGACAAGGAGACCGAGGTCGCGATCCGCTGAGCGGTCTCTTCCTGCGGACCGGGCCGTACAGTAGACTGGCCCGCATGGATCCGGTTCTTTTCGAGGAGAGCGCTCTGAACGCCCTGGATCACGCCAGGCGTCACTTGCTGAAGCACCTGAGCGGCGTCACCGAGGAACAGATCGACTGGAAGCCGTACCCCGAGTGCAAGTCCATCCGGGAGACGCTGTCGCACCTCGTCGTGGACGACCTCACCGCGGTTGAAAGTTTGGAAACGGGTCGCGAGCCGGACTACGCGTCGTTCGAGGCGCCCCGAGGCACCTTCGACGAGTTGCTGGCCCGACTGGAGGAGACGCATCGGGCCGTGCTGGAGGCCGTCGCCCAAGCGTTGCGCAAGTCCGGCTCACGGGGCTCGATCTGCGCCTTCGGAGAGTGGCGGCACCCGTGCGAGGCCGTGTCGATGCTGGCCTCGGAGGACTACTACCACGCCGGCCAGATCGCGTTCATCCGGATGGCGACCCAGCCCGGCTGGGACTACTATTCCTCGGTGTATGGAGACTGAGCGCTTCGCCCGCGTGCGGGCCGTCTTCTTCGATCTGGACGACACGCTCTGCGGGTACTGGGACGCGGCCAAGGCCGGGCTGAGGCGGACGTTCGAGGCGATGCCCCTGCCCGGCTTGGGAACGGAGGAGGCCGTGCTGGAGTGGGCGGCCGCGTTCCGCGAGTTCTGCCCCAGCCTGAAGAGGACGGAGTGGTACGAGCGGTACCTGATCGACGGCCGAAGCACGCGGGTGGAGCTGATGCGCCGCACCCTGCTGCGGGTCGGCGTCGACGATCCGGCGCGGGCGGAGGCGCTGGCCGACCGCTACGGCGCCGAGCGACGGGCCGCGCTGCGGCTGTTTCCTGGGACGAGGGAGGTGCTGGAGAAGCTCGGTGCGCGATATCCCCTGGGGCTCATCACCAACGGGCCGGCGGACGTGCAGCGCGAGGAGGTGTCCGACCTCGGTCTCGAGCCGCTGTTCCGGTGGGTGTTCATCGAGGGCGAGCTGGGGTTCGGCAAGCCGGACCAGCGCGTGTTCCGTCTGGCCGAGGAGGCCTCGGGTTTCTCTGGCGCCGAACTCGTCTTTGTCGGCAACAGCTATCGGCACGACGTGCGGCCCGCCTTGGAGGCGGGGTGGCGGACGGTGTGGGTCCGCCGGCCGAGCGACGTGCCGCCCAGCGCCGACCCGTCCGCGGTGCCCGAGGGCAAGCCCGACGGCGCGCCGGACGCGGACGCGGTGATCGGCGACCTGCGGGAGCTGCCGAGCCTGCTCCCCTAGAGGGCCGAGCCGCGGACTTCGTCCAGCGATCGCACGCCCTCGCGCTCCATGCGCTCCAGAAGGCCGCTCAGGATGCGGGCCACGGTCTTGGGGCCGCCGTACACCCAGCCGGTGTAGAGCTGCACGAGGTGCGCGCCGAGCGCGATTTTCCGCCAAGCGTCGTCGGCGTCGAAAACTCCCCCCACCCCGACCAGCGCCAAGCGGCCCTTCGAGCCCCGCGCCAGGCGCGCCAGTGCGGCGTCGGCGAGCGGCTGCAGCGGCTTGCCCGAGAGTCCGCCTTCAATGCCGGGGTCGCGGCTGAGGCCCTGTCGGGAGACGGTGGTGTTGGTGGCCACGATCCCGTCGAGGCCCTCCTCCAGGGCCAGCTCGAGAACGGCGTCCAGCGACGGTTCGTCCAAGTCGGGAGCCACCTTGGCCAGCAGCGGCTTCTTCGGCTCCACGGAACGGATGGCCCGCACGATGTCGCGCAGGGCCTCGGGCTCCTGCAGGCTGCGCAGACCGGGGGTGTTGGGCGAGGAGACGTTGACCACGAAGTAGGCGCCGAACGGCGCGAGGGTTCGGTAGAGCGCGGCGTACTCCTTTGGCGCGTCGGCGAGGGGCGTGTCGCGGTTCTTGCCGAGGTTGATGCCCACCGGCAAGTGCGGCCAAGAGCCCTCCAGGCGCACGCGCAGCGCCTGCGACCCGGCGTTGTTGAAGCCCATGCGGTTGATCAGCGCGCGATCCTTCGTCAGGCGGTAGAGCCGCGGCTTGGGGTTGCCGCGCTGGGGCCTAAAGGTGACCGTGCCCACCTCGCAATGGCCGAAGCCCAGGGCGTCCCACCACTCGACGGCCAGCGCGTCCTTGTCGAAGCCTGCCGCCAGCCCGATCGGGTTGGGGAAGGAGACCCCGAAGGCCTCGACGGCCAAGCGAGGATCGTGCGGCACCCGGCATTCGAACATCCCGGAGGCCACCCAGCCGAGGGCGATCTCGTGGGCGCTCTCGGGGTTCAGGAGGAAGGCGAGCGGGCGGACCAGCTTCTCGTACAGACCCACGGCCCATTGTAGAACGCGGGGCGGCTCCCGCGGATTCCGGTAGACGCAGGGTAACCTGTCTGCGTGATCGCGCGACTCCGCGGAGAGCTGCTCGAGGTGGGAGACGGCGTGGTGGTCGTGGAGGCCTGCGGCGTCGGCTACGAGGTGATGGTCCCGGAGTCGGTCCTGCTGTCGCTTCCGCCGGTCGGCGAGCGGGTCGACCTGCGGATCCGCCAGGTGTTCCGCGAGGACGGGGTGACCCTGTACGGCTTCGCCGACGCGTTCCAGAGGCGGCTGTTCGACCTTCTGCTGGAGGTCAAGGGCTGCGGGCCGAAGATTGGCCTGTCGCTGATCGGCCAGCTGGGGGAGGACGCGGTGGCGGGCGCGATCCAGGCGCAGGACACCCGCGCCCTTTGCCGCGCGACCGGCGTGGGCCCGAGGCTGGCCGAGCGCATCGCCCTGGAGCTGCGCGACAAGATCCAGGAGGAGGCGCTGGCGCGGAAGGCGCAGAGCTCGGCCCGCCGGACGCCCCCTGCGCCCGACGACGAGCTGGTCGACGCCCTGCTGAGCCTGGGCTACCGCCGGGCCGAGGCGGAAGCCGCCGCGGAGGCTGCCCGCGCGCAGGCCGAAGGGGTTGAGGAGCAGCTGCGCATCGCCCTGAGGAGCCTCGCCCGATGAGCCGCAACGCCGACCTGCAGCCCGAACCGCAGCCGGGAGACGTTCCGGTCGAGCAGTCGCTGAGGCCGCGCCGCCTGGCGGAGTTCATCGGTCAGCAGCGGCTCAAGGACAACCTGGCGGTGTTCCTGGAGGCCGCCCGCCAGCGCCGCGAGGCGCTCGACCACCTGCTGCTGTACGGCCCGCCCGGCTTGGGCAAGACCACCGTGGCGCACATCGTCGCCAACGAGCTCGGCGCGACGATCCACGTGACGAGCGGGCCAGCCATCGAGCGCCCCGGCGACCTGGTGGGCATCCTGACGAACCTGGACGACGGCGCGGTGCTGTTCATCGACGAGATCCACCGCCTCAGCCGCCCGGTGGAGGAGATCCTCTACCCGGCGATGGAGGACCGGAAGGTGGACATCCTGATCGGCAAGGGGCCCGCGGCGCGGTCGATCCGGCTGGACGTGCCTCCGTTCACGGTGGTCGGCGCCACCACGCGGCAGGGATTGCTCACGGGGCCTCTCCGCGACCGGTTCGGGATCGTGCTCCACTTCGGCTTCTACGGGCCGGACGCTCTCCTGGCGATCATCGAGCGCTCCTCCCGGATCCTCGGCTACGCGATCGACCGGGAGGGCGCCGAGGAGATCGCCCGGCGGTCCCGCGGCACCCCGCGCATCGCCAACCGGCTGTTGCGGCGCGTGCGGGACTTCGCGCAGGTCGCCGGCTCGGAGACGATCACGCTGGAGGTCGCCAAGCGGGCTCTGGAGGCGCTGGAGGTGGACCATCTGGGCCTCGACCGCGTGGACCGCACGCTGCTGGAGGCGATGATCCGCAAGTACGCCGGCGGCCCGGTGGGATTGGACACGCTGGCGGCCAGCACCGGCGAGGACGCGGGGACCATCGAGGACGTGTACGAACCCTACCTGCTGCAGCAGGGCCTGATCCAGCGCACGCCGCGCGGCCGATGCGCCACCAGCCTGGCCTATCGGCACCTCGGCATCCCCGAGCCGAAGCGGACGGAGCCGCCGGCCCTGTTCGACGAGTGACCTTCAGTCGATCTTCAGCAGACCCTCGTAGGCCTCGCGCGCGTACTCGCGGTCTTCCGGGGCGAGCTCCTCAAACGGCCTCGGCCTGTCCTGGGGGCGGAGCCCCTTCTGGTTGATCCGGTTCATCAGGCTCCAGTCGCGCTGGGGCCTCTCCGGCTCCTTGGCGGGCAGGTCGTAGCGCGTGAGGTCGATGACCTTCCACGGGGTGCGCTCGGTCCAGTCGCGCAGGATGGCGAGGCGCAGGCGGCGGTCCATGTGCCACCGAATCTCCAGCTCGGCGTCCGAGCCGAACACCCCCGTCCCCCGCTGCAGGAACCGGTAGACAAGGCCGGAGTTGTCCTTGTGCTCGCGTCGGAACGCCTCGGCGAACTCGCCCATGGAGACGACCCTCAGCCCGTCCCACCGCGCGGCGGCCTCGCGCAGGAACTTCTCGAACTCGGGCGTGCGGTCGCCGAACTGCCCCAGCAGCGACGCCTCCCAAGCCAGCGTGCACCAGCCGAACCCGTTGAGCTGGAAGCCCCGGTCGTAGTGCGCCGAGGCGGTCTCCATCATCTCGAACAGGCCCTGGGCGATCGGCATGTTGCCTTGGTAGAGCGCCTCGATCGGCCCCAGCCCCAGGCGGCTGTTGAAGCCCGGCCCGGTGCCTGCGCGCCTCGCGGCGAGGAAGTCCACGGTCCAGCCGTCCAGGTTGAGGCAGTCGATGCGTTCGGCTTTGCCCTGCGCGGGCTTGAGGGAGTGCTCGGTGGAGGGGTAGTAGGGGTAGGCGATCGAGCCGTCGCTGTCCCCCAGATCGATCGCGTGCTGGCTCCACATGTGCCCCTGGCAGGCGCGCACCCCGTGCTTGTCCGCCAGCGTCTTGAGGTTGGCCGCCGAGAGGAAGCCGGCGATGGCGAACCGCGGTTTGTAGGCGCCTCCGACCCAGTCGGCCAGCGCCGCCAGCCCATCGGCGATGTCGCGGTCCACCTCTTCGCGGGTGTTGTGCATGTTGGCGAAGAACCCGCCGATGGTGAGGGTCGGCTCGTCCCCCTTCTCCGCGTGGCACTCCAGCGCGTACTCCCGGATCGCGCGGTAGTTGTCCCTGGGATCGGTCAGCGCGAGCGGGCTGAACCCCCAGCCGACCTTCGCGCCGGGAACGGCCCGGGCGATCGCCACGCGGAGCTTGCGGACGTTGTCCAGCGTGTGCCAGCGGCTCTCGTCCTCTCCCAAGTTCTTGCCTCGCCCGGCCTCGATCTGGTTCACCCGGACCAGCAGGTTGATCGTGAGGAACCTTCCGCCCGCCACGCCTCCAACCGGCTTCGGCTTGGCCTGGGGGCCGGGCCCCGGCAGCTTCGAGCCGAGGCCAAGCGTGAACGCCTGTCGGAAGAACTCGCGACGGTTCATGGCTCCACGAGCGGCAAGTCGAGCCGGTAGGCGCCCGAGCCGAGCGACAGGGTGGACCCGGTGCCCGCCGGCAGCGGCTTGCCGTCCAGCCGCACGGTGGAGGCGTCGGCCGGAATCGGAATCTCGGCCTGCACGTTCGGCGGGACCGTCACGCTCAGCTGGAGCCTCTTGCCGCGCTTGCGCCAAGAGACGCCGACCGGACCGTGGATGCTCTCGTAGGAGGCCTCCACCCAGGTCAGGCCGCGCACGGGGAGCGGCTCGATCCGGACGCGCCGGAACCCCGGCTCGGCGGGGCGGATGCCGGCCACCGACTCGAACGGGAACTGCCCGACCGAGCCGAACGCGTAGTGGTTGAAGGAGTTCATCCCGGGGTCTTGGAAGCCGCGGTCCGGCAGCCATCCGTCCCACCTCTCCCAGATCGTGGTGGCGCCCAGCTTGACCGGCAGGAGCCAGCTGGGGAACTCCTCCTGGAGCAGGACCCTCTGCGCGACGTCCGCCAGCCCGGCCTTCTGGAGGGCCGGCAGAAGGATCGGCGTGCCGATGAACCCGGTGGCGTTCTTGAATCCGTGCTTGGCCATCTCCTCCCAGAACTTGGCGGCCGCCTTGGCGCGCCGATCGTCCGGCACCAAGTCGAACGCGAAGGCCAGGGCGTAGCCGGTCTGGCTGCTCTCCAGGATCGACCCGTCCTCGGCCACGAACAGCTCCTGGAAGCGCCTCTTCACGTGGTCCGCGCGCTCGGCCCACTGCCGAGTCTGCTCCTGGTGGCCCAGCTCGGCGTGCATCTGGGCGATCAGGCGCAGCATCTGGGCGTGGTAGGCGGTTCCGATCACCTCGGCTTTGGCTCCGCCGCCCAGGTTCAGCCAGTCGCCGTAGGCGCCGTAGCCGCGCACCCCGTCTTCGCTGCGCTGGGCCATGTACTCGGCGTACCGCTCGAAGGCGGGCAGGTAGCGCTCCAGCACGCGGCGGTCGCCGTACACGCGGTGGATCCGCTCGGTGCAGACCAGCGCCGCGTCCCCCCAGGCGACGTTCCCGGTGCCGAGGTTCAGGTTCGGGGCGATGTCGGGGAAGGCGCCTTCGGCGTCCTGCCCGTCCGTGATCAGGTCCTCGAGCCACTTGGAGAAGAACGGCGCGACGTCCATCATGTAGGCGGCGGTGCCCATGAAGAACTGCGCGTCGCCCGTCCAGCCCGCCCGCTCGTCGCGCTGGGGGCAGTCGGTGGGCACGTCCAGGTAGTTGCCCTTCTGTCCCCAAAGGATGTTGTGCACCAGCTGGTTGACGAGCGGGTGCGAGCACTGGAACCGGCCGGTGGTGTCGAGGTCCGAGTTCAGGACCACTCCCACCACGTCCGTCGGCTTGGGCCGGTGGGTCAGACCCGCGACCTCGACGTAGCGGAAGCCGTGGAACGTGAACGCCGGCTCGAGCGTCTGCGGGCCGCCGGCCAGGACGAACTCGTCGATGGCGCGCGCCGCGCGCAGGTTGGTCGTGTACACCGTGCGGTCGGGGTTCAGCATCTCGGCGTGCCGCAGGCGGACCACCTGGCCCGGCTCGCCCTGCACGCGCAGCTGGACCCAGCCGACCATGTTCTGCCCGAGGTCGAAGGTCCAGACGCCCGGCGCGGACTCCCAGCACTCCTTGGCGGTGATGCGCTCCTGTCTGCGGATCGGTTCGCCGGGGTGGCAGCGGAAGACCGGCACGCCCGGAGAGTCGGCGACCTCGGGAGCCCGCCAGGATCGGTCGTCGTAGCCCCAGCGCGTCCAGTCGCCGAGGTCGACGCGCGTATCGGTGCGCGTGCCCATCAGCAGGTCGGCGTACTGCATCGGCCCGGTGGAGGCCTTCCAGGAGCCGTCCGTGACCAGCCGGTCCTTCGAGCCGTCGTCGTACTCGATCTCGACCTGCACGAACAGCTTGGGGGCGCCGCCGAACCAGCGGTCCTTGCCGGTGAAGCACAGGTAGCTGCCGTACCAGCCTTCGCCGAGCAGCGCACCGATCGCGTTCGGCCCCTCGCGCAGGAACGGCGTCACGTCGTAGGCCAGCGCGTAGGCTCGCTTGCGGTAGTCCACGTAGCCCGGCATCAGCTCGTCGTCGTGGATGCGGCGGCCGTTGATCCACACGCGGTAGGCGCCGAGCGCCGAGACGAACGCCGTGGCCCGCGCGACCCGCTTGGGCAGCGTGAACTCCTTGCGCAGGTGCACCGGCGGGCCGATGCGGTGGAACGGCACCGGCGTGAGGCCGTACCACGGATTCTCGCCGGCGGCGGGGCCCTCCGTGGCGGCGGCCCAACGGGAGTCGTCGTGCGCCGGAAGGAACCAGCCCTCGGCGAGGCGGCTGGTGACCTTCCACTCAGCGTTCGTGGCGACCGTCTTCAGGCCGGAGGGGGGGCGCAGCGCGAGGATCGCCACGAGCGCGCTCGGGCCTTTCGAGTAGTTGGCCACCTCGACGGCCAGCGTGTGGAACCCGCCCGCGATCGTGCCCAGATCGACCTTGGTGACGGCCTTGTGGCTGTCGCCCAGGCGGACGAACTGGCCGTCCAAGTACACGCGGAACGCGTCGTCTGCGGCGAGGTAGAGGTACCCGTGGCAGTCGCCCTCGGCGACGAAGGTGCGCCGGAAGCCGTAGCGGCCCGTGGCGGCGTTCATCATGTCGCCGAAGCCGATCCACCGCGCACCCTTCAGCGCGGCGAGGTCGTCCTCCTCGGGGTCGGGCGCGGGCTTGGTGTCCAGGCCGATCCACTTGGCTTTCGCGTTCTCCGGCGAGAGCAGGCCCGCTCCCCAGAACGCGGCGCGGCTCCACGGGCCCTCGCGGTCGGCCTCGTCCCACACCTTGGCCATCCAGAAGGCGCGCTCCCCCATCCCGAGGGGCCTGCCTCCGTAGCCGATGTGGCTGGTCTCGGCGGAAGGCACCTTGCCGGTGTCCCAAAGGTCGAACTCGCCTCGGACCAGCTTGGCCTCCGAGCTGGCGACGACGATGCGATAGGCGGTCTGGCGGCGGTCGCGGCTGTCGGCGGGCGAGGCCTCCAGGCGGAACGACAGGCGGGGCTGGGGATCCTCTACCCCCAGCGGGTTGCGGCGGTACTCACAGCGCAGGTCGATCGGCGTCAGGTGCATCGGTGCTTTCTCCAGTGCGAGCAGTGCGAGGATCGGGATCATGGTTTGGGGGAGGCGTACACGAAGTCGGCGATGCCGCGGGAGACCTCTCCCTCGCGGCCCACCATCACGACGGTGAGGACCGGCTCGCCGGTCCGTCCCCGGATTCTGCCGTTGATGCCTAGGCCGTACATCGCGTGCCCCGAGCCTGCCAGGATCACCATCACGGCCTTGGGCGATCGGCGCCAGCGGTCCATGGCCTTGAGGGCGGTGTCCGCCATGCCGACGTCCCACAGGACCTGCGCGGCGTAGATGTTCTCGCCCTGCGCCCCCGTTACGGGGTGGCCGCCCATCATCGCCTCGAACAGCCTGCGGTGGTCCTTCCAGCCGAGGTCGATACGCTCGGGGAGCTGCGCGCGCTGGTCCGGCTGGAGGGCCGAGAGCCCGCCCCGGCCGACGGCCCGGACCCAGTCGCGGGGCACGTTCAGCGCGACCATCGGCAGCCGGTTCCGGCGCACGGCCTCGAACACGGGACGGTACAGGGCGAAGTCGAAGCCCCACTGGGTCTTCCACTCGGACTCCTGGATGAACTCGTCTTCCGTCTTCCAGCCGAGGGTCCAAGGGTTGAGGCGGTCCTGGACGGGGCGGGTGAACATTTCCAGCCCCACGATGACCTGCCGGCCGGCCTTCGCCAAGGCCTCGAGGACGTCGGCCTGGAAACGGTGGTGGGAGGCGTCGTCGTGCGACTCGCCCAAGATCACGAAGCGCCTGCCCTCGGCCGCTCGGACGACCGCGTCCAAGCCTACGGTGGCGCCGGTGGCGGTCTCCACGATCCGACCCGCTTGAACCCGCACGAATCCGGGAGGTCCGATCGGTAGACGCAACGGGTCGGGGCCGTCCTGCTGGAGCGCCGCGGCCACGAACAACGGCAAGCCGAACATGGCCCAGTATCCCACAGAAGTCCTGCGGTGGGAAGAGGTAGCCTAGGTTCGCGATGGCGTTGGCGGCTCGTTGGCTGGCCCTGTTGGCGCTGCTCGGTTCGGCCTGCGCGCGCACGGCGGGGCCGGCCGCGACGGAAGCGGAGGGGACCACGGCGGACTACGCCCGGCTGAAGGAGGTGGCCTTCGGCTTCGGGGCCGTCACGTCGATGCTGGCGGACTGCGTGGAGTCGGCCGACGGGGCTATCGCCAAGGCCAAGGGCAAGCCGGCCACGGAGCAGGCCCTGCGGGAGCTCCGGGATCTTCTGGACGGTGCGGGCCGCACCCTCGCCGAACACTCCGACGACCCGCCGCCCGCCGCAGAGCTCGAGCGGCAGCCGGGGGGCGTGCGGGCCGCCCTGGAACGGGCCTTGGAGGCGCTGGAGGACGCCGCGACGGACCTGGAGGAGGCCCGGAACCAGACCCTGGACCTGCAAGAGGTCGCTCCGCCGAGCTTGGGGGAGTCGCTGGACGACCTTCGGCAACGGATCGAGGACTGCCTGACGGAGCTGTCCGACCTGCGCGACCAAGCCGCGCCGGCTCAGCCGGGCGCCGCGCGCTAGGCGGGAACCGCCTTCAGGGTCGGACCGCGAACGGCCAGTTCGCCGTGGCGGCCTTGCCCTTGCCGTCTCGGACCACCACGTACAGCCGGTAGCGGCCGGGGTCCCGCGGAGCAGTGAGGCGCACGCTGGGGCCGTCGGCCGCTTCGGCCTCGGTCGGCACCGGCTCGTCGAACTTCGCGTCCGGGCGGTCGGGAAGGACGAACCACCGGTAGGCGAGCCGGTCGTTTTCGGGGTCGCGGACGGTCACCTTGGCCGAGACAGGCGCCCCGCCGGCCAGCTCCTTGCCCGAGGCGTCGCACTCCGCGTCCAGAATCTGGGGGGCGCGGTTGGCCGGCGGCTTGCCCGTCCAGCAGACGGTCATCGCGTCGACGGCCTCCAGCAGCTCGCCCGTGGGCAGAACCATGCCGAACCAGGTCGCCGTTCCCTCCGGCTTGTGACCCCACAGGAAGGCGTAGGAGCCTAGGCATCGGCCCTTCGGCTCGGCGACCGCCTCCAGATAGCCGTCGGCGTAGCGCTTGCCCTTTTCGGTGGAGTTCGGCTCGATCGGCGCCCCGTAGGACGTCTTCGGCGATTCCCACGGGCCCATGGGGCCGAACTCGGTGACCACGTAGGGCTTGGTCCATCCGGCCTTGGCCAGCCGGGCGGGCAGGCTGAGGATGCCGCCGTAGGAGTTTACCCCGAGCACGTCGATGTCCGGCGCGTGCTTGCGGATCGCCGCGATCTTGGCGTCGTCGATTTCGGCGACGACGGTCATGGTGGGGTGGTTCGGGTCGAGGCGCTTGACGGTTCGGGCGATCTCGCCGACGGCCTTCCAGACCAGCTCCGGATCCGAGCCGTTCTCCATCTCGTTGCCCAAGCCCCACATCAGCAGGGCAGGGTGGTCCTTGTACTTCCGGACGTCCTGCTCGACGCGCCTCAGCTGCTCCGCGACCTGGTCGCGGTTGGCGTAGTCGAATCCGTGCTCTCGGTGCCCCAGCCAGATGCCGACGGTGACGGTCATGCCCATCCGATGGGCCTGATCGAGGAGAGCCAGCTGATTGTCCGATCCCCACGTGCGGACGCTGTTGGCACCGTGCGCTCTGGCGAGCGACAGGCTGAAGCTTCCGCCGATACCTCGGACGAAGTAGGCCTTGCCGCCGCGCTCCAAGCTCCAATCCACGGGACCGCCCGCCAGGCGAACGGGGATCAGGCCGGAGGCCTGCAGGCTCGCGGCCACCGCCAAGAGACCCAGAACCATCACGCCCCTAACTTACCCGCTCGGCCTTCGGGGCTTGGCGAGCGGCCCGGCGGAGGGACTGCGCCCTGGCGGCCAGATCGCGCGGAAGCTCCGAGGCCGCACCGGGCGGGGCATAAAGGAGCCTCTCCAGGGCGGCGGCGAGAGCGGCGGCCTCTTCGGCGACGGGTCCGAGCCTGTGGCGGGCGCTCTCCGCGTACTCGGCGAGCGTCTCGTGCGGTCGGCGCGGCCGGTCCACTGCGCCCCGAAGGGCCGCTTCGAAGGCCCCGACGGCCTTGGCCAGCTCTCGGTCCAGAACCGGGCCTGCCGGAGCCTTCGGCCGGGGCCGGGCGACGAGGCCGAACAGCAGCCCCAGCACGGCCGTGCCGGCCAGGCCCCCCACGATGATCTTGCGGCCCTGCTCCGATCGCCACCAGGCGGGCGTCTGGCGGTCGGCGGAGGTGTCGCCGTTCTTCACCCGCGCGTAGGCCGTCGGATCGAACCGCACCCAGCCGACGCCGTCGAAGTACACCTCGGCCCAGGCGTGGGCGTCGGACTCCCGGACCACCAGCCAGCCGTTCTCGTCGCGCGAGTCCTTCTCCTGCCCGGCGAGGAAGCCCGTGACGTACCGCGCGGGCAAGCCCAGCGACCGGGCGCCGACCACCATCGCGCTGGCGTACAGGTCGCAGTAGCCCTCCTTCGACTCGAACAGGAACCAGTCGACGGCGTTTTCGCCGGAGGGAACCGCCGGCGCGTCGGTGTTGTAGAGCGCCTGCTCGCCGATGGCTCGCTCCAGCCGGAGCGCCGCGTCGTAGTCGTTCCTCGCGCCTTGGGCGGCCTTTCGGGCGAACTGGCGAACCCGCAGAGTGGCCTCGTCGCTGCGCCCGTAGACACCCCGGAACACGTCCTCGGGAAGGAACCGGGGAGCCTCCGTCGGCTGGAACTCCGGGTCTGGCGCGAGGGCCGTGGCCCGGAAGGTGAGGCTGCCAGGGGAGATGTCGGACGCCCGCCACCTCTGCCCTCTGGCCAGCAGCGGTTGCAGCTCGACGATCGCGCCCGGGGCCGGGAAGGCGCCGCGCAGCATCCCCGTGATTCGGAAATGGTAGCGGATCTCCCGCAGGTGGGTGGCCGCGGCGCCAAGGTCCGCGCTCTGCTCCCTCGAGTTGTTGGCCATCGGATTCCACCGGCCGAAGCCGCCCATCGGGTAGAGCTGGCCGGTGTCTTTGGACCACCGGTTCCCGTCGAAGGCCTCGTAGCTGAAGGCTCGCAAGTAGACAGGGCCGGGATCGGAGAGGTCCAGACGCATCAGCTCGGCCTTGCTGAGGAACACCGGCCCCTTGCCCACGCGGTACTCGGTGGACTCGGTGAGCGGGTTAGAGCTGGCCACGGTGGGCGTGGGAGTGACTACGGCCTTGGGCAGGGTCACACCGAGGTTGCGCGTCACCGGCTCCACGGTCTGCTGGATGACCGGCGCGCCCACGAGTCCGGTCACCAGCACGCCGCCGGCCATGGCCGCGAACCACAGCGACCCGGCCTTGCCGCGCCACGGCCCCAGCTCGAGCCGCTGCTCGCTCTTCACCCCGGCGGCGTGCGCGTAGCGCAGCATCAGGCGGCGCTGGGCTCGGGCCAGAAGGGCGGCGGTGAGGACGATGTACAGGTAGAACAGCCACTTGGCTCCGGCGAAGGTGTCCCAGGCGCCGACCATGCCGAACAGCGCCACGGACGGAACCGACTGGAACAGCATCGACGACTCGTTCCACGCGAAGAACGCGCCAAGGATCGCCATCCAGATCAGCACGGCGGCGATCACGAGCATCTCGGGGAATCCGCCGTCCGGCAACATCCGGTTGAGGGCGGGCGCCAGGATCACCGCTCCCGCCACCGCGCACACGTATAGGAAGCTCCCGCCGCTCCGCAGCGAGGGAACCAAGCTGGACAGCAGGAAACCGACCAGGGTGCCTGCGGCGATCCCACCGACCGCGAACAGCGCGATCGAGGGCTTGTAGACGCCCATGCCCGCGGCGTACACCGCGCACGACGCCGCGAGAGCGGCGAGCAGGAAGTCGATCGGGCCGGGCTGAAGGGCCTTGCTGTTCATGGTTCGGGCACCTCGGGCAGATAGGAGGCGTCGGCGCCGGCCTGGCGCAGGTGGGCGAGGAACTCCGTGTCGCAGCCGCCGAGCCGGGGGTCTGCGAACGCAGGCGGAAGGGCGAGCGCGTAGACGGAGCAACCGCGGCTCCGCAGCAGGCGGACGGTGTGGGGCAGGGTGTCGTCGGCCTCCGCAAGGAACAGGTAGACCGACGACCCGGGGCGGATGGAGCCGATCTGCGCCGCGACCCGGGTTCCCAGCGGCTCGGGGGAGGGCTGAACCGCAGCCAGCTCGCGCAGGACTTCCATCAGGCGCATCTGAGGCGGCGTCCTCTTGGCCTGGGCGTCGAGGCCGGGCAGATGCACCTCCAGGCCTTGGCCCAGGAACGACTCGGCCAAGTAGGCTGCGAAGCCGCAGAGCAGATCCAGGGCCACGTGCCCCCTGACGCTCGCCGCGGCGCCGAGCGAGTTCTGGACGAACACCGTGGCGTCCGCGTACAGCCCCACCTCGAACTCTTTGACGAGCAGCCTGCCGGAGCGCGCCGAGGACCTCCAGTGCACGTGGCGGAGGCTGTCGCCGCTCTGGTAGTCGCGGATGCCCCTGGGGTCCACGCCGGAGCCTCGGGACGGCCCGTGGTCGGCCTCGCCGCCGCCCCAGCCCGCCGAGCACGGAAGGCGGAGAGGGAACGGGATGGGGGCCGGCAAAACGGTGAGCGGTTCCGGATCGACTCTCACGAGCTTGGTGGAGCGGATCAGGCCGAGCGGGTCGCTCCCCGTGACCTCCACCGTGGACCAGCGGAACACTCCGCGGCGCATGGGGCGAAGGCGGTAGCTCGTCACGCACCTCTCGCCGGGCGCGGGGGCGACGGGCACGCTGGGGCTGACGTTGGTCGCCCGCAACGCCTCCGGAAGCCTGTCTTGGAGCATGACGAGGGGTCGGCGCATGTTGCGGTCGGACCAAACCTCGATCTCCACCTGCACGCTCTCGCCTTGGCGGACGGTGGGCATCGGCCTCCTCCGGAACCGCAGGCCGAGCGTCGAGAGGCGCGCCTGCACGTGGGCCACCCCCAGCAGACCGAGCATCGCCGAGGACATGGAGAACAGCACCGGCGAGTTGAGGGCGATCGCCACCACGATGAGGAACAGCGCCGACGTCGTCAGCGCGATGTTCGAGACGTTCCGGAGTTCGGAGGTCATGCCAGGGTGGGGGTCACGGGGACGGGGACCGACTCGAGCGCTTCGCGGATCGCGTCCTCTGCGCTCGAGCCCCTCAGAGCGAGGTCCGGCTGCCCGAGGACGCGGTGCGCCAGGACCGGCACGGCCATCGCCTTGACGTCCTCCGGCCGGACGAACTCGCTTCCCTCCATGGCGGCGTGGGCCTGCGCGGCGCGCATCAGGTGCAAGGAGCCTCGCGGCGACGCGCCCATCATCAGCCTCGCCGACTCGCGCGTGGCCTGGACGACGTCCACGATGTACGCCCTCACCGCCTCGGCGACGAACACCTCTCGCACGGCCTCCTGGAGCTCCACCAGCTCATCCGGGGCGATGGCCTGCCGCACCGTCTCCAGCGGGTGGGCGTGGCGCTGCTCGCCGAGGATGCGCACCTCGCAGTCCCGGTCGGGATAGCCCAGGGAGATGCGCGCGAAGAAACGGTCCAGCTGGGCTTCGGGCAGGGGGTAGGTGCCGGTCATCTCGATGGTGTTCTGCGTGGCGATCACGAAGAACGGCACGGGCAGAAGGCGGGTTTCGCCGTCGACCGTCACTTGCCGCTCCTCCATCGACTCCAGCAGCGCGGACTGCGTCTTGGGCGTGGCGCGGTTGATCTCGTCGGCCAGGATCACGTTGCCGAACACCGGCCCGGGGCGGAACTCGAAGGTGGCCTCGCGCTGGTTCCAGACGGACGAGCCGGTGATGTCCGAGGGCAGGAGATCCGGCGTGAACTGGATGCGGCGGAACTCGCCGCCGATGGCCGTCGCGATCGCCTTGGCGAGGGTGGTCTTGCCGACCCCGGGGATGTCCTCGATCAGAAGGTGGCCGTTGCTTAGGAGCGTCGCCACGGCGGTGCGCACGGTTCCGTGCTTGCCGACGATCGCCTTTTCGACTTCCTCCACGATGCGGCCGGCCCGTTCGGCCACGTCCGATGCTTGCATCAAGCCCTCCCTGCGCGGCGCGAGCCGCTCCATTTCCTCTTACGCCGCGCGCGCGACCCCGGTCTCTTCACCGGGGCCGTAGTGCCCAGGCCGAGGCGGCGATGCGAAGACGCTCCCGCGGCTTCGGAAGGTTCGCGCGCGGGGCATACTGGCGGCGGACGGATCGGCTCTCGCTCGTGGCCGCTTGGAGGCGCCTCGGCGTCGCTTCCGGGGATGCCGTGATGGTGCACACGGCGCTCTCCAAGGTGGGTTGGGTCGAAGGCGGGCCGCTGGAGTTCGCGGCCTCGGTGGCGGACGCTGTGGCGCCGGGCGGCGTCGCGCTGTTCCCTACGCTGTCCGACACCGGTTGGCCGAGCGCCGACAACCCGCCGTCGTTCCGCGCGACCGACCCTCCGGCACCGTGGGTGGGCGCGGTGCCGAGGGCCGCGCTGTTGCTCCCCGGTGCGGTCCGCAGCCTGCACCCGACGCACTCGGTGACGGCCGTCGGGGCGGACGCTGAGGCGTTCGTTGCGGGGCACGACCGTTGCCCAACCCCTTGCGCATGGGACAGCCCCTACGGCGAGCTGGTCCGTCGTAGGGGCAAGGTGCTGCTGGTCGGGTGCGACCACGAGTCGAACACCACGCTGCACCTGATCGAGGAGGTCGCGGGAGTGCCTTACCATCTGCTGCCGGGTTTCGCCGAGTGCCGGGTCGAAGGCGCGGACGGGTCGGTGCGGACCGTTCGGACGCGGCTGCACCGATGGGGCGTTCCGCGGCGCTTCCAGCGCGTGGATTCCGAGCTGGACTTCCTCGGCATCCAGACGCGGGGGACGGTCGGCGGTGCCTCGGTCCGGGTCGTCGCCGCCGACCGTCTGTTCGCCTACGGCGTCTGGCTCCTGGCGCGCGAGCCGGGAGCCCTGCTGGCCTGACCCGCCGAGGAGGGAAGGGGATTCGAACCCCTGGACCCTTGCGGGTCTGCGGTTTTCAAGACCGCCGCATTCGACCGCTCTGCCATCCCTCCGCGCCGGGGTAGCGAGTTTACCTTTGGCCCTTGGCCGGGGCCGAAGGGGCCGCCAGTTCGAACCAGAGCGTGCGGGCGTCCTTGCCGATCTGGAGCTCGGACCAGCCTCCAGTCCGGCGCACCGGCAGCTCGCGGACCCTCCGCCCGCGACCGTCCAGGGCGAACGCGCGCACCGGCCTGTCCGTCTGCAGGCGCAGGGTGCAAGGCACCGGTTCGCAGATCGTCGGACCCTTGCCCCACCGGTCGCCGACGGAGCTGCGGTCCTCGTTCCAGCCCATGCCCTGGTTCTCGACGCGGGATGCGAGCGTGAGGAGCAGGGAGGCGGAGCTGCGGATCGGCTTGCCGTCTCGCGGGACGAGCATCAGGGCCGCGAAGCCGGAGCCGATCGGCCCGAAGCGGAGCTCGGCGCCCTGCAGGCGGACGGTTCGCCCGGCCCCGCGCCCCGTGACCACCTTGGCCCGGTCGGCGTCGGCACGGAACACCCCGTCCGCGGCGCTCAGCGGCGAGGCCGAGGGCTTGCCCTGGGTCAGGAGGCGGGTCTTGGCGCCGGGCCGGAGCGCGGTGGCGGTGCGCAGCGGGTTCGGGAATCCGCCGGCGAGCGTCCACGCCTCGACCTTTCGAAGAGGCTCAAAGGGCCGACAACCCTGCTCCCCTGAGAGCGGATGGGCCTGCGGGCGCGGGTCCTGCCCGGCGGGATCAGAACGGCAGCGCGCTGAACGCGTAGGCCCAAGCCTCGGGCGTGAGCGCCTTGAGGCCCGCCCCGGCGGCGGACGGCGGCCACGTGCGGCTGGGCTCGGCACCCTTGCTCCCCCAGCAGAAGGCCGAGAAACCGCCGAAGCTGGGCACTACCGCGTGGTAGTGGCCGGACTTGGCGAACACACGCTGGAAGATCGTCTCCGTGGTGTGCAGGGCGTACGGGCAGAAAACAGGGTTGTCCGCCTGGGTGACCACGATTCCACGGTCCGTCAGGAGCCGCAGGAGGTCCGTGTAGAACTCGTCCGAGAAGAGCGGTTCGCTGAGCGAGCCCTCCTCGTCCTCGTACACGTCGGTGCAGTCGACCACGATCAGGTCGTAGGGTTCGAGGTCGCTCTTGACGAACGGGAACGCGTCGGCGACGTGCACGCGAACGCGGAGGTCGTCGAACGCGCCGGTGCTCAAGCTCGGAAGGTGCTCGCGGCAGACCTCGATCACCTCGGCGTCGATCTCCACGAGGTCCACGTGGCGGATGGTACGGCAACGGCAGATCTCGCGCAGCACGCCGCCGTCGCCGCCGCCGACGACCAGCGCCCTCTCGGGACGATCCAGGGAGAGCAGCGGGATCTGCACCAGCGCCTCGTGGTAGCAGGCCTCGTCCAGCTCCGTCAGCTGGATGTGCCCGTCGAGGAGAAGCAGGCGCCCGAACGGGAGCGTGTCGACGACCTCGATGGTTTGGTGCTTGGAGCGCCTTCGGTGGACCGTCTTGCCCACGCGAACCCGAAGCTCCAGATGGTTCGCCCGGACGGGGAACTCGAGCGACTCGCCTTGGATCACAAGAATTCAGACTACCCTACGAAGCCCGGCGCGCCGGGGACGAGCCGGCTTGCACGGCCCCGCCTCTTCGGCCTAAAGTGTTGCCATGAAGTTCACCCAAGGCGAGTGGCTGATGCGGCCCGGAGTGAAGGTCGCCTACGCGACGGAGATCTGGGACTGGGAGACGCGGGACGGGCAGCTGGACGCCCTGGCGACGACCAAGCCGATCCGCCACCGCGGCGACACTCTGGACGGGCCGGCGCTGAGGGTCCGGATCGGATCGCCCATGCCGGACGTGGTGTCCGTTCGCGTCGACCACTTCGAGGGCGGGCCGGACAGGGGGCCTCAGTTCGAGCTGTTCGGCCAGCCGGGGTTCGCGCCGCAGATCGAGCTGGGCGAGGACCAGGCGCGGGTGGCTGCCGGCAAGCTGGAGGCGCGCCTGGACCGCAAGAGCTGGAGGCTGCAGTTCCTGGGCGAAGGCCGGCCGCTGACGTGCAGCGGCTGGAAGCACCTGGGCTACGCGCAGGTCGAGGGGCAGGGGGCTTTCCTTCACGAGGGGCTCGGGCTGTCTGTGGGCGAGAGCGTGTACGGCCTGGGTGAGCGGTTCACCGCCTTCGTGAAGAACGGCCAGGTGGTCGACATCTGGCAGGAGGACGGGGGCACCGGCAGCGAGCACGCCTACAAGAACGTGCCGTTCTATCTGACCGACCGTGGGTACGGCGTGCTGGTGAGGCACCCGGGCCGCGTGTCGTTCGAGGTGGCGAGCGAGCGGGTCTCGCGCGTTCAGTTCAGCGTTCCGGGCGAGTGGATCGAGTACCTGGTGATCTACGGCCCGAGTCCCAAGGAGATTCTGGCCAAGTACACGGCCCTGACCGGCCGCCCCGCGCTGCCGCCGGCCTGGTCGTTCGGCCTGTGGCTGACCACCTCGTTCACCACGAGCTACGACGAGGCGACGGTGTCGTCGTTCGTGCAGGGCATGGCGGACCGCGGCATCCCGCTGCACGTGTTCCACTTCGACTGCTTCTGGATGCGCGGCTTCCGGTGGTGCGACTTCCAGTGGGACCCGGAGGCCTTCCCCGACCCAGAGGGCTTCCTGGGTCGGCTGAAGGGGCGCGGGTTGAGGCTGTGCGCGTGGATCAACCCCTACATCGCCCAGCGGTCCGATCTGTTCGAGGAGGGCAAGCGCGGCGGCTACCTGCTGCAGAGGCCGGACGGCTCCGTATGGCAGACCGACCAGTGGCAGGCCGGCATGGGCATCGTCGACTTCACCAACCCGGCGGCCCGCGAGTGGTTCGCGAGCCATCTCGAGCGGTTGATGGACCAGGGCATCGACTGCTTCAAGACCGACTTCGGCGAGCGCATCCCCACGGACGTCCGGTGGCACGACGGGTCGGATCCGGAGCGGATGCACAACTACTACACCCACCTGTACAACCGCACCGTCTTCGAGGCCTTGGAGCGGAAGCGGGGCCGGGGCGAGGCGGTGCTGTTCGCGAGGTCCGGCACCGCAGGCACGCAGCGCTACCCCGTGCACTGGGGCGGCGACTGCTGGTCCACGTTCGAGTCGATGGCCGAGACGCTGCGGGGCGGGCTGTCGCTGGCGCTCTCGGGCTACGGGTTCTGGAGCCACGACATCGGCGGGTTCGAGGGCAAGCCGCCCGCCGCGGTGTACAAGCGGTGGGTGCAGTTCGGTCTGCTCTCCAGCCACAGCCGGCTGCACGGCAGCAGCTCCTACCGGGTTCCGTGGGAGATCGACGAGGAGGCGGTGGACGTGCTGCGCTTCTTCGCGCGGCTGAAGTGCCGACTGATGCCGTACCTGTTCGCCAAGGCGGTGGAGGCGCACCTGAGCGGCGTGCCGGTGCTCCGCCCGATGCTGCTGGAGTTCCCTGAGGACCCGACGTGCCGCCTGCTGGACCGCCAGTACATGCTGGGCGACGCGCTGCTGGTCGCGCCGGTGTTCCGCGAGGACGGCGAGGTGGAGTACTACCTGCCCGAGGGCTGGTGGACGAACCTGCTGGACGGGCGCCGCGTGGAGGGCGGCCGGTGGGTGCGCGAGACGCACGGCTTCCTGAACCTGCCCCTGATGGTCCGTGACGGCACGGTGCTGCCCGTCGGAGCCGTGGAGGACCGGCCGGACTACGACTACGCCCAAGGGCTGACGCTGGAGGTGTACGGACGGCCCGAGGCCGCGACCGTCGAGGTGCCGAACCTGGACGGTTCCACCAGCGTGCTGGCCTCGGCCTGGCACCGGGACGGCGTCGGGGTGGTGCAGGTGGATCGCCCGCTGGACGGCTGGTCGGTGCTGCTGGTCGGGGTGGAGAGCGCCGAGGACGTCGGCGGGGCGGAGGCCGAGGCGACGCCCAGGGGCCTCCTCCTGCGGGCTGCGCCGGGGTCCCAGCGGGTCGTCGCCCGCTGGTAGCCCGCGGCGTCAGGTTCGATCACGTGCCAAAGTCCTTGTCCGGGTAAGAAACGCCGCGGTTCGCCCCGATGATCCTCTGTCCGACGATGGAGGGACGATGGAGCAACGAGGCTTCCAGCTCGACGATCGCGCGATCGCCGAGCGACTGCAGATCAACCGGATCCACGACGGAGACCGGCGGGCCCTGCACGACCTTCGGGCGGTTTTGGAGCCGTACCTGCCCAAGGTCGTGGACGAGTTCTACGCGCACATCCAGCGGTTCCCGGAGGCCGTGGCCGTGATCGGCGGCACGGGCTCGAGCATCGACCGCCTGAAGAAGACCAACCCGAGGTACTTCGAGCAGATCTTCCGGGCGAGGTTCGACCGCGAGTACTTCGAAAGCCGGCTGACCATCGGGCGGATCCACGCGCAGATCGGCCTCGAGCCGAAGTGGTTCTACGCCGCGCTGAGCACCTACTACGACCTGATCTACCCCCACCTTGTGGCCAAGCTGAAGTTCCGGCCGGCGAAGCTCGCGGCGATGCTCACCGCCTTCCAGAAGGCGATGAACCTGGACCAGGCTCTGGTGCTGGAGGCCTACGTGGAGCACGGCTTCGTCGCGGAGCTGCGCGATGTCGTGGCCAAGTCCACCGTGGTCGCGGAGAGCCTGGTGGACACGAGCCGATCGGTGAGGGAGTCGTCTGAGCAGAGCGGGAAGGCGTCGCAGGAAGTGGCTTCGGTGAGCGAGCAGCTGGCCCGGCTGGCGGCTTCGCAGGCTGAGGCCGCCCAGGAGGCCGCGCGGGCCGCGGAGCGCGTGGTGCAGGCCATGGAGCGCCTGCGCGAGGGAGCGGAGAGGCAGACCGAGGCCGTGGCGCACGCCGACGGGGCCGCGACGGAGCTCCGGGCCGCACTGGAGCGGATCGCCGAGCAGGCGGCCGTGTGGACCATGATTCGGGATCGCGTGCAGGCGATCGAGCGGCTGCGCGGCGCGATGGCCGAGACCGGGCGCCGAGTGGCGGAGATGGCCCAGCGGTCGGACGAGATCGGCAAGATCGTGCAGACGATCGACGACATCGCCGCCCAGACCAACCTGCTGGCGCTGAACGCGGCGATCGAGGCGGCCCGCGCCGGCGAGCACGGCCGCGGCTTCGCGGTGGTGGCCGAAGAGGTGCGCAAGCTGGCTGAGAACTCCTCGGAGGCGACCAAGGAGATCTCGAACCTGATCCGGGCGGTCCAGTCGGGCAGCCAGGCGGCGGCCGAGGCGATGAGCGAGGCCACGGCGGACGTGGAGGGCGCCGCCGAGGTGACGCTGGAGTCGGCCAAGGGGCTGGAGCGCATCGCCGACCTTGCGGCGCAGGCCAGCCAGCTCAGCGCCGCGTTCGGCGGAGCCATGGAGGCCGTCGGCGAGGCCGCCATCGAGGCGAACAGGGCCGTGGAGGAGGCTCGCGATCAGGTGGGCGTGGTGAGCGGCTCGATCCAAAGCATCGCGGCCTCCGCCCAGGAGAACTCGGCGTCCGCCCAGCAGGTCAGCGCGGCGGCGGAGGAGATGAACGCCCAGGTGGAGGAGCTGATGGCCTCCGTGCACGAGGTCGACCACCAAGCGGCCGTGCTGCGCGAGGTGGTGGGGGCCGCCCGCGAGGCCGTGGACAAGGCGAGCCGGGCCGCGGCCTGAGTGCGGTTTCGTCAACCCAACCAACCCATCCTCAAGGGGCCCTGCTGGCAGGGCCCCGCCTCCTTTCGAGGGCCAAGGGAACGGCGCCGCGTGTTCCCATTTCGGCTAGCCGCTGGCGTCCTCGAACGGCAGATCGAGGCTGTCGGGCACCGCGCGGAACAGCCCGTAGAGAATCCGAATCGGCTTCTCGCCCTCGTGGCGGATCGGCCGGCCCCAGCCGAGGCACCAGTACGGAGCCGTGCGGCCGTCCGCGTCCGTCTTGCTGGCGCGCACGAAGAACAGCTGCCGCCAGTTGGCGGGGTTGGTGATCCTCCTTCCCGTCTCGGAGACCAGGCTCGTGGTGGACTGGCTCTCCCACTGCAGCAGCACGGGGCTGAGGAGCACGTCCGCGTACCGGGTGGTCGGGGAGAACTCGCGATCGGACTTGTTGAGCGTGACGAGGTTGACGCCGATCCTCATTTGCTTGTCGAAGAGCACCCCCTCGCGGAAGCTGGCGGGGTTGTCGCGGAACGGCGCCACGATCTCGTCCCGTGAATAGGCGCGGTGGAGGCAGAACGGCAGGTCCTCCAGACCGCTCGGATCGGGTGCTGACCGTCCGACCGGCTCGCTCGGCCCGGCGCTCTCGGTCAGGAAGCCGAGGAGCTCGTCCAGCTCCTGCACGGTCTCCTCGTCGAGCGCGAACGGGTCGGAGGCGTGGTCGTGGAACATCGCGAGGAGCTGGCGGCGATAGACGTCGCTCCGCTCGCCCCGGGCGGCCTCGACGTAGGCGCGGGCGCGGAGGCGGTCGTTCACGTGCAGCAGCCGCTCCAGCCTCTCGTGCCGCTCGGGAAGGGGGCTGTCGTCGCCCGTCGCCTTCCGGCGCACCAGGAGCAGCGTCCGTCGGTCCCGGTACAGGTCTTCCGGCTCGATGCCGGTCTCCTCGAGGAACCGCCGGAGCGGAACCGGTTGTCCCGAGGCTGAGAGCCGGCGGTATTCGTCGGCCAAATCGCGCAGGTTGCGGGGCACCGCCTGTCGGAGGGCTTCCAGCACGCGCTCTTGGGTGATCCGGTCCAGCTGCACGTCGCAGCCGGGAGGGAGCTTGAGGAATCCTTCCCGGGCGCTCTCCTCCAGTCCCTTGCGCGTGAGTCCGGTCAGGGCGCGCAGGCGAAGGTCGTAGCGGAACTTCTGGTTCTGCCGGCCAACGAAGTCGAGCACGGTGAGCGCGCTCTTGTCCGGGTGCCGGCGCAGGCCTCGGCCCAGCTGCTGAGTGAAGAGCAGGGCGCTCTCGGTGGGACGGAGGAACAGCACGGTGTCGATCTCCGGCACGTCCACGCCCTCATTGAACAGATCGACCGTGCAGACCAGGTTGAGGTCCCCGCTGCGGAACCTGCGCTCGGTCTGCTCGCGCAGGCCTGGCTCCAGGCTCGCGTGGAGCGCCGCGGCCCGGAGGCCGGCCTTGCGGAGCTCCTCGGCCATGAACTCGGCGTGGCGGACCGACACGCAGAACGCCACCGCGCGCATTCGGGAGGGGTCCTCCACCTTCTCCAGCAGGTTTCGGACGATGGTCTCCACGCGGGGCTGGCCGCGCTCCACGTACAGCCGCTCGAGCTGGCCGACGTCGTAGCGGCCGCGGTCCCAGGCGACGCCGGAGAGGTCGGTGCCGTCGTTGATGCCCCAGTAGCGGAAAGGGCAGAGCAGCCCGCGGTCCAGCGCATGCCACAGGCGCAGCTCGTAGGTGGGTCCGCCGAACCAGTCGGCCACGTTCACGCCGTCCGTTCGCTCGGGAGTGGCCGTGAGCGCGAGCAGCTCCTTGCGGCGCACGCGGTCGAGGATCCGCCGGTAGGTGGCGGCCTCGGCGTGGTGGAACTCGTCGATGACCAGGACCTCGGTGTCCAGACCGGCGAGCTGCTGATCGCTCCACTGGGAGAGCGACTGGACCGTGCCGAACACGTGCGTCCACGTGGCCGGCCTTTCCTGGCCCGAGAGCAGCTCACCGAAGCCGGAGTCGCGCAGCACGGCGCGGTAGGTGTCGCGGGACTGGCGGAGGATCTCGTGGCGGTGGGCCACGAAGAGCAGCTTCGGGCGGCGCCCGTACTCGCGCGCGAGGTTCGCGTAGTCCAAGGCGGCGACGACCGTCTTGCCCGTGCCGGTTGCGGCCACCAGCAGGTTCTCGCGTCGGCCATCGAGGCGGCTCAGCCGGAGGAGCTCCAGCGCCTCCTCCTGGTGGGGATAGGGGCGGATGTCGAAGAACGTGGGCTCGGGCGCGGCTCCGGAACGCTGGGCGTCGATGGAGCGCACGAGCCGCTCCATGTCCCGGTTGGGGTCGAAGGGCACGAACCGGTCCGGCTGGTTCCAAAGGCACTCGAAGGTGTCGATCAGCCCTTGGATCACATAGGGCGCGTCCTTGGCTCCTAGCCGGACGTTCCACTCGAGGCCGTCGACCAGCGCCTTGGTGGACAGGTTCGAGGAGCCGATGGTGGCCGTGGTGAACCCTGTGTCGCGGTGGAAGACCCAGGCCTTGGCGTGCAAAGAGGTGTGCTGCTCGGCGCTCTCGTAGGCGATGCGGATCCGTGCGCCCAGCTCGGCCAGGAGGCGCAGCGCACGGGCGCTGGTCGCGCCGAGATAGGTGGTGGTCAGGATGCGCAGGTTCGGCCCGAGGCGCTCGAAGTGCCGGACGAGGCGGAGGACGCCCTGGTAGCCGATGAACGGGCAGATCAGGTCCACCCGGTCGGCGCTCCTCAGTTCGGAGGCGACGACCTCGAGGAAGTTCACCTGCCTCTGGTTGGTGACGAGCTGGCTGAAGGAGAGAGGGAGGATCGGCGGCTCGGGCGCGGTTGCGCCGGAGGGTCGGTCGGCCGGCTGGACCGCCTTCAGGAGCTCGAGCGTGGGTTCGTCGGGGTCGTCGGCGGCCGCCAGCATCCTCCGAGAGCGCTCCAGCAGGCGCGGCTCGGCAGCTTCGCCCTCTGCCTCCTGCCGCAGGATCCGTCGGGCGCGGTCGGCGACCTCGCGCGCCAGGTACTCGATGGCCTCCCGGGGATCGAGTTCGGCGGTGGCGGCGCGCAAGCCTAGGCGGTCCAGCCCCTGGCGAAGGGCGCGCGTGAGGAGCAGGTCGTACACTCTGGGCGGAAAGCCGCGCATGCGGCCAAAGTACCTGGGCGCGGGCCGCGATGTCGAGGGTCCGGCCGCGGGGTAAGGTGCCGTCCATGGACCTTCGGTTCGGACCGTTGCCGCCGGATTGGCCGGAGTCGGTCATTCCGTGGCTTGCGGAGGCGCTTCCCAGGGAGGGCTTGGACGCGGGGCGTTTCGCGCGACAGGCGCTGTGCGATCCGAACTTCGACCCGGAGGGGCTGATCCTGGCGTTCGAGGGCGACCTGCCGATCGGGCTGGTGTGGGCCGTGCACCGCACCGTGCCGCTGGAGAACGCGCCGCCCGACGACGACCGGGGCTATCTGGTGCTGCTGGCGGTGCGCGAGGGCTTCCGCCGGCGCGGCGCGGGCAGGGCGCTGGTGGGGCGTGCGGAGGCGTTCCTGCGGGAGCGGGGGGCTCGCTCGGTCTGGGTGAGCGGCTACGCTCCGGGCTACTTCCTGCCGGGCGCTGATCTGGCCTACCCGGGCGGATGCGAGCTGCTACTGGCGTGCGGCTATCGCGAGGTGTATCGGCCCATCGCCATGCAGGCGGAGCTGTGGGACTTGCGCGTGCCGGACTGGGTGCGCGAACGGGCTGACCGGCTGCGCGAGGAGGGCGTGACGATCGAGCCGTTCCGCCCGGCCCTGACGCTCCCGACCTTGGACTTCGCGCGCGAGCACTTTCGGGGAGACTGGGTGCGGTGGGCCAAGGAGGCCATCCGGGACATCACGCTGGGCGACGACCCGCGGCGGTTGATGCTGGCTTGGCGGAACCCCGAACGGCCGGAGGTGCTGGCCTACTCGCACTACGGCGGCGAGCGGTTCGGGCCGATCGGCGTGCGGGAGTCCGAACGGGGACGGGGCATCGGCCAGGTGTTGCTATACGAAACGCTACAGGCCCAGAAGGCCCGGGGCTACCGGTGCAGCTGGTTCCTTTGGTCGGACGACCGCACCGCGGAGAGGCTCTACCGCGTGGCGGGCTTCCGCGAGATTCGGCGCTTCGCGTATCTGAGGAAGGAGGTCTGATGGTCGACGTTCTGGCGATCGGCGCGCACATGGGCGACGAGGTGGCGTGGGGCATGGTGCTGGCGGCGATGCGGCGCCAGGGGGCGACGATCGGGTTGCTGCACCTGACGCCGGGCGAGAAGGGCCACAAGACGATGCCGCCGGAGGAGTACGCGCGGCAGAAGCGGAGGGAGGCCGAGGACTGCGCCCGCGAGCTCGGCGCCGAGGTCTGGGCCCTCGACTACCGCGACGGCGAGCTGCCGGTGGACGACGAGGCCAAGCACCGGATCGCTCGCGTGCTTCGGGAGGCTCGGCCGAAGCTGGTGGTGACGCATTGGGGCGGCAGCATCCACAAGGACCACTCGGCCGCGCACGACCTGCTGCCGGACGCGCGGTTCTACGCGGGCTTGCCGGCCTTCCAGGGGGACCTTCCTCCTCACTGGGTCGGCCAAGTGTTTTACGGGGAGAACTGGGAGGACAACCGCGGCTTTCAGCCCGAGGTGTTCCTAGAGGTCACGGAGGAGGACCTGGCCGTGTGGGAGCGCGCGATGCGTTGCTACGCGCTGTTCCGCGGCGAGGTCAGCCCGTTCCGGTATATCGAATACTACAAGGCGCTGGCGCGGGCTCGGGGGCTGGAGGCGATGCGGGAGTACGCCTGCGCGTTCGCGGTTCCGCCGGATCAGCGCCGCAGGGTGGTGCGCTCTCTGCTGGATTGAGGCGGTCCCCGGCCGGGGCCGCCACTGGCCGGGGCACAAGGAAAGGGGCCCGCCTGACGGCGGGCCCGGAGTGAGGGAGGAACGGAAGGAAGGTTCAGTACGACTTCTTGGCCTTGTCCTTCGCCTTGTCGAGGCCGAGGGCCTTCGCGACCGAGGGCGGAAGGATCACGGTGTCGATGACATGGATCACGCCGTTCGAGGCTCCGATGTCGGCCTTGACGACCTTGGCGTTGTTGAACCGAACCGTCTGGCCCTTGATTCGGACCTTGACGGCCTCGCCCTGCACGGTCTTGGGGGAGGCGCCGTTCTTGAGGTCCGTGGACATCACCTTGCCGGCGATGACGTGGTAGGTGAGCACCTGCGTGAGCAGCTTCTTGTCGGCCAGCAGCTTCTCGACGATCTCCTTCGGAACCTTCTTGAAGGCCTCGTCGGACGGGGCGAGCACCGTGAACGGACCCTTGCCCTTGAGGGTCTCCACGAGACCGGCCTCCTGCACGAGCTTCACCAGGGTGGTGAACTGGCCCGCTCCGACGGCGGTGTCGACGATGTCTTTGGATTCGGCGCGGGCGCCGGTCAGCGCCATCGCGAACAGTCCGAAAGCGAGCAGAGTCTTTTTGAGCATCGTTGTTTTCTCCGTAGCGAGGCCTCGGGCCTCTAGGTCGGTCTACGGAAGGCCCCGTCGGACGTCGTCAGGTCCTAGGTCTCCGGTAGGACTTCCGGGTCACTCTAGGGAGAGGACGATGCTCGGCCAGTCTGGAAGGTCGTCTGGCGCGATGTCCAGGCGCTGGAGGACGGCCTCCTCCAACTCCAGGGCCTTCTTCTCGTCGACGGAGGCCACGCCGTGGGCCAGAATGCTGGCGTTGCGGAACTCCAGGTGCGGCTTCAGGGCCTCGTACACGCCGGCATGGTGACGGAGCTCCTCCGGACCGTAGCGCAGGAGTTCGAAGCTGCGCGCCAGTCCCAGCTTGTAGAAGCCAGACGAGTCGGGGGCGAGGCCGTTGGCCTGCAGGCGGGAGACGGCCTCCTCGGGCAGGTTGTCGGCGCCGATCCGGCCACGATTCGCGCCGAACGCCCGCCACAGCAGATCCTGTGCGAACATCTCGGTGGCTCGGTAGAGGCAGGCCACGGCGGTGTCGAACTCCCGGCGAGCACGCCTCCTGCGGGCGTTGGCGACCAGCTCGAGCATCAGCGGCGTCTGAGGCCGATCTTGCGGCTTGTTGCCCGAGGAGACGATCGCGCCGCACGCTTCCCAGAGGTCCTTGAGGTTCCGCAGACGCTCCAGAACGACCGGACCGCCTACCAGCCGCGGCTCCATCTCCAGCCTGTCGAGGGCCTTGCCGAGATCGCTCTTGGCAGCGCTGAAGGCGAATCGGTCCACCGCCTCAAGCGCTCTCAACAGGCCGGCCAAGGCCCCGATCCTCGCCTTCAGCTCGGTGGAGCAGCTCTTCCGCAGGGCCTCTTCCAGGACCCTCGCCGCCGCCCCGGAGTATCCCTCGGCCAGCATTCTTGCGGCCTCCTCCTGTTGCAGAACGGCGTACAGCTCGAACGGATTGGCCTCGTCGACGGGCGCCTCTGTGCCGGGTTCGACGGCGCCCAGCCGGTCCGGCCGGTTGCCCGCGACGTAGCGCGTTCGCAGGCCCAGAACGGCCGCGGCCAGCGCCAGCCCGCCGGCCATCGCCTTCGTGCCGCCGGTGATGTCCGCGACCGCTTCGTTCGGACTCACCTGCCACTCCCGGAGCTTCTCGCGGATCTTCGAGGAGATGCCGCGGAACGAGTCCGAGAGGCGGTCAGGATCGACCACCACGATGTCGCACCGCTTGGGCGCCTTCTCCAGCCTCGGGTGGATCTGCTCGTCCAGAACGCGCTTGGTTTCTTGCGAAACGACGAACAGCGCGGCGTCGGGTCGGTCGCGGTTGATCGACAGCACGATCGGATCCGGCGAGCCGCCGACGGTGCACACGATCAGGCGGACGCGGGCGTCGTCCATGGAGATTTCTTCGGTCCAATTGCCGGTTCTTCCTGCGAAGTTGGGCCGGACGGTGGAATTCGGCGATGGATGGGGAAGGAGGTACTAGGAGGTACGAAGATGTTGACGACCCTCGTCAGCCTCGCCACTTTGTTGCCGCTGCCGCTTCTCGGCTCGGCACCGTCCATCCCGCCGTCGGTCGCCCTCGCGCCCGTCGCCACTCTGTCGCTGGCCGCCCGCGCCGACGAGAAGGAGGACGACAGCTTCCTCGACTTGTTCGGTTGGAGGGAGGTGACCCTCATGATCCCTGACATCCCGAAGGAGCTGAAGGGTGCCGTCACGGAGTCCGACCTGCGAAGGTGGGTGTCCACGCCGCTCAAGGATGCGGGCTTGGAGATCCTGGACGATTTCGACAAGTCCCTTGAGCGGTTCGTGGCGCGTGCCAAGGATGCCAAGGATCCCGGCTCGAGCCTGCTCGCTTGGGATCGGGGCTTCTCGTGGCTGTCGCTGGAGCTGACAACGGCAGAGGTCGGCGACGGCTCCGTGGCCGTGTCGGTGGACCTTCTCGCCTTTCGAAGCGGCATTCTTGTGCCGTTCCGGGTGCGGCCCGTCGTCGTGTGGCGCGCCGGCCACCTGGTGGTGGCGGAGGGTCGGTTCAGCTCCCGGTCCAAAATCCGGGAGGCGGTGGAGGTTCTCGCGGACCTGTTGGCGGAGGATTGCCGCAAGGCCGCCAAGTTGTCGGCCGGAGACCCGCGCCTCCGTCCGATTCTGCCGGGCACGGAGGGGTTCAGAGGTTCCACCAAGGACGGCGGCCTCGGGACCGGAGCCGGGGCTCAGCGGCCGAAGAGCTCGAGAAGCTTTTCGGACCGATAGGCGAAGATGCGGGCGACGTCGCGGCGGACGAACAGCCGGTCCGCGAGCCGCCCGCCCTTCGGCCAATAATGGACGACGTCCGTGGCCAGCGTGCCGCCGTCCAGCGGCTGGAACCCATGGCGGTGGTGCCACAGCGCGTAGGGCCCGCGCAGCTGCCGGTCCACGAAGCCTCGGGGCGGGTCCCACTCGGAGATCTCGGTGAGCCAGCCGAAGGAGAGCCCGCGCACCCGGATCCGGTAGCGGATCAGCGCTCCCGGGCGCATCTCGATCGGCAGCGGAGTCAGGATCCGGAAGTCGAGCCAGGGCGGGGTGATCGTCTGGAGGTTGGCGGCGTCCGAGAAGAACGGGAACAGCTCGTCCGGGGGCAGGGGCAGCCAGACTGAGGCCGACAGCCGCACCGCGGGGCGCTCCCGTCCCTGCCTGGGGAACACGGTTTCGTCGAATCTCAGCTCCGGTTTCAGCGAGGAGAGGACCATTCGCTTGGGAATACGCGCCAGCCGGCTCTGGCGTCTTGGGCTCTGGGTCGCTTGCCCCTTCCGGGTCGGGCGGGGTATCCTCAACGTCCGCGAGCCGACTGAGGCCGGACCAGAGATTTCCTCATGAGCGAAGACAAGAACCTCATCAACGGCGGATACGACGCCAAGGACAAGGACGCCGCGCAGGGCGAGGGCCGTCCCCGCGGCCGGCGTCGCCGGAAGGTCAGCTACCTCACCATCCAGAAGATTGACGTTATCGACTACAAGGACGTCGGCACGCTCAAGCGGTTCATCAACGACCGCGGCAAGATGCTCCCGCGCCGGCAGACGGGCAACACCGCGAGCCAGCAGCGCATGGTCGCCCGGGCCATCAAGCGCGCCAGGGAGATGGCTCTGCTTCCGTTCGTCGTGACCGAGATGACCGCCGAGCGGCGCGAGTACCGGGGTCGGGACCGGTACCAGCCGTACCAGGAGCCCGCTCCCAAGCCAGTCGAGGAAGTCGGCGAAGAGTCCTGATTTCTGCGCCGCCTCTCGGCCCGGCCCTCTCCGGATTCCGTTCCGGGGAGGGTTTCTTCCGTTTTAGCTCAGCAAAAGTCCTAGGCTTGCGCTTGTCGCTCCGGCGGAATGCTCTTACGCTATTCGTGTGGAGGTTGAGCTCCCATGTCTCGAAGAAGAGCGTTCACGTTGATCGAGCTGTTGGTCGTCATCGCGATCATCGCCATTCTGGCGGCGATCCTGTTCCCGGTGTTCGCGCAGGCCAAGCAGGCCGCCAAGAAGGCGGTCGCCGTCTCGCACAACAAGCAGATCGGTTTGGCGGGGCTGATGTACTCCGCCGACTACGACGACACTCTGCCCTTGGCGTACATGTATCCGCACGACGGCCCCGGCGGCGGGTTCCCCTACGTGCTGCTGGTGTACCCCTACGTCAAGAACATCGACATCTACGTGACTCCGGCCGGCAAGCCGAACGCTGTGACCAACCGCGATTGGGACTACATCTGGTCGTACGGCGCGATTCCGGCGGCGCAGGTCAAGCGCTACCCGTACTACTTCGTCGGCGACAACGTCCCCGGCCGGGTGTTCGGCATCGTGGGAGCGCGCTACAACGGCGTGCTCGGCATCGGCCAGTGGGGCAACGTCTGGGGATGCTGGGGAGACTACTGCTCGGTGTGGCCCGGGCAGATCACCGTTCCCAGCCGCAGCCAGTCCGGCATCGCCCGCGTGGCGGAGATGGCGTTCATCTTCGACTCGAACGAGCCATTCGCCGACCACCTGACGCGGAACTGGGACGGCGGCACCGACCCGATCCAGGACCCGCTGCTGCGGTGCGCGGCGCTGCGGCGCGGCTACAACCCCGGCTCGTGGTCGATCGGCGGCGCCACGCCGCGCTGGGGCGGCCCGCAGAGTTGCACCAACTGGCTGCCGAGTTATCCGGGCTTCAGCGCGAACTACTCCGAGGAGAACGCCCGCAAGTTGCAGCAGGGCCTCGCGGTCGTGAACATGGCCGACGGGCACACGGTGACCATGAGCCTGAGCAAGCTGTACCAGCCGATGACGGTCGGCGGCGGCGTGGTGGTGCTCAAGAACTTCTGGCCGGACGAGTGAGGCCCTCGCGATGCAGAGACTCTGGATTCTGGCTCTATCCTTGGTGGCGGTTTCCTTCGCCGCGGGTTGCGGCGCCGGCGGCGACGTCGGCAAGGCCACCGAGGAGGACAAGAAGAACATCGAGCGCCTGGCCCGCGAGGGGGTCGGTGCGCCCCGAGGCGCCGAGGAAGAGGGCAAGTAGCCTTCGGGCCGGCGGAGAGCGGCGGGGTCGGTCGGGGGCGCCCGGCCGGCCCCGCCGCTCTGCCCGGGGGCGCCTAGCCGTCCGCTCCGTCCGCGGATCCGGTGCCTTCGCCGCCGGGTCCTTGGTGCAGCACCAGCTGACCGCCGGCGACCTGCAGGGCCTGGATCGACCGGAGGAGGGCCAGGCTCGGGTTGCCGTCCAGCATGCGCGCCGCGTTGGCGAGGCTGCGCAGGGCGGCCTGCTCGCCCCGGGCGCGCTCGAGGGCCGCGCGGGCCTCCTCGCGGGCGGCCGGCACCTGCGCGAAGGCCCTCTTCAGTTCGCCGGGCAAGGAAAGGTCCCGGAGCCGCAGGTCCTCCAGGCGGACGCCCCAGCCTTGGATGCGCTCGGCTACGAGGTCGCGGATCTCTTGCACGAGCGTTTCGCGGTTGGCGAGGATTTCCTCGATGGTTCGGCGGCCGACGGCCTCTCGAACCGCGCCGTGCGCGGCCTCGTAGACGGCGTTCCAGACGCCGGCCCACGGGTCGTCCTGGACTCCCTTCGCACGCTCCGGAGCGCGGTCCGCCTCGGCCGGGGCTTGGGCGAAGGCGCGGAGCGCCGCCGTGGGCGACTCGATCCGCACGGATAGGCTGAGTCCTAGGCGGATGGCGACGGCGTCTTGGGTCAGCACCTCTTGGCCGCTCAGGCGGAGCAGGAACGGACGCAGGTCCGCCACGACGAGGCGCGTGGTGGCTCGCCAGATCCGGTACCGACCGGGCCCGAGCTCCGCCGCCAGCCGGCCGTTGTGGAAGCGCAGGGCCTTCTGGAACTCGTACACCGTCACGCAAGGCCACGACGCGCCGACCAGCCGGACGAGGTACGCGATGGCGGCCCACAGAAAGACGATCAGCAGGAGAAGGACCAGCAGGTTTTCCATCTTGCGTGAGCTTTCCGGGCCGGACTGGGTCGGAGCCGCCGGCGGTCGGGGTGGGGGCGCGAAGCCCGCAGGACCCCTTCCTCCGTTCCCCTCTTCGGGGCGCGGCGCCACCCGTCCGGACCCGGCGTATCGTGACGTGGGACACGCTGGAGACGATGGCCAAGCGCGGACCTACGGAGCGCGCCGCCGAATCTCCGCGCGCAGTATGAACCGCCTTGGCCCGTGGGGGCAAGGACCGCCGAAGAAGTCAGTCCGACTCGACGAGGATCTCGCGCACCACGAGCCAGAAGCCGGGGTTGCGCAACGAACGCACCCGCACGCCGTCCAAGACCCTGCCGCCAAGGTCGGCCTCCGCGGTGCCGTCCACGAAGTCGGCGACCTTGGCCCACTGGCCGCCCTCCGACACCTCGAGCACGCCGTCGTACATCCGATCCCCCGAGGGGTTCCACGGCTGTCCGGTGAGCACGCGGATTCGCCGGACCGGGATCGGCCGCAGGAACTCCGCGGTGATGTGCGAACCGGGCGGCGGAGTGCCGAAGCTCCAGAAGAAGGTGCCGGGGTCGCCGTCGAGAACGTGGAACAAGACGTGGCCCTCGTAGGCCGAGAGGTTGCTCGAGAGCCTGGCCGGCACGGTCGTCGTGCGGTAGGTGGCCTGAACGACTGGCCCGTCCCCGACGCGGGCCTTGACGGTGGTGGTCTTCGAAAGGCGGATGGGCTGCGAATAGGCGGCCGAGGCGGGGCCGGGGTCGGTGCCGTCCAAGGTGTAGCGGATCGGCTGGCTCGCGTCGGCCGCGACCAGCCGAACCTCGACCTCGCCGGCGAAGATGCGGTCGAACGGCAGGAGGATCGGCCCGGCGAGGGTCTGCGCCAGCGACGCCTCGAGCCGGTCGAATTTGGCGAGGTTGCGGTCGAGCCACCACGGCCGGTTCTCGGCGGACCATAGCCGCGCGTACTCCTCGCGGAGCGAGCGCAGCTCGGCGAGCGTCGCCCGAAGGTCGCTCAGGATGGAGGGCAGGGCCGACGGGTCGTTGCCGATGCCGCGGAGGCGCTCGGCGAGGGAGGCGGTGCGGGCCATGAACGCCACCCTTCGAACGGCGTGGAGGGCCGCATCCAAGCCGTCGGCGTTCGGGAGTGCGGAGCGGATCCTTCCGAGCGCCTCCCCGAGGGCCGCGCACTCCCTCTGCGCCGAGCGGATCTCCTCCTCCCTCGCGGTTCCAGCGAGGCTCTCGAGGGGCTTCCAGAAGTTCCCGTCGCCCAGTCCCCGGCTGGCCGGGTTCCGGCGCAGGGCGCTGAGGCGGTGGAGGAGGGGTCCGAGGTCCTTGGCCGTCGGTCCCGCCCACGCTACGCCGAAGGCCTCGAGGAAGCGCCCGAGGCGCGCCTCGCGCTCCGCCGGAGCGGCGTCGGGAGCCAAGGGCGTCCAAGCCATCTCGGCCCCCAGGCGAACGGAAGCCACGTCGCGTCGAACAGGTTCTCGCCGGAGTCGTCCCAAGACGTGTTCAGCATCCCCAGCGCGCCCATGGCCGCGCCGTCCCGGACGAAGTTCGCGATGTTCACGAAGGCGGCGTCGAGGTCGGGGTAGATCTGGCCCCAGCAGCTGACGCCCGGGCAGACCATGAACTCCAGGCCGAGGTCCACGAACGGCTGGATGGACGAACGGAAGCTGTCGCCGGGGTGGTAGCCCCACGGCAGGGCGATCAGATCCTTCGGAAGCTGCGGGACGATGTCGCGGTGCTGTGCGGCGATGTCGCCCCACATCATCACCCGCTTGCCGTGCCGGCGGAGGATCTCGGCGGCGCGGCGGATGTGGCCGGCGTACACGGCCGCCAGGCCCTTGGTGGCCACCAGCTCTCGGCTGGGTCCCTCTCCCAGCCCTCCGGTCTCGTCGCAATTGATGTGGAACAGCGGGCTGGAGTAAGCCGGAGCGATCTCGGAGTAGACGCCCTCCAGGAACCGGTAGCTCTCCTCCAGAGCCGGGCTCAGCACCCATCCGGCCTCGCCCAGGTGGCCGTAGCCGGGCACGTTCAGGATGTTGGCGAAGTGCCCGAACGACTGGAAGTTGCCGATGAGCTCGACGTGCCGCAGCTTGGCGTAGGCGTCCAGCTCCCGGATCTCCTCGGCGGTGAGGCCGTCGAGCGGGGCGATGCGCGGGTGCTTCTCGAGCCGGAACACGTGCTCGGTGTAGAGCGTCATCGCGTTCATCTTCAGCTCGGAGAAGCGGTCGATCTCCTTTTTCAGAAACTCGAGCTTGGGGATCGGCCCGCGGCTCACGTCGTCCTGCCATCCGCGGTAGCGCAGGGACGGCCAGTCGCGGATCGTCACGCACGGGATCGCTCCTTGGCGCGCCTCGGCCCGGATCAGTTGCCTGAGGGTCTGGACCCCGTAGAACACGCCCTGCGCGGTGGGCGCCCAGACGAGCGCGCGGCCGGGCCGCACGGCCAGCACGTAGGCTCCCGGAACGTCCGAGGCCTGCGAGGACACCCCGAAGCGCCGCGCGAGGTCCTCCTCCAGCGTTCGTGCGAGCACCACCGAGCCTGTGCCCGAGGTGCGCGGGCGTCGGCCGGTGGCGGTCCTGAGCTCGTCGGCGAGCTGGTCGGCCGAGAGCCGGTCGAACGTGTCCCCGGGGAGCTGGACCCGGATGGAGGCGAGGTCGGAGAGACGGCACGAGCCGCTCTCGATGCGGACCTCCTTTGGCGTCGGAACGAGGTGCAGCGGAGGCTGCGCGAGCGCGGGAAGGAGCGCGAGTGCGAACATCGGCGCGCCTATGCTACCGTAGGGTCGTGGACGGAACCGGCACCCTCCGCTGCCGAACGGCGGAAACCGAGCTCGGACCGATCCGCCTGTTCGCGTCGGACGCCGGGCTGTGCGCCGTTCTGCCCCCGCACCTCCGCCGGACCCCCGACTGGCTCGCGGGGGCGGAGCCAGCGGAGGACGAGGGTCTGGCCGAGGCCGAGCGCCAGCTTCGGGCTTATCTTCGCGGCGAGCGGACGGAGTTCCGCCTCTCGCTGGACCTCCGGGGCACGCCGTTCCAGACGGCGGTGTGGCGTTGGCTGCTCACGATCCCTTACGGCCGGCGGATGAGCTACGCGCAGGCCGCTGTCGCCATGGGCATGGATCCAGGGTTCGCGCGGGCGGTCGCGTCGGCGGCGGCGAGCAACCCCCTGCCGATCGTGGTGCCGTGCCACCGCCTGGTGGGTTCGGACGGCTCGCTGACGGGCTACGTGGACGGCCTGCAGGCCAAGCGCTTCCTGCTGGACCTGGAGTCCGGGGTGGCCCCGCTCGGGCTGTAGCCGTCGGCTCGGGCGGCGGTGCGCCATACTATCGGTTACCGATCATGCCGGACAACGACGCTCCGTTCTTTCCCGACGACTTCATTCGACAGGCGGTCCGCGAGGACTTGGCTAGCGGCCGCTTCGACCGCGTCCACACGCGCTTCCCGCCGGAGCCCAACGCCTACCTGCACATCGGGCACGCGAAGGCGGTGTGGATCGACTACGGGATCGCCCAGGAGTTCGGCGGGAAGTTCAACCTCCGCTTCGACGACACGAACCCGGAGACGGAGGACCAGGAGTTCGTCGACGCGATCATCGAGGACGTGCGCTGGCTGGGCGCCGACTGGGAGGACCGGCTCTTCTTCGCCTCGGACTACTTCGAGCAGATGTACGAGTGGGCCTGCGACCTGATCCGCAAGGGCAAGGCCTATGTGTGCGACCTGTCGCCCGAGGAGCTGAGCCGCACGCGGGGCACCATCACCGAGCCGGGCGTCGAGAGCCCGTACCGGAAGCGCAGCGTGGAGGAGAACCTGGACCTGTTCGCCCGGATGCGCGCCGGCGAGTTCCCTGAGGGCAGCCGAACGCTGAGGGCGAAGATCGACATGGCCTCGCCGAACCTGCTGCTGCGCGACCCGGTGATGTACCGGATCATCCACAAGCCGCACCACCGGCAGGGGAGCAAGTGGTGCATCTATCCGATGTACGACTGGGCGCACGGCTTGGAGGACTCCATCGAGGGAATCACGCACTCGCTCTGCTCGCTGGAGTACGAGATCCACCGGCCTCTGTACGACTGGTTCCTGGACCAGCTGGGCATCTACCACCCGCGCCAGATCGAGTTCGCCCGGCTGAACATGACCTACACCGTGATGAGCAAGCGCCGGTTCATCGAGCTGGTGAACGGGGGGCACGTCTCCGGCTACGACGACCCGCGCCTGCCCACGCTGGCCGGCCTGCGGCGCCGGGGCTACACCCCCGAGGCCATCAAGGAGTTCTGCCGCCGGATCGGCGTGAGCAAGACCGACAGCGTGGTGGAGTTCCACCAGTTGGAGGACTGCATCCGCGAGGACCTGAACCGGCGCGCGCCGCGCAGGATGGCCGTGCTGGACCCGATCAAGGTCACGCTGGTGAACTACCCCGAGGGGCAGACGGAGACGGTGCAGGCCGTGAACAACCCCGAGGACCCGTCGGCGGGCGTGCGCGAGGTGCCGTTCGGACGCACGCTCTATCTGGAGAGGGAGGACTTTCTGGAGGAGCCGCCGCCCAAGTTCTACCGGTTGGCGCCCGGGAGGGAGGTGCGTCTGCGGTACGCCTACTTCATCCGGTGCGAGGAGGTCGTGAAGGACGCAGACGGCAACGTGGTGGAGCTGCTGTGCACCTACGACCCCGCCACCAAGGGCGGCGACGCGCCCGACGGCCGCAAGGTGAAGGCGACTCTGCACTGGGTGTCCGCCGAGCACGCCGTGCCGATCGAGGCGAGGCTGTACGACCACCTGTTCCGCACGCCCGATCCCGACGACGCTCCCGAAGGCGGCAGCTGGCTGGACAATCTGAACCCGAACTCCCTGCGCGTGGTGCGGGGCTTCGCGGAGCCTTCGGTTGCCGAGGCCAACCCCGGGGACCGGTTCCAGTTCGAGCGCGTGGGCTACTTCTGCGCGGACCGGGACTCGGCGCCGGGGCGTCCGGTGTTCAACCGGACGGTGACGCTGAAGGACGCGTGGGCGAACCTGCGGAAGTCGGGGCGCGCGTAGCCCTTCGGTCCGCGGGCGGAGAGTCGCGACGAGGGAACCTTGCCTGCACCGAGGGCGTTCGGGGTATGATGGAGGGCCGGACCTGCGAGAGTCCGCTCCGAGTGGGGATGTAGCTCAGCTGGGAGAGCGCTGCAATCGCACTGCAGAGGTCGTGAGTTCGAATCTCATCATCTCCACCACCAGGTTCCAATTCCAGCGTTTGACCGCCGGATTCGGTAGTCAGGGAGTTTGAAGTCCACCGGTCGGCACACGCTCGGCGGCCTCCAGCCGGCGCCGCTCCCCGACCTCCACGCACGGCCACTTGGTGTCGATCCGTGCTGCCCAGGACCGCCGCGCTGGCGAGGACGTCGCAGCCGGCGGCGAACGCCAGGCCCGCCCCTCTTCCCTCGTTGGCCTGGGTTCCGCAGAACCAGAAGGCGCGTTGGCGCCGAAGTCTGCGGGTCGGTGAGAAGGGGAATCTTTGGAGGGCCGGCTGGAGCGGCGCCGCCGAGGAGAAGAACGATGCGCGAGAACAGCAGTGCTTCGCCGACCGCCTTCGAATGCCTGAAGGCGCTGCTTAGTTGCCTAGGGAGGATCTGGCCGGAGGGGGCTACCCGTGAGCGCTCCTCGTCCTCGAGCCTAGGGGCGAGGCCAACCCCGACGGCTTGATCCCGACACGGGCGGAGGGCGGAACCTGGCACCCATCGATGGGCGTCGTGGAGGCGGCCTCCGACGGCGGCGCCATCTTGCGCGCCGGCGTGGCGTTCGAGGACGGCCCCCTCGGCGGCGAGGTCCGCTTTGCGCTCCACACCTACCTAACGGTGCGTTGGGGAGAGTTCGTGGAGGAGTTGGACAGGATCGTCTCGGTTCGAACCGAGGTCACGCTGACCCCGCTGGGCGACGTGTTCGTGGCAGGGCCGGTGTACCAGGAGGACCCGGGCATCCTTCGCCTCGTGCGCTGCCGGAACGCCTTTTCGGACGGCCTCTTGGTTCTGCGCGCCTGGGCGCGAATCCGCGAGACCGTTCGGCCTTGGACCAGCGGAGCCGGCGCCCTCGAGCCTTCGACCCGCTCCTGACGCCCACGGATGGCAAGGGCGCGGCCCCGGAAGGGGCCGCGCCCTCCCTTTTGCTGAGGCGCTCAGCGGGGGACGATCTCGTACCAGAGGCTGCGCGTCTTCGGCCCGATCTCGAACCGCACGCGGCCGCCAGCGAACGCCGACGGAACCTCCGAGCGGCGGGAACCGTCCGGCCCTAGCGCAAAGACCCGCCGTGGGCCGTCGGCGGGCAGGCTGATCCGGGCCGGAACGGGTTCGGCCATCGTGGGGCCCTCTCCCCACTGGTCGCTCACCGAATTCCGCTACTCGTTCCAACCCATGTTGCGGTTCTCGACTCTGCCTGCGGCCGCCAGCGCCACCCTGCGAGAGGACCGGATCGGCCTGCCGTCCATGGCGGCGGCCATCAGGCCGGCGAACCCCTCATCGCGGTAGCCGAAGGTGCCGAACGTCGCCCAAACCGGGCCCGCCTGCTGCGTGGTTCCACCGAGGAAGCCGGTGAGCGCGCACGCCCTCTCCGAGCCTACCGCCACGACGTTGCCTTTGGAGGCCCTCCGCACCGCGATCGGGTTGGGGTCCTTGGCTCGCGGGGCAGGGGACCTCGAGCCGGCCCATTCCACGTAGAGTCTGGCGTTGAGGCTGTCGGCGTCGGGCGCTTGTCGGGCCCATTCGTCCCACCAGTGGATGCTGCGGCTCCAAGGAATCTGAGGGAGCCGGATCGCCTGGACCTTGGCTGCGGGTTCCAGCAGGCCCTGGCGGAACAGCACGGCCGAGATCGGGAAGAACGCCCACTTGGCCGGATTGCGGGCCATGTCGAAGTAGCCGTCGTACAGGTCGTTGCGGCGACCCGTGCCCGTGGCGTCCCAGGCGAAGGTGTAGAGGATGTCCCAATCCTGCCGCGCGCCCCAGGCCGCGTAGAGCGGCATCATCTCGACTTGGAAGTCGCTCGGTGCCGGGTGGTTGTACTCGCTGACGCTGAACGGCTTGCCGGCGAGGCGGGTGCGGGCCAGGGAGCCCAGCGTGCCGTTCGACCGTCCCATCTCGTTGACCAGCGCGCGCCGGTCCACCCGGTAGTTCTTGGGATCCCAATCTGATCCGAGGAACGTCGGGTGGTTCCAGTACTCGTGCGCGTCGGTCAGCTCCATCGAGCGCTCTCGGTAGGGCGCGGTCAGGCCGCCCCAAGCGATCTGGGTGTCCAGCAGGATCGTGTTGCAGAAGCCGAGCTGCTCGCGCAGGAAGCGCCGCATCCGCTCGCTGTAAGCTCGCTCGGTTTCCGCCAGGAAGGCGGTGTAGTCGCGGAATCTCGGGGAGAGGTCTGGAGCGGGCAGGCCGATGGATCCGAGCCTCTGCCCGGGCGGCACGCCGACGGTCCGCGTTCCCGGCAGGACGCGCACGTTCTCGACCCAGAGGGTTCCGCGCACGTCGCCGAGCACCCAACTGATGCGGGCGCTGTTCGGCTCCGAATTCTGACATCGGAAGGTGAGGCTGTAGGTCCTCCACTCCGGTCCCGTGCTGACGGAGGATCCGAGTCCGAGGAACCTCCAGTCCGGCTTGCTGAGGCGGGCGTCCACGCCGAACGTCATCGGGCGGTCGGAGCGCGCACGAAACTCCACCACGTACGTCTGGCCGTTCCTCAGGTCGAGCCCCCCAAGGTGCATCTGGACGTGCCAGTTGGGACCGGGGTTGGATCGGACCGTGGCCTTGATCCCCATGGACCCGGCACCCGACTCGGGGGTGTAGGTTTCGAAGGTCACGTCGCCGTTGGACTGGTTCTCATGGGTCCAAGCGTTCCTTCGGGTGGTCACGCTGGGTCCGACGATACGCTCGGCGGTGGGCCAGGCCTTGCGCAGGGCGGCGTCCGAGCCGTACTTGCGGCGAAGCCAGTCGTTCCAAAGCCGCACGAGGTTGCCACGGAAAGGCTCGGGCAGGCCGTCCAGACCGGCACCCGGCGACTCTCCGGGCCAGCCCACGAGGGAGTTCTCGTTGTTGATCTCCACGACGAGGATCGCCGGGTCGTCGGCGTAGCGCAGGCCCGTGTAAGGGTTTCGCCGACCGATCAGGTCGCGGGCGTACTGCTGCTGCAGCCGGATCATCCGCTCGTCGAACTTGTCGACCTTCTTGGCGAAGTTCTTGAGCTGACGCACGGAGGGTGGGAAGCCCATCTCCGGCAGGTATTCGCGCGCCGTCTGCAGGTTGATGTTGCTGTAGATGCCCCTCTTCTTGAGAGCGGCGACGAAGTAGTCGAACCGATCGAGCTGGACGGGGTCGATCTCGAGGAACACGCGGTTGCGCTTCCAGATCGTCCCGCCGTTCAGGTCCCACCCGTTGTTCAGGTGGTGGAACCGCACCACGTTGATGCCGAGTCCAGCGAGTCGGGCGGCGATCTTGTCGGCGTCGGCCTTGGGGGGGAAGGCGGCCGATGCGCCCACGTTGGTGCCGAAGAAGCGAACGCGCCGACCGGTGCGGCTCTCGTAGAGGTGTCCGTTCCGGGATACGATCCGGCCGTTGGCGCCGGCTGGCTTGACGTTGAGGAACGACGCGTCGAAGGCACCCTTGGGCGCCCGATCCCACGGCGCCACGAACGGGAACCAGTCGGGCCCTTGGGCCGCGCCGAAAGCGGCGAGCGCACCCCCCGCAACGATGGCGGCGGCACACAGAAGGCGACGGCGGAGTTGCATGTCTCGAAGACCTCCTTCCTTGGCTGTCGCGATGATACACCGCTTCTTGGTTCATCGGTTCACCAGAGGGTTTGCCGTGCGAATGCGGTCCTATCGGATCGGCGATCGGGATAGACTGTTGGCCATGCACGTGCCGGATGGAATGCTCTCGGGTTCGGTTTGTCCCGTGACCGCGGCGATGGCCGGGGCGGGCTTGCTCGCTGCGGGCTGGGCGGCGGTCCGATCGCCCAGGAGGCCGGGCGCCGCGCAGTTCGGGGCCGTGGCGGCGATGGTGTTCGCCGGCCAGATGGCGAACTTCCCGATCTCCGGCGGGACGTCGGGTCACCTGCTGGGCGGCGTGCTGGCCGCGGCCCTGCTGGGGGCGCCGTGGGGCGTTCTGGCGATCGCCCTGGTGGTCGCGGTGCAAGCCCTGGTGTTCGCCGACGGCGGCCTGCTGGTTCTCGGGGCGAACGTTCTGAACATGGCGGTGATCGGCGCGGGGCTGGGCGGCTGGCTCGCGGAGCGCCTGCGCCGCGCGATGCCGGAGCAGGCTTCGTGCGCGGTCGCGGCGTGGGCTTCGGTGGTGGCGGCCTCCGCGGCGGTGGCGATCGAGCTGGCGGCGGACGGCCGTGCCGCCCTGGGTCCGGTGTTCGCGGCGATGGTCGGGACCCACGCGCTGATCGGCGTCGGCGAGGCGGCGATCACCGTGGTCGCCGTTGCGACGCTGCCCTCTCTGGCCAGGCGCCAGGGACGCTCGCTGGCGGGCGTCGCCCTGGCGGCCGCTCTGCTGGCGGTGGTGCTGTTGGCGCCGATCGCGTCGACGCTGCCCGACGGCTTGGAGGCTGTGGCGGGAGCGTTGCGGATCGCCCACCAGGGTGCGCCGACGTTCGTCACCCCGCTGGCCGACTACAGCGTGCGGGGGATGGCCGAGGGCCCGCTGGCGACGGTTCTGGCCGGGCTGGCAGGGGTGGCCGCGTCCTTCGGAGCAGGCTGGGTGGTCGCCAAAGGCCTGACGCGAGGCTCGGCCGCGACCGGCTCGGCGCCGTCCGCTTAGTTCGAAGGGCTTCGTGTGCTGGAGGTGGCGGAGTGCTGGCGGCGTTGGCTTCTCTTTTCGGAATGGCGTCGTGCTGCTCGGGGTTGGCTGGCCCGGACTACGCGGCCGGCTACCTGATCCTGCCGGTGGCCGGCGGGGTGCACCGGGCCTATGGCGACGGCTTCTCGCTCTACGTGCCCGCGTGGCCGCTTCTCGAGCGGTACCCCGGTCATGAGTTCCAGACGGGATTGCCGGGCACGTGGATGTTCGCCCAGGTTTCCAGCGAGCCGCTGAAGGACGCGTACTCGGACGTCGAGGGAGGCCTGGGGTGGTGGCGCGACACTCGCTTCCCCACCGAGACGCCGAAGTTCATCATGGGAGGCGTCGGCCTGAACTTCTCCGCCATCGCGAACGGCCCGGCGCACGGGGCAGGCACGTGGGAGGAGCCGAGAGGTCTGTACGGAGTGGCCCAGCTGAGCAACCGTCTGGTCTTCCCGATCGACGGTCTGAACGTGGGCCAGGGTGCGTGCGGCCAGCTGTTCGGCTACGGCTATCTGAACCTGCCGCTAGCGGACCCGCAGCCCCGCGGACGCAAGGGCGTGCCCACCGGCGGCAACTGCTGGACGCTGTTCCTGAACACGGCGAACTTCAAGGGACCGGTGGCGTTCTTTCTGCCGGGCTTCTGGTCCGAGTCCGCGGCTTCGGACGCCCGCCTGACCGGGCGGATGCTGGACGCCCAGCCGTCGGACCCGAAACCGGGCGGTACAGATGGAGACGCAGTACGTTCCCTGCAAGGTCGCTGCCGATTCGAAGGGAGGGCTGTTCGCCAAGCTGGCGCCGGTGCGGTTCCCGCTGAACCACGCCGGCGACACGGTGCTGCTGCATCGGGACACCGTGTACCGTGAGGACGCGCTCCGCAAGAGCGTAGAGGCATGGTTCCGCGGAGGCCCCGCAGCCTCCGGCCGGGTGGATCCGCGCGGCGCGTTCGTCCGGCAGATCGAGCAGGGCGGGTACGCCACGTGGGAGATCCGGTGGAGGCCCGGGGGCGGGGAGGAGCGCAAGGCGCCTCTGCACTGGGATTCGTTCGCCGAGCCGCTGCGGATCGACGCGGAGACGTATGGCTACCGCTGGCGCGGCCCCTACGTGACCCGAACCAGGACCAGGCAGGGGGAGCTGGTCACGCTTCCGCAGTACTACCGCCTCGAGCGGACGGAGCGGGGGAGCGAGCGGTGGGTTCCCGTCGCCGAGCGCGAGGTCCCGGCGGAGACCGGGCTGCGGGAGGTGCGCTTCGGCCGGCCCGAGGAGCCGCCGCAGGAGCCCTACACGACGCCGGAGTCCACGGATAGCCCGTGGAAGAAGCCGGGACCGGTCGCAGGTCCGTTCCGCATCCGCCTGGGCGACGGCAGCGTGGTGGTGTACAGCTGGTATCGGTTCGCGGACCAGCCCTCGCTCGTGGCGTCCGGCCTCCCAAGGGGCTCGAAGTGGGGTACGTGCCGATCGCGACCTACCAGGGTTTGTCCGGGCGCTAGGGGCGGCGCTCGCAGGCGCCGCAGCCCGCCGGCACGGCCTCGGGTCCTCCTTGGGTCAGGGCCTGGACGGTTGCTAGGCGGGGAGAGCCGAGCCCTGGTCGCGCGCTACTCGTCCGGCTCGGCGTGGGTGCTCACCTGGGCCACGCAGGGGAAGGCCTCCCGGATGCGCTCCTCGATCCGGCTGGCGGTCCAGTGGACCTCACCGACCTTCATCTCGGCGGGGAAGACGCACCAGAGCCTCACGAAGACGCCCCAGCCGGTCTCGTGGACGGAGACCTCGGTGCAACGCACGCCTGGGTGCTCGTGGCAGGCCTCTCGGGCGAAGGCCACGATCTTGGGGCGGTCGCCGGGTTGGGCCGTCTTCGCCGGGCCGCGGTCGTTCTCGATGTGGACGAAGACCGCGCCGAGCTCGGGAAGGTCCCGGTGGAGGGCGGCCTCCAGGCGGTCCGCCGCCTCGTGCGCCTCCCGGAGCGTGGTCTCGCCGTGCACCTCCAGGTGCATCTCGACCGACGGTCGGCCCTGCTCCTCGAACACCGCCACGTTGTGCACCTGCAGCCCCATGGCCCAGGCCGTTGCGGCGACCCGCTCGCGCAGGTCCTCGTCGCCCGTCCGCGTCGGCTCGAGGCGTACCACCACGTCGGAGCGCGGAAGGACGTTCCGCACCGCGTCCTCGATCTCGCGGGAGATTCCGTAGCCGGCCTCGAGGGGCAGGTTTCGTCCGACGCGCACGGAGGTCTCGACGAACATCGTTTGGCCGGACTCGCGCGCCCGCACCCACGAGACGTCCTCCACGCCGGCCACGCCGGCGATCGCGTCGCGCAGGGAGCCCAGGGACTCGAGCGGGGAACGGTCGAGCAGCACGTCCACGGCCCGCTTGCCCATGCGCGCGCTCACGAACACGACGATCCCCGCCACGACGAGGGCCGCCAGCGCGTCGGCCTTGGCGAACAGCTCGTGGTTGCCCGTCCAGTCTCCGACCTTGACGAGGGTCAGGCCGACCAGCACGACGCACGAGCTCCAGACGTCCGTGCTGAAGTGCAGCGCGTCGGCCTCCAGGGCCTGGCTCCGGTGCTTCTTGGCCACCCTCAGGAGCGCTCTGGAGCGGGAGACGTCCACGACGATGGACAGCAGGACCACGCCGAACGCCCAGGGCGAGGCCTCTACCGGGACGTGGCGGAACAACAGGCGCTGGGTGGCCTCCCAGGCGATCCACCCGCAGGTGACCAGCAGGAGCAGCGTCTCGAAGAGGGCAGAGAGGTTCTCGGCCTTGCCGTGGCCATAGGGATGGCCTTCGTCGGCGGGACGGTCCGCGTAGCGGACGGCGAACATCGTCAGGAGCGCCGCGACCAGGTCCAGTCCGGAATGCGCCGCCTCGGAGAGGATGCCCAGGCTTCCGGTCTCCCATCCTACGACCAGCTTGGTGCCGGTCAGCAGAAGCGCGGCGGCCACGGACGTCAGGGCCACGGCGTTCTTCTCGCGGCTGGCGGATTCCGGCAGGCTCGGGGCGGTCACCCTCGGATTGTGGCACGGCCCCGAATGCGAGCGGCCGGTTGGGTTTCCCCAACCGGCCGTTGCGCGCCGCACGCGGGCGGCGTCAGTTGGTGACGAGCTCCTTCGGCTGCTGCTCCTCGGGCGTCTTCTTGCGGAACACCACGGTGCCGGCCTCGTCCAGCTCGGCCACGATGTGGTCGCCCGGATGGAAGGTCCCGAGCAGGAACTCCTCGCTGAGCGGGTCCTCGATGAACCGCTGGACGGCCCGGCGCAGCGGCCTGGCGCCCAGGTTCGGGTCGTAGCCCTCGGAGACGAGCTTGTCCTTGACGGCCTCGCTCAGCTCGATAGTGATGTTGAGGTTCTTCGCCTGCTCGTTCACGCGCTTCAGGTAGAGGTCGGCGATCAGCAGGATCTCGTCCCTCTTGAGGTGGTGGAACACGATGACCTCGTCCACTCGGTTCAGGAACTCGGGCCGGAAGAGCTTGCGCATCTCCTCCAGCATGCGGTTCTTCATGGCCTCGTAGACCTTGGGGTCGTCGGTGTCGGTCTTGGCCTGGCGGAAACCGAGGCCCTTCTCCACCTCGATCGGGCGGACGCCGACGTTCGACGTCATGATGAGGATCGTGTTGCGGAAGTCCACCGTGCGGCCTTGGGAGTCGGTCAGCTGGCCGTCCTCCATCACCTGCAGGAGAATGTTGAAGACCTCCGGGTGGGCCTTCTCGATCTCGTCCAGCAGGACGACGCAGTAAGGGTTCCGGCGAACCTGCTCGGTGAGCTGCCCGCCCTCCTCGTAGCCCACGTAGCCGGGAGGCGCCCCGACCAGCCTGCTCACGGCGAACCGCTCCATGTACTCGGACATGTCGATCCGCACCATGTTCGACTCCTTGTCGTACAGGTACTCCGCGAGGGCCTTGGCGAGCTCCGTCTTGCCGACGCCGGTCGGACCGAGGAAGATGAAGCTGCCCATCGGCCGCTTCGGGTCCTTCAGGCCGCTGCGGGCTCGGCGGATGGCCCGGGCGACGGCGCTGACGGCGTCGTGCTGGCCGATGATGCGGCGGTGCAGGTCCTGCTCCATCCGCAGCAGCCGCTGCGATTCGCCCTCCACGAGCTTGGTGACCGGGATGCCCGTCCAGCTCTGGACGATCTGGGCGATCTCCTGCTCGCCGACCACGGCCTCCGGCTTGTCCTGGGACTGCCAAGCCTCCTCGCGCTCTTGGATGCTGGCCTCGAGCTCGTCCCTCTCGCGCCGCATCTCCTCCAGGCGGTCGGCGTCGGGGCTGTGCTTCTCCAGGTGATCGATCTCGGCGACCAGCTTGCCCAGCCGCACGCGGTCCTGTCGGACGTCCAGCGGCGGCAGGCTCTGGCCCAGGCGCACCCGGGAGGCGGCCTCGTCGATCAGGTCGATCGCCTTGTCCGGCAGGGTGCGGTCCGAGATGTAGCGCTGCGAGAGCTGGACGGCTGCGGCGATGGCCTCGTCGGTGATCTCGACGTTGTGGTGCGCCTCGTACCGCTCGCGGAGGCCCTTGAGGATGTCGATGGCCTCCTCCTCCAGCGGCTCGCGGACCTTCACGGACTGGAAGCGGCGCTCCAGGGCGGCGTCTCGCTCGATGTACTTGCGGTACTCGTCCTGCGTGGTGGCGCCGATGCACTGGAGCTCGCCGCGGGCCAAGGCCGGCTTCATGATGTTGCTGGCGTCGATCGCGCCCTCGGCGGCGCCCGCGCCCACGAGCGTGTGGAGCTCGTCGATGAAGAGGATCACCTGGCCGTCGGCCTTGCGGACCTCCTCCATGACCTTCTTCATCCGCTCCTCGAACTCGCCGCGGTACTTCGTGCCGGCCACGAGGGCGGCCAGGTCGAGCGCGACGATGCGCTTGTCGCGCAGCAGCTCCGGGATGTCGCCGCTGACGATGCGCAGGGCCAGGCCCTCGACGATGGCGGTCTTGCCGACGCCGGGCTCGCCGATCAGGCACGGGTTGTTCTTGGTGCGCCGGCAGAGAATCTGCATGACGCGCTCGATCTCGTTCTGGCGACCGACCACCGGATCGAGCTTGCCCATGCGGGCCAGCTGGGTGAGGTCCCGACCGAACTCGTCGAGCGTCTGGGTTCGCGAAGCCGTGGACTCGCGCGACGACGACGATCCGCGCTGGGACGGCCCGGGCCGGGGCGAGCCGGAGTCGCCGTCCTGGAGGCTCATCACCTCCCGGCGGGCCCGCTCCAGATCCACCCCGAGCTTGTTGAGCACGCGGCCTGCGAGGCCGTCGCCCTCCCGAATGAGCCCGAGGAGCAGGTGCTCCGTGCCGATGTAGTTGTTGTTGAGGTTGCGCGCCTCGTCGTAGGCCAGGTCGATGACCCGCTTGGCGCGGGGCGTGAGCGACATCTCCTGGTTGTTGCGGACGTCGCCGCGCGGGAGCTGCTTCTCGATCTCGGCCTTGATGCGCCCGAGGCTCACCCCCAGCTTGTCCAGCACCCGCGCCGCCACGCTGTCCTGCTCGCGGACGAGGCCGAGCAGAAGGTGCTCGGTGCTGACGTAGCCCTCACCGAACCTCTGGGCCTCCTCCTGGGCGTAGAAGACGACTTTTCTGGCTCTCTCTGTAAATCGTTGCCACATGCTGGACACCTGGACTGCAGTCCGCTCTCTAACTACATAGACAAGCGGCGCCTCCAACCGGTTCTACGGTTCGGGCGGCCCGGCGTCTCCATCGGCCCCGGACGCGCATCCGCCACTCCTAAGGATCGGCGAGTTCGGCCCGGGCCGTCAGGTTCCGCGGCGAGCCCCGCGCCCGTTCCAAGGATACCTTCTCGCCCCCCGGGGGCATTCGGCCGGGGCATGGGCTGGCAGAGCCGGTTGTTGCTAAAATGCCCGCATGCAGAACGCGACGAAGGTGGGCCTTTTGGTGGTTCTGTTCGGCGTGCTGCTGGTGGCGGCGTTCGCGGTTCTGGGGCGAACGGTGTTCGCGCCGAAGACCTCGCGCTACTACGCGGAGCTGGACGACGCCGCCGGGCTGAACGAGGGAGCTCGCGTTCTGATGGCGGGGGTTCGGGTGGGGAGAGTCGCCCGGATCGAGCTCGTCGGCCCCCGGAGGGCGCGGCTCGCTCTGGAGATCGACGAGGGTGTGAGAATCCCGAAGGGCTCGCGCGTGGAGCTGCCCCAGTCCCTGCTGGGGTTCGGCGACAACCCCGTGATGGTCGTGCCGCCGCCGGGCGAGACCGAGCCCGCGAGCCCCGGCGAGGTCTTCTCCGGCCGCGTGGTGTCGCCCCTGCAGGCCCTGTTGCCGGACAGCGGCGAGACGCTGCGGGAGCTGAACGCCACGCTCCGCGCCGCCCGGGGCCTGCTGAGCGACCAGCGCCTTCTGGCCCGGTTCCAGGAGCTGCTCGACACCAGCAACCGAACCGTGGAGAAGTTCGGCGCGGTGGCCTCCGGGGTGGCCGCCGTCGTGAGCGACAACCGCGCCACCGTTGCCCGCGCGCTGAAGGACGCCTCGCAGGCCATCGCGGACGTGCGCAAGGGAATCCGGATGGCCACGGACCTGCTGGCCGACCCGAAGTACCGCTCCCAGGCCGAGGCGATCCTGGCCTCGCTGGCCAGCACCGGCCAGAAGGCGGAGAGCCTGGTGGACAGCCTCAATCAGCTGGTGAACGACCCTCAGCTCCGCCAGCCGATGGCCGGGGCGGCGGCGGACCTCAAGACGATGACCGAGTCCGGCACGCGCATCGCCGCCAACGCCGAGAAGATCACGGCGAACGGCGTGACGGTCAGCGAGAAGGCGGTGGTGCTCGCGGACAAGGCGATCGAACTGGCCGACGAGGCCAAGGGGGTGCTCACCAAGCTGCAGGGGTTCTTCGAGAAGGTGCCCTCGGGCGGGTCGCTGAAGAATCTCTGGACCAGGATGGACGTGGTCGCGGAGCTGGATCCCGGTCGGTGGCGCACGGACTTCGAGGCGTCGCTGCCCGTGCGGGACTTCACCCTGCACGCCGGGCTGTTCGACGCGTTCGAAACGAACAAGCTGACCGCGCAGATCGGTCGGCCACTGGGCCGGACGGGGGAATATCGGTATGGGGTTTACGCCGGCAAGCCGGGCTTTGGGGTAGACTTTGCGCTCGCGCCCAGGCTGGGGATCCGCACGGACCTCTTTGGGCTGAACGACCCGCGCGTCGATTTCCGCGCCCGATTCGATCTGGGCGGCGACTGGGTCGGTTGGCTCGGCGTGAACCGGGCGTTCGACGGAAACGTGCCGATGGTCGGCATCGGCATCCGAAGGTGAGGTTTTGTCGCGATGAAGGTGATTTTGAACCAGACGGTGCCGAAGCTCGGCAAAGAGGGCCAGGTCGTCAACGTGGCCGACGGCTACGCCCGCAACTTCCTTTTCCCGCGCGGGTACGCGACGCTGGCCACCCCGGAGCAGCTCAAGGCTCTGGAGCGGCGCCGCGCGCGCATGGCGCACAAGCTGGAGGAGACGCGCGCTTCGGCCGAGGCCGTCAAGGCCAAGGTGGACGGGGCCCGCGTGACCATCCCCGGCAAGGTGGCCAAGGAGCAGACGAAGCTGTTCGGGGCGGTGACCGCCCAGGACGTCGCGGAGGCGATCAAGGCCCAGCTGAACGTCGAGATCGAGCGGAAGCGGGTGGCGATGATCGAGCCGATCAAGCGGCTGGGCGTGCACCGCGTGCATCTGGACCTGCACCACGACGTGGACGCGTTCATCGAGGTGGAGGTCTACGACCCGGCCGTGGGGCCGGAGGTGCGCGAGGCGCCGGCGGAGGAGCAGGCCACCGAGGCCTGATCGGCGAACGGCTTGGATAGGCGGCGGGCCGGGCGCGCAGCGCCCGGCCCGCCTTCCTTTAGGCGACCGCGCTGGACGACCGCGCCCGGCCTGGCGATGCCGGCGGCGCGGCGAGCCGAGGGCAGGCTCGGCGAACCCAGATGGGGCCGATGCGGCACCCACGGTGCGGGCGTGCGGTCCGAACGCCACGTGAGGCCCGCCCCGAGGCGGCGTGGCCGCATGGGGTGTCCGACCCCTCAGGAACGGCCTTTCGAAGGGACCAGCAGCCTCCTCGGGAGGCCGGTCGCACTCGGCCATGGAGCGACGGGCCGCGCCCTAGAGTTCGGAAGGCGCGCGGGCGCCGCGCCACTGCCGTCCGGTTTCCGGCCGCCTCCGGGCGAGGGGCCGCCTGCCCCGGATCTGAGGAGGGCCCTTGACAGGATGATAGAGGTGTGATATCATGGTGGTATCGGAAGGAGGACACACCGATGAGCAACGAAAAGACGATCAAGGTCGTGAACGGCTGGGTGATGCTGGTCGTCACGCTCCTGCTGTTCGGCGTTCTGGCGTACACGATCTATCTGGTGACGCAACCACCGGGCAAGGCGAACCCGACGCCGTACGTTTGGGCGATCGTCATCGAGGGTCTGCTGGCGACGATCGTGCCGATCGGGTTCTTCACCGTGGAGCCCAATGGGAGCCAGGTGCTTCTGCTGTTCGGCAAGTACGTGGGAACGGTTAAGGACACGGGGTTCCACTGGGCCAACCCGTTCTACACGAGGCGCAAGATCTCGCTCAGGGCGCGGAGCCTGAACGGTGACAAGCTGAAGGTGAACGACAGCGTCGGTAACCCGGTGGAGATCGCGGCGATCGTGGTGTGGCGCGTGACGGACACCTACGCCGCCTCGTTCGAGGTGGACGACTACGAGTCGTATGTGGCCCTGCAGAGCGAGACGGCGGTTCGGCACCTGGCCTCGTCGTTCCCCTACGACGGCGAGGAGCACGAGGTTTCGCTCCGGAGGAACACGGACGAGGTTTCCACGCACCTGCAGGCGGAGCTCCAGGAGAGGCTGCAGCTGGCGGGCGTGCAGGTGATCGAGGCCCGGCTGTCGCACTTGGCCTACGCGCCGGAGATCGCGGGGGCCATGCTGCGCCGGCAGCAGGCGTCCGCGGTGGTCGCCGCCCGGCAGAAGATCGTCGACGGCGCGGTGGGCATGGTGGAGATGGCCCTCGAGCGGCTGGAGGAGCACGGGAAGGTCCAGCTGGACGAGGAGCGCAAGGCCGCTATGGTCACCAACCTGATGGTCGTGCTGTGCGGCGAACAGTCGGCGATGCCGGTGGTGAACGCGGGGACGCTATACAACTGAGGGGGACGGCGGGATGGCGGAACGCAAGTCGCTGCTGCTCCGCCTGAACCCGGCGCTGTACGAGGAGATCCAGCGCCTGGCGGCGGAGGACCTGCGGAGCGTCAACGGGGAGATCGAGTACCTGTTGCGCGAGGCCGTGGAGCGCCGCCGCCGGCGCCCCTTGAAGGAGGAGAAGGCCGAGAGCGACTGAGGCCCTCGACCGGGTGGCGACCGGACGGGCGGAGCGCCTTGCTCCGCCCGTCGGCTGTTCAGCGAAAAGCTACCGGTCGCCCCGGAGATCGCCCCAGGTGTCTTGGCAGTACCTGAGGGCGAACAGAATCAGGAGCACGCCGACGGCCGCGAGCAGAACCTTTGCCAGACTCGTTTTCTCGATCCTCCTCAGTCGTCGACGATGGAGCAGAAGGAGCGGAATGCGATCAGGCCCAGAATTGAGCCGACCAGAACCGGAAGCGTGAACAGTCCGCTCATATCCCCATGCTTCTCCGAGGAGGGCGGAATTCGGCCGGTGCCCCAAGGCGGACGGGACTTTCGGACCGCCGCCTCGCCGGGAGCGGCCTAGCGCGGAAGCGCGAGCGCGCCCTCCAGGATCTTGTCGACCGGGTCTGGGCCGTCGGCCGCCTGCCACACCGAGTACTCGAGGGCTTTCAGTCTGCGCGTCGTCTCGCCCAGCTGCCTCCAGAGGAGAAGCTGCGTGGCGAGGATCAACAGCAAGAGCGCCACAACCAGGAATCGGAACAGCCGCGCGTTCTTCATGTTGATGGTCTTCGGCGTCTCACGCCTAGGCACCTGCGCGCGGCGTTGCCATCTGGAGGCGTCGCAGCGCGGCTCCCGAGCGCTTGGGAGCTTTGGGCTGTGCCCGTTCGAACCTTCGGCGCCGGCTGGAGGCGCCGATGCGGGAGCCGGGGGACCGTCCGCTGGGCGGCCGCTCGAAGGCCCCGGCGGGCTCCGGCATCAAGAGTCCTGGCTCCCGCACCGGAGCGAGACCTGTTTCCTGGGTTGGGCCGCCGGTCGGCTCAGCCGCCGTGGGTCTCCTTGGCCTTGTCGGCCTCGGCGGCCATGCGGCGGGCGGCCTCCCGGTCGGCCTCCATCTGCTCCACGCTCTTGGTCGGCACGCGGACGCCCTTGTAGTCGCGCGGTGGGATCAGCGGCCCGGCGGCCCATCGCCGCTTGGCCTCCGCGATGGCGGCGCCGTACTGCGGCAGCCACCGTTCCTGGGCGAGGAGCATCTCGTCGGCCATCTGCCACACTTCGGGCGGGGTGCAGACGGCGCCGGTGAGGGGGTCGAGCAGCATCGCTTGGCGCAGCCACAGGTCGTTGCCGTGCACGGCGGCCTCCATCCCCAGGCGTTGGACGCTCACGCTGGCGTTGCACACGGCGGCGCAGCCCATCGGCAGGTCGCCGACGATCGGCATGGAGATGCCGTTTCCGTCGACGTAGCCGGGGGCCTCGATCACGCAGTCCGGCGGCAGGTTGGTGATGCAGCCGCGGTTGACCACGTTGAAGTGCCCTCGGTACACGCGCCCGGTTTCCAGCGACTCGACGATGTACGACCCGTGCTCGGTGCCCCGGCTGGCGGGGTCGAAGCTCAGCGGCGGCTCGCTCATCCAGTTCGGGAAGTCGTGCTCGAACCAGTTGCGGCCCTCGGTGCAGACGCGCAGGTAGCCGCCGGTCTCGCCGTTGATCCAGCTGGAGAGGGAGATCCAGTTCGGCAGCTCCTCGGGACGCTTGCGGTACCAGGGCACGTATTCGCTCAGGTGGCCGTTCGACTCGGTGCTGTAGTAGCCGAAGCGGCGCATCATGTCGATGCGGACCTTCTCGTCCTTGCTGAACTGCGGGTGCCGATCGAAGGCCTCGAGGAGCTCGGGCAGGAGGTCGCGGCCCTTGTGGCGCACCTGGATGTACCAGGTCTGGTGGTTGATGCCCGCGCAGACGATGTCGACCTCGCTGTGGGGCAGGCCCAGCGCGGCGGCGATCTGGCGGTGGCCCCCCTCGACGCCGTGGCAAAGCCCAACGACGTTCACCCCGTGGCCGTACTTGCTGCAGGCCCACACGTTCATCGCCATCGGGTTGCTGTAGTTCAGGAACAGGGCGTCCTTGCAGCCGACCTCGGCGATGTCCTTGCACAGGTTCAGCAGCACGGGGATCGTTCGCTGGGCGTACATCAGGCCGCCGGGGCCGAGGGTGTCGCCGACGCACTGGTCCACGCCGTACTTCAGGGGGACGTCGATGTCGGTCTGGAACGCCTCGAGGCCGCCCACCCGGACGAAACTGAACACGTACTTGGCGCCGTCGACGGCCCGGCGCTGGTCGAGGGTCTTCTCGACCTTGGCGGGCAGGCCGGCGGACTCGATGTCCCTGCGGACGAGCTGGTAGGTCATGTCCAGGTTCCGCTCGTCGATGTCCATGAACGAGAAGCGGGTGTCCTGGAGCTCGGGGACGGTGAGGATGTCGCGCACCATGCCGCGGGTGAAGCCCACGCTGCCGGCGCCGATGATCGCGATCTTCACGGCCATGACGCCGGCACGTTACCCGACTCTGAAGAGCGGCGGTCGGCGAGCCGATGATTCCCAATGGCGATGAGCGTGTCCAACGTGCAGGCCACGCAGCGGGCGGTCGAGGCGGCGACGGGCGCCGACGCGAAACGGGCCCAGCTGCAGGTCCAGCTCCTGAAGAAGACGCTGGAGACCCAGCAGCAGCAGGCGGCGGAGCTGCTGAAGCTGCTGGAGGGCAAGGGGCAGGTTCTGGACATCCGGGCCTGACGGCGACCGGTAGAATGCCGCCGATGGTGGCATGGGTTGTGGCGGCGGCCCTCGGCGCGCAGGGCACCTTCGTTGTCGAGCCGGAGGCCGGAAACTTGCGCGGGGTGCAGGTCGGCACCTCGAGGGCCGGCTTCTCCGGGAAGGGGTACCTGACGAGCCTGGACCAGGACGGCGACGCCGCCGAGGCGCGCTTCGAGGCGCGCAAGGGCGTGTTCCAGGTCGCGGTGCGGTACTGCTCGCCGGGTCAGCCGAAGGGGTTCGACCTGAGGGTCAACGGCGTGGGCCTGTCGGGGATGCTGCCCGCCACCGGGAACGCTTGGCAGACTCGGGTGGTCGGCCGGACCGAGCTCCGCGACGGCTGGAACGCGCTGCGCGTGGAGAAGGGCTGGGGCTGGTACGATCTGGACCGGGTGGAGTTCCGGCCGGCGCCCGCGCCGAGGCCGCCCCGCAGCGTGGCCCCGAAGCCCTGCGACCCGAAGGCGACGCCGGAGGCCCGGGCGCTGCTCGCCTATCTGGCCGGCCAGTACGGCAGGCGCACCCTCACGGGCCAGGTCGGACACGACGACGAGAGGTTCGTGCGGGAGGTCTCCGGCGAGTCCTCGGCGGTGCGCGCCGGCGACTTCATGGACTACTCGCCCAGCCGCAGGGAGCGCGGCGCCAACCCGGATCGGCACACCGAGAAGATGATCGCCCGAGCCAAGGCGGGAGCGATCGTCACGATGCTGTGGCACTGGAACGCGCCCTCGGGCCTGCTGGACCGCGAGGAGACACGGTCGGACGGGTCGAAGGCGGACCTCCGATGGTACCGCGGCTTCTACACCGAGGCCACCACGTTCGACGTCGCCAAGGCGATGGCCGACCCGGCCTCGGAGGAGAGGAGGCTGCTGCTGCGCGACATCGACGCGATCGCCCAAGAGCTCAAGAAGTTCGACCGGGCCAACGTGCCGGTGCTGTGGCGGCCGCTGCACGAGGCCGACGGCGAGTGGTTCTGGTGGGGGGCCAAGGGTCCGGAGCCGTTCAAGAGGCTCTGGAGGCTGCTGCACCACCGCCTGACGCAGACCCACGGCCTGCACAACCTGCTGTGGGTGCTGACGGTCTCGGATCCGGCCTGGTACCCGGGGGACGACACGGTGGACCTGATCGGCGTGGACGCCTACCCGGCCGACCCGGGCGACGCGCTGACCGGCCAGTGGGACGAGCTGATTCGGCGCTTCGACGGCCGCAAGATGCTCGCGCTGACGGAGTTCGGCGGCGTGCCGGACTTGGAGCGCATGCACCGTCTGGGGGTGCGTTGGGCCTATTTCGTCTCGTGGCAGGGCAGCCTGGGGCCGCGCAAATCCGGAGCCGAGGCGGTGCGGCGGGTGTACCGGTCGCCGGTGGCCCTGAACCTGGACGACTTGCCGAAGGCCGGGCGCAGGGGCTTCTAGGCGCGGCGCCGCGGGTCGCCGCCGACAGCCGGGCGGCTCGCAGGTTCCCAGAGGGCTCGCAGCTCGAGCAAACGGGGATCGGAGGGCGGCTCGGCCGCCGCTGCCGGCGGCCGAGCCGCATAGCCGAGCGAGCGGTGTGCGATCGCGAGGGGTCAGAAGCCCACGCTGAAGCCGCCGTCCACGGGCAGGACGACACCGGTGACGAACCGCGCCGCGTCGGAGGCCAGGTAGACGGCGGCCCAGCCGACGTCCTCGGCCTCTCCGAGGCGCCCCATGGGGGTCCGGCCCAGCACCTTGGCCTTGCGCTCGGGGTCCTGGCCTAGCGCCCTCTCGGTGATGGCGCTGCGGATGAACCCCGGGGCGATGGCGTTCACGCGGACGCCGCGGGGGGCGAACTCCACGGCCAGCGTGCGGACCATGCCCACATACGCGGACTTGGCCGCGGAGTACGCGACGACCAGCGGCAGGCCCATCAGGGACGTCATGGAGGCGGTGAAGAGGATCGAGCCCCGGCCCCTCTCCAGCATGCCCCTGGCCGCGGCGCGGGTGAGCGCGAACGCGCCGGTCACGTGGGTGTGGATCACGGCGAGGAACTCCTCCTCCGTGGTGTCGACGGCCGGCTTCTTGAGGTGGTTGCCCGCGTTGTTGACGAGGATGTCGATCGGTCCGTGCTCGCTCTCGATCTCCGCGACATGGTCCGGGATGGACTGGAAGTCGCGCACGTCCATCACGCGCCACGCTCCCCCGATCTCCTCGGCGGCGGCGCGGAGGGCCTCCTCGGTGCGGCCCGCGACGATCACCCGCGCCCCGGCTCGGGCCAGGCACCGGGAGATTCCCAGGCCGATGCCGGTGGCCCCTCCGGTGACGAGCGCGGTGCGCCCGGTCAGGTCGAACGGCTGCTCCATGGAGGCCACGTTACCCGGAAGCCGCGGGATGGGACTTTCGGCCGATCGTACTGGGTCGCGGCGCGCGCGCACAGGGCGTTTTGCGGGGATTCTCAAAACAGACGGCCGAAAAGCAGGACTTCCTGATACAATGTGGGGTGGGAAAGAAGGGAAATGGTTGGGTTTCCTTCCCCGTTCAAAGGAGGCATGTTGGATATGAAGAAACTCTTCGCAACCGCTCTCGCGGCCGTGGTCGTTGCGGCCCAGAGCCAGGCGGTGTGGGTGTACTGGGCCGGAAGCTCCGATCCGGGCAGCTACCTCAGCGGCGCGTGGAAGGTCACTTACGGCAGCCAGACGAGCACCGTCTACGCGGGTCTTCTGGGCGTTTACTTGGGTCTGACGCCGAGCCAGGCGCAGAGCAAGGTCTACTCCTGGTGGGCCTACTGCCTGTCGCCGATCGACGTGATCGGCACGCCGCAAAACCCGTACCTGACGACGAACACCTCGCTCACGCCGTTGCTCGGCTCGGACGCGAACAAGGCGGCGTGGCTGGCGAACATCCTGTTCGACGGCACCATCACCCCGCAGCAGTACAAGTACCCGTTCGCGGCGCAGCATGCCAAAGTGCAGCTGGCGCTGTGGGATCTGGTGGGCGCGACGATCACGGACACCGCGAACAACCCGGTGACGATCTGGGACGACTCGGGCAAGACGCAGATCACGCTCGGCTCGACCCAGTACACTTACGATCCGTCGACCACCTATGGCTACGTGTACCTGGATCCGGTCAACCCGGGCCAGGGCCAGCGCCTTCTGCAGGGAGGCGGCGGTGGCGGTCAGAACTACCCCGTTCCAGAGCCGGTGACGATGGGCTTCGCGGCCCTCGGCTTGGCGGCGGCGCTGCGCAAGCGGCGCAACCGGTAGCCTGAATCCCGTCCTCGGGGGCCGCCGGCCCAACGCGGCGGAACTTGGAACGGGTTGAGGGCAGCCGGCTGGAACCCAGCCAAAGAGAGGAACCCCCGGGCGGACAGCCTCGGGGGTTCCGTCTTTTCGGGCGCCGGGCATGCCGAAAGGTACACTGCCAGCGATGTCTCCGAGGCTCGAGTTCGCCGTGGACGCCGCGTGGAAGGCCGGGCGTTTCACTCTGGGGCTGTTCGGCACCGGCACGCCGATCGACCTGAAGCCGGACCAGACGCCTGTTACCGAGGCCGATCGGGGAGCCGAGCGTTTGATCCGCGAGGCGATCCGGCGCGCCTACCCCGGCGAGGCGATCTACGGCGAGGAGGAGGGCGGGGACGGGTCGGGCGGCACGCGGTGGGTCATCGATCCGATCGACGGCACCAAGTCGTTCGTCTGCGGCGTTCCGCTCTACGCGACCCTGCTGAGCTTCGAGGAGGGCGGCGTGCCGATCCTCGGCGTGGCCTGCTTCCCTGCGCTGGGCGAGGTTCTGTACGCCGAGCGCGGCGGGGGCGCGTTCTGGAACGGCAGGCCGGCGCGGGTCAGCGGCCGCGAGAGCCTGGACGGCGCGGTGGTGTCGGTGGGCAGCCACAAGGGGCTGGTGCGCACCGGCCGGCTCGAGGGCTTTCTGCGCGTCGCGGAGAGGGCGATGGCCACGCGGACCTGGTGCGACGCCTACGGGCACGCGCTGGTGGCCACCGGGCGCATCGAGGCGATGGTGGACCCGATCGTTGAGCGCTACGACGTGTCGTCCGTGCAGGTGATCGTGGAGGAGGCGGGGGGTCGGTTCACGGACTTCGAGGGTGGCGCCAACCCCTCGCGCGAGGCCATCGCCAGCAACGGACTGGTGCACGAGGAGCTGATCGGGGCGTTCCAAGGTTGAGGCTGCTCGGCGTGGACTTCGGATCGAAACGGATCGGGCTCGCGGTGGGCGAGTCGGGGTTCGGCGTGGCCTCGCGGAGGCCTTCTCTCCGGGCGTCGGGCACCTTGGCGGCCGACGCGAAGGCGATCTGCGCCGAGGCGGAGCGCCAGGGTGCCGAGGCCATCGTGGTGGGTCTTCCCCTGGCGGAGGACGGCTCCGACACGAGGATGGCGAGGGTCTGTCGGCAGCTTGCGGATCGGCTGAGGGAGCTTGGGTGGAACGTCCACTTGGCCGACGAGCGGCTGACCAGCGTGGAGGCGGAGCGGGCGATGCGGGGCGCCGGGCTGAAGGGCGCCGAGACGAGACGGCGGAAGGACGGCGAGGCCGCCGCGCGCATCCTGGAGCGGTTCTTCGCGGAGGGAGGCGGTGCGGCGTAGGCCGGTTTGGCTCGGTGCCGGGTTGGCCGTCGCCGTTGCGGCGGGCGCGCTGGCGTTCCGGTGGCTGTTGGCGCCCGCGCCCCAGGGGCGGGAGTGGCTGGTGCGCTTCGAGCAGGGCGCGCCGCTGCAGAGCGTGCTGAACGAGCTGGGCAGGCGGGGCATCGTGCGCAGCCCGGTCGCGCTCCGGCTCTACCTCGCCCTGCGTCGGGACTCCGGCCCGGTGGCGAGCGGCACGTACCGGTTCCGCTCGGGCCGGGACGCCGAGCAGATCCGCCGGGACCTGCGCTCGCCGCTGCGGCAGATGGTGCGCATCCCCGAGGGTTGGTGGATCGCCCGGACGGCTAGGCTGCTGGAGGAGAAGCAGGTCTGCCCGGCGGACGAGTACGTGCGCCTGTGCGCCCGGCCGGGCGAGTTCCGGCGGTCCGTGTCGTTCCCCCTGCCCAAGGGGTCGCTCGAGGGCTACCTGTACCCCGACACCTACGACCTGCCGCCGCTGCTCGGCGCGCGGGCCGTGATCGCGCGGCAGCTGAGGACGTTCGAGAAGCGGTTTCTGGAGGGGCGCAGGCCGCCGGCCAACCTGCACCAGATCGTGATCGTGGCCTCCATGGTGCAGCTCGAGGGAGCGGTGGACGCCGAGCGGCCACGCATCGCCGGGGTGATCTGGAACCGGCTGCGCCTCGGGATGCCGCTGCAGATCGACGCGACGATCAACTACGCGCTGCAGGAGTGGCGTCCGCTCGCCCGCTCTGAGTACCGATCCGTCCAGAATCCGTACAACACGTACCTGGGAGCCGGGCTGCCTCCAGGGCCGATCGGCAATCCGAGCATCGCCAGCCTGAAGGCCGCCGAGAACCCCGAGCGGCACGACTACCTGTTCTACGTCGCCAGGCCGGAGGGCGGGACGCACTTCTTCGCGCGCACGTTCGACGAGCATCGCCGGAACATCGCCAAGAGACGGGCCGGGCTGCAGGGGGCGGCGCCGTGAGCGCGTTCCGCACCGGGCGCTACAACCCGGAGCGCCTGCCGCGCCTGCTGAGGGGCGTCTGCCCTACGGCGGCGGTGGACTCGGTGTTGTGCGTGGACCCTGCCGACTTGGTTCGGCGCGGCAAGCGGCTGCTGCTGCTGGACGTGGACAACACTCTGCTGGCCTGGAGGGGAACGGAGGTGCCGCCGGACGTGGCCGAGTGGGTCAGGGCCGTGCTGGCGGCCGGGCTCCAGGTGTTCGTGGTCAGCAACACGAAGCGGCCCAAGCGCCTGGAGGCTCTGTGCGGCGCCCTGGGCGTGGCGTACGTCCGCGACCGCTTCAAGCCCAGCCGGCGGATGTTCCTGATGGCCATGGAGCGGTGCGGCCGCCGCCCGGAGGAGACGATCATGGTGGGCGACCAGCTGTTCACGGACGTCTTGGGCGCCCGGCGCGCGGGCATCGAGGCGATCTGGGTGCGGCCGGTTTCGGACAAGGAGTTCGTGGGAACCAAGATCAGCCGGCTGGGGGAGAGGATTCTGCGGCACTGGCTGGACCGTGCGCTGGAGGGGGAGCGTTGAGCGTCGTCGCGGGGCTGTTGGGCAGGAGGATCGTTCGGCAGTTCATCAAGTTCTGCCTGGTCGGGGCGCTGTCCACCGTCATCGACGTCGGACTGCACTACGTGCTGATGTTCCACGTGCCGTGGGGCGACGCGACGCTCAGCCAGGCTCTAGGCCGGTGGGTGTTGGAGACTTTCCGCCCTGGCGCGCCGATGAACGGCAAGGCGTACTACGAGGCCAGCTTCCCGTTGCTGAAGGTGCCGACGACGGTGCTGGCGATCCTGAACAGCTACTACTGGAACCGGAAGTGGACGTTCCGGGCGCTCGGACTGGAGGCTTTGCACCGCCAGATCGCCAAGTTCTTCCTCGTGGCGCTCATCGGCATGGGCCTGAACGTGCTGATCTCCTCGGCACTGATGGCCGTCGTGCCGGGGCACCCGAAGCTCAGCTGGGCGCTGGCCACGGGCGTGGCCACGGTGGCGGTCGCGCTGTGGAACTTCAACGGGCAGAGGCTGTGGACGTTCCGCAAGGACATGGCATGACGCGGTTCTTCGAGTGGCGCGAGGCTCCGCAGGCGGACTTCGCCGTGATCGGCGACCCCGTGGGCCACAGCCTCTCGCCACGGATGCACGCGGCGGCGCTGCGCGCGCTCGGCCTGGACCGGACCTATCTCGCCATCCGGGTGGCCCCGGGGGAGGTGGACGCGTGCCTTTCGCGCCTGTCGGAGCTGGGCTACCTCGGGGTGAACTGCACGGTGCCGCACAAGGCCGAGGCGCTGGCCGCCTGCGACCGGGTGGACGCCTTCGCCCTACGGGTGGGGGCTGTCAACACAGTCCGCTTACCGAGCCTGGAGGGCACGAACACGGACGGGCCCGGGTTCCTGGACACGCTCGGCCCGCTCGGAATCCCCGCCGGAAGCCGCGCGCTGTTGCTCGGCGCGGGAGGCTCGGCGCGGGCCGTGGCGGCGGTGCTGCAGGAGGCCGGCTTCCGCCTGGCCCTGTGGAACCGGACCCCCCATCGGGCCGAAGCGCTCGTCCGAGAAGTCGGGTTGGACGCGGAGCTGCTGGCGGCGCCGGACCCGAGCGGCTGCGCGCTGGTGGTGAACACCACCTCGGCGGGGCTGCACGGGGCGTCGGTGGGCGTGGACTGGGGACGGGCTCCGGCGGATGCGGTAGCCTATGACCTGATGTACGGCGACGGTCCGACGCCGTTCCTGCGCGAGGCGGCCTCCTTCGGCCTGAGGACGGTCGACGGCCGACCGTTGCTCGCCGCCCAGGGCGCCAGGTCGCTGGAGTGGTGGCTCGGGTGCCGCGCGCCGCGCCGCGAGATGCTGCTCAGCATCGGCTGCGGCGGGGAGGAGCTGGGTTGAGGGCGGTGGAGCCGACCTTGGAGAACATGGCCATGGCGGCGGCCATGCTGGCCAAGGGCGGCTTGGTCGTTGTGCCGACGGAGACGGTGTACGGCGTCGCGGCCGACGCGACCAACCCGAAGGCCGTCGCCCGTCTGTACGAGGCCAAAGGGCGCCCGCGGGAGAACCCGCTCATCGTGCACATCGCCTGCTTGGAGGACCTGGATCGGATCGCCTCGCACGTGTCGCCCGACGCGCGGAGGCTGGCCGAGCGGTTCTGGCCCGGGCCGCTCACAATGGTGCTGCCGAAGTCCGACCTGGTTCCGGACATCGTGACCGCAGGCCTGCCGACGGTCGCGGTGCGGTACCCCAAGCATCCGGTTGCGGCCTCGCTGATCACGCTGACGGGCAAGCCCTTGGCCATGCCGAGCGCGAACCCGTTCCAGCGGCTGTCGCCGACCCGCGTGGAGCACCTCGACCCAGAGCTGCTGGCCAAGACCGACCTTGTGCTCGACGGCGGTCCGTGCGTGGTCGGGCTGGAGTCGACCGTGGTGGACCTGGTGGAGGACCCTCCCAAGGTGCTGCGGCCCGGCGCGGTGACGCGGGGCGAGATCCAAGCGGCGATCGGCCGGCCGCTCGGCACCGTGCCGCCGGGAGGCTCCAAGGGGCCGAGGCGGTCGCCGGGGATGTACCCCCGGCACTACGCGCCGCGCGCTCGGTTGGTGCTGGTCGACCGCGCGCCGGAGGGCTCGTTCGCGCTGGTGTTCGGCGAGCCGAGCGGCCCGAACCAGATCCGCATGCCCAAGGACCCCGGGCCTTATGGGGCCTCGCTGTACGCTGCGCTGCACACGCTCGATGCGCGCAGGCCGGAGGCGATCTACGTGGAGCGGCCCCCGGCGACGGCGCACTGGGACGCGGTCCGCGATCGGCTGGAGCGGGCCGCCGCGCCCGAGTGAGGCGTCCGGGAAGGCTCCGGTAAACTGGCCTCCATGGCCAAGCGCTTCTGCATCGTCACCGCCATCCCGTACGTCAACGCCGTTCCGCACATCGGCAACACCCTCACGAACCTGGCGGGCGACGTGGTGGCGCGGTACCGCAGGCTGCGCGGGGACGACGTGTGGTACGTGGTGGGCACCGACGAGAACGGCCTGAAGATCAAGGAGGCCGCTGAGAAGGCCGGCCGCGACCCCAAGGAGTTCGTGGCGGAGATCGCCGGGCGCTTCGAGACGATCTACCGCGGCCTGGGGATGGAGTACGACGACTTCGTGCGAACCACCAGCGAGCGGCACGTGCGTACCACCCAGGCGCTCTTCCAGAAGCTGCAGGAGAACGGCCACATCACCAAGGGCACCTACGAGGGCTGGTACGACGTCTCGACGGAAACGTTCTACCGCGAGGAGGACCTGGTGGACGGGAAGAGCCCGGACGGCAACGAGGTGCGCTGGGTGCAGGAGGAGAACTACTTCTTCCGGCTGAGCGCCTTCGAGGAGCCGTTGCTGAAGCTGATCGAGAGCGGCGAGATGCGCATCATCCCGGAGACGAGGCGCAAGGAGGTGCTTTCGTTCATCCGGCAGGGGCTTCGCGACATGTGCATCTCCCGGCGCAACCCCGGCTGGGGCATCCCGGTGCCCGGGGACGAGTCGAAGGTCATCTACGTGTGGTTCGACGCGCTGATCAACTACCTGACCACCAGCGGATGGCCCGACAACCCGAACTGGAGCGAGATCTGGCCGGCCGATGTGCAGTGGCTGGGCAAGGACATCCTGGCGCGGTTCCACGCCACGCTCTGGCCGGCGATGCTGTTGGGCGCGGGACTGCCGACCCCGAAGGCGCTCGTCGCGCACGGCTGGATTCTGCTCAGCGGCGAGAAGATCAGCAAGTCCAAGGGCAACGTCGTGCCGCCGCTGGAGCTGGCGCAGGAGCTGGCCGAGCGCTCCGGATGCGCGCCGGAGATCGCGATCGACGCGGTGCGCTACCAGCTGCTCAGCACGATGCCCTATGAGAACGACGGCAACTTCAGCTACGAGGAGTTCGACCGCCGGTACAACAGCGACCTGGCCAACGATCTGGGCAACGCGCTGAACCGCAGCCTGGCGATGGCGCACCGCTTCGTGGGCGGCGTCGTGCCGGACGCCCCGTTGGAGGACGAGGCTCGGCAGGCGATCGGCCAGGCGCTGGATGCGTACGAGGCCGCCATGGACGACTACCGCCTGGAGCGCGCCGCGGAGGCTGCCTGGGGCCTGGTGCGGTTTCTGAACAAGTACATCGACACCCGCGCGCCCTGGAACCTCGCCAAGAACCAGGACCCGGCGCTGGGGTCGGTGGTGCGATCGATGCTCGAGAGTCTCGCGGTCGCGTCGGCGATGGTCGCGCCCTACATGCCGAACACGGCCAAGGCCATCGCCGAGCAGCTGGGGCTGGACGGCGCGCCGTCGTGGGGGGGACTCCGCCAAGGCGGATCGCTGGCTCAAGGCGCTACCCTTCGCCAGCCGAAGCCGATCTTCCCGCGTCTGGACGTGCGCAAGGCCGCACCGGCTCCGGCGCCCCAGCAACAGCAGGCGGCCAAGCCGAAGCCCTCGAAGAAGGAGGAGGCTCCCCTGCCGGAGATCTCGATCGAGGAGTTCCTCAAGGTGGAGCTTCGGGTGGCGCGCGTGCTGGAGGCCGAGGCCCTGGAGGGCAGCGACAAGCTGCTCAAGCTCCAGGTCATGGTCGGCGAGGAGAAGCGCCAGATCGTCGCGGGCATCCGGAAGAACTACAACCCGCTGGACCTGATCGGCAGGCAGGTGGTGGTGGTTTTCAACCTGAAGCCCGCCACCCTGCGCGGCACGGAGAGCCAGGGCATGCTGCTCGCCGCCGTGGACGAGAACGGCGGAGCGATCCTGCTGCAGCCCGACCGCGAGGCGCCCGAGGGGGCTCGGGTCCGGTAGGGGCGGCTCAGGCGTCCAAGCAGAGCACCCAGTCGCGGTCGTCCGGCGCTTGGACGCGGATTCTGCGATCTGAGGGTCCCAAGTTCTCGGCCGGCAGCTGCTCGCCGGTGCGGGGGTCGTGCCACGCCAGGCGGGACGGGTCGAACCGCGCGGTCAGGCGGACCTCCCCGCCGAACGGAACCCAGACGAGCGTCCAGGGCTTGGGTTCGTCCCCGTGCAGCGCCAAGCGCCCGCCGATCAGCGGCTCGGGCCGGCGCCCGATCAGGCTGCGGCTGGCGAAGAGCCCCTGGAGCCAGCGGACCTGACCGGCGCCCGGCAGGCGCAGGGCCTCCAGCCACGTTCGGTCGGCACCCAAGAACGGCGGGGGAACGACCTCGGAGATCGGTTCCCACTTGGGATCCCAGACCATCCAGACGTTGTTGCAGCCGTAGGTGATGCCGGCCGAGCCGGCGAACACGGCCGCGTGCCAGTGGCGGCGGACGTCGGCGTCGCTCAGCAGCTCGTTGCGCGTATCCAGCCGGTCCGGGATGTTCTCATAGGCGGGCTCGCCGTCGATCACCGGCTTGGGCGGATCGAGGCGCCAGTCGCGCCGGACCCAATCGGCCGGATCGGCCTCCCGAGTGTGGCCGGTTTGGACCATGTTGAAGTCGAGCCAATCCTCCCAGTGGAACGGATCGGACGAGGTGCACGGACCGTAGGGGTGGTAGGTGATCAGGCATCGATCGCCGACCACCGAGCGGATGCCGCGCGCCATGGCCCGCCAGACGTCCGGCGCCGCCTTGGGGACCCGGTCGCCGCCGAGCACGTACACCAGGTTCGGCCGGTCTCCCAGGGCTTCGGCCAGCCTGCGGGCGTAGGTCTCGGCGTTGCCCTCGTGGAAGATGCGCCGGTTCCGGAATAGCGGGTGGTTCTCCTCGTGCGCCCAGGAGCCCCAGGTGGGCAGCAGGGCCGCGCGGATGCCGCGGGCCTCGGCCTCGTCGAGGACGAAGCGCAGGAGGTCCAGGTAGCCCTCGCTCGGCGCGGGGTCGTCCAGGTCGGCAAGCGGCAGGTTCCCCTCGGCGTTGGGCACGAACGGCCCCTCCAGCTCGGAGACGAAGACGGTCTGCACCACGTTGAAGCCCTGCTCCGCGCGCACGTCGAGGTAGCGCAGAATCTCGGGCCGGGTGGCGTGGTGGAGCAACTCCCAGGCGGTGTCGGCCTGCCAGAAGAAGGGCGAGCCGTCCTCCAGCGCGAGGGTTCGGCGGTCCGGTGCGATCTGGAGCCTCTGCACGGCCCATTTTGGGCTGGTCGGCGGGCTTGTGCGGAAGGGCCCGGCCACCGATCGACTGAGGATTCCGGCAAAAGGGGGCGATTCTGGCGGAGGGGGTGGGATTCGAACCCACGGAGGCCGTGAGACCTCACCGCATTTCGAGTGCGGCGCACTAGACCACTATGCGACCCCTCCGGTCCGACGTGTTGTACCCGAACGTTCCGCGGACCCGCCACAGATGCCCGCCGGGCGCGTAGAAGGAGACATGGATAAGAAGCGCGCGATCGTCCTGGGTGCCGGCTTCGGGGGGAGCGCCGCGGCCGCGCGCCTCGCCCGCCTGCTTCCCGCCGACGAGTGGGAGGTGGTGCTCGTCGACCGGAACAACTATCTGCTGTTCTATCCTCTGCTGCCGGAGGTCGCGGCCGGCACCCTGGAGCCGAGGCACGTGGTGGTCCCTGCGCGCAGCTTCCTCCGCAAGGGACGCTTCGTCTACGCGGAGGTGACGGGATTGGACCTGGAGCGGAGCAGGGTGCACCTTTCCACGGAGGACGAGCCGGCTTGGTCGATGCGCTACGACCAGCTGGTGCTGGCGCTCGGGTCCGTCACCCGGCTTCCTCCGGTGCCCGGGCTGCGGGAGCACGGATTCGAGCTGAAGACGATCGCGGATGCGGCCAGCCTGCGTGACCACGGCATCTCGCTGCTGGAGCGGGCCTCGATGGCCAAGGACCCGGAGCTGAGGCGGGAGCTGCTCCGCGTGGTGGTGGTCGGCGCGAACTTCACCGGGGTGGAGTTGGCGGGGGAGTATCAGGACTTCCTGCGCGACGCCTGCCGCTCGTATCCCGAGCTGGACCCCGACGACGTGGACGTCGTGGTGGTGGAGGCGCGCTCGCGCATCCTTCCGGCCCTGCCGGAGAAGCTTGCGGACTACGCCCGGGCGCACCTCGAGCGCCGCGGGCTGCGGTTCGCAACCGAGCGGACCGTGGCCAGGGTGGACCGCCGCGGGGCGGAGCTCTCGGACGGCACCTGGCTGGCGTCGCGTACGGTCGCCTGGTGCGCGGGGATCGCGCCCAACCCGCTGCTGGCGGGCTGCCAGGATCTGCCGAAGAACGAGCAGGGCTACGTCGAGACCCGACCGGACCTGCGCGTCAAGGGCTTCGACAACGTGTGGGCGATCGGCGACTCGGCTTTCGTGCCCCAGCCTGACGGCCACGGTTACCCGGCGACGGCCCAGGTGGCCACGCGCCAGGGCGAGCACGCCGCCCGGAACATCGCCCTTGCGGTGCGGGGCGCGCCCCTTCGGCCGTTCGCGTTCCGTTCCCGCGGGGCGCTGGCGGCGCTGGGTTGCCGCACGGCCGTGGCGGAGGTGTTCGGCCTGAGGATCGCTGGCTTCCCCGCTTGGTTCCTGTACCGGACGGTGTATCTCCTGAAGGTGCCCACGCTCGGCAGGAAGCTCTCGATCGTGACGGACTGGACGGTGGACCTGTTCGCCAAGCAGATGCCCGTGCAGCTGGGTCTGCACCGGCGGGCCTCGGAAACGAACGGGGCGAGCCGCCGGGACGAAGCCAGGCTGTAGGTCAGGCGCCCTCGACGGCGGACCGGATCATCCGCTCGACCTTCGCGATCTGCGCTCGTCGGTCGAAGCGGCGCAGGGCCGCCTCCCGGCCTCGGGCGCCGAGCGCGCGACGGTCGGAGTCCGGCATGTCGGCGAGCCTGCGGATGGCTTCGGCCATGGCCGTCGGGTCCTCGGGTGGGCAAGCCAAGCCGGCCCCGGCATCCTCCACCACGCGCCTAGGGTCGCCCTCGAGCGCGCACACGATCGGCTTGCCGACCGCCAGATAGGACTGCACCTTGTGGGGAATGGTGATCGCGGCGAGCGGGTCCCGGCGAAGGTGGACCAGCAGCGCGTCGGCCAGCGCGTACACCGGCGTCATCTCGCTGGTCTTGAAGCTTCCGAGGAAGCGGACGTTGGAGAGCCCTTCCTCCTTGGCGCGGCCCTCCAGCTCCTCCCGCTCGACCCCGTCCCCCGCGAGGCAGATCTGGATCTCCGGGCGGTCTCGGAGCAGCGCGGCGGCGTCCAGAAGCGAGCCCAAGCCCTGCATCAGGCCGATGTTGCCGGCGTACAGCACGTTGAACCTTCCGGCCAGCCCCAGGCGCTCGGCCAGGGCCGGGTCGGGTTCGCAGGGGCGGTAGAAGTCGGTGTCCACCCAGTTCTCGATGACCTCGATCTTGTCGGTCGGCACGCCCTTGCCGGCGAGGTTCTCGCGGAAGCCCGGGGAGATCACGCGGATCCGACTGGCCCAGCGGTAGGTGGCGTCGCACAGGCGGCCGACGGCGGCCAGCGCTCGCGCCGAGGAGACCATCCCTGTGGCGGCGAGCGTCTCCGGCCACAGGTCCTGGATCTCCAGCGTATGGGGAACGCGCCAGAGACCGCCCACCCATCGGGCGGAGGCGCACAGCGTCGCCAGTTGCACCACGTGGATGCAGGAAGGGCGCCGAACCAGCCATGGCCCCAGCACCGAGAACGAGGAGGCCATGGAGGAGAGGTTCAGCACCCGCCTCGCGCGGGACTTGGAGTGGTCGGCGAAGGTTTTCAGACGCAGCACGGGCACGCCTTGATGCTCGTCCCACTGGCGCCAGCGGTTGCGGTAGCCCTCGTAGATCCGGCCGGAGGGCCAGTTCGGGTAGCCCGTGACCACCACCACGTCGTGGCCCAGCTCCTTAAGGCCGACCGCCAGCTCGCCGTAGAGCTGCGTCGGCTCCGGGGGGAAGTACTGGGTGAGCAGGACGATGCGCAAGCCTCAGGCCTTCGACCAGACGGTTCGGTTGACGTAGTGCACGTAGCTATGGATGATCCGGACGACCTTCTCGGACACGTTGGGCACGTCGTAGTCGGCGACGATGCGCAGGTCGCGCTCCGGGCCGCGCTTCTGGCCCATCACCAGCCGCAGGCCCCGCAGCACCGAGTCCGGCTCGAGGCCGGTGAGCACGGCGGCGGCCTCCTCCATGCCCTCGGGCCGCTCGTGCGCCTGGCGGATGTTGACGGCGGGGAAGTTGAGGATCGAGGACTCCTCGGTGATCGTCCCGCTGTCCGACAGCACGGCGGCGGCCTCCATCTGGAGCCGGACGTAGTCCGAGAGTCCCAGCGGCTTCATCAGCTCGGCTTGCGGCGGCAGCTGGACGCCCTCGGCCTCGATCCGCTTGCGGGTCCTCGGGTGCGTGGAGAAGATCATCCTGAGGCCGAACTCGGCGGCGACGGCGCGCAGGGTTCCCACGAGGTTGCGGAACTGCTGCGGCGAGTCGATGTTCTCCTCCCGGTGCGCGCTGACGACGAAGTAGCCGCGCGGTTCCAGTCCCAGCCGCTCGAGGACCGACGAGGCGCGGATCTTGGGCATGTAGTGGTGCAGCACCTCGTACATCGGGCTGCCCGTCTTGATCACCCGGTCCGGCGGAAGCCCCTCGCGGAGCAGGTACTCGCGCGAAATGGAGCTGTAGGGGAGGTTGATGTCGCTGATGTGGTCGACGATGCGTCGGTTGATCTCCTCGGGCACGCGCTGGTCGAAGCAGCGGTTTCCGGCCTCCATGTGGAAGATGGGGATCTTGCGCCGCTTGGCGGGGATGGCGGCCAGGCAGCTGTTCGTGTCGCCGAGCACGAGGAACGCGTCGGGTTGGACCTCCGCTAGGACGGGGTCGATGCGCGCGATCACCTGGCCGATGGTCCCCGCGGCCGTGGCTCCGGCGGCCTCCAGGAAGCGGTCGGGTCGGCGGATCTCCAGGTCCTCGAAGAAGATCTCGTTCAGCTCGTAGTCGTAGTTCTGGCCGGTGTGGACCAGCGTGTGCTCGGTGTGCCGCTCGAGTGCGGCGATCACGCGGGACAGCCGGATGATCTCGGGCCGGGTGCCGACGACGGTCATCACCTTCAGCCGGTTCACGGGCCCACCTCCTCGAAGATCGTGTCGGGCCGATCGGGGTCGAACGGCTCGCTGGCCCAGAAGAGAGTGACGAGGTCGCGGTCCCCGACGTTCTCGATGCAATGCGTGTAGCCGGGGGGGATGTCGATCGGGCGCAGCTCCGCTCCGGACACCCGGACGTCGATCCGCGCGCCGGTGTCGATGTGTCGGAACCGCACGACGGCCTCCCCTTCGAGCACCAGGAACTTCTCGGTCTTGGTTCGGTGGTGGTGGTTGCCGCGGACGATCCCCGGCTTGGTGCGCGACACGAAGATCTGGCCGGCCGACCTGCTCTTGACGAACTCCGCCAGCACGCCGCGAGCGTCGGTGCGCTGGGTCAGGGGATAGGCGATCTCCTCCTCGGGGAGGTAGGAGAGGTAGGTCGCGTACAGGCGGTGGGTCAAAGGATCGGAGAAGTCCGGCAGCCAGAGGTCCGTGCGGAGGCCCCGGAAGGAGCGGATCCGCTCGGCCAGCTCGCCCAGGCGGATTCTGCCGGTCGGAGGAACCGAGCGCAGGAGGAACCCGGATGGCCTCTCGCGGGCGGTCTCGAGGAACGCGTCGACCACGTCGTCGATGTACACGAGCTCCAGCTCGCGGTCCGGGTCGTGGACCTCGATCGGCTCGCCGCGGGCGATGCGGTGGCAGAACGTGGCCACCACGCTGTTGTAGTTCGGTCGGCTCCACTTGCCGAACAGGTTGCCAAGGCGGAACGCGACCGCGTCCAGCGCGCCTTCGCCGGCGGCCCTCTCCAGGTGGCGCTCGGCCTGCAGCTTGCTTCGGCCATAGGGGTTGTCCAGCTCGGCCTGGATACTCGAGCTGAGGATCACCAGCGGCCGGGTGCCGAGGGCCCGGGCGGCCCGGCAGAGGCGCTCGGTCAGCCCGGCGTTGACGGCCTCGAACTCCGAGGGGTCCGGTGGGCGGTTGGCCCCGGCCAGGTGGAACACCGTGTCGCAGCCCTCGAGGGCCTCGGCGAGATCGGCCGGGCCGACGCCGACGTCGAAGCGGACGACCTCCACGTCGGCCAGCGTTCGGAGGGCGGCGCGAAGGTTGCGCCCGACGAACCCCTCGGAGCCGGTGACCAGCACGCGCCTCATCGTCCGGCTCCCCGCAGGGCCTCCTGGACGAACGGCAGCGACGCGAGGAGATCGCGCATCTCCTCCACCGTCAGCCGCTTGGTGTTGTGGGAGTGGTAGTCCTCCAGCTCGTTGATGCGGGGCGAGCCCTCGGTGAAGTACAGCGCGTAGTTGAGGTCGCGGGTGTCCGCCGGCACGCGGTAGTAGCCGCCGTGGTCCTCGGCTCGGGCCATCTCCTCGCGGGTGAGGAGCGTCTCGTACAGCTTCTCCCCGTGGCGGATGCCGATGATCTGGACCGGATTGTCCGCGGCGAACAGGAGCTTGAGGGCTTGCACGACGGTGTCGAGCGTGGCGGCCGGGGCCTTCTGCACGAAGATGTCTCCCGGCTGGGCGTTGTCGAAGGCGTAGAGCACCAGGTCCACGGCATCGTCGATCGACATCATAAACCGGGTCATGTGGGGGTCGGTGACGGTGAGGGGCTTGCCGGAGAGGATCTGGTCGATCCAGAGCGGGATCACTGACCCGCGCGATCCCATGACGTTGCCGTAGCGCGTGGCGCACAGCACCGTTCCCCTTGCCGCGGCGACGCGGGACTTGGCCAGCATCAGCTTCTCCATCAGCGCCTTGCTCAGACCCATGGCGTTGATGGGCGCGACGGCCTTGTCCGTGCTGAGGAGCACCACCGACCGCACGCCGGCGTCGATGGCGGCGTTCATCACGTTCTCGGTTCCCAAGGAGTTGGTGCGGATGGCTTCGAGCGGATAGAACTCGCACGACGGGACCTGCTTGAGCGCGGCGGCGTGGAACACGATGTCCACCCCGACCATGGCGTCCTTCAGGCTGTCTGGGTCGCGGACGTCGCCGATGTAGAAGCGGAGCTTGGGGTCGCGGTAGGAGTTCCTAATGTCCTCCTGCTTCTTCTCGTCGCGGCTGAACACGCGGATCTCGCGGATGTCCGTCTGGAGGAATCGCCGCAGCACCGCGTTGCCGAAGGTGCCCGTTCCGCCGGTCACCAAGAGGGTCTTGCCCTGGAACGAACTGGAAGGTGTCGTGCTCATCTGGGATTCACCCGGCCAAGCGCAGGATACCTCGGGCAGGCTGGATCGTCCGGAGTTCGAGCCTGGCCAGGGGTATACTGGCCTGCGTTCCTAGGACGGCGATGGGAGGCGGAATGGGTTCGAAGGCTTGGAGGGCGCCGGCGATCGGCGCGGCGCTGGGGGTGGCGGCGATGGCACTTTACACCCTGCTGGTTCCGCCGCGGTGGCTGGCGAAGGCGGCGCTGCTGATTCCGTACGACGAGAACGCCACCACGCGCCTCGGCCTTTCTGCCATGGTCCAGCAGGCCGACCCGCTCTCGGTCCTGCGGGGCATCGTGCTGAGCCGCTCGTCGCTGGTGCGCGTGTCGCAGGCGACGGGCCTTCCCGTGCGTGAGCTCGAGGAGCGGTTCGATGTGCAGGTCAGCCCCGAGGACAACCAGCTTCTGCTGGCCTGCCAGCACACCAACCGGGCGTTGGCCGAGGAGGTGGTTCGGCAGGCGATCCGCAGTCTGGCGTATCTGGCCAAGACCAACACGGTGTCCGTCGGGTCGCGCCAAGCGAAGTACTTGGAGGAGGCGATCGCCCGGCGGAAGGAGGATTTGGACGCCGCCCGGCGGGAGCTCGCGCAGTACGTCAGGGACTCTAGGACGGTGCTCGACCCCAGCTCGCCACTGGCCAACGCCGAGTACGTGCGCAGGTATCGGGACGCCCAGATGGAGCTGGCCAAGGTGGAGCAGCAGATCGCCGCGATGCGCGACTCCGCCACCCGTCTCGGCGGACCGACCCTCGAGGTTCCCTCGGGCATCCCGGAGATCGAGGCCTGGAGGGCCAAGACGGCGCAGGCGGAGTACGACCTGAAGGTGGCCCGGTCGCAGTACGGCGAGGAGGCGCCGGCGGTGGTGCGGGCCCGGCAGGCGCTGGAGGCCGCCCGGCAGTCGCTCCGTCAGGAGGTCGGTCGCTACGTGCAGTCGGTGAACCAAGGGGTGACGCAGAAGGTCGCGGACCTTGTGGCGCAGCGGACGGTGCTGCAGTGGCAGGCCGACACCCTGCGGAAGCTGGCCGACGCCACCCCGGAAGAGGCGGTGGAGTTCTCGAAGAAGCTCCAGCGGGTGCAGGAGCTGACGGCCTCTCTGGCGTTCCTGCAGGAGCAGTACGAGCAGGCCAAGGCGAAGGCCGAGGTGGAGCGGGTGCGGTGGAGTCTGCTGACCCCACCCTATGTGGAGGAGAAGCCGGTGAACAAGAGCTACACCCGCAACGGTCTGATCGGTCTGTTGCTGGGTGGCCTCGCCGGGTTGCTCGTATCCAACCGGAGGCGGGTCTCGGAGCCGTGACGGCGGCACGGTCGCGTTTGGTCAAGGGCTTGGCGGCGCTCGTGTCGGGCACGGCCGGCGCGCAGGCGGTCACTTTGCTGTCGACGCCGATCCTCGTTCGGCTCTATGGGATGGAGCGTTGGGGCGAGTTCGGGGCGTTCTCGGCGCTCTATCTGACGGCGCTCACCGTGGCGGCGATGCGCTTCGATCAGGCCGTGCCGGTCGCCAAGAGCGACGAGGAGGCGAGGGCGGTGCTGGCTCTGGGCCAGCTGGCGGCGGCGGGCCTCGCTCTGGCGGTGTTCGCGCTCTCGGTGGCGTTCGGTCCCAGGCTGGCGGAGGTCACGAAGGTGGCCGCGCTGAGGGACCAGCCGTGGCTGTTTCCGCTGGCGCTGCTGGGTGGCGGACTGTACGTGGCGTTCAGCTCGTGGCATTTGCGGCGGGGGACGTTCCGGGTGGTGGCGGCCACGACGTTCACGCAGTCCTTGGCCATGGCGGCCGTCCAGTTCGCCGGTTGGTTCGTCGCCCCGGTGAGGGCGTTCGCGCTGCCGCTGGGATTGGCGGCGGGCCGGTCCGCGGGCTTCTTGAACCTGTGGCGCGGCTACCTTCGCGACGTCTCCGGGGGCACGGGCCGATCCAGCCTGCGCCACGCCTGGAGGGGCTACAGCCGGTTCGCCTTTCTGGGGGTGCCGTCCTCGCTGGCGAACGCCGCCGGCCTGCAGGCGCCCACGGTTCTGCTGAGCGCCCTGTTCGGCACGTGGGCCGCCGGGCAGTTCTACACTTCGATGCGGATCCTCGGTCTGCCGATGGTGTTTCTGGGGGCCGCGGTGTCGCAGGTGTACCTGGCCGAGTTCGGCAGGCTTCTGCGTGAGAACCCGGCTGGTCTGCACCGCTTCTTCAGGGGAGCGGTGCGCAGGCTGCTGATGGTCGCCCCGCTGTTGGCCCTGATGGGCGGCACGGCACCCTGGTGGTTCCCGATCGTGTTCGGAGCGGAGGCGGGCAAGGCCGGCGTGTGGAGCCTGTGGCTAACGCCGAGCCTGTGCCTGGGCCTCGTTTGCTCGCCCGTCAGCTCGACGGCCAACTCGCTGGGTCGGCAGGACCTGCAGCTCGGCATGGACCTCCTTCGCCTTGCGCTGACGGTGGCCTGCTTCGCGATCCCAGGGCGGGCTTGGAGCGCCGACGCCCGGGTGGCGCTCTACGGTGCGATGATGGCGGCGACGTACCTCGCCTACCTTCTGCTGTACGACAGGCTCGTGGCGCGTGCGACCGGTGCCGCCGCGCCGGCCGGGGAGGCGGCGTGAAGAGGCTGGCCACGAGACTGTTCAACTCGGTCGTGGGCGGGCCCTTGTGGCTGCTCGCTCCCCTGCTGGGCTTCGATCGGCGGTACTTCCGCGGAAGGCACTTCGAGCGGCACACCTCCGGCTACCGCATGGTGCTGAGGGCGATCCTCTTCCAGAAGATCCTCGGGTTCAACCGGGCGTGCCGCTTTCCGGTGAGCCATCAGTCGGTGGTCTCGAACGGCAAGAACCTGCTGTTCGACCCCGACGACTTCAACAACCTGTGGCACTTCGGCTGCTACTTCCAGAACTTCGACGCCACGATCCAGATCGGCAAGGGCACGTACATCGCGCCGAACGTCGGCATCATCACGGCGGACCACGACCTGGAGGACCTGGACGCCCACCAGCCGGGAAAGCCGGTGGTGATCGGAGAGAAGTGCTGGATCGGCATGAACGCGGTCATCCTGCCCGGGGTGGTGCTCGGCGACCGCACCGTGGTGGGGGCTGGAGCCGTGGTCACGAAGAGCTTTCCCGAGGGACGGTGCGTGCTGGGCGGCGTGCCGGCGAGGAAGATCCGGGACCTGTGAGGCACCGATGGACGAGGTGAGCGCTCTCGGTTGGGCCCATCTGGCGGCCGGTGCGGCGGCGATGGTCGGCGCGGTCGAGGCCTCGGGCCGATCGCTGGCGGGCTTCGTGCGGTCCCCGCTGGCGGTGGCGTTGGCCTACTTCGGCTTCGCGTTCCTGATCGTGCCCGGCCTGAACCTGCTGTTCGGCGTGTCCTTTTGGCAGAGCTCGTACCGTCCCGACTCGGTCGAGCGGTCGCTGTGGCTCTCCCTGGCTTTCGTGGCGCTCGTCGCGGCCGGGTACCGCTGCACCGCGCCGGCTCAGGGCGGGGCCTCTTCGAACCTGCGGCCCGTGGGCGAGCCGGGCTGGACGGTCGCGGCCGTGGCCCTGGCCCTCCTCGGCCTCGCCGGCTTGGCCCTGTTGGGGCGCAGCGTGCTGGAGGCCGGCGGGCTGGCGAACTACTTTCTTCTGCGGAACACGCTGGCGGCGGGCGAAGGCCCGTCGCTGATCCTGGCGGCCCTGTGGCAGGCGATGCCGGCGCTGATCCTGGCGGAGGTTCTGGCCCGGCGCCGCGCCTCGCTGCCGGCGGGCCGGTGGAGGCTCGCGTTCTTCTCAGCCCTGGCGGTGGCGGTCGCCGCCGGGCTGTTCCAAGGGAGCCGGACCAAAGCCTTGTATCCCCTCTTGGCCGCCGGCATGGTCTGGATCGCCCTTCAGCCCGGCGAGTTGCCGCGGAGGGTCAAGCTGGCGCTTCTCGGGTCCGTGGCCGGCTTGGCGCTGGTCGGCGGGGTGCTGGGCATCGCCAGGGAGTCGGTCGCGGCGGGCCGGGTCGTGCAGTCCGAGGCCTTCGCAGGGCCGAGGCTGGTGACCGAGGCGTTCCGGGAATACGAGAACCTATGGTACCTGCTGGACCACGAGGCGCGTCTCAAGCCGCTCGGCGGTTCCACCTTCCTGGCGGGCTTCGTGTTCTGGGTGCCCCGAAGCATCTGGCCGGACAAGCCGCTCGGCGGGGGGCCGGATTTCGTGAACTTCATCTGGCCTTGGGGCTACGAGCCGGGAAGGAAGGACAACCGCTCGTCGATCACGCCTGGGCTGATGGCGGAGGGGTTCATGAACTTCGGAGCGCCGGGAGTGCTGCTGGCAGGGGGCTTCTACGGCCTGCTCCTGGGACTCTTGGCCAGGGTGTGGACGCGGAGCCGAAGCGCCGCGATGGCCGGCTTGGCCGTTTGCCTGTCGCTCCGGTGGGCGGAGTTCCTGGGGATGGAGTTCTTCGGCGGCCTGTTCAACCTTCTGTCCGTCGCGCTGCCGTTCCTGGTGGCGTGGGCCGCGGAGGCGCGCTTGGGTGGCCGTCCGGTGGCCGAGGCTGGGCAGGGCGGCTAGCCGAGCCACTCGCGGACCAAGGCGGACATCGCCTCGTCCCAAGGTCGGAACGGGAGCCGTGCCAGCCGCGCCCCCATCTCGAGCGGCTCGTTGGGGTTCTGGGCCCATCGGCGGAGCAGGGCGGCTAGGGCGGACGGGTCGCCGTAGGGCACCGCCGCGGCGCCGCCAACCTCGAGGTAGGGCTGGGCGGTGGCGACCTCTTCGTTCACCAGGATGGCGCAGCGCGTCAGCACGCAGTCGCCCCACTTGTTCGACTCGGCCAGCCGGTTGATCGCCAGGGAGGGATCGTAGAGCGTCAGGCAGGCGTGCGCCCGGTGGTACAGCGCGAGCGACTCGGCCGGCGTCACCTCGCCGAGGTATTCGGCGAACGGGTGCTCCATGAGCCGCGCCGCCTGTGGCACCGTGGGGTCGATCCTTCCGGCGAGGAGCACTCGGAGCGGGGGCCCGTCGTAGACCTCCAGCGCGCGGACGAGCGAGTCTAGACCGCGCGTCGGCGCCAGCCAGCCGTTGACGTACAGCGTGAAGGTCCCGTCGCGGCCATAGCCTTTGGAGCGGGCGATCTCCTTCGCCCGGCCGAGGTCGTCCGTCAGCGGATAGTTGGGTACGACGCGCAGGTTCGGATCGGCGCTGGGCCACCTGGCGGCGGAGGGCACCAGATGGATCCTAGCCGCCGCGGCCGCGCGGCGCTCCATGCGGGCGATGACGGGGCGGACGGGCTTCGGCCAAGGGTAGGCCAGGCTCAGGGTGTCGTTGTCGTCGAAGAACAGGTTGACGCGCCTCTTCCGCGCGAGGCTCGCGGCAGGGTGCGCCGACCAGAGGCTGAGCGCGTAGACGTCGGAGCCTGCGGGGAGGTCTCGGAGGGCGCGCCGCAGACCCGCCATATAGCGCAGGTACCAGCGGATCAGCGCGCGGTTCTTGTATCCGCCGCCCGCCAGAACCGTGCGGGTGGCGATGGGCGGCTCGTTGTCCGGCTCGGCAGAATCCCGCTTCCACGCGAGGTGGAGGATGTCCAGGCCCTCGCGCGAGAGGACGGACGCGATCTTTCTGGTTCGGACCAGCGCGCCCGCGTTCGCGACCGGCGCCAGAAGAACGACCGTTCGGCTCATGTCCTTCGGGCGATGCCGCAGAAGTCCAGGAGCCTCTCCCGAGGCAGGTCCGCGTTGCGGAACGGCGTGTGGGCGACCAGGCCCACCAGCACGTCCGCCGTCTCGAGGGCGGTCTCCAAATCGACCAGCTGCGCGTCGGGCTTGGCGCCTCCCGTCGCGAAAGGCTCCACGGCGACCACGCGCAGGCCCTCGGCGGCGAGGGTGCGGTAGATGCGCAATGCGGGGCTCTCCCGGAAGTCGTCGATGTCCGGCTTGAACGCCAGCCCCAGGCAGGCGACGAGGGGCTCCCTGCCCTGTTGGCGCAGCTGGGCCACCCGGCGCATCACCTGGGCGACGACCCACTCGGGCTTGTTGTCGTTCACGCGGCGGGCCGAATGGATGAGGCGCGCGAGGTCCGGGTGCGCGTCGACCAGAAACCATGGATCGACGGCGATGCAGTGCCCACCGACCCCGCAGCCGGGTTGGAGGATGTTCACGCGGGGGTGGCGGTTGGCCAGCGCGATGAGCTCCCACACGTCGATCCCCTCGCGCTCGCAGATCATGGACAGCTCGTTGGCGAAGGCGATGTTGACGTCGCGGCAGCTGTTCTCGACCAGCTTGGCCATCTCGGCGGTGCGGGCGTCCGTCAGGTGGATGCCTCCCCGGACGAAGGCGCGGTAGATCGACGCCGCGGCCTCGGCGGCTTCCGGCGTGAGACCCCCGACGATGCGGTCGTTGTGGACCAGCTCGTGGAGGATCCTTCCCGGAAGCACCCTCTCCGGGCAGTAGGCCGCATGGAACCGGACGCCCGGGGCCGCCTCGGCCAAGGCCTTGGCCAGCTTCTCGGTGGTTCCGACCGGGGAGGTGGACTCCAGAACCACGACGGAGCCGTCGCGGAGGAACGGTGCGATGGACCTGCCGGCGGCGAACACGTAGCTGAGGTCGGGCGACGGGATGTCGCCGCTGGCGCGAAAGGGGGTCGGCACGCAGAGGAAGAAGGCGTTGGCGTGGGTCGGCTCGGCCTGCGCCGTGAGTCTGCCGGAGGCGACGGCCTCCCGCAACGCCGATTCCAAGTCCGGCTCGACGATGTGGGGGACGGCGGAGTTCACCGCCCGCACCGCCTCGGGGCTGACGTCGACTCCGACCACCCGGAGGCCCGCCTGAGCCATGACCACCGCGGTCGGCAAGCCGATGTAGCCCAGTCCGACCACGCACACAGTTTGGGAGGGCATGATGGCGTCATTATGGCCCCAACAGCGCAGGTTCCGGAGCCTTGCCGAAGTTTAGGTAAACTGGCCGGGTTCGAGAGGCGGATTCGATGCTGAGGCACTCACTGGCACGGTTGGTCCTTCTCGTCGGCTTGGCTTTGGCGCTGGCGGGCGGGCTCGGAGCGGCTCCTGCGGCCGCCGCCGAGGTTCGGGTGGCTCCGATCCCGGAGCGCACGGTCCGCGTGGGACAGACCGTCCGGTTCCGGGCCTCCGCGACGGGAGAGGACGTGGTGTACTCGCTCTCGTCCGCGCCCAAGGGTGCTACGATCGGCGAAGCCGACGGGGTCTTCATCTGGACCCCGGCCCAGCGAGGGCTGTTCGAGTTCGAGGTCGTCGCGGTGTCGGCGAGCGACCCGAAGGCCCGCGGATCGACGGTCGTGCGGATCCGCGTGGTCGATCCGGACGCTCCGACGTTCCGCGACATCCCCAGCCAGGTCGTCACGCTGGGAACGGTGGTGCGCTTCCAGGCCGTGGCCGAGCCCAGGCCCGGCACCCTGGGCAAGATCGTGTACTCGCTGGCGAACCCGCCGGAGGGCGCGTCGATCGACGCCTACAGCGGCCGCTTCGTCTGGAGGCCTCTGAGGCCGGGCACCTACGAGCTGGAGGTGGTCGCCGCGCCCGAGGGTTCGCCCCGGCTGATGAACGTGCAGAAGGTCACCGTGACCGTCCAAGGGATGGAGAGGCCCGAGCTGGAGCCGATCCCGCCGAAATCGATCGCCTTGGGCGCCACCTATTCGGTCGTGGCGAGGCAGAAGGCCACCAGCCGCCCCAGCGAGGAGCTGCTGTTCTCGCTGAAGGGCGCCCCGGAGGGCATGACCATCGACCCCCGCACCGGCCGGATCCAGTGGACGCCGACGGCGGGCGGGTCCTACACCTTCTCGGTGGTCGGCACGGCCGCGAACGACGCCGACGTGCAGACGACGCTGCCGGTGGAGGTACGCGTGTTCGGCGTGTTCGGCTACAGCTTCTTCGAGGGCGCGCGGGCGATGCTGGAGGGGCGGCTGGCCGCGATGCGCGAGGGCCGCTTCGTTCCGGGTGCGGTGACGGTTCCCGTGCCGACGAAGGAGGGCGAGGGGCGCGCCAACGAGACGGTGGAGCCCCTCCGCAATTTCGTTGGGCCGGACGCGATGGCCGCGTTCAACGTGGCGACGCCGGACCCCGAGCGGTATCAGCTGGGTCCGGGCGACGTGCTGAAGGTGAGGGTGTGGAGCCCGGCGTTCGAGCCCAAGGAGCAGACCGTGAAGGTCGACCCGAGGGGAGTGGTCACGCTGCCCGATGCGAACGTACGGGTCGTGGTTCGCGGCCGCACCGTCGGCCAGGCTGAGAGCCTGCTTCGCGCGGAGCTGCGGCGGCTGATCCGCGGGGCGAACGTGCTGGTGCAGCTGGAGGAGGTTCGCACCATGGCCATCACGGTGATGGGCGAGGCGCACCTGCCGGGCAGGTACCAGGTGCCTTCGGTGGCGACGCTGTTCAACGCCGTGTACCTGTTCGGCGGCCCCACCGCGGATGGCTCGTTCCGCCGCATCGAGCTTCGACGCTCGGACGGCACCCGGCGCACGCTGGACCTGTATCGGTACCTGCTGTTCGGCGACGCCGGCCAGGACACGCCCCTGCAGCCCGGAGACGCGATCTTCGTTCCGAGGGCCGAGCGGCGGGTCGTGATGAGCGGCGAGGTCGTGCGGCCTGCCGTGTACGAGCTCCTGCCCGGCGAGCGTCTGCAAGACGCCATCCGGTTCGCGGGCGGCCTGCGGGCATCGGCGGTCGCCTCCTCAGCCGTGCTGGAGACCGTGGACGAGGGGCGGAACCGGGTGATGCTCGCGCTGGACGCGCGAACCGCCAACCCCGAGCTGAAGGACAACGATGTGGTCGAGGTTCCGAGCGTCGCCAGCGAGATCGCCAACGCGGTGCTGCTGGAGGGCGCCGTGGAGCGGCCCGGCCGGTACCCGGTCAGCCCGGAGACCACGCTGAGCGAGCTCCTCTCGCTGGCGGGCGGCCTTCGGCCGGACGCCTGGACGAATCGGTTCGACGTGTTCCGGCGGAACGACGACGACACCACATCGCTGGTGGCGGTCGATGGGGCCAAGGCGTCGCAGACGAGGCTGCAGCCCCGCGACCGGGTCGTCGTGTACCGGCTTTCGGACGTCGCCTGGACCGGCGACCGGGTGGTGGAGGCCGTCGGCGCCGTCCGCAAGGCCGGCACGTTCACGAGGTCCGAAGGGATGCGGGTGTTGGACCTGCTGATCCAGGCGAACGGGCTCGCGCCCGACGCCCAGCTGGAGCGGGCGTTCCTCCAGCGGACGGAGTCCGACGGCACGCCGGGCGAGCTGATCGCCATCGACCTCCACAAGGTGCTCGCGGGGGACTCCGAGGCCAACCTGACGCTG
>Ga0308419_1000036_pt1 | contig 110685 bp, 84 predicted proteins | sample HotsprSampleMS50_FD_203674 | JGI IMG/M metagenome (GOLD analysis project Ga0308419, IMG submission 203674) | Hot spring phototrophic mat microbial communities from Mushroom Spring, Yellowstone National Park, Wyoming, United States - 20090730_MS50 ... | reverse complement strand
GGGCGCGGGCGCGGGCGTGGTCGATTTCACTGGCTATTTCGATGTAGATAGCGAGGTTTTTTTCGTGCATACGAGCGCAAGCACGCTCAAGAGCATCGTCACGATTGTAAGGACGGGGCCGGTCGAGAACCAGGTTGCCTTCGGAATCTCGGCACCAGGCACTGAGCGGTGGCTCGTGCTGCCGGGCAGGATAGGACTGGCTCTCGTTCGGTGTCGGCAGGCGATAGCGCATGCTGCCCTGCTGCCGCGCATTCAGCCAGGCGCAAAACGCCTCGGCATCGGAGCCACGCACGCCCGCAACCGGTGTGTCTGCTTGCCCGCGCGTAAAGCGAAAATCCGTCCAGTGGTCGGGCTGATAGTATTCCTCCTTGGTGCGCATCTCGTCCAGAAACAACTGGTATTCAGCGCAGGTGATATAGTCGGCGCTGATACTCCGCTGGTCGTCCAGCATGTACCAGTCCTCGGATGCTTGCAGACGACGCGCCAGCCGCACCTCGGCCGCCAGGCGGAAGCGCTGCGGGTCGTCGTCTTCCAGTGCGTCACGCAGGAGCGTGGATAAGCGTTGCTGAACCTCAGGATCGACTTCGTGCGTCTCGTCCAGGCAGCGCGCAGCCAGCGCCAGCGCCGGGACGGTATTCAAGTCCAGGGCGGCCTGAATGATGGGTGTGGCGTTGTCTATGGCGGCATAGAAGAGCAATGTTTCGCGCCACCACTCTTTCTGCACCAGCGTCCGCCAGTCTAGAGTTTCCTTCTGCCGGCGTAGCTCCAATGCGGCCAGGTATTCACGAAACATGGCATGCGCAAATATCCACTGGTCTTCGCCAACAGGCACAATCAGGTTGGTCGAGGTACAGAGAAAGTTCAAGGCATCGAAGTCTGGCTCGGTCTGGCGCAGTTTGAGGTGCTGAATTTTCGGGGCGATCAGCGGTCGCGCCTGAGCGGTGGTGATCTCTGATAACTCGTTTTGCATCATATGCAGGGCCAGGCACTGCAAGAGTTCCTTTTTTTTCTGCGGCGGGAGCGGTTCTGTAATGGCTTTTTCTCCACCCGTAGCGTGACCAGCAACTCATAAATGCGACCAAAGAGGGCGCTGCGAGTGGCCGGGAGCGCCCCCTCGTCGCGAGCCTCCAGCGCAATCAGCGTGAGCAACAGCGGATTACCGGCCAGTTCGTTCAGCATCGGGCGGGTGCGCAGTTGATCCAGCACCTGACGCGCTTTGCGTTGGGCCTCCGGGCGTACCTGGTTCGTTTTCTGTCCACCACGGACGAGATCGAAGGTGTACCACTTCTCCAGAAACTCGCGCCGCTGGTCAGGGGTGAAGGATTGCATCGCCAGAATGCTGCAGCGGGGATGCGCCAGTGGCGCTTCCCGATAGCCACCGGGCCGCGATGTCACCACAAAGCGCGACTCATGGTAGCTACGGATCTGCTCATCGATCCAGGTGGCAACCTGCTTGCGCTGTTTAATGCTTGCCACCTCATCCATCCCGTCAAGCAACACCAGACACCGGCCGACCGTGAGGTGTTGCTCAAACCAATCCTTCGGTAGGTTCAGGTTACGTTGGGAAGCGCTAAAATAGCGTTGCACCAGATCCCCCAGAGCGGGCGGATTGGCGTCGCACAGGGTGTCTCGATGCTCGCGCAGGTAGAGCAGAATGGGGATATAGCGCTCGGCTATACCGTGGCGACGCTGCTTGCGGAAGGCAAATTCCAGCCCCACGTGTTGGAGCATCGTTGTCTTGCCAAAGCCGGCTCCTCCCAGTATGACCAGCACCGCATGATCAGGCTGGTTTGACCGGTGACAGACGGTTCGTAAAAAGTGCCAGATCTGCTGGCTGTCGCGGCCAGCACGGCCCGTCACTAGGCGCTGTTCCACGTCTTCGGCCGCACCAGGCTCCAGGCGCAAATCTACAAGGATGTCCTGAACGCGGGGAGCTTCACCAACACCGCGCAGGCCATATGTATTAATCCGGTTCCGTTCTTCATGCCACCAGCGGACATAGGCCCGTTCATATTGATCGTCCTGCCGCCGGAGCAGCAGATAGTGCGTGCCAACGGCGGCACTGCCAGCCAGCAGCACAACGAGCAACGCAACGACCAGTTGCCTCGGCGGCAGAGCTACCAGGCCGGTCATCAGCGCAGCAATCGTCAGCACGGTCACGAACACCACCGCCGGCCAGAACCAGTCGGACGGGAGCAGTGGTTGCCGCCGGGTGGCATCGTCCGGGTCGGAACGGACAGGGGCGGTGACCAGCAAGGTGGCGACGGACGATATGAGCGCCGACACCAGGGTGTAGACCGATTCAGGACCTGGATCGGTAAGAAACCAGTAGCCAAGGATCAGCCACTGAAGGATGGTCAGCCCCCATAAGATGACACGGCCTATAGCTATGGCAGATCGCTGCTGCATCTGTATGTTCTCGATGGACTCTGCGCAACCGGCAGCGGTGTATCAGCGGAGGTGCAGACTGCGCGATCAAGATGTGATGACAACCATGTACATCACCCACCCGTTTGCCTGGTTGACGGAGCGGGGCGAAGTTGGCACGATTATACCATGGCCTGCGCGGGCACGATTCCCGCGCTCCCTGGTGCGCCTGGTGGCGCGGGCGTCTCGCCGGCCATCGCACGATCCCCGCGCTCCCAGGCGTGCATGTTCACTTCCATCGCTAGAGGAACTGGGTACCCGTGAGGGACCACGCCCACCTGGGTATGAGAGCGGAGCGCACTCCATCGGGCACGCGCGGGCACGATGCCCGCGCTCCCAGAAAGGTGAACCCGTACATGCCGGAGACGATTTTGCATCGTTGTCCACTTCTGGTACAATTGACCGCCGAATGAGATGTATAGGAAACAAAAGCAGGACAGGCTCGTTATGAACGCGCAGCGTGTGATTGTAGTGATGCCCGCGTACAACGCGGCCCGAACGCTGGAGCGCACTTATCACGATATGCCCCCCGGTGTGGTGGATCATGTTATCCTGGTTGACGATGTCTCGCACGATGAGACTGTCGAGGTAGCGCGGCGACTGGGGTTAGAGGTGGTGATCCACATCCAGAACCGAGGGTATGGCGGCAACCAGAAGACATGCTATCTGGAAGCGTTGCGCGATGGGGCCGATGTGGTGGTGATGTTGCACCCCGATAATCAGTATGACTCGACGCGCATCCCGGAGTTGATCGCGCCGATCTTTGCGGGCGAGTACGATATGATGCTCGGCTCGCGCCTGCTGGGGGGCAACGGCTGGTGGCGCAGCCCGGCGCTCGAAGGGGGGATGCCGATCTGGAAGTATATCTCCAACCGCTTCTTGACGATCTGTGAGAATATCGTCCTGGGCCAGCACCTGTCCGAATGCCATACCGGTTTTCGGGCCTATAGTCGGCAGTTGTTGGAGACGGTGCCGTTTTTGCTCAATTCCGATGATTTTGTGTTTGACACGGAGATGATCGTCCAGGCGGTGGCCTTCAATTTTCGCATTGGTGAAATTGCGGTCGAAACCCGCTATTTTGAGGAGGCGTCGTCGGTGAACTTTCGGCGCAGTGTGATATACGGGTTGGCGACGCTGTGGGTGCTGGTGCGCTACCTGCTGCATCGCAGCGGTCTGCGACGCTCGCCGCAGTTCTCGCGCCGGCTGGCGGAGGTGATGAGCGCCTATCATAGTGCGACGTTCCTCCGCAGCGCAACGGGTGATTCGGAGGCCCGCGCCGAGATCAAGCCCCAGGTTGACGAACAGTTCCCCTGATTATCGCTATGATCCATTCCCCAACCGGAGCCAGTCGCCAGGATTGTCGGAGATCGGCCCACCCACACGCGACCCAGATCACAGACAGCCAGCGCAACCAGGAGGCTCTGCGCCGGCGCTCCGTGCTACTGTTGTTCCTGCTGATCGCGGCGACACTGCTGCTGACGCTGGCATTACGTGCGCCGCCGCGCTGGAAGCTCGATGTGGGCACGGACGGCGATGACCGCTTCGTATATGGCTTTTCGGTGGCAGAAGTTGAGCGCGGCGGCACAACGACTTTTCGCTGGAGCGGGCCTGATGCGCGCCTGGTGCTGCATGGCGCGAACAGTCGTGCCTTTGTGTTGCGCTTACGCCTCTACGATGAGCAACCGGCTCCGACCAACGACCGGCGCCTGGCGTTGCAGCGCAATGGGCAGGACGTGGCGGCCTGGCAGATGCACAACGGTTGGCGAGTCTATCACGTGCTGCTCGACACCGACGCGGTCGGCCAGGGACTGGAAGCCACGCCGCTGCACCTGGTCAGCCCGATCCAGCGCCCCGGCGCGGAAGATGGGCGGCGCTTAGGCGTGGTGCTGGACTGGCTGGAGATCGTGCCACTGGATCGGCATCAGGTAGGACAGAGCAGCGTCGTTCCGCTGCAACGGGCGTTGCTGTTTACCTGGGCGCTGGCGCTGCTGGCAGGCATATGCTGGCAACTGGATCGTAACTGGCTGCTGCATTGGCCGCGCCTGCCGCGCCTGACGGTGACTCGGATTTGTGTGCTGGTGGGACTGCTCGCTGTGGCGCTGCTCTGGTGGGCGCTGCGCAATCCCTACACGCTGGCCTGGGCGCTGCCCGCAACGCCGTGGCTGCTGGGCCTGGCAACACTGCTGCTGGCGGGGATGCCAGCGATTGTCACCACGCAACGGTGGTTGCTGGCGGCACAGCAGCACGGGGAGATGCCAGCGCTGCCAACCAGTGCGAGTCTGGCGGCCATGGGGCTGTTGGTGCTGGCGCAGGTGCTGTTTCATCGCCAGCAGGCGGTCGGGTTGGGTGTCGCGCTGACGGTTGCGAGCGGGGTGCTGCTGCTGGCTGTGGCCCGTATGTGGCACCTGGCGGATATCTGGGGCGATGCGCCGGATGGCACGCTGGCCGATCTGGTGCCGAGCCGCTGTCAGGCGTTGTTGTGGCTGCTGCTGATTTTCGCGGTGGCGCTGGGCATGCGCCTGTATCGCATCACGGAGCTACCCTTTGCGCTGTGGCGCGATGAGGCCCGGCACGGGATGATCGCGCTGCGCTTGCTGGAAGATCCCGATTATCATCCGATTTATATCGCGTCGGGCCGGGTGAATATGCCCGCACTGGGCTTTTATCCTTTCGCCCTCGCTCTGCGGATCTGGGGCATTCAGGCCTGGTCAATGCGCGTGGTGACGGCGCTGGCGGGGGCGCTGACCGTCTTGCCCCTGTATGCCCTGAGCCGGCAGGTGCGTGGGCGGCGCGATGTGGCGCTGCTGGCGGCGATGCTACTGGCGGTTTCGAGCTGGCATGTGACGCTGAGCCGCTTCTCGTTCCCGACCATTTTTGATCCGCTGCTGGGTGTACTGGGGCTGTGGCTGCTGCTGGTTGCCTTGAACCTAGATCAGGGTGCCCGCCGCCTCTATCCGCTGATTGGCCTGATGTCCGGACTCTGCCTGGGACTGGCGGTGCAGACCTATCATACCGGGCGCATGGTGCCGGTGATTGCGGCGGTGCTGGCGCTGCTGCTGCTGTGGCAGTACGCACGGTTCTGGAGACGCTGGGTGGTAACAATGCTGGCGGTGGGGCTGGGCCTGGTACTGACGCTGCTGCCACTCCTCATCTATGCCGTTCAACATCCCGAAGCATTCAATGAACGGGTGGGCAATGTGTTTTTATTGCGCGACGCCGCACTGCAAGCCCGTGCCCCGCTGGCGGCGCTTGATGAATCGCTGGGACGGCACCTGCTGATGTTTAATGTGCAGGGGGATAGCAATGGCCGCCACCACGCGCCCGACCGCCCGCTGCTCGATTTTGTGACCGGCCTGGGGTTTCTGGTGGGGTGTGCGTTCTTGCTCTACAACTGGCGCGACTGGCGGAGCATGTTCTTGCTGGCGGGGCTGAGCATTGCGCTGGTACCGAGCGCTCTCGCTGTAAATGGCCCGCACGCGATGCGCAGTATTGGCGGCACAGTGTTCACTAGCCTGATTGCTGCATTGGGCTGGCTGGCGCTGGTCAGGATGCTGGGGCGAGCGCGACAGCCGTCCCTGGCTACAGATTCGGCCTCAGTCAGTACAGGCGAAGATTGGCAACGGCTGGGGATTATTGCGGGCACGTTGATCGCGGTGGCGGCGCTGGGGTTGAACTTCTGGATGTACTTTGGCTATATGGCGCAGCACAGTGGCGTGTGGGGATCGTCCTATCCGGTGCAAACGCAGGTGGGCATCTATCTGCGCGATCTGGTGGAACGGCAGGATATGGCGACTCTGGCGCGGATGTATGTGCCGGAGGGGTTTACCAGCAATGCGGTTTTTAGCTATATGACCGATGGGTTGCCGATCCAGACTTTTACCGATGCGTCGCTGGCGCAAGTGGCGCAACCGGGTACACTGTTTGTGCTGTCGGGCTACACCCATACCGAAGACGCGCAACGCCTGTTGCCCACGCTGAAGCCGACGCCCAGGCTGTTTTTGCGCGGCCCTGATTTCCCCGGCACTCATCATCCCTCGTTTGTCGTGTATGCCGTGCCGGAGGGATAGGCGGGGCGCTGCGGGACACGGTGCGGAAGCAGAGGTTGAAGTGCTGAAGCGCGTGCGCAGGCTGAACCGCTGATGTGCGGATGGCACTGACCGGTAGCAAGCCCTTCCAGGCTACCCTCGCATGACTTTGATCTATCGAAGCGTTGGAGTAATATGTCAGTCCACAGTCCACCCACAACCGAATTCACGGCGGATCATTAGCGGTCAGTGCCGGAGGTAGGGGATTCGAGGGCATAATGGAGCGACCGATCAGACCGCTACGTCTAAGCTCGCTCTTCCTTTACCCTCTGCGCTTTCCCTTTTGTGCTTGCGCCGCCTTTTCTTGCACCAGTTTCAGGCTCTCCTGGATACGTAGATCATTGGGATCAAGCTTGATCGCTTCTTGCAGTGTTGATATAGCCTGTTCAAACTGATGAAGCTGGGCATAGGCCAGACCCAGCGCATGGTGATAGTTCGCCTGACGGGGACTCAAGCGAGTGGCCGTTTCCCAGGTTTTCATGGCCATATACCACATCCCCCGATTTTTGAAAGCGACCCCCATGTTGTACAGGCCCACATCGTCCTGCGCCTCAACTTCAGGCAGTATCCGCATGCGCGGCCCGTAGAAATCGCGGTACCCCAGAATTGTCAATGCCAGATGGCCACCGAGGATCACGATTGAACAGATGATTGTACTGATACTAAGCAGCCCGACTATCAGCGACAAACCCAGAAGAATGGCATTGAAGATGTAGGCCCAGGGTTTGCACCGTAAATAGGCACGCCCCATCTGTATAACAAAACCGCCTCCCACCAGCATAAAGATACCGAGAAAAACACTATCAGCACCAGACTGAAACTGACTAGACTCATAGAGTCCAGCTCCAATCAAAAACAGTCCCCCCAGCATACCGAGAATACCACTGATGATCCACAAGAAACCCACGATTGTAGTGGCAATCGAACGCTTTTCACGTGGTGTACCGCGCACCATCAAGCTCCGGTGGCAACTGGGGCAGGTATGATGCCGGGCCAGGGTGGGCGCACCACAATAGGGACAGGGATATTGATCAGTCTCTGGCGCTGCTGTGAGCGGGGAGGAGCCTTGTTCTTGCGGGCGCGTCGCCAGCGGAGTTGTGCCATCATCGTGCACCTGGTGGGTTGCGCCTGTGACAGGGGGCCGGGTTGGCGCTGAAAATGGGGCTGGAATGGGTGGGGGATCAGGTGCTGGCACGGCAGGAGCCCTATCGGTTGGAGCTGCTGGTGTAGGATGGTGTTGTTCCAGCCATGCCACCCCCCGTCTGGCATGTGGGTTATTGGGATTCAGATCGAGTACATTTTCCAGGCACACACGCTGGTCAGCCGGATCATCAACCACTCCCGCAAGCCAGAGCCAGGCCTGTTCGTTGCGTTCATCAATCTCAATGATTTGCATCAGCACCTGGCGGGCGACATCACGTTTGCCAGCCTTTGCCGCCGCTATGCCCTCACACAAGAGTTGCTGTGTGTCTATCATAGAGCTAACCTAATCGACGACATGTTCTTTCCCCCAGCTACTTGCACACCATTCCGTATACACTTGATTGTACACCGCAATTGTATCGCGGGCAATATGCTGCCAGTTATACTGTTCACGCACTTCACGCAGGGCGTTCGCCACCCGCGCCTGTGACCATTCGGGGTGTTGTAGCGTATGCAAAATTCCCCAGGCCAACGAACTGGCACTACCGGGAACAACGGTGATCCCTGTCTCATGGGGACGCACGACCTCCGTCAGGCCACCGGTTTGCGAAACCACCACTGGACACTCGGCGGCAAAGGCTTCCAGCGCCACAATACCAAACGGTTCATAGAGTGATGGAAACGTTGCCACATCGGCCACCCGATAGAGCCGCTCCCGATCATAGTCGGAGATAAAACCCGGTAAGAGGACGTGGGATTGCAAACCCATCGCCTTCGTCTGCGCCTGGAGTGCCGGCAAATAGGGGCCAGAACCGGCCATAATCAACCGCGTATCAACCTGGGCCAGCACTTGCGGCCAGGCATCGAGCAAGACATGGAGGCCTTTTTCATAGACAATCCGCCCGATATAGAACGCAATGCGCTGATCGGGAGCCGCAAATCGGGCGCGAAATGCACGCCGTTCCTCCGCATTGGTAAATGGATCGGGGCGTACATACACCCCATTGGCGACCACATCAACCTTATCGGCAGGTGTATTAAAATATTCCGTCATCTGGGCAGCCATAAAGTGCGAACAGACAATCACCCGCCAGGCTTCATAGGCCAGCCACCACTCGATTCCATGCACATGCTGGGCATGATCATCCCCCAGTATCCCCTGACGGCGCCCGCGCTCAGTTGAATGGATTGTCGCCACGAGCGGTATACGCCAGCGTTGCTTCAACATAATGGCCGCCTTTGCGGTTAACCAGTCATGATTATGGATCAGATCAAACCCGCCCACCTGCTCACCAATGGTGACCGCTGCCTGTTCCAATTCCAGGTTAGTACGCTCGACCCGCATCGAGAAGCCCTGACCGTTGGTGTAGGGCGGCGGAACCCGGAAGACCTGTACACCAGGCACCACGGTTTCGCTGGTTGCCCCACCATGCATCCACGGCGTCAACACAAACACGTTCACTCCCGCAGCAGCAAGCACCGGGGCTAAATCGGCCACATGTTTACCCAGACCACCAATAATGTGCGGCGGATATTCCCAGGTCAACATTAGAATACGCATCGCTATTCTCAAGTAACCCGGTAGACAACCGGGTGCTATGAAAGACCAGTGGTTGACGTTGCCTGGCGAGACACAGTATCGGAGACGACCATGCCTCACCCAGGGTATTGAGATTATAGCATTAGCAGGCAGTGAGAACAAGAACCTTCAGGTGCGATAAGGATGCGCCATGACGGAACGGGGGCGAGTTGCAGGATATACAATACCAGGGCCTGATCTTCAGCATTGCGTGTCCAGCAGCGCTTCGCGCTCCAGCAACGCCTGTTTGCGCGCTGTTCCCCAACGATAGCCACCGAGCCCGCCATCCCGGCGAATGACGCGATGGCAGGGAATGGCAATGGCGATCGGGTTGGTGGCACAGGCCTGGGCTACAGCACGCACCGCTCGTGGATTGCCCAGTCGAGTCGCAAGCTCGGCGTAACTGACCGTCCTACCGGGTGGTATCGTCTGGAGTATGGCCCACACGCGCTGCTGAAAGACCGTGCCCTGTACATACAGCGGTAGCTCAAGCCCACGTTCGGGAGTCACAAGATAGTCTCGCACCCGCGTCATCCAGCCGGTCAAGTCCGGGGCGTCATCAGTACGGTGCGCATGCGGAAACTGCATACGCAAAACTACCTCCAGGGCTAGCGCGTCATCGCCGAGCATCATTGCACAGATACCTGACCTGGTTGCCGCCATAAGTACCTCCCCCAGATCGCACATTCCGAGCGTAAAGCGTATATCGGCTATGGTCGCATGCCGAATATCCGGTGAGGTGATCGTATTGGATGCAGCCGGTATGGAACGATTTTGCATGGGATTACTCCTGACATGAAACCCACCGTGAACCTGCGAGCCGGCTTTTTCAGCACAACGGCAGCACACGTGCAACAATAAACTTCAAGTAGCGCCCTTCTGGGAATCCAACTGGTACCGGATGATCCGCAGCGTGCCCGGCCTCATGCAGGATGAGCAACCGCTGCCGAGACTGAACGGCCGCATCAGCCAGGACTTCACGGAACATCTCTGGCGAAATCTGGCTCGTACAACTGGCGGAGACAAGCAACCCACCGGGTGCGACACAGCGTAGTGCCAGCGTGTTGAGACGTGTGTAGGCCCGTTGTGCCGCATAGCGGCTCCTTCTGGCACGGGCAAAGCTGGGCGGATCGAGAATCACCATATCGAACTGCTCTCTCTGCTGACCAGAGCGCTCCAGCAGCTTGAAGCAGTCTTCGACAATAAACGAGTGCTGCTCTGGATCAAAGCCATTCAGGTGCAGGTTGTGCACCGCATCCTCGGCAGCATCACGAGCGCTATCGCAATTCACCACACTGAGAGCCCCACCGCGCAATGCGTACAGCGCAAAGCCCCCGGTGTAGGCAAAACAATTCAGCACCCGGCATCCTTGAGCCCACTGCTCAACCGTATGCCGATTCTGGCGCTGATCAAGAAAAAGCCCTGTTTTCTGCCCGGCATACAGGTTGGCACGGAAATAGAGGCCGTTTTCTTGCACGACGAGATCGTCCGGGGGTTGTTCGCCCCAGAGTGATTGGAGCGTAGAGGCGACAGCTTTCTCAGGCTCACCTGCATCCTGATCGTTCCGGGCTATCTCATCGGCAGCAGGCTGGCGTTGCACGATCCCACGCACATGGTGATCAACCGCTCGTAACGCCGGTATCACCAGTGGCGTCAGCGTCTGCACACTGGCAGCATAGGTCTGAATAACTGCATAATCGCCATACCGATCCACAATAATACCGGGCAACCCATCGCCTTCGCCATACAACCAGCGATACGCGTTGGTCTCAGTACGACGCACTGCTGCCCGCACCTGCCAGGCTTCCTGCACACGAGCCCGGATCCAGGCTGCATCAGGTATCGTATCACGGCTGAAGAGGCGCACAGCGATCGCGCTGCTGGCATCCCATAGCCCCACCGCACTGAACGACCCGCAGCGTACCCGTACCCACGCACCCGAGGGCAGATCCGCCTCGCCCCGCACCTGATTACGATAGACCCAGGGATGCCCCTGCACCAACCGTGCCTTCAGCTCCGGAGAAACCGTGATTTCTGGCAACCGCATGTGTTAGATCGTTGTCCCACTCGACACCAGTTTATCATGCCCGAAGGCCGACTCGCTCATTCGTGGACGAATGGCGACATTGCGTCCTACGCGTATACCGGCAGGCACCTGAGAGCGCATACCAACCAGTGTCAATCCTGTGTTCAGCGTATATGGTGCCTGACTGTTGGGCGTATTATCCTCACCGTCGCCGAGCACAGCACCTTCCCCAATGCGTACCCCTTCATCCAGAATACAGCGATCAATCACTGCGCCAGGGCCAATCCAGGTATCACCCAGAATAATCGCATCACGTACCACCGCGCCAGAGGAAACAAACACACCCGGCGAGAGCATCGAGCGCAGCACGTGACCATAGACTCGGCACCCATCGCTGACCATGCTATTCTCGATGCGTGCTTCGGCCCCGATTTCAACCGCCGGGCGCTGGGCGCTGGTGGTATGGATGACCCAGTCTGGATCGTACAGGTCGAGCGCAGGCGTCTCACCAATCAAGGCCATATTGGCTTCGTAGTAGGCCTGTATCGTTCCTACATCGGCCCAGTAGCCATTGAAGGTATAGGCATAGACGGATGACTGTTCAATCAGGCGGGGCAAGAGTTCACGCCCAAAATCCACCTCCTGACCACCGAGGATCTCCAGCAAAAAGTTCTTCCGAAAGACATAGATGCCCATCGAGGCCAGACTGATACTACTACGTCGCGGCTTTTCCACAAACCGCTCGACACGCCCGTTCGCATCCACTGATACGATACCATAGCGATAGGCTTCGTGAGGGCTGACATGATGCACAGCCAGCGTTATATCCGCCTCACGTTCCTGGTGCATACGCAGCAGCGGTTGGTAATCCATACAATAAACATGATCGCCAGCCAGCAACAACACGGCCTCAACAGGCTGATCGGCAATAAAATCGAGGTTATAGCGCACGGCATCGGCCGTGCCGCGCTGCCACCCGCCACCTTCCGGGGTAGGCGAAGGATGCAGGATGCGCAAGCCACCCTGGGCACGGTCAAGATCCCAGGGCCGCCCGACACCCAGGTGTGTGTTCAGCGATTGCGGGCGATACTGGGTCAGCACCCCGACATTGTAGATTCCGGAGTTCACACAGTTGGAAAGCGCGAAATCAATAATGCGATACTTGCCTGCAAAGGGGACAGCAGCCTCAGTACGTTCAGCGGTCAATACATTGAGTGCTGGAGAATCACCTCCGGCCAGGATCAACGCCAATGTTCGTAACATAATCCTTAAATTTCCTACTCCCTAAATTGTCTCACCACTGGGGACATCACCGGCTGGAAAGTCTTCGGTATCGCGATCAGTATTGATCAACACATTGCGGCCAATACGAATACCTGGTGGAATATGGGCACTTTTACCGACCACGGTAATGCCAGTATTCAGTCGATCGGGTTGCTGCCGATTAACCGTTGTATAATCATCCCCCCAACCGAGACAGGTGCCGGCTCCGACCACCACCTGTTTGTCGACCACCACCTTATCCAGCACTGCCCCCGGCCCGATCCAGGTATCGTTCATCACCACACTGTCACGCACAATTGCGCCTGGCGAGACATAGACACCAGGGGAAAGCACCGAATGCTCTACCGTGCCGCGAATCACACACCCGTTGCAGACCATGGAGCGCCGCACACGCCCCTGCGGGCCAATTTTCACCGGTGGTCGCTCTTCGCTGCGGGTATAAATTGTCCAGTTCGTATCATACAGGTCAAAGCCGCATGCCGGATCAAGCAGTTCAAGATTCGTGGCCCAATAGGCCTCTATCGTTCCCACATCAACCCAATAGCCCGTAAACCGATAGGCATACACCCGATCCTGAGAAATCATCGCTGGGATGACATGCTTGCCGAAATCGACCCGCGGCTGCTCTTCGCTACCTTCGCTGAGGCGCTGGATCAGAATATCCGCGTTAAAGACATACACGCCCATCGACGCAAGCGTGCCTTTATCCCGTTCTTTTGGCTTCTCAGTAAACTCAACGATGCGATTCGTTTCATCGATCGTCATAATTCCAAAACGATCCGTCTGCTCCTGCGGCACATCCATCACCGCCACTGATACATCGGCGTGGGTGCGTTGATGGGCCTCGATCATCTTGCTATAATCCATCTTATAGATATGATCCCCGGAGAGAACCACCACAATGTCGGCTCGATGCTCACGAATATAGTTAATATTTTGATAGATAGCGTCCGAAGTACCACGATACCAATCGCCCATATTCCGCCCGATATAGGGTTGCAGGAGGCGAACACCACCACGGGCACGGTCAAGATCCCAGGGTTTACCAATCCCAATATGCTCATTGAGCGAATGTGGACGATATTGAGTCAACACAGCCACATTAAAAATACCAGAATTGACACAGTTGGAGAGAGTATAATCGATAATGCGGTATTTACCCGCAAAGGGAACAGAAGGTTTGGCGCGTTTTTCAGACAGGACACTGAGGCGCGTACCCTCGCCTCCAGCCATAATCATCGCGATCACTCGCATAGCACCACCACTGGCTTTCCTATAACTTTTGTTCACATACGCAGGCTGCACCCTGATTGTACCCTGAAATGAGGTTCTGTGCAACGTAGGGGAAATACCGGAGCCAGTCAGTTGGGTCATCCGAGCGTTATGGTGGTGCCGACGCGCTGATCGGCATCAGGAGGAGCGAGAAGCGCGGAACGAGAAGCGCGGAGCGAGAGGGGAGAGGAGAGAAGCGAGAACCCTTATTCCTCACTCCTCTTCCCTCACTGCTCGCCAGCGCCGCGCCTCCCTCGCCATGGGATGTCTCGTTGTCGTACTAGTAAAGGAACATCGGTTTACCGAGGATATGCGAGATTTTCGGGCGGTAATTCTCCACATCGTAGAGTTCATCCACATCCACACGCTTCAAGCCCTGGATGCACGTATCAACGGGTACCGTGGTATAACAGCCATTCTGCAAGGCCATCATCATCCCGGAGTGACCTTTCTCAATCTGTTGCACGGCCATGTTGCCGTAGGATGTCGCCACCATCCGATCCAGCGAGTCCGGTGCCCCGGCACGCATCAGATAGGCCAGTTGCTGGTGGACAATATCGACTCCCGTGAGTTTTTTGAGCGCTTCGCCTACAACCTGCCCGATCCCGCCCAGTTTTTTGTGGCCGTAGGCGTCTTCCTGGCCATATTCGATCACCTGGCCACCCAGCATGGAGGCACCTTCAGAGATAGCAATGATCGCATAGTTGCTCGGATTACTCCGGCGATCCTCCATTATCAATTCCGCCAGTTTCTCAATATCAAAGGGCACCTCGCTAATCAGCGCCCGATCAACGTTTGCGAGATATGCAGAGATCAGTGCTGTCTCACCGCTATTCCGGCCAAAAAGCTCCACGACGGCGATGCGTTCGTGGCTACCAGTGGGTGTGCGCAGATCATTCAGCAGATTGACACTGCGGGTTACTGCGGTGCTAAAACCCATACAATAGTCTGTACCAAAGACATCGTTATCCATCGTCTTGGGACAGGCAACCACCCGGAAGCCCTCCTGATGTAACCGGGCACCATAGGAGAGCGTGTCATCACCACCAATCGGGATCAGGGTGTGAATACCCAGATGATCCAGCACACGCAGGACGTGATCGGTACAGTCGACCGTCTTTTGCCCTTCCTGGAAAGGGTATTTATCTTTCAGAAAGTCTGGCATATCACCCGGTCGCACCTTTTGCGGATTGGTGCGTGATGAGTGCAGATGCGTGCCGCCATAGCGGTCAATGGTACGCACACTTTGCTTGGTCAGTGGCTCAATCCACTCACGCTGCGATTCTTTGTCATTATCTGGATTGTAGTTCAGTAATCCTGCCCAACCCCGTCGAATACCAATAACTTCCCAGCCATTTTCCTGCGCACGATACACGATCGCCCTGATGCACGGATTCAGTCCCGGAACGTCGCCTCCACCAGTGAGGACACCGATACGCATACTTCCCTCCTGACAATCCATAACTGTAGCTTTCAATACTCATGATCTGTGGCGCGAAAGTCACGCCGGATCTGAGCCAGACGACATAGCCCATTATACCAAATCTGATTGTGTATGTTTTGTGGTCAAACCTGGCATCTGGTTCCCATTGAGGTATGGACATCCTGACATCAGTTATGAAGAATTTGCGAGCCTATCAGGCACGGGCTATAATGGTAAATCTGCGCTTTATGCGGATACTATAGCCTGATCGTATCCGTTCAGCGTGGGGCAGAGCAAGCCGTTTGAAGGGGTACATCAGAGTCCCGGCTTTCGCCCGGGTCTCGCTTTGTTCGGGCAACCGCTGTGACACCGGTGCTTCATACACCTGATGTCGCATTGCTATCGTTGAATGTATGGTCGCTCATACCGGCCAGTCTAGTACGACAACGAGACTTCATCTCGGCCAGGGTGCGGGGCCTGGTGAGAAGAGAGGGAAGAGAAGCGAGAAGCGAGAACCCGCGCTTCTGATTCCTCGCTTCTCACACCTCACTCCTCTTCCTCTGCTCCTCTCTCGGTGGGGCGAAACCACGCCAGGGTTCCCCACCTATGGAATGTCTCGTTGTCGTACTAGAATTGTTTAATATTTAATATCAGTTAAGAAGAGGTAAAAGATGCGCGATGAATTACACCAGAGTGCTGTAGCGTATGGGGCAACAACCTGTCGCCGCCATATTTTTATCTGTGCTGACCAGAGCGATCCGAAGTGTGCCTCAAAAAAAGAAGGTATCGCCGCCTGGAACTATCTGAAAACACGACTCAAAGAACTGCAGCTCTCCATGGCTGAGGGCGGGGTCTACCGTACCAAAGTGCATTGTTTACGAATCTGCGCCCATGGCCCGATTGCCGTAGTCTATCCTGAAGGGGTGTGGTATCATTCATGTCACCCGGACGTGCTGGAACGTATTATTCAGGAACATTTGATCGGCGGACAGATTGTGGAGGAGTATGCGTTTGCCCAGAATCCACTGCTATCCCAATGAACACGATGATAAGCGAAATCGCCTGAAGCCGGGATACATAACTGTTCATCTCTGGGGTAAAACGCCACCCTGGGAGAGTGGCAATCGTTAGTAGCACTACGGGATACGCAGGCAAGATCCCCTCGCTCCATACTTCACTTCCATACGTGTGGGATACGAGGGCAAGATCTCCCCGATACCGGGGCTTGACAATTTGCTACAATCTGCTATATAAGCATGATACCTATATTATAATATTTAATTCGGGCAAAACGTACCCGTTCTGGGGGACGGCCCTTCGCGCAGATAGCGGAGGCAGATGATCACCGCGAAACCCTCTTTTTCAGTCGGGAGGGGTATGGCAGCCAGACTATCCCTTCCGAATGGATACGACAAAACCGTAGAAAGGTCGGCAACACCAGGAATCGATCATTCATTGCTCATCGATCCCTGGTGCTGCACAGTCTATGCACGAACTTCCGGTAACGCAAGGTATTCTTGATGTGGCGTTGACGGCAGCACAACAGGCTGGCGGATGTCGTATTACTCGCATTAATCTGGTTATTGGGGAACTGAGTAGCATTGTTGATGAGTCCATCCAGTTTTATTTTGACATTTTGAGTCGCGGGACGCTGGCCGAAGGGGCATGTATGGCTATTCAGCGCGAACCTGCCCAGGCTACCTGTCAAGACTGCGGGTTCCAGTGGAACGTGAGCATCCCTCTGGTACCATCCTGTCCATCCTGCCAGGGGCATCGATTTCAGGTGACCGGTGGCAGAACCTTTTATGTGGAGAGTATTGAGGTAAATGATGAAGATTCCAGTGGTGAAGGATATTCTGAGCGCGAATGATCAAGTTGCTGCAGAGAATCGCACGGTTTTTGATGCTGCCAACGTGTTTGTCGCCAATGTGATGGCCTCACCTGGTGCAGGAAAGACCAGTATGATCCTGGCTACAGCAAAACACTTGCCCCCAGAGATACGCCTCGGTGTGATTGAGGGTGATGTGGCCTCCAGTATTGATGCCGATGCGATTGCCGCTCACGATATTCCAGTGGTACAGATTAATACCGGTGGCAACTGTCATCTCGATGCGCCGATGATCAGCAAGGCGCTGACCCACCTGCCGCTGACTGAAATTCAACTCCTCTTTATTGAGAATGTAGGCAATTTGATTTGCCCGGCTGGATTCGCGCTGGGCGCTAATATTGCCGTGGTGGTCGCCAGTGTCCCGGAAGGACACGACAAACCCTACAAGTATCCGGGTATGTTTGCCAGTGCCGATATTGTGTTGCTGAACAAGATTGACTTGATTGATGTGTTTGAGTTTGATGTCCTCGACTTCCGGCGCGGGGTTGGCTTGGTGAATCCTGAAGTGCCTATCTTTCCCATTTGTTGCCGCACCGGGGAAGGTGTGGATGCCTGGACAGAATGGCTGGTGGAACATATCCACGCGGACTAAGGCTGATCTCAATGATGGTGCAGCGCGTCTGGGAGCGCGCCTGAGCGCGCACCTGGTGGCGTGGGTACGCCTCGTTATCTTGATCCGGCGTATCCCGTCTGGGGGCGCACCTGGGAGCGTGCCCTTCTGATGAGGCGCGGGTGCCCCTCATCTGCCGGAGATAGCAGGGAGCGGATGATGATTGATGGTGAACAAGCCTCGACGAGTACAACACCATTACTGCCGGTTATTAGACGGTTGCGGGTGGTTATCCAGGGGGCTGTTCAGGGGGTCGGGTTTCGCCCGTTTGTCTACCATCTGGCACACAAACATGGTGTGACGGGCTGGATCGTGAATGGGACGCAAGGAGTTGTGATCGAGGCCGAAGGCTCCATGCCCGCACTGGCCCGGTTTCTCGAGGCTCTTTCGGCACACAGGCCTCCGCGTGCAATTATTCACTCTCTGGAAAGTTCGTGGCTTGAGCCAGTTGGGTATGATCGGTTTGAAATCCGACCCAGCGATGCACAGGGCAGCAAAACCGCGCTGGTGTTGCCTGATATTGCCACCTGCTCCAATTGTCTGCTGGAACTGTTCAATCCTGCTGATCGCCGCTATCGCTATCCATTCATTAACTGCACCAGCTGTGGGCCGCGCTTCAGTATTATTCAGGCGCTCCCTTATGATCGTTCACATACCACGATGCACCATTTTCAGCTCTGCCCCGATTGTCAGGCTGAGTATGACGATCCCCTGAACTGTCGCTTTCATGCCCAACCTAACGCCTGCCCCGTCTGTGGGCCACATCTCGCCCTGTGGGAACGAACCGGTACCGGTGAAGCACCCCGGATACCACCATATCTGACGGAGCATCCCGATTGGAGGGTAACTGCCAACTACGATCAGGCGCTCCAGGGAACAGTCGCGGCCCTGCGCGCTGGCCAGATCGTGGCGATCAAAGGGTTAGGGGGATTTCACCTGATGGTTGATGCCTATGATACGAATGCGGTTGCACGTCTGCGCGAACGGAAGCAGCGGCGTGACAAGCCTTTCGCGCTGATGGTGCGCGATCTTGATCAGGCAGGCATGCTCTGCGTGCTGTCGCCTGTGGCTGAGGTCTTGCTCGCTGCTCCCGAAGCACCGATTGTGCTACTTCAACGCCGGCCGGATGCGCCCGTTGCAGCGAATGTGGCTCCCGGTGTGGGCACGCTGGGCCTGATGTTGCCCGCAACGCCATTGCACCATCTGTTGCTGCACGCGCTCGATCACCCGTTGGTAGCGACCAGTGGCAATGTGAGCGATGAGCCGATCTGTATTGATGAGCAAGAAGCTCTCCAGCGCTTACCACACATAGCCGATCTGTTTCTGGTACATAATCGACCCATTCAGCGCCATGTTGATGATAGCATCGCCTGGATAATCGAGGATACCCCCTGTCTGATACGGCGTGCACGGGGTTATGCCCCATTGCCAGTGATGCTGGCACGGCCTGTGCCTACTATCCTGGCCGTTGGTGCCCATTTGAAAAATACGGTGGCCTTAAGCGTCGAGCATCAGGTGTTTATCAGCCAGCACATTGGTGACCTGGCGACACCTGAGGCCATGGCGGCGTTTGAGCGGGTGATTGCTGATTTTCTGCGGTTGTATGAGGCCACACCCATAGCGATTGCGCATGATCTGCACCCAGATTATCTCTCGACCAGTTGGGCACGTCAGTCTGCGCATACACGCGGGTGGGCATCCATGCTGGATCGCCCGCCAGCATTGATCGCAGTGCAACACCATCATGCGCACCTGGCGGCGTGCCTGGCCGAGCACGGCATAGAGGGGCAGGCGCTGGGTGTCATCTGGGATGGCACAGGGTATGGGATGGATGGGACGATATGGGGCGGCGAGTTTTTGCTTGGCGATAGCCAGAAGTTCCAGCGAGTGGCGCATCTGCGCCCGTTTCGCCTGCCAGGCGGCGATGCTGCCATCCGCGAACCGCGTCGAGTGGCCCTGGCACTGCTGTGGATCCTCGATGGTACTGCAGCACTGGAACAGCATGATCTCCCACCTGTACGAGCCTGGCGTCCGGTGGAGCTACAGGTTCTGTGCCGTATGCTCCAGCAAGGCATTCATGCACCGTGGACAACCAGCGCTGGACGGTTGTTCGACGCGCTGGCGGCCTTCATCGGGTTGCAGCAGCAGGTGAGCTTTGAAGGTCAGGCAGCGATGGCACTTGAATGGATTGCCGATCCGACGGTTAGCGAGGCCTATCCACTGGAGCTGCACGGTGTGACCCCACCCTTGATCCTGGATTGGCAGCCACTGGTTGCGGCGCTCCTGGCAGATCTCCGGCGGGGCGTGGCACCCAGTCGAATTGCCGCGTGCTGTCATAATGGCCTGGTCAGAGGTATCCTGGCAGTGGCGCGTGCGGTGGGCGAGCAGCGCGTGGCGTTGACCGGTGGCTGTTTTCAGAATCGCCTGTTGCTGGAGCGCACTGCACAACACTTGCGGGAGGCCGGCTTTGAGGTGCTGTTTCACCGTCAGGTACCGCCAAACGATGGCGGCATCAGCCTGGGGCAGGTAGCAGTAGCCGCAGCACGGTTGAATGGAGTGCAGGGAATAGGGAATCGGGGACAGGGGATATAGCAATCCTATTCTCATTTAACCAGGAGTCGGGGCTTTCGCCTGGATATTGCCCCGTCCAGGCGAAAGCCTGGATTCTCGGTTTTTACGACTCATAGCCGATTGCTATAGATGAGAACCTGGTCGTTCCTGAGTTCCTGTTCTCTAGCCCGTGCCCTATTGAAAGGAGATATGACATGTGTCTTGGAGTACCAGGCAAAGTGTTGCAGATTGAGATGAATAGCATTGGTATACCCATGGGCCACGTTAGTTTTGGCGGAATTACCAGAGAAGTGTGCTTGGCATATGTGCCGCATGTACAGGTTGGCGAGTATGTACTGGTGCATGTTGGCTTTGCGATCAGCACGATTGATGAGCAAGAAGCCGCCTATGTCTTTGATATGCTGCGCCAGATGGACGAGCCAGGCGAACTGGAAATACCCCAGCCTGAGGATGAGGTCGTAGCCCCGGAAGGAGATAACTGATGGCACCAGATGGACGGCGGTCACATACGCCGCAACTGACGCGGAACCGTCGCGCACAACAGGGAGACCATGATGCGTTTTGTTGATGAATATCGGAGTGAAGCCGCTGCACAAAAGCTCATTCATGCCATCCAGCACGTGGTGACACGGCCATGGACGATCATGGAGATCTGTGGTGGACAGACACATACGTTGATCAAGTCGGGGATTGACCAGTTACTACCAGCAGCGGTGACGCTGGTACATGGCCCGGGCTGCCCGGTGTGTGTCACACCACGGGAACTGATCGACCGGGCGATTGCGATTGCGCAACGGCCCGAAGTACTCTTTACCTCCTTTGGCGATATGCTGCGCGTCCCTGGCAGCAACACCGATCTGCTGAGTGTGAAGGCACAGGGAGCTGATATACGCATGGTCTACTCTCCCCTGGATGCGGTCAAACTGGCGCAAAAGTACCCGGAACGGCAGGTGGTATTCTTTGCGGTTGGTTTTGAGACGACCGCTCCCGCCAATGCGATGGCCGTGTGGCAGGCGGCGCAACTGGGCATCGAGAATTTTTCGATCCTCTGCTCGCATGTCCTGGTCCCCCCGGCGATGGAAGCGATTCTGAGTGCGCCTGGGAATACGGTACAGGGGTTTCTGGCCGCCGGCCATGTGTGCGCCGTGATGGGCTACTGGCAATATGAACCGATTGTGGCCCGGTATCACGTGCCGATTGTTGTCACCGGCTTTGAGCCGCTGGATCTGCTGCAGGGCATTTATATGACCCTCAAGGCGCTGGAAGAAGGCCGGGCCAGTCTGGAAAACCAGTATACACGAGTGGTCAATCGTGCTGGAAACCCCGGTGCACAACAGTTGCTCCAGCAGGTGTTTGCCGTGTGTGATCGCTCCTGGCGGGGCATTGGTGTAATCCCCCACAGTGGCTATGGTCTGCGGCCTGAGTTTGCCCATTTTGATGCCGAACAACGCTTTGTTGTGACGGATATTACGGCGCGGGAGTCGGATATCTGTATTGCCGGAACGATCTTGCAGGGGTTACAGCGACCACACGACTGCCCGGCTTTTGGCATCCGTTGTACACCAGAGCATCCACTGGGCGCACCCATGGTGTCCTCGGAAGGAGCATGTGCGGCCTATTATCACTATGGGCGACAATGGTCAGGTGCATGAGCAGGATGGTACAAGGATGGTACAGCGAGGTATACACCCAGGAAGTGAACCCTGATATGGATTTTACAGCCGGTATACAATGTCCTATTCCCATCAGTGATTATCCGACTATTTTGCTGGGACATGGCGGTGGTGGACGTCTGACGCAGATGTTGATTGACGGCATGTTTGTGCAGGCATTTGCCAATCCAGCACTGGAGATGCTGCATGATGGAGCTGTGCTGGATCTGCCTGGCCCGCGTCTGGCTTTTTCGACCGATTCGTTTGTCATCAGTCCGCTCTTTTTCCCTGGTGGTGACATCGGGTCGCTGGCAATTTATGGTACGGTGAACGATCTGGCGATGTGTGGTGCCCAGCCATTCGGCCTCTCAACCGCATTGATATTGGAAGAAGGTCTCCTCATGGCTGATCTCTGGCGGGTGGTGCAGTCAATGCAGCAGGCGGCGCACCAGGTTGGCGTGCCGATTGTCACCGGGGACACGAAGGTCGTTGATCGCGGCAAGGGCGATGGAATCTTTATTAACGTGACGGGTATCGGGCTTGTGCCCCCTGATCGGATGGTGTCACCGCGCCGGGCACAGCCGGGTGATGCGATCATGATCAACGGATCAATTGCCGTGCATGGTATCGCTATCATGTCTGTCCGTGAAGGTCTGGAGTTTGAGACAACACTGGAAAGCGATTCGGCACCACTCCATACACTCGTGGCACAGATACTGGATACGGCCGGTGATCACGTGCATGTGTTGCGTGATCCAACACGCGGAGGATTAGCAAGTGCGCTCAATGAGATCGCAGCCCAGGCCGGTGTTGGTATCCATCTTGATGAGACCCATATTCCACTCGATGAAGCGGTGCGCGGGGCATGCGAGATCCTCGGCCTTGATCCCTTATACGTTGCCAACGAGGGGAAGTGCCTGGTGTTTGTACAGGCGGATCACGCGGAGGCAGTTCTGGAAACGATGCGGCGACATCCCCTCGGTCGTGACGCAGCGATCATTGGGCAGGTAGTGGCCGAGCATCCCGGCAAGGTCGTGATACGCAGCCGGATCGGTGGGATGCGCGTGGTCGATATGTTGAGTGGTGAACAGTTGCCACGGATCTGCTAGTCATATGCATCACGCTGACCGTACCACTTCGCCGCACGCTACACCCTATTCGTTGGCGTGGTCAGGCTCGTTTCTTCCTGGCGTACGCTATGGAATCTGTACAGAGGCTTACCTAGCCAGATAGATAGGTACTTTCTACCCATCTATCAGATGGCTTTGTTTATCATTGCTGGTATAGTAGAAGAAGATGGTCGGGTTTCATTGATTTTTCGCCTGCGACAGAGCGGTACCTGCCAACATTGGAACGTTTTAACTCTTCGCTGCTGCAGGCGACAAAGATGTTGGGTTTGAGCGACGGTGTCACTCCTGTCGTCTAAGAGCGTGATCAGAAACGATGATCTCGGATAGAGTTGATTCAGGAGCATTGCGATAGAACCAGGATAAAGAAAGGCTTCACTCGATTCTGGATTGCGGTTGTATTCTTTCCTGGCCAAACGATGTCAGAAAGCCATGTTCACCGTCATGATACCACAAATCCGGGTTTCTGATCACGCTCTAAGACACTGTCTGAATACAGGGTGGTCTGGAGGGCTGCGACCTACCATGAATCCTGTTGCTACCCGCCGCCGTGCGGCAGGCAGGGGCGAATGTACAGGGCAAAACCTCGCATATGCTCCCTTTTCAGACCGCTTCAAAAAGTAAACCGTATGTATGATGTTATTATCGTTGGTGGCGGTGCCGCAGCGCTTTCAGCGGCAATCTACACTTTTGAAAAACGGCTCCGGGTGCTGGTGATCTACGATGTTCCTGGTGGAAAAACAGGCTCGTCGTTGATTGGCCATCCAGAGGATCACCACTCGGCAGCGCGGAAGTTTGAGCAGCTTGGTATTGGCCGCGAGTGGATCTCTAGCGAAGTGCTGCCTGTCGGTGAACATATTATGCAATGTTTCCAGCAGGAACTGCAAGTGCATCAGGAGTCGGTGGTGTGTGATCGGGTTACCCATATTACCAGAATGGGCGATCTCTTTCAGGTTGAAACCCATCATCATGGTATGTATCAGAGCATAACCCTGATTATTGCCACAGGGGTAACGCCACGTTTATTGGATGTTCCCGGTGCCCAGCATTTTCTCGATCATGGTCTGAGCTACTCGGCCACCACTCACGCTGCCCGCCTTGTGGGCCAGACTGTGGCTATGGTAGGGACAACGATGCGTACCTTGCGGGCATGCACCGAACTGGCCCACATTGCCAGCCACGTCTATCTCATCGGCACCAGTTTGTCACGCCTGTCTGAGACACTGGTGACGCTCCTGGATCAACGCCCCAATGTGGAGATCCTGGAAGGATGGCAGGTGGTGGAACTACGCGGCGGAACGTCTATTGAGCAGATACTGATCCAACGCTCGTCTGATGAATACCGTCTGCTCACGGTCGATGCGGTATTTATTGATCTGGGCTTAAAACCGAACAGCGAGATGGTACAGCACATGGTGCAAACAGATCGGTCGGGATTTATCTGGGTGAACGAGCAAAATGCCACGACCCAGCGCGGTGTGTTTGCAGCGGGGGATGTGACGACCGCGTTTAGTGAGCAGATGCTGATTGCGATTGGCGATGGAGCACGGGCGGCGTTGAGTGCCTATGATTACTTGCTGGCGTATGCTTTTGCGCAAACGCGGGTGATGACGGCGTGAGGTGAGATATAGCGCCTTCATTGCTCCCATCCGGGTGCTCGCTTCAGCTCCAGAAACGCCACGCTCTCGATATGCGGGGTCTGCGGAAACAGATCGATGGGTTGCACATAGGCTAGATGATAGCCGGCCTGCAAGAGGATGCGCAGATCCCGTGCGAGAATGCCGGGATGGCAGGAGACATAGGCGATCCGTGGCGGAGCCAGATTGATCAGCGCAGCCAGTGCCGCCGGGTGACAGCCACGACGCGGTGGGTCGAGAATGGCAGCGGTAAAGGGTGACGCGAGCGTAGCAAGGGTACGCTCGACCGGGGCAGTTATAAAACGCACCTGATCGATCGCATTGAGCTGCGCGCTATATTGCCCGTCGGCCACAGCCCAGGGATTTTCTTCGATAGCGACTACGTCGCACGAACCGTGTGTCAGTGGTAACGCAAACGTACCTACTCCACTATAGGCGTCAAGTACGCGCTGACCCGGCTCCAGCCTCAGTCCGTCACGCACCACCGTCAATAGCGCCTCGGCCTGAGCGGTATGGGTTTGAAAAAAGCTGTGAAGGCCCAGCGCAAACACAATTCCGCCCAGTTCCTCGTACAACCTGAGTGCTTGTGGTTCATTCGGGTCAGTGCGGGCAGTGTTCCAGGCGACGCCCGCCAGTTGAGGCACGCGGGCGTGCCACTTCGCAGCCAATGCTGGCAGCGCTCCGATCCCTTTCAAGGCGGCAATTGCATAACCATAGGTCGCGCTGGCACGCAGTACAACATCGTGTACCGTTGCAGTTGTTGAGGGTACCAGTGTACGCAGACCGGCCAGCGCGGTGTTCAGCACTGGTAGCAAGAGAGGATCAGCATCCAGGTCAACGACGCGGCGTGAACCGGCAGCATAGTAGCCAATCTGCTGATTTTGCACGTGCAGATGAGCGGTATTGCGATAATGCCAGGGATGTGCGGCAGGTACGATTGGCCGCACCTCGACATCGGTCAGCCCTGCAAGGTGGGCCAGTTGCTCCTGTACAATCGCCTGCTTAAACCGTACCTGGGCATCATAGGCGATATGTTGCCACGGCATATGACTGGCGGCAGGCAAGCGTGGCGACACCCGCTCTGGTGCGGGTGTGAGGATCGCCACCACCTGGCCATAGGCATAACTGGCTCGACGCTGGTACAACCGGACACGCACCCGCTCACCCGGCAGTCCACCCATTGCAAACACGACCTGACCCTGCCAGCGCCCGACTCCTGCCCCACCCTGAGCTATCCGCTCAAGCTCAAGCTCAACTTCATCACTCAAAGATCTCTTTATCAACCAGTTCACTATCCACCGGATACGTTCCAGTAAAGCATCCAGTGCAAAACCCACCGCTTCTGTGTCCCGTCGCCTGGATCAACCCTTCCAGGCTCAAATAGGCCAGACTATCCACCCCCAGATGTTCGCGGATCTCTTCGATACTCATACGATGCGCTATCAGCTCAGGATAGGTCGCCATATCGACACCGAGAAAGCAGGGATGGCGAATGGGTGGCGACGAAACGCGCATATGCACCTCACGCGCCCCCGCATCGCGCAGCAAGCGCACAATCGGCCCGCTGGTATTGCCCCGTACAATACTGTCATCAACCAGCACCACCCGCTGCCCGGCCAGGTTATCGTTCAGTGGATTAAACTTGAGGGCAATCCCAATTTTGCGCAACTGGTCATCGGGCTGGATAAAGGTGCGGCCAATATAGCGATTCTTAATCAGCCCCTCACTGTAGGGAATGCCAGATTCCTGCGCATAGCCAATTGCGGCCGGGATGGCGCTGTCGGGCACGGGGATCACCATATCGGCCTCGGCCGGTGCCTCGCGTGCCAGCTGGCGACCCTGGGCCACCCGTGTTGCATGCAGCATGCGCCCCTGCAATATGCTGTCGGGGCGCGCAAAATAGATATATTCAAACAGACAGTGCGCCTGAGATGCAGGCATGCGCATCACCGTGTGCGGGCCTTCTTCCGTAATCGCAATAATCTCACCGGGGTCAACATCGCGTACAAACGTCGCGCCAATTGTGGCCAGCGCACAACTCTCCGAGGCCACCACCCAGGTACTGCCCATATTGCCCAGACAGAAAGGATGGAGACCCCACGGGTCGCGCATCGCATACAAAGCCTGGCGCGTTAGCACCGCGACACAGTAGGCTCCCTCGGCACGGCGCATAAGATCCTGCAGTTTCGCTTCCCATGTACTCCCGGCCTGCACTCCAGCCAGCATCTGGGTAATGACCTCCGTATCACTGGTACTGGTCAGGCCTACACCCCGGCGCAGCAATTCCTGCCGCAGGGTGGCCGCATTGGTAAGATTGCCATTGTGGCTCACGGCCAGTGGCCCCAGAACGCTTTCGACCAGAAATGGCTGCGCGTTCTCGATACGCGAGGTACCCGTCGTTGAGTAGCGTGTATGCCCGATCGCCATATAGCCATTCAGTGGACGTAGTTTGTCTTCGTTGAACACCTGGGAGACCAGGCCCATCTCTTTATGCACCTTGATTCGTCGCCCATCAGTAACAGCAATCCCGGCACTCTCCTGCCCACGGTGCTGTAAGGCATAGAGACCAAAAAAGGTTAAACGAGCAACATCGGCATTGTCCGAAACAATTCCAAAAACGCCACATTCGTGGGACGGCTTATCGGTTGCATAGAAATCATTAACCGCATCATACGTTGCAGTAGACACCAGCATTCCATCCATTTCTCACAAGTTCATTCTGGAGGAGTGAGAGTTCTCTCCTCGTCTGGTCAGGAAATAGGAAAGAGCAGTCAAAACAGAGGGAAGAGCACTCAGGAACGAGGGAGCCATTGGCGAGAACTGTTCTTTCCTCTGTTCTATCTCCTGTGAGGAGTGAGGTTTCTCTCCTCGCGCCTCTCGCTTCTCTCCTCCTGACGGTGTACCGTTTTCTACCGGTTTACGTATATTGCGCATCAGCGATGCTGAAAAATTCGCTCCAGGCAGAGCAGACGCGATATTTACCTGATACTATAGTATAACACAGACTGATGTCATGCTTACGAGCTACCCAGAGGATGTCTCGTTGGAGTACTATGTCAGTCAGGAAAAAATATTGATAGTGTCGTAGCGAACGAATTACAGGAGGAGCATATGCTTGCGTCAATACGGTATCTCTTCTGGAATGATCAAGAACGCAGGCCACGGGCATTGTGGCGCATCATGGGCCAGTTGTTCTTGCTTATTCTTTTGTTGATTATCACCGTTATCCTTGTCATTCTGTTTATTCAATCAACAACCGGAAACCTCGGTATTAATAACCCTATTTTCCTCTTGTTCAGCAGTGCTGCCACGTTGTTGAGTATCACTGTCAGTGTCTGGTTAGCCGGGCATTTCATGGATCGGCGGTCATTTGCGGATTTCGGGTTACATGTTGACCGGAACTGGTGGCTCGATCTGACATTTGGCATGGGACTGGGAGCCATACTCATGCTGAGTATCTTCCTGGTACAGTGGGCAACGGGGTGGATCATCGTCACCGGCATATTCTGGCAAGCCGAGCCACAATCGCCTTTTCTGCTGGTAATACTGCCACCCCTGTTAACATATCTCTGTGTTGGTTTTTATGAAGAATTACTCACACGGGGATACTGGTTGCGCAACCTTGCAGAAGGTCTATATATGCCGCATATTGGCCCACAGACAGCGATAGTTCTGGCATGGTCGATCTCCTCGGCGGCCTTCGGGTTGTTGCATCTGGGAAATCCCAATGCAAGCATTATAAGCACCATGAATATTGCTCTGGCCGGATTGTTTCTCGGCCTGGGGTATGTGCTGACGGGAAGTCTCGCCATACCAATCGGTATACACATAACCTGGAATTTTTTCCAGGGCCATGTGTTTGGCTTTCCTGTAAGTGGCATGCAATCTCGCGTGAGCTTTATTGGGATTGAACAGGGCGGGCCAACACTGTGGACTGGTGGTGATTTCGGGCCAGAAGCAGGACTGCTGGGTATCCTGGCAATGATGGTGGGCAGTACCGCAACGATCCTCTGGGTACGGCAGCGCTACGGCCACATACATCTGCATATTGCCCTGACAGAGCCACCAGTGCGTCGTGCAGCGACTCAACCAGTACACCAGTAAAGTCCCAGGATATACACGGTGATACGGTCAGTTCGCCCTTTTACCTCCGACAGCATGGAAGAGAAGAAACGCTTCACTTCATACCAACTTTTCACATCGGGAGAAACGTTGGTGTGAAAAACAGAAAAGTATCGCTTTCACTCAGGACATAACGTGGGCGAAAAAGGTGTTGTGTTCGAGCGACCACACAATACCAGATCATCTTGACATCATCGCAAAAGCACTCTACCATGCAGGAAGCGATTCCGGCTGACGCCGAGAACAGCATGAACGATGGAATGTCGACAACTGACTGCGTCTGTATGCTCATGGCGCGTTGACGGTGCTGCTGACCGCGATCACAATGCGGCCATCAACCGGGGCAGGCAGCTCCGTTGGTCGTTAAGTTCGCCAGGATGCGGATTGGGCCAGGGAGTCGTACGGATTTCATCGCTGCGGAGTGTCACGAAACGATGAAAGTTCTGATGCAACGACCGGTACACTTTATGAAAGTTCTGATGCAACGACCGGTAGGCTTGAGGTTCTGGCTTAGAACAATCGCGGTACTGATTGTAACGTTCATTGCCTTCTGGATGACGGCTGGCTTCTGGTTACCAGCATTGGGGTACTGGCTGATTATTGATGATCAGCCACAAGCATCCGATGTTATCGCCGTTCTGGGTAGTACTCCTGAACGAGCCATGCATGGCATTCGACTCTATCAGCAGCAACTGGGGCATGAATATTGGCACACTGGCGATGGTGTCATAAGCAGACCGCACGTGTTCCATGCCCAGGATGCGGCCCAACTGGCGCGTGAGCAAGGTATACCAGAGGCAGACATCCATCTGCTGCCCAGTCGTAGTACCTGGCAAGATGGTCAGTCGATTGCAAGGCTGGCCCGTGAGCGGCATGCTGACAGTATCATTGTCGTGACGGATTGGTATCACAGCCGTCGCGCTATGTGTATCATTCGTCAACAACTGGACGGTACAGGGATCGATGTATCTTATGCTGCACCGCCGCTTACCGATTATCGGCCAGACAACTGGTGGCAGGTTCCACGTCATCGTCATGCTGTCCCTGGCGAATATGGCAAACTCGTTTTTTATGCCCTCCGTTATGGGCTGCAGATCTGGCTCTGTTAGCTGTCTACCGCTTCGGGCGCAACACCAGCAGGGGTCAACCGCTACCCACAAACCCTCGTACGATTGGCGGTACCGTCCCCACCGTATTCCCGTCCGCGCAGGTGGGCCGGGCTAGCAGATCGTTGGCTCGTTCATGGGCCGGGCTATTCTAATCGTCCGCATAACGTTCTTCCTGCCAGGGGTTCGCATTGTTGTGGTAGCCATATCGTTCCCAGAAGCCCAACCGATCTTCGGTTAAGAATTCTAACCCGCGTAGCCACTTGGCGCTCTTCCAGAAATATTTATTGGGCACAATCAGGCGCAGCGGGTAGCCATGTTCGGGATCAAGTTCTTGCCCTTCATAGCGATAGGCCAGCAGTGCGTTGGTTTCCAGCAGCACCGCCAGTGGTACATTGGCGGTGAAGTCTTGCTCACAATGTGCCACCACAAACCGCGCGCCCGGCTTGAGGGCGGGAATGTGCTTGAGCAACTCACGTATCGAGACGCCTTCCCATGTCGTATCCAGCTTACTCCAGCGAGTGACACAATGGATGTCAATGGTAATGCTGGTGGTGGGCAAGGCACGAAAGGCAGCAAAAGAAAAGCGAAATGGCGCTTCAAGTTCGCCCCAGATTCGGAGATCCCAATCCTGGGCAACATTTGCATACTGTGGCACATCCCCATAGTGCAGCACCGGAAATTTCTCAGTGACATACTGACCAGGGGGGATACGATCTTCCTCGCTCTGAGCAGGGCGTTCCTCTTCCGAGAATGGATCAGACATCGCTCATACCTCCTCGTCTGGTCAGGAAATAGGAAATTGCAATCAGAACGGAGGAAAGAGCACTCAGGAACGAGGGAGCCATTGGCGAGAACTGCTCTTTCCTCTGTTCTATCTCCTACTCTCTATCTCCTGTGAGGAGTGAGGGTTCTCTCCTCTCTCCTCTCGCTTCTCGCCTCTCTGGGCCACTGACTCAAGCCAGTACACCAGGAATGGGACAGGTATTTGAACCAGGGAGCCGTAGCCCGAGAATGTCCTGGCCACAGCGCTTATAGCCCTATGATCCAGATATGTGAAAACCAGCCGTGCCTACACGGTCGCATCCATGCGTGCCAGCCAGCGTTCCGGGTTGCGAATTTCCTCCAGGGTGGGCAAGTTCTCGGCCCGCTCCCAGACGTGCCCGGCAAACTCGATGCCACGGGCGCTCACAATAGCATTGACAAAGGCTTCCCCCTGTTGATACTGAGCCAGCTTGAGATCCATGCCGGTAACGCGATTAAACAGTTGCTCCAGCAGCGTGCGCGTCTTCTGGCGTTGTGCCACCCGCTGCTCAATCTGCTCAAAACTCGGCAAGAGCTGACGCCCAATAGCATTCATGATATGGTTACTATAGCCCTCCACCAGCGACATCAGCGCCTGTAGCTGGTCAAAGATTACCCGCTGTTGCGGTGTGAGCATCACCTCAATCCAGTGACTGCTATTGCCCCAGTTCTGCACAATCCGGGTAATAAACGTCGCCAATCCACCACCCAGATTTTCAATCTGGGCATTGAGCTGTTCAAAGTACTGGTGTAACAAACCATTAAAATGCTCCCGTACCCAGGGATAGGCCTCAAACTCAAAGGCGTGCGTTGTCTCGTGCAAGGCGATCCACAGGCGAAAATCCTCATCGTTCAAGCCCAGCTGGGTCTGCACACGGGCAATGTTTGGTTCGACGAAGTAGAGCGCACCGGGGGCCGCTGGATCGGGCGAAAGCAGGCTGAGATCGTATTGACCCAGCACACGTCGCCCTAAGAATCCGAGCAGAATACCGATCTGCACCCCGATTACCCGCCCGTTGAAATCACCCATCAAGACATTCAGAGGCCTGTGGGTACTACCGTTGCGTTGATACATTTCCTCGATCGGCTGAAACAGTTGCTCAAATGAGGTAAAGTTGGCCTCAAGCCATTCGCGGCGATCAAAGACATACACACGGCTGGCAGCCTGGGGTAAACTGACCCCCAGATACTGCTCTATCAGCGGCTCGCTGCGAGCCACCAGGTAGGAATATTGTTCACGGCGTAACGCACGATTAAGGATCGGAGCTTGCTCCCACTGCGAAACCCGCAGTGCTACCTTGCGGGCCTGCTCCCAATCAATCAAGCGACGTGGACGCTGTTGTTCCATCATGCGCGCACGGTTTTCCATAAGATAACGCACCCCGGCACCTGTAACCACTCCCAGCAGGAGAATGGTTCCCAGACGGCGTAGCTCATTTGTTGGCGGTGTCACAAAAAGTATCCTTTCTGGAGGAGTGAGGGTTCTCTCCTTGTCTGGTCAGGAAATAGGAAAGAACTGTCAGAACAGAGGAGAGAGCACTCAGGAACGAGGGAGCCATTGGCGGGAACTGCTCTTTTGTTCTATCTCCTACTCTCTCCTATGAGGAGTGAGGGTTCTCTCCTCTCGCTTCTCGCTTCTTGTCTCTCGCTTCTCGCCTCTCGCTTCTCATATAGTAGTTCTGGTATAGCAGTGTACCACGCCCATAGCGCGCTGTCCAACCGTACACGCTGACCCGTAAAATTTTGCGGGCTCGTATGTCACATACGTTCCTGCTGTAACCGTCACGGTACTCTATGGTAAGATGTCATTTGTACAACATTGTTGCGCTTTGGAAGCGTATTGTTGTGTGAACGATGGTCAGTGATCTGTATCGCACCATGCGGAGCTAGAGACAAGCTACGGTAGACATCAACATCCAGCAATTGAGTGTCACCTATGCCACGCGTAACGGTACCATCCCGGCTTTGCGCGATCTCTCGCTGACGGCACGGTCGGGTGAGTTTGTGGCATTGATTGGCCCCAGTGGATGTGGCAAGAGTACCCTGTTGCGGGCCGTGGGGGGGTTGATCCCACCTGCACGTGGCACAATTACAGTGGGCGGGGTTGCGCCCGATACTGCCCGTCGTCAACGGCGCATCAGCTTTGTCTTTCAAAAGCCAGTGCTGCTACCCTGGCGCACGGCACGGCAGAATATCGAGGTGCCGCTCCAGATTGCGGGATGGACGCGCTCGCGGCGGGTTGAGACGGCGCAACGTCTTTTGCGACTGGTAGGCCTGGAAGCGTTTGCTGATGCCTACCCGCATCAGCTTTCGGGCGGAATGCAACAGCGTGTCGCTCTGGCACGGGCACTGGTGCTTGAGCCAGCCGCGCTGCTCCTCGATGAGCCGTTTAGCGCCCTGGATGAACTGACCCGCGAACGGCTCCATGTTGAACTGCTACGCATCTGGGCGCTGACCGGCGCAACGGTGCTCTTTGTAACCCATGCGCTGACCGAGGCTGTGTTTCTGGCCGACCGGGTGCTCGTGCTGTCAAGCAGCCCCGGTACGCTCGTGGCCGAGATACCGATCACGCTGGCGCGTCCACGCACACTGGCACTGCTCGATCAAGAGGAATTTCTCGACTATGTCATCCGTACCCGGCAGGCGCTGCGTCGTGGGTTGTAAAGAGCAGGATCACTGACGCACCAGGAGGGGCCAGTGCACCATGTCAGAGTACGCCTATAGCCATTATCTACGCCGTTACAGCACTGCACTGCTGCTGTTTGGAGTGATTTTGATATGTTTGGAGTGGGCCGTGCCTGCGTTGGGTATCCCGGCTTTCGTTTTGCCGGCTCCATCGCGTGTTCTGGCACGCATGCTTGATCCCGAGAACGACCTGCTGTTTCACTCTGGTATCACCGCACTGGAAGGCATCAGCGGCTTTATCGTGGGGAGCCTGGCTGGCTTTCTGCTGGCGGTGACCTTTGTCCATGTGCGAGCGATTGAGGATGCGCTGTATCCCTGGGCGGTCGTGTTGCAGACGGTGCCGCTGGTCGCAATCGCGCCGTTGCTGGTGATCTGGTTTGGCAATGGGATCCTGGCGCGGATCGTCATGTCCTCCTTGTTTACGTTCTTTCCGGTGCTGGTCAACACAACGCGAGGCCTACGCCAGGTAGATCGGGCCACCATTGATCTGTTGCACTCCTATGCGATCACGCGCTGGCAACTGTTCTGGATGCTCCGCCTGCCGAACTGTCTCCCATTTCTCTTTACGGGTCTAAAGATTGGCTCGACGCTGGCGATTACCGGCGCAATTGTGGCCCAGTTTGCCGGTGCCGGGCAAGGGCTTGGATTTGTCATTACCATTTCAACCTATTTTCTCCAGACAGATCGCGCCTTTGCTGCCATCACCGCCGCTGCACTGCTCGGTATGGGGATGTACTGGCTGATCATCGGCCTGGAACGCTGGCTTATTTTTTGGGAAGAACTGGCATAATACGCTCATCGGCTATTGCAGAGGAGCGTACATACCGATGATGAATGGTACAATGTATAGACTATTAGTGATTGGACTGACCGTGCTCGTGCTTATGGGCAGTGCCGGATGTGGCGCGGCACAACCGGCACCCTTTGCTGATTCGCCGGTGTCGGGAGATCAGCCTGAAGTGCACACGATTTCGATGCGCCTGCAGTGGTTTCCGCAATATCAGTTTGCGGGCTATATCGTTGCGCTGGTCAAGGGCTATTATGAAGAGGTTGGATTGAACGTCACGCTCCTTCCCGGTAGTCCTGACTTTGTGCCCTTGCCGCTGGTGGCGAGCGGTGCTGACACCTTTGGCAGCACCGGCGCCGACACGATCTTTTTAGCGCGTGAGCAGCATATTCCGGTAGTAGCACTGGCGACCTGGTTCCAGACCAGCCCGGTGGGCTTCATGGTACATCGCGATTCCGGTATTACCGGGCCACAGGATTTTGAAGATCGCACTGTTGCCGTTTTCTATGGCGATAATGTTGAAACCGAGTACCGCGCTTTGCTGGCAGCAGCGAATGTTGACCGTTCCCGCATACATGAAGTGCCAGGCACCTTCAACATCGAGCCGTTTTTGAGTCGGCGCGTTGATGTCTGGCCGGTTTATATCACTGATCAGCCTTTTCTCGCCCGTGCCCAGGGGGCCGAGGTAGATTTGATCCTGGCCCGCGACTACGGTGCCAACCTCATGGGCGATGTGCTGTTTACGACTGAGGATTTTGTGACCCGGAATCCAATTACGACTCAGGCGTTTGTGCATGCCACCTTGCGCGGGTGGGATTTTGCAATCAATAATCTTGAAGAAACGGTCGCATTGATCGGAGCGTATAACCAGGAGCTTAGCCGCGAACACCTGTTGTTTGAGGGTACCGAGACGATCCAATTGCTGCAATACGGTGCCGGGGCCACCTGTCCTGGTTGGAATGATCGGGCGGCGTGGCAAGCACAGCACGAGGTGCTTACCGATCTGGGGCTACTCACAACCCGCATTCCACTGGAGGAGGCGTTGCGGAATGAGTTTGTTGCGTCCTACTATCAGGAACAGGGCATTGAGTGTCCAGCCGAATGGGCTACATACAGAAGAGAGGAACATATCTATGCTTGTCGATGACGCACGTACCATTCTCTATGAATGGGTACAATCTGAAAGCCTGCGCAAGCACTGTGAGGGCGTGGCGGTGTGTATGCGCCACTTTGCCCAGAAGCAGGGCGCTGACGCTGATTTATGGGAGGCGGTCGGATTACTGCACGACATGGATTACGAGCGCTACCCCAACCTGGAAGTCAGTGACAGCGGCCACCCCTTCGTCGGGGTAGCCTATCTGCGCGAGCACGGGTGGAGCGAGGAAGTCTGTCGGGCCATCCTCAGCCATGCCACCTACAGTGGTGTGCCCCGCGAGACAGCGCTGGAGAAGACGCTCTATGCTGTTGATGAGTTAAGCGGATTTGTCACTGCCGTGACGCTGGTACGCCCCGAAAAGAGCATCCACAGCGTGAGTGTGTCTTCGGTGCGCAAAAAGCTGAAGGATAAAGCGTTTGCGGCCCGAGTGAACCGCAAGGATATTCAGCAGGGTGCCGAGGAACTGGGCTTACCGCTCGAAACGGTCATTCAGGAGGTGATCACTGCCTTGCAGTCTGAGGCCGAGCGACTCGGAATAGGCTAAATGATGCCGGGAAGAACATATGCACATGCTTGGGATTGACATTGGTGGCACCTTTACCGATTTTGTGCTGCTCTGCGACGGTCAGATAACTGTTCACAAGCTGCTCAGTACACCCGCCAACCCGGCCCAGGCGCTGCTGGAAGGCGTGGCGACGCTGGGATCACCGCCGACCATCGTCCATGGCACGACCATCGCCACCAACGCGCTGTTGGAGCGGCGCGGCGCGCGCACGGCCTTGCTGACAACGTATGGCTTTGCCGATGTCCTGGTGATTGGGCGTGGCACCCGCCCGTCCCTCTACGACCTGCACGTCCAGCGCCCACCACCGCTCGTTCCCGCTGAGTGGCGGCTCGAAGTTGTGGAACGTATCGCCGCCGATGGTCGTGTCCTCACCGCACTTGATAGAGCAACACTCGCTGCCGCCATCCAGCGTTTGATCGCCGACGATGTTGAGTCGGTCGCAATCTGCTTCTTGCACAGCTATGCCAACCCGACTCACGAGGAGCAAGCCGTCGCTGCTCTGGAAGCCGTGTGTGGTACGGATGGCCGTCCGCGCTTCTTTGTGTGTAGCTCGTCGGCGGTGCTACCTGAATACCGCGAGTACGAACGCACCAGCACCACGACCGTCAATGCCTACGTTGCGCCCGTCCTCGATCGTTACCTGCGTCATCTGGAGCAGGAGTTGAGCGCCCGGAGTGTGGCAACACTGCGCATTATGGCTTCTGACGGTGGCAGTATGTCAGCCCATAACGCCCGCCGACTGGCCGCGCGCACAACCTTATCAGGGCCGGCGGGTGGTGTGGTGGGAGCACTCGGTATGGCACGGCAAGTGGGCATATCACGCATTATCAGCTTTGATATGGGTGGTACCTCAACTGATGTGGCGCTGTGTGATGGTGAGTTACCCCAGACCAGCGCCTCAAACGTAGGTGACATGCCGGTGCGTCTCCCGAGTATTGCCATCCATACCGTGGGGGCAGGTGGCGGTTCGCTGGCGCGGCTGGATGCCGGTGGTGCACTACGAGTCGGGCCACAAAGTGCAGGGGCTGATCCCGGGCCAGCCTGCTATGGGCGCGGCGATCAGCCCACTGTTACCGATGCCAATCTGCTCCTGGGGCGGCTGCGCACCGAGGCCTTTCTCGGTGGCGCAATGACGCTCGATGCCGCACGAGCCGAGTCTGCGCTGACGCCGCTGGCCAATGATCTGGGCATGGATGTGGCAACAGTTGCACTGGGCATCGTGCGTGTTGCCAATGCCGCTATGGAGCGGGCTATTCGTACCATATCCGTTGAACGCGGCAAAGATCCCCGCCACTATGTGCTGGTGGCCTTTGGCGGTGCTGGCCCATTGCATGCCGCCTATCTTGCCACGGCGCTTGGTATGCAGCAGGTGCTGGTGCCACGTTATCCGGGCGTCCTCTCGGCGCTGGGCATGCTTATGGCCGACATCACCCGCGACTACGTGCAATTTCTGGCGCATCCGCTGGACACGCTGGCACCCGAGGTGCTGGCACAACACATGCAGCGCCTGGCGCTCCAGGGCTGGAAAGATCTGCGCCACGATGCCGGCGCTGCATACAATATTCGCGCTGACTTCACCCTGGATCTGCGCTACCGCGGTCAGTCGCACGAAATCAGCACGCCGCTCATCACCTGGACACGAGCGGATGATCAGGTGACAGGAATGACGATTGATCGGGCGCTGCTCCAGACTGTTGCCGAGCGCTTTCATGGGTTGCACCAGCAACAGAGCGGGCATACGCTACCGACCCATCCCGTCGAGGTCGTGGCTCTGCGGCTCAAGATGATCGGGACGCTTGAACCAGTGCCGTGGGCAACGATTGCCGCATCAGCCGAAGATCGGCCATCTATTGCTACCACAGGCGTTGTGGAGGCACAACCTGGCACCGCTACCGTCGCTATCCAGGCCGCGCTTGACCCGCATTCGGCGGAGATGCGGCCAGCCCGGCTCTATGAGCGTGCCGGTCTGCACGACGGCGACATGATCGCTGGCCCGGCGATTGTCACGCAACTCGACGCCACGACCGTTATTCCGCCTGGCTGGAGCGCAAAAGTTGTGCCCCATGGGCATCTGTTGCTCACCCGCCAGGATAGGGATAGGCAACAGAGGATCGATTGCGCAGGAAACAACGAGGTGAAACAGCAACGAACGTTCGGTTCAGGCGGGTAGCACTGTACTCGTCTGGTGCCTCTTGCATGTCCCCTATTGCAACAACGAGTCACCCCCCTGGGTAGCGAAGCTCAGCGCGGCTTTGTCGCCCCTATGGAGGAGTGAGGGTTCCCTCTCCTCTTCCCTCTCTTCTCGCCAGGTTCACCCACCCCGGCCGCGCTGAAGGCGCGTTCTCGTTGGAGTACTATCCAATCGGGCGGCGGGTCACTAGCCAGGCAAATGCTGCCCTCCAGCCACCAAGAATGAGCAGGGTGGACGCGAAAGTCACAACCGCAAAGGAAACAGGTATCCCCCGCCACAAGAATAATGCCCGCAGTACCAGGCCGATCGGACATGCCACGATCCAGGCCAGCGTCGTGCGTTGCAGCATCGTCCGCACATATGGCCCCTGCTGTGGCGATACGCCTGTTCCCTGGCGATCACTGATGTGCGGACGTTCGTCACGGTAGGCTTTGAGCCAGGGCGCAACGACAAACCAGCCCGGTAAGAAGGGAGTGGCAGTCTTGATTACCTCGAACAGGTCGGACAGACCAGCCGCCGCACCATGGCTGCGTCGCCCCAGCGCGGCAAAAATCAAAAAGGCCAGAATATCGCCCAGTACCAGTGCCGCCACATATCCACGCCGCCCCAGATGTGGCCGGCCAGCAGGCATATCGGGGTGAATATACTTCATGATCATCCTTTCCTTGCAACCAGGTTTTTCATCCCAGTCTGATCAGGAAATAGGGAATAGCAGTCAGAACAGAGGAAATAGCGCTCAGGAACGAGAGAGCCATTGGTGAGGACTGCTATTTCCTCTGTTTCTATCTCCTACTCTCTATCTCCTATTTCTGGAGCGGTTACCTACGTTGATTGAGCGCATAGGCGATACTTTGTTGCAGACTCTGCTTCGCCACAATCTCACGCAGATCGGCACCAATATGCACCAGAGTCTGGGCCACTTCTGCACTGATTCCGCTTAATACGACCTGTGCGCCCAGCAAGCGTGCCGCCTGTGCTGCCCGTAACAGGGCTGCCGCCACCTGGATATCTACCACTCGGACACCGGTAATGTCAAGGATGGCGATCTCGGCATTATGGGCGTTGATACCCTCTAACAGAACCTCCATGATCTGCTGAGCGCGTGTGCTGTCAATCGTACCAATAATCGGCATCACCACAACACCCTCGGCAATGGGCATAAGCGGTGTTGATAGTTCGCGGAGTGCAGCTTGCTGAGCAGCGATCACCTGCTCCTGAAGCAACTGGCGTTCTTGCTCCGCTTGTAATAACTCGGTTATATCACGATTGATAGAGGCAAATCCAAGGACATTCCCCGTATCATCGCGAATAACTAACCCCGAAAACTGAGCGGTAAATACCTGACCACTGGCCCGCTGATAGCGCACCTGACCACGGACTGCCCCCTCAGCCTGTGTGCGCCGGGCAAATGTAGCAATCTCCGGGCGATCTTCCGGTGCGACGAGTTGTTCTAACAAACGGCCCACGACGGTGGGCTGATAGTCAAACATGGCTTCAAAGGCAGGATTGGCATAGGTAATGTGTAAGCTTGAGTCAGTAAGCGCAATGCCGTCCGGGGCACTTTCGACCAGCAACTGGAACAGGCGTAAACGGGCCTCCTGTGCTTTTTGCGGACGCAGATCTTGTACAAAGCCCGCGGCTCCGTCAGGCGTACCGTTCTCGTCATAGAGAATATTGGCCGTCAGATAGGTAGGGATAACCGTCCCATCCTGGTGACGATAGCGTATCTCGCCCTGCCAGAAACCTTCACGAATACACTGCATAAAGGCGCTGTTGATATATTCAGGGTCTTCTGCAAAGACAAAAGAGAGGGGCTGATGAATCAATTCTTCTTCCCGATAGCCTAACAAACGGCAATAAGCTGGATTAACGTAACTGAGGAGGCCGGTGGTTACGGGCGCATTCGAGATAGCCACCGGTGTATTGTGAACAATATCACGGAATATGCGCAGCGCTGCTTCTTGCTGCTTCTGCAGCGTCAAATCCTGCACAAAACCCACAATGGTATGTGGAGCGCCGCTGGCATCATACAGAACGTTGGCCGTCAGGTATGCCGGGAAGGTCGTTCCATCCTTGCGCCGATAGGGCAGTTCACCCTGCCAGGTGCCTTGCGCAATACACTGGGTGAAGAGTGACATGATATACTCCGGCTCGTCCGCAAACACCTGTGTAACCGGCATCCCGATAAACTCCTCTGGAGTGTAGCCAATCAACTGGCAATAGGCTGGATTAATATAACTATGCAAAGCGGTGGTAACTGGCGCCATTGCAACCGCGAGCGGCGTTGTGTGCAGCGTATCCTGGAAGAGCCGCAACTGTTGCTCAACCTGCTTGCGTTCGGTGATGTCAATTGCAATGCCACCAGTGGCATAGATAATGCCCTGGGCATTGCGAATGGGGAAGCGTACGGAGCTAAAGCTATGCTCACCGTCGCTCATTGGAATACGGTATTCGGATGCCAGCGGCATGGCATTCCTAATAACCTGTTGATCCTTCTTGCCGATCGCTTCTGCGAGCGCGGGTCGAAACAAGTCAGCTTCGCGTATACCAATAAGGTGAGCAGGATCGGTATTGAGTGTGGCGGCAGCAAACTGATTGACCAGGAGGAAGCGGCCTTCAAGATCTTTCACAAACAGGGCGGCAGGAACGTTATCGACAATCCCATGCAGCAATGCCTCACTCTGCAATAATTGTTCGATTTGGTGTTTGTAGGCAGTAATATCACGACAAATAGCGTTGGCACGCTGCAGGTGCCCCTGGTCATCATAATCTAAGTTTATTGTCCAGAGCATATGGTATGTACGACCGTCATGATGGATCAGCCGGTTCTCCAGGATAGCGCTCTGGTCGCGGTTTTGCAGCCAGGTCTGGAAGGCCTGTTCTGTCTGCAGGCGGTCATCTGGATGAACCAGGTCAAAAACGGACATACCGATACATTGCGCTGGTGTATATCCAAATACTCGTTCAGCAGAGGGATTGACATACATAAAAGCGCCCGTAGCATCAACCTGGATAATCAGGTCGTCTGTTCGTTCAACAAAGGTACGGTAGTGTGTAGCTTCCTGAGATAATACAGACACTTCGGTACGCAAACGCTCGTTTTCCACTTCAAGTTCGGTTGTCCGGGGATGTCTGGCGTGATTGTTCATATGCTGACTCCTCCTACAGCATTATTGATCGCATTCGACATTGAACGCGCATTCGACACTGAACGAAAGAAAGACTCACGGCCCATCAGCCACGTCGCTCACTCATGCCTTTCAGTATAGCATGCTCTCCACCATAATTGTAATGCGGCTCTGTGTACATTTTTCACTGCGCCGCCTGATATTGTGCCGATGACTTGCAGAATATGCGGTTGTTGACGAGAAGAGCGTTTCGATTATACTTAAGGAGTAGTGTGTGATGCGGCCGATTGGTAGTAAACAGGCAGTATCGACACGCACGGAGCGTGGTTTTGAGGCATATGGGGCTGTAGCTCAGGTGGATAGAGCAGCAACCTTCTAAGTTGACGGTCGGGGGTTCGAGTCCCTCCAGCCCCGCCAGATGCCTACCTGCAAATTCGAGAAACGCCCGTACCGTACCGGAAAACAAGAAGCGCAAAGCGGAAACCAGGGGAGTGTTGGGGCATGCGATGGTTGCGAGCAAAAAGGGAACGCGCATTTTTAGGAAAGAGGAGCAAGGTAAAGAGGCTGTAGGGCTACATGGCAACGTGCCCCTACAACAGACCCCTATTCCCTCTTTCCTATTCCTACACCGCTCAGGCCGCTTTGCGCTGTGCGCTCAGACGCTCCGACCGCTTTCCGCTCAAAAGGCTCCTTTGCGCCTTTGCGTTAAAAACGGCAGCCGCCCGCTTACGCTGTGGGTTGAATAGAATCATGAGCGATCAGCAAAAAGCGGGGAATGTCGGCGTCGAAGGCCGTGCCATCATTGACCACAAAATGGTACGTTCCCTCCATATAGCCATTGGGGGACTTCAAAATACAGAAACTTTGATACTCGTGAACCCCACCTGGAGCCAGCGTCGGCTGTTCGCCAACCACGCCATCCCCCACCACCTCATAGGCTTCGCCAATCGAGTCGTGAATATACCAGTGACGTGACCGGAGTTGCACGGTCTGCCGACTAACATTCTCGATCCGCACCAGGTAAGCAAAGATATAACGCAGTTGAGTCGGGTTTGACTCATCGGGCAGATACACCGGGTGAACGATGATACGGATACCACGGGTTTCTTTGTAATAAAATGGCTTTTTGTCGGTAGACATGAGAATGCACTCCCTGCATTACAACTGAGGGCGAGTAGTATGTAGAACATAAACTCCGGCGTTTCCCTATTATACCACAGGCGATAGCGGTGCCATGCACATGATCATCAAAGGTGGAAAAGACGTGGTACCATGAGAACACAAACCGTTACGGTCAGTGTAGTAGTGCAGCACCGGGCTAAACCGGAGAAACACGCGGCCACAGGCGAACAAGCGCGTTGACCATATCACCGCGTATATCCAGAGAATGCGAGGAACGAATGTTATGGAAAAGATGCATGAACACGAACAGGCGTTTGATCTGCGGCGGTTGATCCTGCGCTGGCTGATCAGTACGCTGGCGATCTTCGCCGCAGTATGGATTGTCCCGGGCCTTGAATTTATTGGCCCCGGATGGCAACTGGGCATTGTTGCGATAGTATTCGGCCTGCTCAATGCGTTGATCCGTCCACTGCTGATCATGCTGACCTGTCCGCTCATGCTGCTAACTCTGGGGCTGTTTGGTCTGGTGATCAACGCCACATTGCTGGCACTGGCGTCGGAGGTAGCGCGTGGGATGGGCATCGAGTTTTATGTCAACGACTTCTGGGCCGCTCTGTGGGGTGGTATCATTATCTCGCTGGTCAGTTTGCTGTTGAGTACCCTGGCTGGCGAGAATCGTATCCAGATACAGGTGCAGCGGGGCGATCATTTTAAAGAGTAACCACCACATATGGCACACGTATTGCAATCAGCATCATAGAGGTAGCAGGCTTGCGGGTATATCAGGCGCTGCTGACCGGCTAGACAGGAACATCACTCGGTTCTTCCCGATCCATCCCCCGCTCATCCCCCAGCACCACACCAATCCGCGAGTTGTGCAACAGCCACAACAATGTACCGATAGCAAAGCCGAACCGATCAATCAATTGCTGACGGAGTCGGCTGACCTGATACCGTTTACGAGCCGCCTCAGACTCTGCCTGTGCCACCTCTGTATCGGCGCGAATAGTAAAGGTGGCATCATCCAACCCGAAGGTTGCCGACACATCAACTAGATGCGGGATGGCCTTGAACGTTGAGTCCAGTTCGAATTCACCCAGGACAGAAATATGAAACTGATGCGCCAGTGCGACCGTTTGTCGTATCTGAGAACGCAACGCTACCGACTCAAATACCTCGTTCGTATTGAAGCAGAATCGCAATTTTTCACAGCCCGAGCGCGCCATGGCTGCGAGCAGCGCTTCATCGAGTTGCAGTGCATCAACCGACCCTTCCCAGGAAATATGCAGATCTGCCTCGGTGAGGCGCATCAAGAACTCATGCAACCATAGGCGATCAATGGTCAGCGATATTGCTGGAAAGAGATAATGCCGTATACCATACTCGCGCGATACACTGCGCAGTTCTGTCACAATCCGGGAGGGAGAACGCAAGGTCACTGCCATCGTATCGGCCTCAGCTTGCAGACCCACGAGAACCGTCGTCTGTAGTTCATGACCAACAGCGCGCAGACCATACTCTTCCAGCGCCAATAGATGGCGGGCCGGGAGGGGCAGCCGATCCAGATCGGCCTTCAATCCGAGATCGGGATCAGACCGGTTCCGGATCCCCAGACGGTCATCTTTAGACTGCTGATCAAACCAGGCCAGAATAGTGGCACATGCCTGTCCCTGAGCCAGTTTATCACGTCGCAGCTGCATCGGTACAATATTACTGTTCTGGCTGCGTAGAACCTGTACCGCAGCTTCTAAACGGGCTATCTGCTCACCAACGACGATCACCACCTGCGGGTCAAACCTGCGTAGTAGCTCCAGTGCCCTGGTAAGGGAATGGCCAGAGATCAGCGCCAGATCATAGATCCGTACAATATGGCGCTGATGTTCCAGCACCGCTGCAATATAAGCCAGAGTCAGCGGGGGTATCACCGGAATTTCATCATTTGCTAAAGCAATCAGTGCTACATTCACAAGCAACCCTCATTCAGCGTTAACGTGTTCATTTACCATCTATCACGCATGTTTTCTATCGGACTGACGTACAGGTGAATATGTCCGTTCCAGGAAATGTCCGCCAGCAGGGGCGAGGGCCTGCGGCATCGGGCAACTCTCTTTTCTGCCCGTTATGGAGGCAAAGCCGCTCTAACGGGTCGAAAAAGAAATTCCAGGAGGGATAGGCCCCACCCAACCACCTCCCCTGAACGGGTACCAGCTGAACACTTATGGATACGATGGTAAACAATGTGTAAAACTCAGCCATTGAGTTTCCCGTATTCTATGCAAAGATGTTTATCCATGACATCTACGGCACGATCTCAGATTGTGGGAGAGCTGCTAGAACCCTGAACCGTATGCGCTATTTCTAGCATATGTTCTTGGGCAACAATGGGGATGGTGAACACAAACCGACTACCTTTACCAACCTCGCTTTCAACCCAGATACGGCCATAGTGCCCTTCGACGATCTGCTTGCAAATTGACAACCCAAGGCCCATGTTTGTGCCGTGATATGCGGTCGTTTTCTCGGCACGATAAAACCGATCAAATATTTTTGTCTGATCTTCAGGTGAAATACCGATACCTGTATCACTTACTGACACCTGGATTTCGGTATCACATACATCGGCAGCAATCACAATCGAGCCGCCAGCAGGCGTGGCCTTGATTGCATTCTCGACCAGGTTGGTCAGCACCTGGCTTATACGCTCGCTATCCATACGGCTTTCCGGGAGTTCTGGTGACACATGGCATTCCAGCGTTAACCCGGCTTGCTCAACCTGAAGTTGGAGCCGGGAACTGGTAGCGAGAATCAGCGCCGATACATCACACCAGGCAGGTTGCAGGTGCAACCGCCCCGCATCGAGACGATTGAAGTCCTGCAATTCCTTAATGCGCGCCTTGAGTTTCTCCGCCTGTTCATCGGCCAACTCCAGAAACTCTTGCTGGAGATCGAGCAACGGCCCGGCACGCCCCTGCAATACCACTTTGAGAAACCCATTGAGCGTATTCAGCGGATTACGCAACTCGTGCGAAACCATTGAAATAAACTCGGTACGTGCACGCTCTTCGGCTTTATGATTACTAATATCGTGCAGAACAATCGCCACCAGCGCCCGACTGTCCTGGTCAATTCGTACCAGAGACGCAAACGCTTCATAGACCAGATCGTCGTGATCATCAGGCACCCCCGCTCGCAATTCGCGGCGCAGCATGCCTGCTTCCCTAGCTTGAACATCATGGGCCAGATGCACTAAATGCTCGTACAAACTCGACTCCGCTGCACCATGAGCCGCAAGCGCCTGCAATGCCACTGGATTGGTTAACACTATCTCATCCTGGTCATTGAAGACGACCAGACCATCGCCAATATCGCGGAGGATCGCTTCTAACATGGCTTCCTGGCGGGCCAGTTGGGAATGCATCTCCGCATTCGTAATTGCAATACTGGCCTGAATACCAAACGAATTCAAGTGTCGAACCTCAGTAGACGTAAATGCCTCGCGTTGCGTACTCATGACCGTCAAGGCACCGCGAACAGCATCATTCGGATCGATCAGCGGGACGGTCAAGAGAGCTGCCACGCCGCTGCGGTACAGATCATGCCATTCACGTTCACGCAGCGTATCATTGACAATGAGTACCCTCTGCTCACGCAGCATATGCCGGATCAGCGGCTCATGCCATCCGGTGGGCAATACCATTTCTGGAGCCAGTGTATGGTGTACAACTCCAGAGTCGGTGATCAATGAGAGGGCCGCTGCCGATACGCGGGTAGTGCCGAGCATGAGCATCGTATTGTCCAGTATCCGACGAAACACGCTTTCGAGGGTTAATGAGCCAGTCACCGCACGCAAACTCTCTTCCAGGGCCTGTTGGCCCCGGATACGAACGCGCAGATCATTGCTAATGCTTTCCATTTCGCGGATACGGTCAATATAGGCGACGTGATCCCGCTCCATCTGTTTAAGCAGACGGGTATTTTCGTACATGTGATACTGTGCGAGCAAAATGATCATACTCACAAAGCCAATGCTACTGATCACCAGCCCCCAGAAAGCCACCTGAGCCGACCAGGATAGTGCGTGATCAGACTGCTGTAGCTGAATGAATGCCAGTGATGCCAGATAGACAGGGCCGATCAACGTTGGCACCAGGAGCATCCACATAAAATAACGCCGATAGAGGAGCATTTTGATGATCAACACGATGCAGGTTGGAAAAACCACCAGATTCAGCGGCCCCAGGGTGATCAATAACACCAGCACGAGCACAGCGTCACTCAGCAGCGAGCTTCCATGCAAGATCGCATACCAACGATGTATGTGACGAAACGGGGAAGCACGTACCAGCACCAGCAGTATGAGATTAACCAGTGCATATCCACACAGCGCCATCGATGCTGCGATGGGGAGCTGCAGATTGGCAAACACCCAGATAAGCGCAAACATAGGCAACGGTAAGAACAGGCGTACCTGATCACGCCCATAGCTTTTTAACCAGGGCCGCCTATGCATCCGCAACAGTCCACCGGTAGCCATAACAAGCCTTTCCTGACAGAGCAAGGTTGGCAATCACAGCTTGCAACCATGTACACGTACCCGAGTAGTATCATATCAAATAAACGTGCTGCCTGACATCTTTTACAAAAATAGCCCGTAGAGCACCAGGAGCTTCAGCCCTGGAATAGCAGGGCTTCATCCGCGGTTCCTGTGCCGCCCCAACGGAGTGGCACAGGACGGTGTGGGGCGACCGTTCTCCTGAACAGATACATCCATGCTACGCCTCAAATTTGTACCCCAGGTTCCGCACCGTAATGACGTGCTGTGGATGCTCCGGGTCGCTCTCAATTTTCGTGCGCAGGCGACGAATGTAGACCGCTACGAGATTGCTCTCGCCTTCATAATCATATCCCCAGACTTTGCTGAGAATCTGGCTGGTACTCAGCACACGCCCCGAATTTTTCATCAGATAGTAGAGCAACCGAAACTCCAACGGCGTTAGTTCCACTGACCGGTCTTCAAATATAACCTTGTGTTCAACCGGATCAAGTGTTAACCCGCCCTGGCTCAGACGAGCGGAGGGATTCAGTATATCACTATTGCGGCGGCGGAGAACCGCTTCCACCCGCGCCAGTAATTCCGATGGTTCAAACGGTTTGACCAGATAGTCATCACCACCTATTTGAAGCCCCATCACACGATCCTGCAACTGCGACCGTCCCGATAGAAAAATGATCGGCACATCTGATGTACGGCGAATCTGGCGGCAGATATCAAACCCACTTGACTTGGGCATCATCACATCAAGCAGGATCAGATCAGGGTTGTGTTGCTCAACGGATTGCAGAATAGTCCCGGCATCATATACTTTATAGACGCGGTATCCGGCTTCTTCCAGAATAAATGATGTTAACTTGACACTGGGTATATCATCATCAGCCACCAGAATATGCATTGCGGGACTCCTTATGTGTATAGTATACGTCCTGGTCAAGGATTACGGCAGGGATCATGCATCCCACCTCTATAATATATAACCACTGGTTTCAACAAAAAGTTACGCTATATGTACCATTTTCATACAAAAACTGCTAATTTTCAGATTCCCGTTGTGAATATGTATAGAAATGTTAATTCCAGGTAAAAACAATACATATTCAGAGGCTATATGTCTCTTGTTCGTACTATTGTTATGCGTATACTTGCTCCGCTAACACGCATAATACTATAGTATTACAACGGGACTTCACCACAGCCGGGGCGCGGGGGCCGCAGGCCCCCGCGCATGGTTCCTTTCTGGCGCGGCTTTGCCGCGCCGCACCAGATATTGAAGCCGCACCACGCCTTCCTCCCCAGGGGACGTCTCGTTGGAGTATAGAGAGACAGACCATGTGAGAAACATAGAAATATCTTAAACGGTCACATCAACCCGGTTCCACCACTGAGATACGGTATAATAAAGATAATACACGTAAGGAGGAGCAACCAATGACCATGCAAGAGGGCTTATTTACGATTCCCACCCGTCTGTTCTTGACGCGTGAGCATCGCCGTAAGCTGGAAGCACTGGTGCTGGAACAGGGTGTAGATTTACCGCAATTGATTACCGATTTAGTGGTGAACTATCTTGATCAGCTTCCAGAACTCGATAGCACTGTTGCAAAACCGTCACTGCCGGATATTGAGGCTGAGCTACAGCAACGCAAAGCTGAACTGCGTCGCCTCCGTTCGCGCCTGGTGACTGAAGGCAAGAATGCGCCCGAATGGATAAAGAGCTATATTGCCGACCTGGAGAGCGATATTGCCCGTATGGAGGCACAGCGCTAATGTCCCGAACACGGCTTGACCAGTTGCTGGTTATCCGTGGTCTGGCTGAAAGCCGCACCAGAGCGCAGGCGCTGATCATGGCTGGTGCAGTGCGGGTCGATAACCAGGTGCAAACCCGACCGGGGTATGCAGTCAGTCCTGAGAGTGACGTGAGCATTGCGGCACCATTGCCGTATGTCAGTCGTGGCGGCTTTAAGCTGGCGCATGCCCTGGATACCTTCGGTCTCAACCCGGCTGGATTAACGGCTCTCGATGTCGGTGCATCGACGGGTGGCTTCACTGATGTGTTACTACAACGTGGTGCCAGACATGTCTATGCGGTCGATGTTGGCTATGGCCTGCTTGACTGGCGCTTGCGCCGGGATGCACGAGTCACGGTGCTCGAACGTACCAACATTCGCTATCTGGACGCTTTACCCCAACCAGGCGGAACGAAGACATACGCAAGCGATGCGGACATAGCACTGCCTGACGTGGATCCTGCCCTACTACAGGTGCAGTGCGCCACGATTGATGTCTCATTTATTTCACTCCGCCTCGTTTTACCCGCCGTCCAACGCCTGGTGTCACCGGAGACATGGATGGTAGCGTTGATCAAACCCCAGTTCGAGGCTGGCCCACAACAGGTAGGCAAGGGCGGGGTTGTGCGCGATCCGGCTGTTCATCGGAGCGTGTTGCACGAGGTGCTGGCAGCCACGGTTGATCTGCACATACCACCTCGCGGATTAACGCGCTCGCCGCTGACCGGGCCAGCCGGAAATATCGAGTTTCTGGTATGGTTGCAACCAGGTGAACCGACCCTTGATCTGGAACAGGCTATTGCTACCGTTTTGATCTAAGACCTGGTTCAGGAACATATAACGTGATTCTCACCATAAAGAGCACAGCAAAAAGAACAGAACCAGCGTTTATCCTGATGAAGTCTCTTCACTGCTGGCCCTGGCCCGACGCTCTCCCTCTGGATCAGCCAGCAATTACCTCATCTGTTCTTCGGCTAACCACCCGTCACGATCCCTGCAGCGTCGGGCGTCCATGGCTACCTGACACCTGCTATGGCAGCTTTAGCCAGCCAGCCAGAAAGCCGCCGCGATGAGCATCAAGACCACCAGCAGATCGATCAACCAGACCCATGGAGAAGCATGGGTTTCCGATTCCTCATTCTGTTTCTCGTTCGGATTGTCCCAATTATGCGTCTGCATGTGGCACCTCCTCGTGCGAATGTGTGATTGAAACGTAGTATAACATAGTAAGTTCTGTTAATGACAGGATGGATACGATCGCTCAAACACAACGTCTGTTTTGCCTGCGGCGGATGGAGGGGTACACGACCGTGCGCCCACTCCATTTCCTTAACACTTCACCGAAGGCGAAAATTTAGCCGAGAAAGCGCTTCTTCTAGACTGCCACTTGCTTTACGACTCTTCCACAAGGGCTATATACGTACCCGGAACACCAGCCGCAGTACCTGTTTATGTATCGATGGGGTCAAGAACCATAATGGAAGGTACGGATGATGACCACCACTATCCCGGATATAGCGCTGATCATCCCCTCGCTCACAGGAGTGGGGGAGGCATTACGCACCTGTATTGCCCGCCAGACCCTGCCACCACAGACAGTGGAGGTCGTGGCAGGTGTTACCCCGAATGGCCGCGCTCGTAACCTTGGTGTTGCGCATACCACCGCTGATTTGCTGCTCTTTATGGACGACGATGCACTGCCGGGCAACACGCACCTGGTGGCGCACCTGGTCGCACCTTTGTTGGCAGACCCGACCGTGGGTGTCACAGGTGCGGCACGCATTCTACCACCGGACGCCTCGGCATGGCAGCGGTACGTTGCCCGCGAGGTACCACGCATCGTGCACCCCGTCGTCGCTACTACCCAGGAGACCAACCCCGACCCTCCCTCGTTCTACTGCGACATCACAACAACCTGCTGTGCCATGCGTCGTGCCGTATTTACGCAGGTCGGTGGCTTTAACGAAATGCTCATACGTGGTGTAGATACCGAGTTTTTCGTACGAGTACGGCGACGAGGCTATCGTCTGCTGCTGGTGGGGCAAACCTGGGTCTATCATCCGGCACCCAACAACCTGCGGGCGCTGTTGCACAAACACTTCCTGTATGGTATGGGCCATGCCCAGGAAGTCTGCGCTGATCCAACACGGGCGCGGGGGCGCTGGTTGTATACACCGTTGCACGCGGCAGGTTATGTGCTGTTGCGCACCTTGCTGCTGCTCCCAAATATTTTTTTGCCCTACTCGTTTGCTGCTCCCACCTGGCGGCCCGGCTGCAAGCCGCTCAAAGCGCTGACGAGCTACGCTGCCGCACTGGGCTATGTGGCAGGTTGGTACACTGTTGCCCGTAGAATGCGTTATGCAGAACGAACGAAGCGCACAGGAATGTAGGCCGGTGCAACGTGCGGTGCGGATGCGCGAGCCCCGCCCCGCGCCCGCCCCGCGCCGGAGGGACGTGCTACGCCGCAGCGCGCCCGCCCCGCGTCCCGGAGGGACGTGCTACGCCGCAGCGCGCCCGCCCCGCGTCCCGGAGGGGACGCGCACCCAGGCTCACCACCCCGCGCTATGTGCCCCCCGCCCCGGAGGGATGCGCTACGTTTCGCCCGCTGCCTGCGTTTTTAACACAAAGAGGCAAAGAGGGAACAGGTGACAGGAAGGAGTGCCAGGAAGCTCCACCAATCAGCCTGAGCATAGGTCACCTGATCCATTGAACGCCTTGCGCCTCTGCTGCTTTGCGTCTTTGCGTTAAGAAAAGTGCGTCTATGCCTCACGCTGCTCGATCGCTCGAACGCTTCAATGCTTCACCGCACTGCACGGCCAGTATTTTGTGTCTACCACCTTTTGTGCTAGAATAGGCCGCTGTTGGCAGGGTAGCACTGTTTGATCCGATCACAGCGAATCAGTGCTACCCTGATATCTGAGGAGCAGAGAGTAACGTCAATATGCGGTCACGATGGTTCCTGGTACTTGTGGTCAGCGTCTGTGTTCTACCGGGATGTCTGGCAGTGATATTCTATACGCAACGGCGGATTGACCGCTGCGCGTATGTACCCCTGCTGGCAGAAAATATCTTACCGAATACGGCCCTGCTGCCTGGTGCGCAAGCAGGCATGCCTGCCGGTTGGAGCCGGGCAGCTGGCGGCGTTGAGTTGCGCGGGCCGGCGATTGACGGCGAGGGGTTTGTGCTGGAAGATGGACGCGCGTTGCAGCTGATCGGCATTGCCAATTATGTGCAAACACCATCGGTACCGGTGCAACCCGGTCGTAGCTATTGTTTCACTGGTATGGCCTTAACCGACTCTGACAAAGGTGCACCTACACGCTTACGGTTGAGTTTTCATTGGTACGATGCCCAGGCGCACCTGTTGGCCGAGGATCACAGCGACTGGCAACCAGTGGTGCTATGGCAACCGGATGCTCCACCGGCTGGCTGGTCGCGGATTCATGCCGCGTTTCGGGCACCGACTGGCGCGGCTTCGCTGCTAGTGCGCATTCATCCCGCAGCTGATGATCGTGTATATCTGGACGCTATGCGCCTGCGACAGGCAGGCAATCCCCTGGACAGGTCGTCAATGACCGGCCAGTCTGAGGCACAACCGGAGGTAACGCTGGCACCCTGGCCGCATGGCTATCGCGCTGCGCTCTCGTTCTCGTTCGATTGGGAGACGGCAATGGGTGGCTTGATTCACTCGCGCTCCGTGGGCGATCCCTATGCCGACGAAGATCCAGAACTGCGGGGCATGCGTATGCGTGAAGGGATTACCACCACCCTGAATATCTTTCGTCCGTATGGCATTCGTGCCACCTATTATGCCACAGGGTATAATTTCTTGATGGGTAACACCGCCCGCCGTGAGTTTATGGGTAATCCTACCTATGCCTGGGCCAACCGCCAGAATCACTGGTCTGCCGATCACTGGCAGAAGATGCCCTGGTTTGCGTTTGATCCCTATGGCACGGTGCAGAGCCACCCGGCCTGGTATTTTGGCGATCTCATCTCGATCTTGCAGCGGGAACAGCAGGATATTCAGAGCCATACCTTTAGCCACTTCTATGGTGGCTTTGTGACGCCGCAAGACTGGCGCGATGACATTGCCGCCTGGAACGAGGTTGCTGCTGCGCAGGGGGTGCCCCCTATGCGCTCGCTGGCGTTCCCCTGGAGCAGCAGCGGAGGCATGAGCGATGCCAACTGGCAGGTTTTGCAAGAGGCGGGCATCAGGTCGGTCACACGCATGAGTCACCAGTCCCAGTATAACCTGTTTCCCCGTGACGCGGATGGCCTGGTGGTAACACCACGTTGCCGTCCGCTACCTGGCCACCCGCACATCCTGGCCTGCCCCGATTTTTATCTCACCCCGCAGAGCGCCGAACGGGCGCTGGCGCAGATCGACCGCACGCTGGAAATCGGTGGGACGATCGATCTGTGGGCCCACACCGAGGAGGTCATCACGGACGAACAGCAGGCTGCCTGGCAGCGCGTGGTGGCCCATGCTGCTGCCCAACCCGGGCTATGGATCGCGCCTCTGCGCGACATCACCGACTGGCAGTATGCACTTTCTCAGGTAAAGATCAGGGTGACCCGTGAGGAAACAGATGGAAGACTCGTTATGATGATGAGGAACAACAATGAGGACACGGTAGAAGGCGTAACGCTGCAACTGCCCTTTCATGTCGAACACGCTACTGTGCAGACCGCTGACACCGCAACGCCGCAGCCTGTACCCTGTGCTGATGCAATGTGTTCGTTGACCATTCCGCCTGGACAGGCAATTGAGGTGCATGCATGGCCCGCAGTCTAACCATTTCAAATCAGGCCCACCGCTGGGTGGGAGCGCTCAGCCGTCAACGTGCCGGGCTACGGCTCTATCAATGGTTATGGATCGTCCTGTGCGTTCTGGGTGCGCTGGCAATAACCATGCCACGAGTCGTATCACAGCCGATTATCTATCAGACCCTGGCCAAGACGCGCTTTGATGTTGCGCTCTATGGTGGTATCTATGCCGAGGTAGCACCCGGTCTAACTGGCTTTGACGTTGCGGCCCACGATGCGACGGAGGCGTTACGGCAACGCTTCCTGGCGCAGCGCGAGTTGCGCTTCGGGTCGCCCACCTTCCGCATCGAGTACGTTTCTCCCGAGCCGGGTGTGGTAGAGGTATGTGGTATCGCGCAAACGGCGGCTGAGGCACAACTGCTGGCGAATCTTGGTGCCGAAGAGTTAACACGGCAGATTCGCGCTGCTGGTGGGCGGGAGGTACTGCGCAACTTGCTCGGTTGGGAACTCATGGCCGCTCTCGATGGTGAAGCTCCAACATCGCGGTTTCAGAGCTATCTGCGCACGATTATTGCGCAGGAGGCATTCCCGCTGAGTCGCCGTATCCAGCCACTGTCCGAGCGATTTCAGGTTGAGCATTTACCAGCAGAGGAGCAGAATGATCTGACTCGGGCCCTTGAATCACGCTATGATCTGTGGACAGTGGAGATTAATACGCGCAACGCCAGGCTGGACGCCTGGTGTGGTACAGACACCAGCGTGACAACGGCAGTGCGTGAAGCGGCATTGCGCGACTGTGCGGCCCTGGATAGTCTGGTTGAACAGGAATTAACTTCCCGTAATCAGGCCATTGAAAAACGCCAGGCAATTGGCCAGGCGCTGCGCTATATGCATCAGGTGCCAGGGATGACCTTCACCCCTGATGCACCAGGCACAGTTCAACGGATCACTGCCGAACTTCCGTTGCAGCCAGTGCCACGGCAGATCGGCCTATCCCTGATGCTGGCGACGCTGGCGGGTCTAACCGCTGGAGGCATCAGTGTAGCGGTGGATCGCTCCGCCGGGGTAATGCCCAGGCTGCAAGATCTGTGGGCCTATCGCGAGCTGATCCGCAACCTGGTACTCCGCGACCTGCGTGTACGCTACAAGGGTAGTGCGCTGGGCTATTTGTGGACACAACTGGCACCACTGTTGCTGATGCTGGTATTCTGGTTTGTCTTCAGCACGTTGTTCCAATCTCCGATTGCGATGTTCGCCGTGTTTCTGATTGCGGGGTTGTTACCCTGGAACTACTGCTCTGAGGCAGTGATTGGCGGTACCCGCAGTGTGATCGACAATGCCAATCTGATCAAGAAAGTGTTCTTTCCGCGTGAAGTCTTGCCGCTGGTCTGTGTCTTTTCAAGTATGGTCAACTACCTGCTCTCACTGCCAATGATGTTCCTGGTCATGATTGTGGTGCAGATGGTGTATGCACCACTGGGCGGGCGACTCAATTTCTCATGGACAATTGCCTATTTACCGGTGCTGCTATTCATTCAAACGCTGTTCCTGGCAGGAGTGGCACTGTTCCTGAGTACGGTGGCCGTTTTTTTCCGCGACACAGTGCATTTGATTGGCATTCTTATGCAGTTCTGGTTTTTCCTGACACCGGTCTTCTATTCGCTGGACTTTGTCAACCTCAGCGATCCGGTCGTGCGCCTCATTCGCTGGCTCAATCCTATGGCTTCACTGATCGAATTCTATCGCGAAATCCTGTATGGAAATCCAGTGGGTGTGGGGCAGATCCCCACACCCAGTCTTCCTGCTCTGGACAGCGTCGCCCGCGTGCTGGTGACCTCGCTGCTTGTATTAGCCCTGGGATACTGGTTTTTTCACCGTCACAGTGGCCAGTTTGGAGAGGAGCTTTGAAGCGCAAAGCGGCCTTTGAAGCGGAAAGCGCAAAGCGTAAAGCGAAAAACAGGCCGCTCTTTCTCGCTTTCCACATTCCCTTTTCGCTTCAAACCATATTACGTCCCAATAATACTCTGTTTTCCGCTTTGCGCTCAGGCCGCTTTCTGCTTTTCAGCCAGGTTTGTGGACTGGCCCGCAATAATCAAGACACCAGATGGTGCTGTACGGCCAGCGCCACGGCTTCGGTGCGACTGGTGACCCCCAGTTTGGAGAGAATACTGCTCACGTGGAATTTGACCGTGGAACGACTTACGACCAGGCGTCTGGCAATTTCGGTATTATTAAGCCCCTCGACAATCAAGGTCAGCACCTCCAGTTCACGCGGCGTCAAATCATAGTGTGGCAGATGCGCATGCGTTGCCGCATGAATTAACGCCTGAGCTGCTTCAGGGGCCAGCGTTGGCCGCCCTACATACGCAGCGCGTATGGCTTCAACCAGTTCATCCGCTGAGACATTCTTGAGCAGATAGCTAATGGCCCCGGCTTCCAACGCCTGTTGCACCAGCGTTTCCTCTTTGAAGCTGGTCAGTGTAATCACCTGAATGTGGGGATGGCGTTGTCGAATGATCTGCGTAGCCGTCGCACCATCCATTTCGGGCATCACCAGATCGATCAGCAACACATCTGGTTGAATTTGATCGCACAGACTGATGGCCTCGGTTCCGTTACCAGCCTCACCCACCAGCTCCAGATCATCATAGGCCAGCAGAAACGCCCCCAACCCACTGCGCACCACTGCATGATCATCAACTATTGCTACCCGAATTCGCGTCCCACGGGTCATAACTCCTCCATCTGGTGCGAGTCAGTCCAGACAACCATCACCTGTGTCCCTTGTGCCGGCTCACTCTCAATGCGCAATTGCGCCCCGATCGCCTCGGCCCGCTCACGCATAATGTTCAGGCCGAGACTATCGGATGACGTCTGTTCCAGAATAAACCCCCGTCCATCATCGCTAATATGTAACACAACCCCTGTCGGTTGATAGCGCAGAATAACGGCTGCGCGGCTAGCGCTGGCATGTTTAGCCACATTGTTCAGCGCCTCCTGGGTAATCCGATAGAGCGCTACCTGGACATCGGGCGGTAGATATCGCTGCCCCTCAACGGACAATACGACTGGTACTCGTGCTCGCCCGGTGATCGCCTCGGTCAACTGGCGCAGCAAATCGGCGAGGCCTACTTCTGTAAGGGTCGCCGGCCGCAGTTCCAGGAGCAGGGTGCGCATCTCGGCCAGTGCGCCGCGTGTTAACTGGCGCAACTCCTCTAGCCGCTGGCGCCCTATGTCAGGACTGCGCTCCCACAAGCGGGGCAACACCTCGGCGATCAGGCTGGCAGAGAAGAGCGTCTGCGTGACGGCATCATGCAAATCACGGGCCAGGCGACTCCGTTCCGCTGCTGCGGCTGCCCGCTCCGTCTGCTCACGCAGGCGCGCATTCTCGATTGCCAGTGCCGCTTGATCGGCGAACGAAACCGCCAGATCGATCTCCTCAGCCGTAAACTCATGTATATCTGTATGATAAATAGTGATACCACCATACACCTCTTCTTTAATAACCAGTGGTACGGCCAGGAGGGACTGAAACTGCTGCATCACCTGTACCATCAGTGGACGATGGTGGGGCGCGATCACGGAGCTATCCAACGTGGTCAGAAATTTCTGCGTATCGGAGATCGCGACCGGTTGACGCTGCGCTACAGCTTTACCAGTGGCACCCCAATCAAAAGGGAGTTTGACATCAGCATAGACAGCAGGCAAGCCCTGATACGCCTGGATCGTGAGCATGTCCCCCTCGAGTCGATAAATCGCCCCCGCGTTCGTGCCCAATAACCGACAGGCTTGTGCCACGATATAGGTCAGAATCTCTTCCAGGGAGCGATTTGAATTGAGGACGGTCAGAATACCGCGCAGACCTTCGGCCACCTCACGTCGGCGCCCAAGCTCCTGTGTCCGTTCAGTCACACGCTGTTCGAGCGAATGATAGGCCCGCATGCGTTCAGTGTTATCAATAATAAAGCCTTCGATCATCCACGTGCCCGTGGGTGATACAACCCCACGCCCCTGCTCCCAGACCCACTTCTCCGCACCTGTTGCAGTGATAATCCGATAGGTACACCGGAACGGACGTTGGGCATCGAGCGCTTCTTGAATGGTCTTGAAGACATCCGCACGGTCATCAGGGTGGATCAGGCTGGCATAGCTCACAACCGTATTGTACAGCAGGTCAGCGGGCTGATAGCCGGTCAGATCCAGACATCCCTCACTGACAAACTCCATCATCCAATCGTCCTGGTTGCGACAGCGATAGGCCATACCGGGCAGATTACTCATCAAGGTCGAGAGAATGCGTTGCGTCTCTTGTAAGACCTCTTCCACGCGCTGCCGCTCGATGATCTGCGATTGTAACAACTTGTTGGCCTGGAGTAACACCGCTGTCTGCTCCTTAAGGCGTGTTTCCAGGACATGTTGCTCGGTCGCAACCATGGTCGCATCTGGTAGGCATAGCACCGGATCAACCGCCTGGTCACTCGTGCCAGCATACACCTGTGTCACCGGCATCACCTCAAACAGACACGCCTCGGCTCCCTGCGACTGACAGGCTCGCTCCACACAGATAACGTCATGATGCCCGACAATGGTTTTCACCAGACCACACAAAACGCCACTGGTATACACACAGACTGGCCTGCTCACCGGCAGGCTGTGTTGACGCACCATCCAGACTTCAAGGGTGTCCCAGGCCCGAATACGGATGCCGGTAATCATCTGTTGGCGATCATCAAGGGCCGCCCAGGTGATACTGTCTATCTCGAACCGACCGGCGCCTGTCACCTGATACATCGCAATACAATCACGTAACGCGACGGCCAGAAACTGCCGGAGCTGGTGTTTACCGGCTGGCTGATCAGACCGCATAGTGTCCAGGGCTATTGACTGATCTGCTGCATCAGGCTGGAGCATTGATTGCGCTGGATTGATCTGGCTCAAAAAAGCATGGGCAAAAGCCATACCAGCCTGTGTACCCGCACGGTGCATCAGCACCCCGGTCAACTGTGGCCCGACCAGAGATTCAATCTCCCGCCACAATGCCCAGAAACTGGTTTCCACATTCAGCACAAATCCACGTGTACCAGCAAAGCGTAACAGCCCGGGATATTCCTGTTGTAACAATGTTTGCAGATCTATGATCATATCCTTTCGGCTCTTCGCCGTTGCACCTCAGTACCAGCAGTTACAGTTCAGCGAGACGTGCCGCCACTGCCCGCAGCACGATCTCGTCGTGTTCGGTTATTCCCAGTTCGACCAGTGCCTGGCAAGCGGATATCATGAGCACAGCGACAGCCGGGTCTGAAGGTAGCCCGGACATACCTGCGGGAGCAACGGATGACGATTGGGTACAGGCAGTCCGGTTCATCTCCTCGATCCCAGGCACGCGCCAGAGTGGTGCAGGTCGCCAGCGTTGAACCGTCTGCCAGTTATACAGACGCGCCAGGAAGCGCGCATATCCCTGTGCGGCACGATCCAGGCGATGCTCATGGGCAACATAGGCGCGTGCCTGTGCCCCCAATGCTGCTGCAACATCGGGACGACATGCCAGGAACCGACAATAGGCTAGAATAAGATCACCTTCGCTATCGTTCGGATCTACCGGTGCTGCCACATCCGGTGGTAATTCGGCAAAGGCACCGGTAGCACTCACCAGCGTAGGCCGCCCGGCACCTAACAGACGCAGGAGACTGGCACTGGTTTCACCGCCAGTAGGATACCGCAGGTTCAAACATATATCCGTTGCCGCCACATAATCGTCAAACACACGGCGCGGCACATAGCCCGTGATCACCACCGTATCCTCCAGGCCCATACGTCGAACGAGGCTCGTCACATCATAGTGCGGCGACTGGCTGCCGACCAGGACGTAGCGCAGATCCGGCCATTCACGGCGTAACTCCAGCACCGCTCGGAACACGGACTCTAACCGTTTGTAGGCATTGATATGTCCAAAACTTGCCAGTATCAGCGCATCCAGGGGTAATCTCAGGCGGGCCCGCGCCTCGGTACGATCGATCAGCGGTGGTAACGGCACACCCATCGGCACCACGACACAGGGCAACGCCGGGCGCAATGCCTGCACCCGGGCCTGTACATACTGGCTATGGGCCACCAGCCCCCTGGCGGCAGCCAGCACCGGCTCACAACAGGGAAAGCGAAATGCAGCATCGGTGAACTGACTGCGTATCATCAACTGCGCCACATGCGCTCCTTCTGTACCATACCGTTGCTGCATATCACGCACATACCCTTGCACGTCTCGTTGCACATTTGCGGCATACCAGAGCATAAAGTGATGTAACACAAAATCGTGCAATACCACCACACCGGGGAGACGTTGGGCCATGCGCCAGATGTCGGCATGCACCGGGCTATTGCCTATATGATACACAATACCTGTATAGGGCTGACGACGGTGATCCCGTTCCAGGCGGCACAAGGGACGTATCTCTAAGCAACGTCGTAGATCGGGATTATCTGGTCGCAGGCCATCAGCAAGATAGAGTGTTACATCCGCATACTGGCCCAGATAGGGCAATAATTCCTCACTATAATCGGAGATACCAGATGCGGCCGGGTTGACCGGTGAACAATAGGCAATGCGTGGCAAACCCATACAATGTGCCCTCTATTTGTAAGATCTATCCAAATAGATATTTGACAAAAGCAACCTATTATAGTATAGTTTCCCTAATTAACAATTTTTCAGTTACTCAGCCGACGTGTAGTACAGCTCGAAGTACCCTCAACAAGGCGAGGGAATCGCCGGGCTATGTTATATCCCCAGATCCTGGCTTGATAGTATTGTTATTGTACCGTATATTGGCTCCTGTGAGGCCAGTGCCAGTGGAAGTCGATATCCACACGGCTATCTTCTACCATCATTCATTCGCTGGTACACTAGATAGAGGAATGCTCGTTCCAAAGACGTAACAAGTATTCCTGTCTATAACTAAAATACAGTATCGATCGAAAATATATGCGCCAACGAAGCTCGCCTGGACTCAGTGATCTGAGAGACCTGGGTGAGCTTTTGTATTTTATGCACAAACTCAGGATACGAAGATTTGTCGTTATTGTGGTTAATAATGTGTAACAAAAGGAATGTGTTTTTCTGTTCTTTTTTTATCTTGAACGTTGGTACTTCGAGGCATCGCCGGTCAGGAAAGCTGAACCTTGAATTGGGTAAGGTGTAAGTTATGCAAGTTTCCACTGATGGTATTCTTCAGCGTACATGGTACGACCCACAGCGCTCATTGTACGACCCGCAGTTTGAACATGATGGCTGTGGTATCGGTTTTGTGGCCCGAATCAATGGTCAGCCGAGCCACGCCATTTTGTTAATGGCACTCACCGCCTTGAGTAATCTGGAACATCGCGGAGCTGTCGCAGACGATACAAAAACTGGTGATGGTGCTGGTGTTTTGACCCAGATTCCACGTAACCTCCTGATGCGCGAACTGGAGCGTCAGGGCAGAACGATGAATCTCGGCGATCTCGCCGTGGGAATGCTGTTTCTGCCACAGGATACCACCGCGGCCGCCGCCAGTTGCCAGATTATTACCCAGACGCTGATGGCACGCGGGTTAACGGTGGTTGGCTGGCGTGATGTGCCAACTGATGAGCGTGCGCTGGGGCAACGCGCACTGCTGGCGAAACCGTGCTTGCGCCAGGTCTTGATCGCGCGGAACGGCCAGATGGATGATCTGGCGTATGAACGCACCTTGTATCTGGCCCGCAAAGATATGGAGGCAACGTTCAAAGCCCGGAAACTGGAAACCTATATCGCGTCACTCTCCGCACGGAGCATTGTCTACAAGGGCCTATTGCTTGGCTCAAACTTGGCTGATTTTTATCCTGATCTGCGTGACTCGACCTATATCACGGCTCTGGCGGTCTATCATCAACGCTATTCGACCAACACGTTTCCAACCTGGGATCGCGCCCAACCATTTCGCATGCTCTCGCATAACGGCGAGATCAACACGCTTCAAGGCAACGTGAACTGGATGCGGGCACGTGAAGGCACTATGCACTTCCCGGCACCTGCACCCAATGGCGGCTACGTCCTCCAGCCGATCCGCAATATTATTGATATTGACAGCAGTGACTCGGCTCAACTCGATAATACGCTGGAACTCCTGGTATTGGGGGGACGCGATATTCGCCACGCAATGAGCATGATGGTGCCTGAAGCCTGGGAAAAAATCTGTGACCTCCCGCAGTCCTTGCGTGCGTTCTACCAATATCATGCCTGCCTGATGGAGCCATGGGATGGCCCGGCGGCCCTGACGTTCTGTGATGGGCAGATTGTCGGTACTGCCCTGGATCGTAACGGGTTACGCCCGGCGCGGTATCTCGTGACCGAGGATGGCCTGGTCGTCAGTGGCAGTGAAGTGGGTGCGTTTCCGATTGATGAGCGTACGATCGTCCATAAAGGCAAGCTAGGGCCTGGGCAAATGATTGCTGTGGACACGGTCGCCGGTCACTTCTACACCAATGAAGAAATCAAGGATATGTTGGCGGGACGCCAGCCCTATGAACACTGGGTTGCCCAGCATCATCGCTCGCTCAATGCGCTGATGAGCCGGTTCGATGCTCTCCCATCACCGCTGGCCGTATCTGAGGAGGATGCGAGAGAACTCGAGGTACAACAAATGGCCTTCGGCTATACCAGCGAAGAACTCAACGTGATCCTGAAACCAATGCTGCGCAGTGGACAGGAGCCTGTCGGTTCGATGGGCGATGATACGCCTGTAGCCGTGCTGTCCCAGCTTGAGTTGGGGCGACCGCTGTTCCAGTTCTTTAAGCAACGCTTTGCTGAAGTGACCAACCCACCGATTGACCCGCTCCGCGAAGAGCTGGTTATGTCGTTGGGTATTGGGCTGGGACGACGCCTGGACATATTGCAGGAAACACCGGAACACGCACATCTCTTATATCTCCAAACACCGGTTTTGACTGACGCACAACTGGCGGCAATTCGGGCCAATCCCGATCCGTTGTTGCGTACCACAACGATTTATGCACTGTTCCCGGTTACCAGTGCCATGCTGTCTGACCCTCAACAGGCAGCCCAGGGGCTACGAACAGCCATCCGGCAGTTGTGCCACGAAGCAGAACAGGCAGCCCGCAATGGCGTACCGATCTTGATTATCAGTGATCGAGGGGTCAATGCCGAGTGTGCAGCTATTCCCTCGCTCCTGGCGCTCGGCGCGGTGCATCACCATCTTATTCGCACGGGACTGCGCACCTATCTAAGCCTGGTGGTAGAGAGCGGTGAGCCACGCGAGGTACATCACCTGGCCTGTCTGGTAGGGTATGGTGCCGAAGCAGTTAATCCCTATCTGGCGCTGCACAGTGTGCAGGCCCTCAAACTGACAGAGTTGCATGCTCGGCAAGATAGTGTGCTGGCAGATGCAGCAGCCACCGCCACGCTAGAAGCCCAGTTGCAAGAAGCTCAACAGAATTTCATCAAGGCTCTGGACAAAGGTCTGCTCAAGATTATGTCAAAGATGGGAATTTCTCCTGTCGATAGCTACTGCGGAGCACAGATCTTTGAGGCGATTGGTCTGGCTCAAGAGTTGATTGATACCTGTTTTACCAATACACCATCGCGCATTGGGGGGATCAGCTATGACAAACTGGCCCACGATGCCCTGATGCGTCATCAGCGAGCTTTTGGCCCTGAGCCGCTCAAACTGCCGCACCCTGGTTTCTATAAGTTCAAAAAGGGTGGTGAGTATCACGACTTTAACCCACTGGTTGTGCATGCGCTCCACAAGGCGGTGTACAGTGAGGATGCCCTCAACGGTGACTCACATCTGGCCTTGAATGGTTACAAAAACTATCGTGCCTATGCCGACATGGTGAACAATCGTCCACCGGTTGAGCCGCGCCACTTGCTCGAATTTGTACCCGCAGGCCCTCCCGTGCCTCTGGACGAAGTGGAGCCAATCGAAACAATCGTGCAACGCTTCAGCACAGCAGCAATGAGCCACGGCAGCACCAGCAGCGAGGCGCACGAGACCCTGGCTATTGCCATGAATCGCCTGGGCGGCATGAGCAACAGCGGTGAAGGTGGTGAGGCCCCTGAACGCTTTACTGATGAGCGCAACAGCCGTATCAAGCAGGTTGCTTCGGGGCGGTTTGGAGTAACACCAGCCTATCTTGCCAGTGCCGATGAGCTGCAGATCAAGATGGCTCAGGGGAGCAAACCTGGTGAAGGGGGGCAATTACCAGGCCATAAAGTGAGCGCTGAGATTGCCCGTATCCGGCATACCACTCCTGGTGTCTCGCTGATCAGCCCGCCGCCCCATCACGACATTTATAGTATTGAGGATCTAGCACAATTGATTTATGACCTCAAGCAGGTTAATCCCAATGCCCGCGTTTCTGTCAAGCTTGTAGCAACCGCCGGCGTTGGCACGATTGCGGCCGGTGTGGCCAAGGGATATGCCGATGGGATCTTAATCAGTGGTCATTCGGGGGGGACGGGTGCTTCGGCACTGAGCAGCATCAAGAACGCCGGTATTTCGTGGGAACTGGGGTTGGCGGAAACACAACAGACGCTGTTGCTTAATGGTCTGCGTGGACGGGTGCGGGTACGTGCCGACGGTGGCTTCAAAACTGGTCGGGATGTCGTGTTAGCCGCCCTCCTCGGCGCAGACGAGTACTCTTTCGGTACCTCGGCGTTGATTGCGGAGGGTTGTGTAATGGCCCGTACCTGTCACTCCAACAATTGTCCGGTCGGTATTGCCACTCAGCGTGAGGATTTGCGAGCCAGGTTCCCTGGTAAGCCAGAAATGGTTATGGCCTTCTTCCGCTACATGGCACAGGAAATCCGCGAGGTGCTGGCTGAACTTGGTCTGCGTTCGCTGGAAGAAGCCATTGGCCGTACTGATCTGCTACGTCAGCGCAGGACGGGAATACCCAATGTGGATACGCTGGATCTGACGCCGATCCTCGGCGCGGCTGCCAGCGTGCATACCCAGGAGATTCGGCATAACGGTCAGCGCAACCCGCTGCCTCCCGGTGAGACTTTGAACGATCGCCTCCTACACGATGCACGCAATGCGCTTTCCGGGCATAGTTCAGTTACGGTGAGCTATACGATCAGTAATCGCGACCGCACATTTGGAGCGCGTCTCGCCGGGGTGATCGGTCAGATGTACGGGGATAAAGGCCTGCCACCTTATACCGTACAGGTGACATTGCGTGGCACAGCCGGGCAGAGCTTCGGAGCATTCAACACACCCGGTATGCATTTGCTGCTCATTGGTGAGGCCAACGACTATGTTGGTAAAGGTATGGCCGGTGGCGTCATTGTGATACGGCCATCCGAGCAGGCCCGCTTTAGCTGGCAGGAAAATGTGATTGCGGGTAATACACTGCTCTATGGGGCCACAGGCGGTGAGTTGTATGCGGCTGGTCAGGTCGGTGAACGCTTTGCCGTTCGTAATAGCGGTGCGACTGCGGTGGTCGAGGGGGTCGGTGATCACGGCTGCGAGTATATGACTGGCGGTACAGTGGTCATTCTGGGGCAAACTGGACGCAACTTCGGGGCTGGCATGACCGGTGGTGTGGCCTATGTGCTGGATGAGGCGCACATGCTGGCACTGCGCTACAATCCGCAACTGGTGCGTATCGATCCCATAGGTGTGCAGGATGAGGCCCAATTGTTGCCGCTGCTGCAACGCCATGCAGAACTGACCGGTAGCCCACGAGCGGTTGAGGTGCTGTCACGCTGGGAGACATATCGCCCGCTCTTCCAGCGCGTTATGCCCCATGAGGCAGTGGCGAAGCTGGAAGCGTCTGCTGAGGGGACAATGGAAGCCCCCCCCCACCGCGCTCCCTCACCGCGCACACACGGTGAGAAACAATCCGTGACGGTGTAAGTAGGGGGGCGCAGCAGCGAGGTGTTCCGTTCTGTCTACCAGTTGCTGTCTGCCGCTGTTGCGCCCTTACCAAGAACCTGACAACCTTCCGCCACAGCGGCAGCCTAGCAACTGCACGCTATATCTCTGTTCAGACCATCTCTGAGAACGTGCGTGAGGATGGGTGTGGCAGGTTCGCATAGAGCGTAACCTCCAACGTCCCAACGTTCAACCGTCCAGCGCCCTGTCTGCCAGAAAGGCGATCACTATCCTCTGAAATTCGTCTGCAGCTTCGATATGCGGAAAATGGCCGCAATCGGGTAGCAGTACCAGTTGCGAGCCAGCGATCTCGTGCTGAACGACTGCGCTATAGGCGGGGGGAACCACCCGATCCTCGGTTCCCCAGACAATCAGCGTTGGGCAACGGATTTCGCTCAGACGGGCGCGTAAACCGGAGCGCTGTAAATCAATGGCGTCGTAATGCCGACAAAGCGCCCGGAGCGCCCGGCGATTATCCGGCCCGCTCAGGGCATTGCGGCTGCGCTCGATCAACTCCGGTGTGACGAAAACGTCCGGGTGGGCAAAAGCTGCCCTGAGAAACGCCCGCACGACCATTGTCTGCGCTGAGACCCACAAGAATGCCGGGCCAAGCACAGGCCAGTCACCCGCCTTTGTCAGCGGCGAAGCGGGTGCAAAGCCATCCGTGTCGGCCAGTACCAGCCGCGTCACTCGTGTCGGATGCAAAATGGCAGTTGCCAGTGCAAATTTGCCGCCCATCGAGTGGGCAATAAACGCGGCCGACCCCAGATCGAGGGTGTCGAGCAGCCCGGCATACAGATCGGCATACAGTGACAGCGAGTAAGGCGCATCGCCCGGCTTATCCGAGCGGCCAAAGCCTGGCGCATCGACGGCAATGGCGCGGTAGCCCTGACCAGCCAATGCGACCAGCATTGGTCGCCACTCCTCTGCTGAGCCGACAAATCCGTGCAAAAGTATCACCGGCGGGCCATTGCCTGCGGCCAGATAGTGCAGACGATAACCACATACCGTGGCAACACAACTATCGATCATACCATATACCCGCCTGTATATAGCCATTGCCGACAATGTGTCTCTTTCTACAACGAAGCGTATCACCACAAATCTGCCGCCCTAACGTAGACGCAAAGGCGAACCGACCATGGGTACAGGCTTGCTCTATCATTATACGCCTATCTGCGCTTTCGCATAAGATATTGTCGGAAAAGGAGAAGATCGTGAGTGGCAAATACTTCACGATCTTCCTTCCTTGCTCGCCGTGCAGCAGGGGGGCAGAAACAGGGCGAACTGGAGGGTTGAACCCCACCTTTTCTTCACACAGGCTCTGCGTCATATGGTTCCAGGCAACAATAGTGATCGAGATTATCCCTGTCTGTGCTACAATAAGACATGATTACGATAAGACGAGAGTTGTACCTGTTCCATTCTGGCCCGGTACTGGCTGGCGCTAACTGGTGGCAACAGATGCGTAGATGGATGTTGAATGCCCATGGCCGTTCGTTCTCCGATTGAAGTCGTACAAATCATGGCCCGTCAGCGGGCGCGGGCGGGACAGAGTCCGTTGCTCAGCTTACACACACTTGAAGCGCGTACTGGTGGACGGATCAGCCACCTGCCGATCAGTCCGGAATTGGAGCATGCCTGGGTGGCGCTGACAGGCGAACCGTTTCGCCCACACCAGTCACTGGCCTTCTCGTCCTTACGCCGAGGCGAACCATTTGCGCTGGTCGGTGGCGATATGGCAGCGCGGCAAACGCTGTATCTGCTGCTACACGAGATGCTGCGAGGCGAGTTGCACACTCGTGTGTTGTTGCTCGTCCCCAATAATGCCTCTGCTGGTCAGTATCAGGCCGAACTCGAGCAGTTAAATGCCGCAATCAAGATCCCCCTGTCAGTCGCATCGATCAGCACAGACAAACGCGCACGTCAGGCCGTGTCTGCCCGTGTCTTACTCGTTCCCCCGGATGCCTTACACCAGCGCCTGCTGCGCTGCCATGATCGTGCCTGGCAACCATTCTGGTCAAACTTGCGCCTGATCGTCTTGATGGATGTTGATCATTATCGGGGTGTGGCTATAGGGCACCTGGCAGGGTTGCTGCTGCGCAGCGGGCGTCTGGTGAACCCTACCGCGCCCCTCTTTCTGGCAGCAACCCTGGCCGAGGCTATCGGTGCGGATGCAGTGCTGGCTGAGATCAGCGGTCAGCCGTGGCGGATTATCACCGTTGATGATGTGCCTCATCCGGCGACAAGCTTCGCCATCTGGTATGCCGGTGCAGAACGTCTGCGCGAAACGGTGGCGCTGGCTCAAGCCTACCAGCGTGAACAGTATCGCGTGCATATTTGCGCCACCCCGCTTGAAATACCGCTCCTGTCCCGCTTGCTTGGCCCCGAACCCGATTACATCACACTTGGCACAACACCTCGTCCGGCACAGGTGCAGATTTTTGCCGGCTATCCTGGTGCGCATGCCATCGTCCGCCAGGCACTGGTCAGTCATGCGCTGCTGACGCTGCTGATTCTGGGCAACTCGCCCGCTGAACGTACCCTGGCACGCCTGACCGGGCCTGCAGGCGGAGCATCCCCCTTGCTCAATGATCCACCCTCCATCTGGGCACTGCCCGCTGCCAATGCCTATGTTGCCGCCCAGCATCTACTGTGTGCCGCCAGCGAGCTGCCCTTAACGGCGACCGAGGTGCTATCCTGGCAGGCGACAGAACTGGTGGCCCGCCTGGAACGTCAGCAGCAACTGGTGTGTCTGCCCGGCGGTGAGACCGTATGGCAACCGCTGGTCGGTTCTTATGATCCCTACACTGGCTTTGGTATGCGTGCTGCAGGCATCCCAATCACCTATATCCAGAACGAGCAGAGTCAGCAGATTGATGTGTTCGACCCATCGGCATTCGATCGCTGGGGCTTTTCTGATGCGGCGTTGCCTCCTCTATCCGGTGGTTACCGTGTTGCCAGCCGTGATGAGGAGAACGGAGTGCTGGTGCTAAAACCGGAGTCCGACTCACGTCGCACATTTCCCTTGCGACGTTGTACGGTTACGGTGCGTGATGAGCGGAAGCAACGCATGGTATACAATCGTATACTCGGCTGGGGGCGAGTGCTGATCGAAGAGGAGATCTACGGGTACCGCGAAGTCCAGGCAAACAAGGCACCGGCCGAATGGGTGCTGTCAACACCGTCTGGCATTCACTGGGCCGCACCGGCGCTCTGGATTGATGTGCCGGTCAACCTGAAAACCGAAGGGCAACTGGTGGGATGGTCGCTGGTAGCTGCATTACCACTGCGCGTGTTGTGCGATACGCTGGATCTGGTACCGGCTTATGATCCCGAACTGCGGCGGATCTATTTTATTGATACCCAGCCAGGCGGAAATGGTCTTGCTGCCTGGCTGTATGAGCAACTCGAAACGATACTGCCGCTGGCCTATGATGTTGCCCTCGATAGCCGCAATGATGTGTTGTGGGAGCCGCTGGCACGAGTCGATATGGATTGGATGCTGACACTCCTTGGGGGTGAGATGGTATTACCAGAGGCATTGGCACCAGCAAAATCAACCATACCTGTACCCGCAATAGGGGCCGAAACCTGGGCAGCCGAGGCCGAGCCAGGCACGTATTCACCGCTCGCCGCCTGGCCGGAGCCACTTGATGATGCGTCAGACGAGTTGCCAGCCTACGATGAACTGGCATCCATACAACCGACCTCTCCTAGAGTATCAGCAGTCACCGGGCGATCTGTCCCACCCGCATCTGAACCCCGGTCGTCATCAGTTGACGACCATCGTCTGCAAGCGCGGGCAGCACAATCGGGGAGCAATATGGGTAGCAAAAAGCGAGTAGCACGGAGCAAAGGCCGCAACAGTGACCCGCGTGCAACAGTGCCTGCGCCGCAAGCGCCGGCCCCGGCACTCGAACCGCCCACTGAGGTGACGCCGGATGCCAGCGCCATGATTGCACGTATGCGGCGCATGCGTCAGCAACACGAATCTCGGTCGCAACCCGTTCCTGGTGCACCAGCACACCGGGCGTCGGATCGCATGCGCTTCCCGGTCGAGCCGCGCTTTAAGGCGGGCGACCAGATCTTTTGCTTGCCTTATGGTTATGGTGATGTTCAGGAAAGCCGCATTGAGGAGAACACGGAAGTATTGAAGGTAGAGTTCCCCGATTATGGGGTGTTAACGATCGATTCCTCAGTCAGCCAGGTGCGCCTGATTGCGCCTACCAATCAAGAAGATGTATTGTGACTGCTCCCAGGGCTAAAACACCTGAGCTTCAGCGTGTTCTGCCCCACACTGAAAAAGCGAGAAAGAGCAGGTTGTTCTTTCTCGCTTTTCTATTTGCTATTCGCTGTTTTCTCTTTTCTATTTAAGCCTCTGCGCCTTTGCATTAAAAAAACCGACTCACTGCCCCGCCCATTTACGGGCGGGCTTTGCGCAGGTAGCCCGACGCTGCAGCACACTATTGACCTGGCGTTGAAAGCGACGTTGTTGGCGTGAGTGCATAGGACTTGCGCGCCTCGGCTAGCAGAGTGGCGACATACAACGGATCATCGCAGAAAATCATCGCGTTTTGCCCACTTGCCACCAGTACCAATGATTTATTGAGCGACTCCAGCGCCTGGATCTGCGGCTATGCTACCGTCAAGCCAACCTGGGGCGCGAGGATCAACACGCGCTGGTTGGTGATAATCAGTCGTCCACTGACCAGCTTCCCTTCAGTACTGAGCAAGGCCTGTACCGGGATGTCCATATGACACACTTCAACGTTTGTCCATAGTGGAACTGTGGCCGTCACCACAGGCAGGTTGCCAGCCAGCAGGATTGCCAGCCGATGCTGACGCTCGATCATGGCTACCAGGTGTTCGGCTCGATTATCTGGTAGACCGGAGCAGGCAATATCGTGTTTGAGTGTGGCGATCACTGCTGCGTCGCGGACATAGGCTGCAAGCTCGATAATGCGCTTTTCGAGCTTGCGTTCAATCTGGTCATAAACCTGGTTGAGCAGTGGTGCGACCTGCTCATCCGCCAACGCGAGACGGCGCGGTAGACGTTGTAGTTCATCGAGTTCGGTGCTGGTAAACCGGCCTGTCGCCAGAATACGCTCTACCACCTGTTGCAGAAATGCCAGGGCATCGGCCTGGACATACTGGCGCGCTTCTGTCCAATTCAGTTGGAGTTTCTGACAGGCGTTATATAGTCGATGCTAGCGTTCATATGGATAATAGCCATCACTAATAACGATATGAAAACATTGACGAAATTTATCCAGCTTGCGCTTGTGTTCACTTGCAGCCTTGCGCCGAAACTTCATTTGTCTTTCTTTCTCGTAAAATAGCAACCTTTTCCTGTTCGCTATGCTCCGAATTTCCGGTGTTAGTTGATTGGAGCCAGGCCAGCGGCGGGTACGATTCGGGTGGTGAAAGGAACATATAGCGTACTCCTGGATGTAAGTTTGAACAATAATTCAAGTAGTGATGGCTACTGGTACACAGTAACGAATGTCAGGAACATCTGCACAACTTTTTTTGAAGTTCCTGTACAGGAGTATAACACAATCACTGTTAAAAAGCAATACGAAGTAATGCCATTTATCAATAACACGAGGTACACGATCGTATGATCAACTCATCTTTCCACGCTGCTGCAGGCGGAAAAGATGTTTGTGTTACACGACCGCGGAAGAACCACTCTGCCGAAGGCGAAAAGACCGACTGATCAGTCCACCCCATAACTCGTGTTCAATGAAACAAGCCACCAGACGAGACGATCCGAAGCGTAAAATGCAAAACAGCGCGAGGCGACCAGGAATCCAGCGTAACCCGTGCGCACCGCACCACAAGGCTGCAACCATGTGCTATACTATCCCTGGCTAAACCACACTGTTGCGTCGGAGGGAGCGCTATGTCTACCCGTGACACGTTTGATGGGCCGTGGAAAGAAGTCCTGGATCAGTATATCGACCCTTTTCTGGCCTTCTTTCTGCCCAATTTGCACTCTACCATTGATTGGAAACGCGGCGTTGAAATGCTCGACAAAGAATTTCAGCAACTCCTGCCTCCTGAGGAGACCAGGGAGGGCGAGCGCCGCGTGGACAAGCTGATCAAGGCCTGGCGTGGATCTGAAGCGTTCTTCATCCTCATTCACGTCGAGGTGCAAGGCCAGTATCGGCGCGCTTATGAGCGCACTGTCGTGCACTACCATATCCTCATTCGCGGGGCCAATCCTGACATTCCGGTCTTTACCATGGTGGTGTATGGCGATGACCAGGCGCACTGGCGTCCCGATCATTTTGAGGACGCCATCGGTGGGTGCCGCCTGCGTCTTGACTTTCCGATGATCAAACTGCTGGATTATCAGGCCGACCTGGCAATCCTGGAAATGAGCGATAACCCGCTGGCAGTGGTGGTAGCGGCACATCTGTACGCGCTGCAGACTCGCCACGATCCTGCACAACGGTTAGCATACAAACGCCGCTTGTTTGCCAGTCTGTATGATCGTCCCTTCGACCGCAACACGCTGTGGCAGGCCTTTCGCCTGATGGACTGGTTACTCCGCTTGCCCCCCCCCGGAACGGCAAGCCTTTGTGCACTATGTGCGTCAACACGAAGAGGAACGAACCATGACCTATATTACCAGTTATGAGGCGAAAACCATCCCCGAAAAGGCATGTCGGCCAGCAACAGTAAATAAAAGGTTATTCCGATTTGTTTTATCGTGTTACGCTTTATCTCTTTCGGACGCGATGAACGCAATCGGAGACTCACTACTGCTGTGACGTTTGTCCTCGTTCCGATGGGGGAGTGGGGAAATTCTGGCCCCCGCAACCCCTGCAGGCCAACGTTCCTCAGAACGGGTACCGCTGATCAATCGAAATAACCTTTATCGCACATTGACGAGAGGGATAAAATATCTTCGCGTCAGGGGGTCAATGCCTTAGCCTCCAGACTCACCTGTTTCACTTTACACGCTTTGCGCTTTACGTTAGAATCGCTTACCATAGAAGCATCATTTGCGATAAGACGAGAAAGGGACAGGAACATAGCCAGCCAGTGGGCACCAACAGGTGACAACGGTGCAATCAACTGCTGGTTGTACCTGGAAAGATATGCCGGGAAATAGCTTTGGTCACACCTTTCGCCTGACCACCTGGGGCGAGTCGCATGGCCCGGCCGTGGGATGCACGGTTGATGGCTGCCCGTCGGGCCTGGCGCTCCGTGTTGAGGATATTCAGCATGACCTGAATCGGCGGCGTGTTGGACAGAGTCGCGTCACGTCGGCTCGTCAGGAGTCAGATCTGGTGCAGATCCTGTCTGGAGTGTTTGAGGGTCAGACCACCGGGGCACCGATCAGCATGCTGGTGTTCAATACTGATGCGAAACCAGGACACTACGAGGCGATTAAGGATCTCTATCGCCCTGGTCATGCCGACTATACCTGGGATCAAAAATATGGCGTGCGTGACTGGCGTGGTGGTGGACGGAGCAGCGCCCGTGAGACGATTGGCCGGGTAGCGGGCGGGGCAATCGCCCGGCGGTTACTGGCCACGGTTGGCGTGAGTATTGTGGCTTATACGCTGGCTCTGGGCGATCTGCGGGCGCAGGTTATTGACGAGGAGGAGATTGAACGCAACATCATGCGGTGCCCCGATGCGACCGTTGCAGCCCGGATGGTGGAGCGTGTCGAGGCGGCCCGGCGATCACGTGACTCACTGGGCGGTATTGTCGAAGTACGCGCACGGGGTGTACCGCCGGGGTTAGGTGAACCAGTCTTTGACAAGCTACAGGCGGATATTGGCAAGGCTATGTTTAGCATTCCGGCGATCAAAGGTGTTGAGTTCGGTGAGGGCTTTGCTGTAGCGCTACGGCGCGGTTCAGAGCATAATGATCCCTTTGTACGCCGTGCTGACGGCAGCATTGGTACTGCCAGCAATCATCACGGTGGGATACTCGGCGGCATCAGTACCGGCGAGGAGATTATCATCCGTCTGGCAGCCAGGCCACCCGCATCAATCGCTCAGCCACAGCAAACTGTTGATCGGGCCGGCAATCCGGCCTCGATTGAAATTCATGGGCGACACGACCCAACCGTCTTACCACGCCTGGTACCGGTCGCCGAGGCGATGCTGGCGCTGGTGCTGGCCGATCACCTCTTGCGGCAACGTGCAGCACGCATGGAATGGCAATGCTGAAGGCGTATGATGAACAACACCACCTCCAGGGATCGTGTGCGGCAGAAATTGCGGATTGGCATTGACCGGTCTTCCCGTTTCGCGTTGCTGGAGCGGCCATGGGTATTGCTGGCATTAATGGCCGCATTGTGCTGGACGGGAACGTTCCTCCTGTTGTTCCTGGCCGATCTCCGTGCTGAATTCTATCCACTGGCTCCGCAACGGATTTTTTTTTACGTGCTGATGCTGACTGCCGGGTTGTTGACGTTTGTACCTGTTCAGACTCGGATGCGCCTGCCACGCCTCGCGTTTGAGGGCGTGACCAGCACGGTGCTGTTGGTTTACATTATTGCCTTCGTGCCACCACCAACAGGCTGGCTATTTGCGTTGCCGGATCTGCCGGTGTATCTCCTGTTCATTACCACCCTGTTCTGGAGTGCCTCGGCGCTGGTGTTGCCGTTTAGCTATGCGCTGGGGCAACGGATGTTCAAGCAGCGCGCCCGTCAAATGGACACCCGCCGTGCCCGCCGCCAGGCGTATGAATGTGGCCTGCTCTTTGCATTGGCCACGACACTGGCTGGACTGCGGGTGTTAACCTGGGTGAGCTTTTTGCTGCTGGCACTCATCCTGATGACGGTAGAAATTCTCTTGCTCTCGCGGATTGAAGCTGGAGATACCTGAACCAGACACAAAGGATATTTTTTTATGTTCCACATCTCGATCATTGGTCTGGGATTGATTGGCACATCGCTCGGCCTGGCCCTCCGTACCGCCGATCCCCGGACATCACGGCTGGGTACGGTGTGTATCACTGGATATGACCAGGATCGGCACGCGGTCAGTATGGCTCGCCGTTGTTTTGCTATTGACCAGGAAGCACATACTCTGGCCGATGCCGTCCGGGAGGCCCGATTGATCATCGTGTCCACGCCACCACAGGTGGTGCGAGCGATTTTTGCGCAACTGGCGGCCTTTCCATCACTCTCAGCGATTGTCACCGATACGGCCAGCACCAAAGGGCAGATCTGTGCCTGGGCCAGAGAGTTGCTCCCCCAGACCATGCCTTTTGTGGGTGGCCATCCGATGGCGGGTAAAGAGCAGTCGGGAGGCCAGGCAGCCGAAGCTGATCTGTTCCGCGGAGCTGTCTATTGTCTCACGCCTGATTCTGGCACACCACAGTCGGCACTCGCGGTCTGCACCGCACTGGTGGAGACTATCGGGGCCAGGCCGTATTATATTGATGCTGATGAGCATGATGCGTATGTTGCGGGCATTTCGCATTTGCCATTCTTGCTTGCCACGGCGCTGGTGGAGATAACCAGTCGCAGTCCAGCCTGGAAGGACATGGCAGGACTGGCGGCCAGTGGGTTTCGGGATATGTCGCGCCTGGCGTCTGGTGATGCAACGATGCACCGCGATATCTGCCTGACCAATCACCAGGCCCTCACCCGCTGGATCAACGACACCATCGGTTTTTTGCTCGAAATGCGTAACCACCTTGAACACCATGACGCGGAACAGATTCAGGCTATTTTCAGGCATGCGCAGGAAGTACGGACTGCCTGGTTAGCGGCCAGACCACAGCCACCAGGTGAGGATGGGCGGGAAACTCTGCCGTACTGGCAGAAAACGTGAGGAATCACATCAAGTACTTTCATAAAATGCTTGACATATTCACTCCCTTAGTGCTACACTTCACAAGATAACGTACCTGTGTGACAAAATACAGGTTGTGTCATCCGCCCGGGTTAGGAGCGCTGCGTTTGAGCCCCGCAGTCATTCCTGTCCATTCACACTGAGGAGGCAGTTGTGGAACGACTAGATATTTTACCGCCTGATGTTGTCATTCGCCGATTACCCCTGTATGCCAGAAGCTTACGGTATCTCCTGCAAGAGGGCATTCATTCGGTCTCGTCCCAGGAACTGGGTGAACGCATTAATGTCACTGCGGCTCAGATTCGCAAGGATCTCTCGTATTTTGGCGAATTTGGGAAGCAGGGAATTGGCTATGATGTTGAGAAATTATTGAACCATATTGAGAAAATTCTGGGGTTGACTCACGAGTGGCCAGTGGCGATGGTGGGAGTGGGGCACCTAGGCCAGGCCATTGCGCGCTATGATGGATTTCGGAGCAAAGGTATCTACATTGTGGCCCTGTTTGACAACGATCCACAGAAGATTGGCACCGAAGTAGGTGGAATTCCTATTCAAAGCGATGAACATATTCCGACTGTGGTGCGTGAAAAGCGTATTCGCCTGGCAATTGTGGCTGTACCGGCATTACGTGCCCAGGAAGTGACGGACGTGCTGGTAGCTTCCGGGGTACGCGCTATTTTAAACTATGCGCCGATTATTCTACATGTACCAGAAGGAGTGTGGGTGCGCTGCATCGATCCAGTAGCGGTGCTACACAGTATGACCTACTATCTCGGGCGCGAAGAAAATGCAGCTCTGGCACACAATGGTCAGCGTAAGCAGAAGGAAACGCGGACGCGCATTGAGAGTTTTAAGCGCCTGGAAAATATGATTGAAGCAGGGGACGCGCTGGCGTAGCTTCGGTACCATCGTCTGAGCGTAAGGGGCAATCGGGATTCAGCCCGGTTGCCCCTGCAGCACACGGATGGCAGTACCTACCACATGAACAGAGCCGTTCCGGCAATAAAAGCGAATGCCAGAAATCCACCCAGGCCGATCAACAACAGAACAGCGCGGGCTTCCGGGGTATTGAGTCGTTCTAACTCCATAACAGCACTCCTCCAGGTTGTTCGTGCAGACGATGTTACTCTTCGTGGTTATTATACCATGATAACCCTACGGCTCTGGCGCTACTTGAATGACAACCTTGCCTAAATACCGAGACGTAAAGATCCCCTCCAGCGCCTGTGGCAAGTGTTCAATACCATCCAATACTGTTAAACGGTATCTGATTTTGTTGGCCGTTTCCCATGCTTTAATCTGTGCAAACGCTTCAAGATAACGTGGTAGATAATCAGTTACTAGAAACCCATGCGCCGATGCACGCTTCAGAATCAGTTCAAACAGGTTATACACTCCTGCCGGTCGGTCACTATTATAATCGGTCAGCATACCACACAGAGCAATGCGCGCCCCGATATTCAGTTGGCAGCAAACGCTGTCTAAGATCGCACCACCGACATTATCGAAGTAGACATCGATTCCATCGGGACATGTCTCTCGCAACCCTTGATCAACATTCTGGGTACGATAGTTAATCGCTGCATCAAACCCTAACTCATCGACAATCCAGTGACAGCGATCATCAGTCCCGGCAATGCCGACGACATGACAGCCATAGATTTTCGCCATCTGCCCGGCAAGTGAGCCAACCCCGCCGGCTGCCGAAGAAACCACCAGAGTCTCACCAGCCTTGGGATGGACGATTTCTAGCCCAAAATACGCCGTGGTGCCGATATGTCCATAGAGTGCAAAGTAAGAGCGCAATGGCAGAGCTGGCGGTACCTTCATAATATCGGTGCCGTCAGACAACAGATATTTCTGGATACGCAGGACTCCAGTCACAATGTCACCCGGCACGAAATCAGGGTGGTATGACTCTTCAACCACTCCGATAATACTGCCCCGCAATGTTTCACCGATCTGCAACGCTGGCAAATAGAGTACGACATCATTCGCCCAGACACGATAGGCCGGATCGATCGAAAGATACACCGTGCGGATACGCAACTGCCCTGCTTCTGGCTGGGGCATCGGTAATTCGCGCAGGGCAATATCGCCGTCTTGAAAATAACCGGTGGGCCGCCGTAGTAAACACCATCCCTGATTAGCCATCGTAGCTCCTTCCTAATCGTTTCTGGGCAAGCGCAAACGCAACACCGGCTTGCAACGTACTCCGGGCGATAATCCCCTCAAGATCCACGCCGAGATGCACCAGCGTCTGGGCAATCTGGGGCTGAACACCGGTTAAAATCACCTGCGCCCCCAACAACTTGACGGCCTGGGCTGCTCGGACAAAGGCATTGGCAACCTGGGTATCGACCACGTGCACCCCGGTAATATCCAGGATAACCGTCGTGGCCTGATACCTACTGACTCCTTCCAGCAGCGTTTCTATGACCTGCTGCACCCGGGTGCTATCAATCGCTCCGATCAGTGGCATGACCACGATATTGTCAGCAATCGGGATCAGCGGCGTTGATAGTTCATACAAGGCAGACTTCTGGGCTTCTATCACCTGCTGTTGCCAGGCTGTTCGTTCTTCCTCCGCCTGCTTACTGGCTGTTACATCTTGCACTGAGCCAATAAAATGGGTCATCTGGCCGTGGGCATCGCGGGCAAAGACTACAACTCGATCCTGCAACCAGTGCCAATTCTCGTACTTATCTCGCATCCGGTATTCAACCTGCACTATTTCGCCGTCAGCGGCGCTGGCAATACGTTGCTGGATCGACGCCACTTGCGCAAAGTCATCGGGATGTAACAAGTGGGCGAGCAACCCATCCTTGAACGTGTGCAGTTCAGCCTGGGTATAGCCCAACATATCTTCCAGATCTTTATTGACATACACATTACACTGGTCAACAACGTTGTAAATATAGATGTAACTGGGTACGGTATTCAGGAGATGTTCAAACCATTCCAGGCGCTCTTTCCATCGTGTTATATCCTGAGCCAGGCCAACAATCTGGCAACCGTTCCCCTGTCTATTACGGGCAAACACCGTATCACGGCTATAGAGCCAGCACCAGGTGCCTGATCGCTGCTGCAGGCGATATTCAACTTCCATTACCGCACCATCCTGCGCCTGTAACAGTCGTTGATGATGTTCAGCAATGCGTGATCGATCCTGAGGATGGATCAGTGTGTCGATCAGCCTGGTACCCATCTGCTGTAATTCCGCCAGTGTGTAACCTACCAGATTGCTGACCGCCGGGTTGGTGTATATGATTTGCTGCTCCGGTATAGTATACACATACACGGGTGTTGGCACCTTTGATACCACACTCGTCAGTAAATGATTGGTCTGTGATCGATTCATAAAGAGCGGCATCCCTTTGCTACATATTTAAATCACGACGCGGCGGGTTGATCTTCCTGAGTGGTTCTAGACTGACGCGCTGCTTGCTGGATGGCTTTCGTCGTTATACTGGTCGCAAAGACAGTAATTGCCTGATATTCGGCATCATACAACTGAACGCCTTCAACAATGAACATATCGTTGGCGTTTTGCTGCAGCACAGGTGCAACCTTTCGCCACTGTCTGGCACCAATATACACAATGTAGGTGGTTTCAGGAATAGGGTTGGGTACCGGAATGCCTTTTGGTAATGGCGGGAGTGGGCCAGCATGTTTGAGCATCAGGAGCGTAAAGTTCTGGCGTTCGACAATCTTCCCTGGTTTCCCAATAATGGTTACTTTCACCGTCGTTGCCTTTCCACTCTCTTGTCGGGCGATTGCAATGACTTCGCCTCGTTTCGACCATGAAACGATGGGAAGCGCAGGCGCAGGAGTCGCTGGTGCTGCTTTACGCGGTCGTTTTGCAGCCTGGAAATGAAAGATCTGGCGTGCGAGTGCGCGCTGGCCAGTCTTCAACAGGTGACCGCGCACAATGTAAAAAAACGTTCCACCCGGCGTCCGTCGCCGCGAACCATCGCAGGTCATCAGACCACCGGAAGCTTCAGCCTGTTGCGCTTCGGTAAGCCAGGCCAGTGCCTGCTCCACCCCGCATAACGCAACAACCTGGGCGATCTGGCGACGCGCCGGATCGGTGGTTTCATTGAGCGTCGCGGCAATCTGCGCAACAGTGGATGTAATATCAGATGCTGTCATCAGATTGGTGGCTCCTCTGTAACGATTCCTTAATCACGAGACTGCAGCTCGGCGGGGTGCAGGAACCTGTGGCCCCCACGCACGTTCCCTGGTGATTCTGCAGGAGCAAAACCTTGCAGAACCTCCCTTCCCAGGGGAGGTCTCGTTGTAGTATTAGAAGGCAGATAGTCCGTCCATAGGATAAACGTCCATACAAGCAGGACTATGATACCATGATTACAAAGGTATGGTGACCACGGAACGGGCAAGATTGTTGTGGCGGCAGGTGCCAGGACGTTATCACGGCGCCAGCAGGCGGGTAACCTGTTTGTCCTCCAGTCAGAGCAGGACTGGTAACCACCGAAAGAGTCACGACCAGTCCCATCAATATCCATAGCCATCCTATGTTCGTTGTACAGACCGGATCCCGGCTTTCGCCTGGTAGCGCCCCGTCCAGCCTGAAACATGGATTCCGGTGTTACAACGACAACAGGCTTGTGTTATATCGTTGACGGCCTTATCCAAAGCGGCACACCTGGCCGAACAGTGATCACGCTACCACGCTATCGTGATACATAGCCAGAACCGGGCTTGCCGGATGGCTTATGGCCCCGCCTTGATCGGGGGAACACCTGGTGGTTCTGCCAGTGCATTAGCCAGATCCACCAGCAGATCAAAGAGGAGTTGCAAATAAGCGGTGTCGGTCGCTGGCTCAAAATGCTCCAGATGTAGGTGATAGCCATCCAGTTCAATGCTGGTATTTGGTTTGAGTTGCAGTAGACGATAGCGGAGTGGGCCATGACGTCGGCCATCAGTGCCAAACAGCCGCTGACCCAACGATAACGGCTGGCTGCGGATCAAGAAGCGCTCATAACCGATGTGATAGAGGCTCTCGGTGCCGAACATGCGCTTGAAGCCCTCTTCGGAGCCAATTTCCGCCCGATCATATGGCCCACGTAGACGGAAAAAGGCCGCTATCCGTCTGGGCAGCACCAGTTCGATCCGGGTACAGGGCACATGCCCCCGAATGTTCCGGGAGGTATACAACGACAGGTGATAGCCGCGATAATTGCCGGCTACCCGTTCCGAGTAGCCCAGCCAGATATTGCCCGGATCATATGACAGCCCGGTACCCTCCGCCAGTTCACTCCAGGGTTGTTGTTTGACCTGGACATGCAAGGTTCTTTCGGCCAGAGTACTGGAAACGAACGCAAAACAGACACTGATTATTGTTACTCGTGACCAGATATACGTCCCCTCTGAAAAGAGAATAACCAGGCCAACGAGCAAGATAAACATGCTCAACAGCGATCCGATGATCAACAGGTGGAGCGGTTTACTGCTCCGCGTTGGCGACTCATTCATTTTCACGGTTCGACCCCTTCCACGTAGGAAACGTGCCAGCGTATCACCCACGTTCCCGCTGAAATGACCATGGCCGCAATAAGCGGGCCCTGATCGTTGCATATGATTGGCTGCATCGTTACAGAAGAGGCACACTCATTGCCTGATTGTCATCACCCTGGATGCGTGATGATCTGATCACCACAGAGTAATTATAGCACTGTATCATTGCGAAACAGGCACCGGAAGCATCGGCAGTATCGTAATCCTGCATCAGTGGTACACCGCCCGATTGATCTGCAGCAAACACAGGTACCTATCACGGGCGACCTTGATCCGTCAGCACCCATACACTCAGCGGCATTTTCTACTTCCACGGGGTACCCGTTCAGGTGGGCTGGATTGGGCCGTGCCCGTCAAGAGGTTTCTTTTTCAGCCTGGTGTGGCGACAAAGCCTTCATACCAGGCCAGAAAGCAGGGAGTGGTGGGAAGCCTCCATATGTGTCAACGAACGCCTCTGGCTGGGAGTGGAGCCTGTGGCACCCCGCCCCCCGCTGTCGAAAAGCATCCTTAATAATCATTTCACAGGCTAAATGTGATCTGATTACCTATGTTTATTCTGTTTAAGATATAAGAGGATATCACTAGAGGTAGCACAACAGCTTATGTTCATCCATCCATCACTTATGCCCGTCCATCATCGGCATTTGAGCGTAGACGGTCTAGTTCGTCGCGCAAACGAACCAGCTCTGTCTGAGCCGTCTGCACCTGTTGCAACTCGACTTCCATTTCCCGATGCCGCCGCACGAGCCAGGCCATAATATCGCTGGCAACACGCTTACCCAACACCACGGCACTATCGAAGTACGCATAGTTCACGCCACACTGCGGATCATAGACCTCCGCAGATAAAAACTCCTCCAGTTCCGTGTCGCGGCGACAATGCTTATCCCGGATGTAAATAAAACAGGGGCGATTCAGCGTGCGGGCATAACGATATTCCTGGATTGTCACCTGGCCATACTTACGCCAGAATACTCCAACATAAATGTCTGCCGCTTCTGTCGCTCGTAATGATGTCTCGACCACGCTTTCAGGGCGAGCGCCCGCATGTGTCTCGTGAATCCAGGCATCTATCCCCCGTTCAATCAGATCCTGCGCCACAAACTCGCGCACATCATATAATTCAATCATATCAGAACTGATGAACACCTTCAGTCTTTCATCAAACGGGATAGTACGTAATAGAAATTGGTGACTATGCGGTACCAGGTGGCATGAGCGACTATGCATGCTAGCAATGGTGCTATTTTCCACAGGTTTGATCCGATTCTCGCTTTGCTGCGGAAGACTATCAGCATTGAGCGACACTTGCGGTTCGATCCGGGTGGCGCTTCTGTTCATACCATGCGTAATCTGTCTGGCTTGCTCCTCATTCATGGTCATGAGTCTGGTAGTCCAGGCGTGTAACACAACGACGGTGACTATAGCACGCTTGCAATTGTAACCCGGAGTCCGGGCTTGAGTCTGGAGAGCGCTCCATTCAGGATCGAGCCTGGACAGCAGCCTTTCACAACTGATTGAGAATGACTATAGCGAAAGCGTACCCATTCCGAGGAGTTCCGCCTGCGGGGATTACGGGAGCCGCAGGCCCCGTACAACCCTTTCCTTTGTCCGGCTCATCTTGACCACAAAGCCGTCTCGATGGGCCGAAAAAAAACCCCCTGGAGCGGCACCACCCCACCGGAATGGGGGCACACTGCATCACAACCCTGGACAGTAAGATAGATTAGGTGGTACGACTGCTGAATGCGCGCTATAGAGCCTATTCGTAGATCATGAGATCCGCAAACATTGTAAAAAAGGTTTTCGATTCTCCTACTTAAAACGTTATCAGCGGCAAAATTTGCGTACCTATGCGAGTGGACATTCGTCCGCCGCTCAAGGATCGATCCTTCGCGCCAGGATGTACGCGGTCGCATAACCAGAATATCTTGCGCCCTCGTGGCCGCACGGAAGACGGATGGTGCGACTGCTGCATGCGCGCGCTAATCGATTCCTACCTGATCAGGCGGGACTATGGTATACTGGCGCAAGGTTCAACGCAGATCTTAGCCAGGGAGCAATCATGCAACGAGTGGAGCATGTCTACGAGGTTGCGGAAGATCTTATTCAGGTACAACTGCCTTTACCTTTTGCCCTGAAGAGTGTGAACTGCTATTTACTACGCGGGAATAATGGCTGGACAATTCTGGATAGCGGACTCAATATGCCAGCAGGTCAGGCTGCATGGCAGGCCGCGTTTGCACGGCTGAACATCAACCCGGGTGACATTCAGCAGATTATTCTTACCCATTTTCACCCAGATCATTATGGTATGGCAGGATGGCTACAACACCTCTGCCAGGAACATGCCACCGGGCATACGCCTGAGGTTCGGATGTCGCCGCGTGAAGCCGAGTTAGCCCGCAGGGTATGGGGCTTTGCCGGCGGAGAACCTGAACCGACCGTTCTCTTTTTTCGCGCCTGCGGGGTGCCTGAACCACTGACGCAGGCCATGGCCAGAGGTATGGCCCACCTGCGAGCAATGACTCATCCGCACCCAACGTTGCATACCCTGGCCACCGATACGACTTTGCCTATTGGCCGTCGATCCTTTGTGCTCCTGCATTGCCCCGGCCACAGCGACGACCAGATCATCCTGTATGACCCTGCCGACCGACTGGTGTTATGTGGTGATCACGTTCTCGCTACCATCAGTCCCCATATCGGTACCTGGCCGGAGAGTGAACCAGATCCACTGGGACGCTATCTGGCTTCCTTACGTACTCTGGCGACACTGGATGTACGTCTGGCGCTCCCAGGGCATGGGCCGCTGATTGACAACTGGCAGCGCCGGTTGTCAGAACTCGCGCAACATCACACCGAACGGTTGGAGGTGATGCGTACTCTGGCTCGAGATGGTGCTACGGCCTATGAGGTGTGTACTGGCGTTTTCGATGTAAACCGCCTATCACCCCACGAAATGCGCTTTGCCATTGCTGAAACCCTATCACACCTTGAACTACTCGTCCAGCAAGGCCTCCTCCACCGCGACTCGCAGGCCACACCACCACGTTACATCGGGACTGTTTGAGTCATGCCACCTGCCACAGACGTAACTTGGTATCGCGGCTCCCTGATGCCAGTATTTGCCCATCCGGGCCAAAAACAACCGTCATAACCCCGCTGGTATGCTCGTACAGCACGTGCAGTAGGCTGCCATCGCGCACCCGCCATAACCGTACAGTTTTATCCTCACTGCCCGACGCCAGTATCTGACCATCGTGATTGAACGCCACACTATGCACAAAGTTCGTATGCCCTTCCAGCGTATCAAGCAACCGCCCATCCTGTACACGCCACACCAGAATGGTCGGACTACCGCCTCCAGCTGCCAGGCGTTGCCCATCGGGGCTAAACGCCACACTATGGACAAAGTTGGGATAGCCTTCTAATGTGCGCACCAGGCGCCGTTGGGACACATTCCACAAACGTACCGTCCCGTCATAGCAACCGGCGGCCAGAATCTGCCCATCGGGGCTAAAGACAATACTATGCACAAATCCTGTGGGCAGCGAGGCCACTTTATGCAAGTATCCCTCGGTAACCCGCCACAGATCAATTGCCTCCCCCCAACCACCAGATGCCAATAGTCCCCCATCAGGAGTGAATGCCAGACATTCCGCATGTGAATTAAACATGGATTGGGTATAAATCAATTGACCACGCTCAACATGCCACAACCGCACGGTCTTATCCTCACCCCCTGCTACCAGGAGGTATCCATCGGGGCTAAAGGTGACACTGCGGATACTACTGCTATGGCCCTCCAGGGTACGGAGCAGATCGCCAGTACGGGATTGCCATAATCCAATAGTATTGTCTTCGCCACCGGCAGCCAGCAGTTGTCCATCCGGGCTAAAAGCCAGCGAGCGCAATTGACTGCCGGTTGGTATGGTGCGCAACAACATTCCGGGCGGTGCTAGTGGTGCTATTTCCGGTTGCGATTGTCCCTGATCATGGTCTGGCAGCAGATCGAGCAGGCTGGTACGGCTGGTTGCAGGTGCAACCACGGCTGCGTTCAACAATGGATCGGTGATATGGGTATCATGAAACCGCCGGGTGATAGTGCTGGTCACCGCAGTATGCTGGTTTTTCGTGAGGGTCGGCAAGCGCCGGCGGCTCCTGGCTCCATCCACCATCTGGAGCGCAGCACGCATCGCTGCCGCAGACTCAGGACGTTCATCAAGATTCAACGACAACGCTGCATGTAACACGTCAGCAACCCCTGTCGGGATCTGGGCATTCAGCGTATGTGCTGGACGCAGCGGATCGTCCGTCTTGTTTAACAGCGCTGCTGCTCGTGTTAGCGCATCGGGTGGACGTACACCAGTCAAGATATGGTATAACGTTGCCGCCAGCGCATATAGATCACTACGCGGATCCGGGTCTGAGCCGCGAATCTGTTCCAGGGGCGCATAGTTCAGTGTAAAGCCTCCCATTGTCGTACTATGACGAGCGGTCATCGTTGATACGAGTGAGGAAATGTTCCGCGCCAACCCGAAGTCGAGTAAAATAATATCACCACGAGGTGTGAGCTTCAAATTCTGAGGCTTAATATCCTGATGAATGACCGGTACTGTCTGGGTATGCAAATAGTCAAGGGCATCCAGCAACTGATCGGCCCAACGCAGCCCCCATCCCAGGACATCCTCGGCGGGAAATTGCCCACCATTGCGGGCCAGCAGTTCTGCCAGATCATCGCCGGGAATAAACTCCATGACGAGAAACTGCCCATCGCCTTCCAAAAAATGATCGCTGACTCGCGGCAGTGTCGGATGGCGCAGGCGCGCCAGCAACTGGGCCTCCCGCTCGAACGCCTTGCGCATCGCACTGTCGGTTAATAACATTTCTTTTAAGGCAACTGTACAATCCAATCGCGTATCGGTCGCCTGATAGACGGCTCCCATGCCACCTTTGCCGACCTGACGGAGAACAAGATAGCGACCTTGTAACATTGTATTGGGAGCAAGCATATAACATTCCCTCGCGCACAGCGTCTTTATGAAACGTGAGTTAGCACCTGCCCGTGGAATGGTCAGTGTTGGAATAAGGGAACCTGTCCCGTGCTATTTTTCATTGTAACGTATAACCATTACCATTACATAACAATATAACCGGAACCTTTCAGGGGAACGTTCGTCCTACAACAAGACATCCTATCCCCTGGGTAGGGGCGGTGCGGCTTTGCCCCTCCAGTATGACGAGGGAACGTGCGGGGGGCCGCAGGCCCCCCGCACCCCCGCCGGTCGGATGGTTGGGACAGCTTTGTTGTTCCCCAACCGTCCGAAAAAAGAAAAAGAAACGCCTGGCGGGAACATACCCCGCCAGGCCACCCCACCTGAAGGGTGACATTAGCCAGCCATTGGCATCACCCGGGCCAGTTAATCAATTGCCTTGTTCTCATACAGCAGCACCCGATTGTGCGACCAGCCAATCGAAATAATGTCATAATCGCCATCACCATCAATATCGACTACGATCGCCCCATCGTGATGCTCGTCACCCATAAAGACCAGATGCTGCCGCCATTCCGTCCCTGTGCCATCAACATTTTCATAGATCAGCAGGCGGGCACTGGCTGGATCGGCGAGATTATGCTCACCCACTACCACATCCAGGAATCCGTTGCCATTCATATCCGCCACATCCAGGCTCATCGGGCCAATAAGCGTATCGATCACATGCTCCGTCCAGGGTGCGGTCGGGTCTGCGCCCGGTTCATACCAGGCCAGTTTACCCGGTGCGCTAATCGCTTCATAGCCCACAACCGCATCCAGACGGCCATCGCCATTGATGTCGGCCAGAATATTGCGATCAGGTGGTTCGTCGGTTGCGTGCAGGGTGTAGGCTTGCCAGGTTTCACCCGCATTGCGTAGCCACTGTGTGCCAAGCAAAAGATCAGGCTGACCGTCCCCATCAATATCACCCACACTCAGAGCCTCGTCCTGCGAAACAGGCGAGATTTGCCGCCACTCCCAGATCTGCTCCAGCGGATTAGCCGGAACGCGCAGCATCTGGATGCCCTTGCCTGCCGCGTGCCAGGAGAGCGCCACGTCCAATGGCCCGCCAGCCTGAACGCGCTCGACGGCCACACCTTGCAGAAAATCCCCATCACCAGGCTGAATGTTATCCAGAATAGTGAATTGACCGCCACCGGCGTTATGTGCCCACACAAACCGGGCATTCGAATCGGCCCCCTTACCCTCAGTGCCCAGAATATCCGGGCGACCACTGCCGTCGAAGTCGAAGACAGCGGCCATGTTATTCAGCGGCGCACCAATGGGATTGCGCGTCCACTGACCGGCGGGCGTACCTGGATTTTTGTACCACCAGCCGCCGGTAATAATATCTTTGCGGCCATCGCCATCAACATCGGCAGCCGTGATAAAGATCGATGTCCAGGGTTTGTCGGCATCAAGCACATGCCGCTCCCAGCGATCCAGCGGCAACGTCTCCATACCAGCGCCAGAACCAGAGCCGGGATCAGGCCTGGCACCCGATTCGCCCGGATTGAGCCAGATGTCAATACGGGGTGTTTCCCAGTTATACGGCTTGCCCAGAATATCCAGCCGCCCGTTGCCAGTCAAATCAGCAACCCGCGATTCATGGTTGTCAAAGCCGGTCGCAACTTCTGTGGTCGTAAAGTTACCTTGACCATCACCGAGAAAGATCCACATTTTCGCATCGGGATTACCACCGTTCAACCGCATCTCGGCACAGAAAATGTCGAGGTGTCCATCACGATTTATATCAGCTATCGCTAGGCTGTGGCCATGATCGACATCAAAGCCCAGCAAATCATGACCAACCCAGCACCCAGGATCCGTTGGATCACCAGTACATTCATACCACTTCAGCCTCCCGATGCCATCACCCGGCACCATCACCACCTCTGGGCGTCCATTGCCGGTAAGATCGCCAGCAGCGATTCGTCCTTCATACTGACTGTCGTCAATGCTGTAGGCCGTAAAATTCGTGCCCTCAATGTGCTTGAACCAGCGTCCACCAGCAATCAGGTTCGGTTTGCCATCACCATCAATATCAGCTTGTGCCATCCCCTCGCCAGCACCAGCATATATCTCAGTATAGGGCCAGGGCTGCGTTGCTCTGGGATCAGCCGGGATGGGGGCCATAAAGATCCGCGTTACACGCTGGTTCCAGAAGATCAGTTCAGTCTGACCATCGTCGGTGAAGTCACCAAAGATCATATCGTGGTGCATATTTTCGCCCGAATTTTTGATCACATAGCGTTGCCAGGGCACATCTGGATCATAGTTGGGATAGGGGTTTTCCCACCACCAGATCTCGTTGCTCTGATAGTCACCGCCCATCACAATATCGGGCGCACCATTGCCCGTAATATCATAAAAGGCCCCGCCGGCCTCAATATCCAGCGTGGTATCCTCAATGACATACTGCTCCCAGCCGGTCGTTGTCCGACGATACCAGACCAGCGAGGGTTTACCCTCTTGCCGCGACCCGATAACAAAATCATTCACCCCATCCTGGTCAATATCCAGCACCAGTGAAGCTGTTTGCTGCGTTGACACATACGGCACCGGCAGATCGCCAGTAGTGCTGGAAAGGTGTGTCCAGGCCAATTCCCCGGTCATCGCAGGAGAAACGGGTTGTGGTATAGACGAGGGTTGGCCGACTTCTTCCAGCACAGTATTTTCTGTGACAGGACGGTCAACCACTGGCGGCGCGGTAGCAGTTCTGTCGCCACAGGCCACCAGCACAATCATCAACACGACACATAGCAAGTACCATAAAACCGGATGCTGTTTTTGCGATACATGCGTATATTTCATAGATACCTCATTTCACAGGAGATACACGGTCGCTCAAAACTACACTGTCGCAGGCAAAAAGGCGAGCGAATCATACCGCCTGTAAACCCTGCCACTTCATATATGGTCATCGCCCATTCAGCGGCTCCAGGGGCACACGGCCTGAATCGGGCAACCTGCACCTACCATTCTGGCACAACGGGCACAATCGTAACATTCCCAAAACTGATATCCGCCTTATGTGCCACCAGCAACACCGAACCGTGACTCAACTCGCCCGCTTGCCCGGCCACCGCCAGCGGCCAGCCGATCGGTTCGGGGGTGCCTGCCTTCCATACCTTCATATAGTACACTGCGGGTTGGGCTGGCCGCGACTGTACTCGCAGTTTGAAGATGTAGGGCACATTCAGTTCGGGATGTAGATTCTCTGGATACTCGCCGATCGCGTTCCCGTCTGCTCCCCCCAGCATATGCAGATAGTACGACCGGTACCATCCGAGTGCCCCGATCGGCAGCCAGCCATGCCGTGGTTGCCTGTCATCCACGGCCACATGCCCCCTCCAGCGCAGTAGAACGCCTGCCCCCGGACCACCGCCCTCGTTCAGGTCGTGGACAAACTCGTGGAACGTGATCGGCACCGTGACTTCATAATCTTGCCAGGTGCTATCCCCAATCGCAAGTAGCCGATCATAACCCACTGCACTCCGCACCGTCCGCACCTGTCCATCCTGGATCGTCCACAACCCATCCACAACCTGCGCCACATCCTGGATCGACGTGGTGGTACTCCAGTCAATCGTATAAGGCAAGGGCCAGGTTTTACCCGGCGTATAGGTCACCGTCACCTGCACTTCACCGCGATGACCGCGGTTGTCCATCGCACTGATCGTGACCAGATTTGCCCCCGCCCGAAGCGTCTCCTGATCGATCTCAATATTGAAATCGCCCGCGTGTACCAGGCGGATACGGTCAGGCCCGATGGTCAAGGGCTGCAGCGCTCCCTCGTTCACACGATATTCCAGCAAGGCCACACCATCAGGATCGGTCACCGTGCCCATAATGTTCACCCAGCGCTGCGGGTTGCCCAACTGTCCAAAGGACTGCTCCAGGCCATACCAGACCTCAATCGTCGGGCCATCCGGGCCTGGCGTCATCGTCGGGGTCAGCGTGGGAGTGGGCGTCGGTGTCGCTGTGTGGGTCGGTGTCGCTGTCGGTGTCGCCGTGTGGGTCGGTGTCGCTGTCGCTGTCGCCGTGTGGGTCGGTGTCGCTGTCGCTGTCACGGTCGGCGTCACCGTGTCGGTCGGCGTCGTCGTATACATCGGCATCCCTGTATGTGTGGCAGTTGGAGTACCAGGGGGAACTGGCACAGCACCCGCAATGATCAGGGGCAAGTACACCTTGCCCGCAACAGCGGGCAAGCCCGGCGTTGGCGTCATCGTCGGCACCTTGTCCGCATCCGGATCAGGTGTTGACGTGATGGTGGGGGTGAATGTCGGTTGGCCGGGAACAAGCGGCGTGGCCACCGCAACATAGTCAATAACACTGGTATAGGCGGGCATGGTACCTGCATTGCCCGCAAACACACCTGCCTGGGTTACGGCCAACGGATGCGTGAACCTGGCACCTTCCTGCCAGGTTGTGCCATCCGTGGAGTATGATTGCGTCCAGGTATGTCCCACCCGTGCCACCCGCAGGTAGAAAGGCACACTGACGGTCACTCCTTCATTATACCAGACCGTGGCCGAGCTATTCGCAAAACTGGCGGCGAACAACCGGTGTCCACTGCCATCGCTAAAAACATCAAAGCGCACAAAGTTGGTCGCATCGGCCTCAACCAGAATCCCTTGCATGGCATAGACACCACTCGGCAGCGAGTTGAACTTGACTTCAATCGTAACATCCTGATCAGCAGCAGTCTGCATCAGGCGTGGAGCATTGTTGCCACTCTCCCAGACATCATGGGCCATATCGGCCGGTACCACTATGCGTGCGGCTCCACCTTCCAGGCTTACCGTCGCATCATCATGCGGATTGATAAATGTCCACAGTCCCGTATTTAGACTTGAGCCACTAAAGTCGTCTGACTGCATTGCGCTCGTCTGGGCGTACACTCTGTCTGCGGCGTCAGTTACCGTCACGGGAACGGCACGGAGCAAAATGGTGCCGATGACACATGCACAGATCAGGGAAAAGGGAGCCAGTAGCTTCATGAAGCACCTATACATATAATTATGGCATCAATAAGGAACCGATAGCGTACAACGTCATTTTACCGATCACGTAAGCGTATATCTGGCGCGAACATACTATGCCGAGGGCACGATGCCCGCGCTCACAGGAGGGCGTCTCGCCCTCCGCGCCTTTTGCCGAGGGCACGATGCCCTCGCTCCCAGGGAGGGCGTCTCGCCCTCCGCGCCTGGGGGCGCGAACGTCGCGCCCGCACGCACATGCGCGGCAGATACGGATCGAACATCAAACACCAATCACCTCTGTCCTGAGACCCAGATCGCACGTCATCTGTTGAATTTCGTTCATATACAACGGGTTCATCACGATCACCACATCCGGCTGATAATCACGCAGAAAAGCTGGCGCTACGATCTGTTGACCGCTGCCAGCGACATACTTGCCATGCTTGCGGGGATTCAGATCGACCACATACTCAATCTGATCGCGGGCCTGAAGCACATTGAGAAAGGTAACCCCCTTTGAACCAGCCCCCCAGACGACCACTCGCTGCCCGGTGTGCGCACATTCAACCAGTCTGTGATTCCATGTTTCGACTTTCTCGCGATAGTTGGTAGCAAAGGCCGCCACATGCTGGTGTAGCTGCTCCAGACTCTCCCCACCCACATGGGTCATAGACAACGGTTGATCAGCCAGACGGGCCTCAATTGCCAGAAACTGTCCGCCAAACGCTGGTTGCAATCGCAGTACTGCGAAGCCGCACACTTGAAAGAGATACGTGAGTGAGCTGCTGCTGTAATAGGCGCAATGCTCATAGATAATGTCCCAGATCGAAAGATCACGCAGCATAAACAGCACATTCGGCACCTCAAAAAAAACCACCGTGTGCCGCCGCGAACCAACGGCCCGCCGCACACTGGCAATAAAATCACGTGGGGTCGGGATATGCTCCAAAACATGCCGGCAACAGATCAGATCGGCCGGATAGTCGGCATACCGCTCTGAGTAGAAATCCTGAACAAACGTGACCTGCTGATCATACCCTTCCAGTGCTGGATCGGGCACATAACTGGGATCAAAACCCACTCCACGATTAGCTCCCAGGCGACACAGCAAGGCGAGGAACTCACCCTTGCCACTGCCTATTTCGACAATATCTTTCTGGCGCAGGTCATAGTCTGCAATCAACCGGGCCGCCAGCGTCTCGGCATACCGCTGAAAGTGGGGTGAGAAATGCAGCGAATTCTCATATTGTTGCGTATATTCCATTAATGCTGGATCAAACATCAGGTTAAACACATGCCCGCAGTGCGGGCAAAACCCCAGCAGAATATCGCCCCGAGGCACATGGAACGCCTCTGCGCGGGTTGCCCATAGCAAATTACAATGTACTGGCACCTGACGAATATCAATAAAAGCCGTACTATCCCGCGCATGACATACCGGACACGTGGTATCCAGCGTTGCGGGTTGCCCAGATTGTTCCAGGGTTGCGTGCATATTCAATCCTTCACAGGCCGAACCCCGATACCCGGCTATTCTGCCTGCACATCTTCCGTCGCCGCCATAACCGGAGCATGATCGACGGTCAAAAGATCGGGATACAGATTCATCTGCTCCAGATCACGCTGAATTTCGGGCCGATACACGGGGTTCATAACGATAACCACATCAGGACGATAGGTGCGCAAAAATTCTGGCCCCACGATCTCCTGTCCGGTACCGGCCATATACATGCCATGTTTATAGGGATTAATATCAACCGTATATTCGATTTCATCCTGAATACCGAGCGTCGTCAAGAAGGCAACCCCCTTGGAGCCTGAACCCCACAACACCACTCGCTGCCCTTGCTGGTGCATAGCTCGCAGATACCGTTTCCACTGCTCCTGTATGCGCTGGTAGTTTGCCACAAAATAGGCCACATCGTGGGCCAGCGCGTCCAGATCATCCTCCTCCGCCAGGAGGGGTACCGGTTGACCCGTGGCGGGCCGGGCTTCGATCATCAGATATTGATCGTCATAGTCTGTCCAGAGATCCAGCACCGCGAAGCCACAACGCCGGAAGAGGCGTGCCAGCGAGCCTTTGCTGAAGTAGGAACAATGTTCATAGTAAATATCCCAGAAGCCCACATCACGCAGCACCCGTCGGACTTCAGGGATCTGAAAGAAGACGACGGTATCAGACCGATCACCAATCGAGCGGTGCACAATACCCAGAAAACCTGCTACATCTTGAATATGTTCCAGCGTCATTTTGCAGCAAATGAAGTCACCATGATAATGCGCATATTTTTCAGAATACAAATCCTTTATAAAAATTATCTGGTCTTTAACTGCACTTTGGTTACGCTCACTGACATAGGCGGGATCAATGCCTATGCCTCGATTGTGGCCCATTTCACACAACAGTGTCAGAAACTCGCCCTTGCCACAGCCGATTTCAATCACCTGTTTGCCACGCAGGTTATAGCGTGTTATCAACTGCTCGGCCAGTTTGCGATGAAAGGCATTGAAGGTTGGTGAAAAACCCTGGGTTTCTTCGTATTTTGACGAATATTCATGCATACGCGGATCAAAAGCAACATTGGCAATAAACCCACAATGGGAACAGAAAGCCAGCGCAATGTCTCCACGTGGGTAGTTCAGCGCTTCTGCCCGTGTCGCCAGCAGCAGGACGCTATGCACTGGAACCTGGGGCACTGCATAGAAGACAGACATACCGGTGGCACCACAACTCGGACAGCAATGACGTTCCAGGGACACCCCGTTCGATAACATCATCGTTCCTCTCTTTCTGCATCGTTGCCCGCTGGAACGCTGACACGTTCAAACGGGGATCAGAGCCAGTGTAAAAACCGCACGTGAGGATCCTCAGGCGATCCGTGGCTGCGGGATGGGAACGATGAATTGCCCGCCCCGCTGCCGATACTCGTGCTGCTGGCGCATAATCTCATCGGCGAAATTCCATGCCAGCAGCAACACATAGTCAGGCATATCGTCGAGCAGTTTTGTGGTTGGGAAAATAGGCAAGTGGTTGCCACCCATAAACCGGCCATGTTTGAAGGGGTTCAAGTCAACCACATAGTCAACCAGTTGCGTATCGATTCCGCAATAGGCCAGCAGCGTCGTCGCTTTCGCCGCTGCGCCATAGGCCGCAATGCGCTTGCCCTGCCTTTTCAGATCATGCAGCAACTGCAACAAGGAAGCGCGAATATGGTGTACACGCTCGGCAAAATCCCGATAATATGCCAGCGTGTCAACCTTACGTTCCTTTTCTTCCTGCAAGAGTGCTTGAACCGTCTCACCCACACGCTCGTGTGGCTCAACAAACAGACGTAGCGAGCCACCGTGAATCGGAACCCGCCGTACATCATTCAAAAAGAGGCCGTGCTTTCGCAACAAACGGTCAACCGCCGTTACCGAGAAATAACACAGATGCTGATGATAGATCGTATCAAACTCCCCATGATCGACCAGATCGACCACATACGGTACTTCCATCACCGCCATCCCGGTCGTCTTTAAGATCAACCGGATACCTTCGACAAAGCCATTCAGATCGGGAACATGCGCCAGCACATTGTTTGCCAGGAAGAGATCGGCAACCCTTCCCTCTGAACGTAGTTGTTTTGCCAGATCGCGGGTAAAAAAGGTATTGAGCGTGGGCACCCCGGCCTGCTGCGCTGCCGCAGCCGGTGCCTGCGCCGGATCAATGCCTAGCACTGGTATCCCGCGCTCCACAAAATTTTTGAGCATATAACCATCATTACTGGCGGCCTCTATCACCAGACTGTCAGCACCCAACTGGCGCATTTCGATCAACTCGCGGGCGCTGGCGGCAAAGTGCCGGAGTAACGATGGAGAGACCGACGAGAAATACGGATACTCCGCATAGAAGAGTACTTCGGGATCAACGGTTTCGGCAATTTGCACCAGCGCCGAGTCAGGGCAAAAAACCAGGGTGAGCGGAGCGAGTAACTCCGGTGCGGACAACTGGTCGGCAGTCAACAGCCGATCCGCCAGCGGTGTTTCACCGAAGGCCAGAATGACCTGGAGGTCAGGTGAACCACTGGCACGACAGCGCTGCTCGATCTGGTACCACATGCTTTGCTCTCCTGATACAGTTGAGTATTTACCGTTGTATGTTGCTTCATCGAATAGCCTGTGCCCCTCACCGAGGGCGTCAACGCCCCGGCAACCACGCGAAGGCCACCTGCGTGACCTCGCGCTCGCCCGCACAGGCGGGCGTTGCAATCGTTGCCCGCCGCTTCAGCCGCTGTGAGAGATCAGACAGAGTGCTCTACGCTTGCCAGCGCAGAGTTTTATCCAATCGTTGCGTCTGGAGCAATTGCCTGATATGGTCAATCCGTTTATAACGCGGCCCCTCAAAGTCCTCCAGGCGTAAACCCACGCGCTGATACGTCGCGTATAACTCCTGGGCACCTTTGCGCGCATCCCACCGGGGTTGAAACTCGGGCAGAACACGGGGCAACTTGCTACAGTCCACCCGGTAGCAGCGCTTGTCTGGCCCCCCATCGGGCGCATATTCAATCGCACTACCAGGCACCGTTTCACGCACAATGTCTGCCAGTTCACGGATACGATAATTCTCTTCGTTGCGACCCACATTGAAGGCCTCGTTATGGACAAGATTGCGCGGCGCATGCAAGACCGCGAGAAAGGCCCGTGAAATATCCTCAATATGCACAATTGGTCGCCATGGTGTCCCGTCGCTCTTGATATACACCTGTCTCGTCGTCAGTGCCCAGGCCACCAGGTTGTTCAGTACCAGATCGAAGCGGAGCAGCGGCGACACACCATACGCGGTTGCATTGCGCAGATAGGTCGGGCTAAAATTGGCATCGGCCAGTTGCGCCACATCCTGCTCCACCAGCACCTTGGAATGGCCGTAGGGTGTTACGGGATTAAAGTCCGATGTTTCATCGAGCCAATCATCACCAGCCGCACCATAGATACTACACGATGAAGAGAACAGGAAGCGTGAAACCCCGACCTCTTTGGACAAACTGGCTAAACGCACAGCCGCACGGTGGTTAATCTCATAGGTCAACGCGGGATCAAGATTACCCAGCGGATCGTTCGACAATGCTGCCAGGTGAATCACCGCATCGAAGCCTTCCAGATCGGCATGCTGAACGTCGCGAATATCTTTGCGCATATGTGGTACGGCTGGCGGCGGTTCACCAAATACGCATCCCTCGAAGAGATTGCTATCCATTCCCACCACATCATGCCCGGCAGCAACGAGCATGGGAGTTAAAACGGAGCCAATGTACCCATTGTTACCTGTAACTAATACTCGCATATACTTACTCCCATACTTTCCATGGCGCATTTCCACTTTGCCAGATCGTTTCTAATAGCCGTTTATCGCGCAGCGTATCCATGCACTGCCAGAAGGAATCGTGCCGATAGGCCATCAACTGACCTTCACGGGCCAGACGCTCGAGCGGCTCACGCTCCCACTGGGTATCGTCACCCTCAATATAATCAAAGACGCCAGGTTCAAGCACAAAAAAAGCTCCGTTAATCCAGCCTTCGCTGGTTTGCGGCTTCTCGGTAAACTGGATCACTTGATCGCCATCGAAAGTCAGGTGCCCAAAGCGCGCTGGAGGGCGAACTGCAGTCAACGTCGCAAGCTTGCCATGTGACCGATGGAACGCCAGCAACCGATGCAAATCCACGTTTGATACACCATCGCCCCATGTAAGCATAAATGTTTCATTACCCAGATAAGGTGCCAACCGCTTGATCCGCCCGCCGGTTAGGGTGGGAATCCCCGTATCAATCAGCTCAATCGTCCAATCGGGAGCGAGATTACCATTCATGGCCACCACACCGGTGCGCAGGTTGACGGTCAGATTGCTGTTCAACGAACAATAATCAACGATATATTTTTTTATCACCTCACCTTTATATCCGAGTGCAATGACAAAATCTTTAAATCCATAATGGGCATAGTGCATCATAATATGCCACAGAATTGGCCGTCCACCAATTTCAACCATTGGTTTAGGTTTAATTTCGGTCTCCTCAGCGAGGCGTGTTCCCACCCCTCCGGCCAGAATGGCAACTTTCATACTCTCTCTCTCTTTACTACCACGAGACATCCGCCGGGGAAGGAGGTGCGGCGCGGCTTCGCCTTTCCGAGTCGGGTGTAGCGCGGCGAAGCCACGCCGTACCAGAAAGGGAGCGGGCGCAGGGGCTTGTGGCCATCCCTGCCGAGATGAAGTCTCGTTGGAGTACTATTGCATGTCAGGTCAAGTATAGCGCTCTCCTCTCCAGGGCCAATGGGCGTTTCGGCTTGCGCCTGGCTGGTGCGCACCCCGGATGCAAGTCCGGACTCTGGTTTTCCACGACTCCTCTAGGATAGCGATATGCAGCAACCCGCGAGCTGAAAAACCCGTTCCTAACCTATATGTACTCGGAGTCGATGAATATCTAGTGATGACATACGATATCAAAAATGGCAATATCTTCACCTGTCCAGGAATGCACGTTGAAAAAGTAATCCGATTACGTGCATAAAGTAGCAGCATAGTGGTCGCACTCCATTCCCAGGCTTCACCGCCAGACTCGTTGTCTAACGTTCATCATCACACTGGTACTCCTAAAAACAACCAGGACTTTGTTCAATGTCTAGATTTTCTGCTATAACGGGTTCAACACGGATCAACCTGGTGTGCGGAGTGCCAATCTGCCCACCTGTCTTAATCCAACCCGCCTCAACAATACGACCATTGCCCGGTACCCGGTATGCATCACTGTAACTGAAGATTTCGTCATACAACAGCCCATCGTATGCACCCTTTTTTCATTAACACTTGGTACAGTTAACCCCATAACAATAGCAGCTTAAGCTAACCAGACCCTGTAATGCCAGGAGTAGGTTTAATGCCGAAGACCAGACCTGACACACATCTTGACCCCAAAACGGCGCGGATGCTGGATATTTTTGCGAACCAGCGTTTCCGTACTGTTCAGGCAACCCAGCGCATGCGCTTCATTATGCTGATTTGGGTTATCCGTACCAAAGTTATGCGTCACCTGAAGCGAATCTTAGATGTGGGAGTAGCCAGTATCGCCCTGATCATGACCGCACCGATCATGCTGATCACCGCCATCCTCATCAAAATAGACTCACCGGGGCCGATCCTTTTCCGTCAGACGCGGGTTGGTAAGTGGGGCGAGCCGTTCCCCTGCTACAAATTCCGCTCGATGTACATTGATGCCGAACAACGCTTGCAAGATCTTCTGGCTAAAAACGAAGCAGATGGCCCGGTATTCAAAATGAAAAATGACCCGCGTGTCACTCGTGTTGGGCGGGTTATTCGCAAACTGAGTATTGATGAGCTACCACAACTGTTTAACGTGTTGAAAGGTGACATGAGTCTGGTCGGCCCTCGCCCGGCGCTACCTAAAGAAGTTGCCCAGTATACTTATGACCAGATACATCGCCTGAATGCGATGCCAGGCATCACTGGCTTACAGCAGGTTTCCGGGCGTAGCGACATTGATTTCAAACGCTGGGTCGAGCTTGACCTGCAATATATCTCCGAACAAAGCCTGATTAAAGACATCGAAATCCTTTTGCGTACTATACCAGCGGTACTTTTCAGTAAAGGTGCTTACTGATACTGATGGGTTCCAATTGAACAGCGCAGAACTGGCAAACACAATATGCAGCTTCGTTTTTTCAACGCCATGGAGACCCAACCAGACACCAGAAGGACACAACGGCCTTCTGGTGTCCGCTGTGTTGCTCTACCGGTTCAGGTGGAGTGGTCAGGAGAGGCAGTGCCCTTCCTGGAGTTCCTTTTTCGGCATGTTCCTGGTCGAAAAGAAGATTTCACGCGGGCTTGCGGCCCCTGTACCCTCCTCTGGCGAATGTCCTCCTGAACCGGTACGTGTCGCTGATGGTTGGTGCCAGGGATACGTTTCATTATCGTTGTACAAGTGGAAAGTTGATAACAAACAATGCGCAAGTTACTGATTCTGCTGGGTGTTCCCATTGACGATTTAAATATGACCGAGGCGCTGGATCGCCTTGAGGAATTCATTACCATTGGCCGCAAAACGGGCAAGAGTCATCAGGTCGCAACGATCAATGCCGATTTTGTGGTCAACTCCTTGCATGATCCCGAGTTATGCCGTATCTTACAAGAAGCTGATATGGCAACCGCCGATGGTATGCCGCTGGTCTGGGGAGCGCGCTTGCTGGGCGTACCGCTGAGCGGGCGCGTCACTGGAGCAGATATGGTACCGATCCTGGCTGAACGAGCGGCGCAAAAAGGCTACTCGATGTATTTGCTCGGTGCCCGTCCTGGCGTTGCGGCCCAGGCAGCCGACATTCTGCGCACCCGGTACCCTGGTTTGCAGATTGCTGGCGTATCTTCACCACCCAATCGTTCAGTCTTAGAGATGGATCGTTCAGTGCTCGAAGAGGTGCAGGCCGCTCGCCCGGATATCTTACTGGTGGCTTTTGGAAATCCCAAGCAAGAAAAGTGGATTCGGATGCATCTACATGAACTTCAGGTGCCGGTATGCATTGGCGTAGGCGGTACTCTAGACTTGATTGCCGGCGTTACTCGCCGCGCACCGATGTGGATGCAGCACATCGGCATGGAATGGCTCTATCGGCTCATGCAGGAACCACGCCGTCTCTGGAAACGGTATGTCCACGACATGGTATACTTTGGTTACTTCTTTATTCATCAATTGTGGCAAATGCGGAAGGGACATCACCCCTCACCATTAGTGCCCATATCAGATACTATAATGATTGAAAAAACGGCTATTATCCACGTCCAGGGACGAATTGATATCCACAATCGTGAGGCATTTATGAAGCGAGCAGAAGAAGCATTACAACAGAGTCCCTTCCTCGCTATTAACCTCGCTGCCGCCGATTTTCTGGACAGTTCGGCCCTGGGCGCACTGGTTGCCCTGGCCAACCGCGCCCGCGAGGAAGGTGGGCGCTTCTGGCTGGTTGCTGTCCCACGTCCAATCGCCCAGGTTCTCGAAATTACCCGTCTGGATAAATTTTTTGAAATTCACGCGGATCTTGAGTCTATCCTGGTTGCACGCCATAATGACCCACTCCCCGTGACAGAACCAGATGCTGATAGCACTGGCTGGCTGATTATGAAAATGCCGCGCGTACTCGATGGCACCACGACCCCCATTATGTTGGAAAAATGTGTTCAGAGCCTGGAGCACAGCCCGCACTTAATCCTGGACTTTAGTGAAACGGTGTTTCTCTCCAGTGCCGGGATGGCCGCCATGATCAAGTTAGATCGTGAGTTACGTGAACGAGGGGGGGCGTTACGCATCGCGGGATGTTCCCACGATGTACTACGTACCATTCAACTGGTCAAACTCGACACCCTGCTCCCGTTGTTTCGGGATGTATCAACGGCGATGGCGGCATAGGTTCACAGGTCACATGGGTACCCATTCAGGTAGGATGGGGGGGCGTCCCCCGCACCCCTGCCGGTAAACCGTTCCCTGAACGGTGACACCCATTTTGAGGTGATCTATGGAGAAATGACGTCAGCCGCTCGGTAGCGTGAGACCCGTCCCACGGCGTTACAACGTGCTACCAGGGGTAACGTATCGCCACCCTTTAGCGAAGGATACCAGAGGCAATTCATGCAAGTCATTCTGCTGGCAACTGACGAAGAACCAAAGTTACACCCATTGACCGCCACCAGGCCAGCAGCACTGCTGCCCATTGTGAATCGCCCGGTGATGGAGATTGCGATTGAAATTCTGGCGCGCGCCGGCCTCAAGCAGATTCTGGTCAGTCTTTATGAACGCGGCGGGCCTATTGCAGCCTACTTTGGGAGTGGTAGTCGGTGGGGAGTACAGATCCAATATGTACATCAGCGCCAGGCGTGGGGATCAGCCGGTGCCCTCAAATGGGCCAGCGGAGTACTCCACGAAACATTTCTGGTTTTACGTGCAGACGCCGTGCTGGATCTGGATATAACGGCAGCCCTGGCGTATCATCGCACGCATCAAGGCCTGGCCACGATGATCCTGCACTCCTCCCCTGACCTCTCGCGCTTTCCGGCGGTTCCGCTTGATCCCCAGAGGCGCCTTTTGCCCCATACTGCTGTTGATCCTGCCCCACAGCCCCAGTGTCTAACGGGTGCCTACATTTTCGCGCCGGAGATACTGCACCATATTCCGGCCCAGACCCGCTACGATATTGAAGAACACCTCCTGCCCGCATTGCTGACCGCGGGCATCGACGTATACGGATATCAGTCACAGGACTATTGGAATCCCCTCCTGATCTTCGAAGAATATCACATGGCGCAGCAGGTCTTCCTCTACAGCGCCTATGCCGCCACAACCAGTGGGCGGATGCCAGAGGGGGCACCTCGAGCACGGGTACGCTACCCTTCGATCGCCGGCCGCCAGGTCGCACCCGGCATCTGGGTCGGCCCGAATCATATTATTCATCCCAGTGCTCGACTGGCGCCACCGCTGTGCATTGGCGAAAACTGCCGCATCGGGTATCAGGCCGAACTCGGCCCGGCCACCGTTCTGGGTTCCAATGTAATCATTGACGATGAAGCAACGATTCACCACAGCAGTATCCTTGAATATACCTATGTTGGCCGCCTTGTACACATCGATGAGCGCATTGTGAACCAGACGATTATGATTGAAGCCCGATCTGGCGAATCCCTCCACGTGGTTGACTCGTTTCTGTTAATGGCTATCCAACCGGCAGCGCCCCGACAGGGATGGGTGGGGCAGTTACTCACCCGGCTCGTGGCATTCCTATGCCTACTGATCACCTTACCCCTGACACTCCCAATCGGCATGATTATTTACCTGACCAGTGGTCAATCCTGTTTCCAACGTGTCCCGTGCATCAGGCGTCGCTACCAGACATCTGAGGGAGAAGGTCGGGATGATCAGCAACAATGGCATACGTTTGATCGGCTCCAATTTCGTACCCAACGCAAAGATGGCACGATAGGCCCGTTTGGTCACTGGCTGCGCCGGTGGGAATTTGAGCGCCTGCCAGAGTTGCTCAATGTCCTCACAGGAGATATGGCTCTTGTGGGCGTTGCGCCGCTCCACCCGGATCAGGTACTCCTCCTCCAGGAAGAATGGCATCAACGCCGTTATGACTATCTGGTCGGTTTCACTGGATTATGGTATATTGATTTGAAACCAGATAGTACGCTCGAAGAGATGATAGTGGCAGATGTCTATTATGTAGCGACCCATTCCTGGCGACAAAACCTGCGTATTATATGGGAAACGCCAGGTGCCTGGTGGCATCGCCGGCGCTACCGCCGCCATAAGTACAAACAAATGGCTGAAAGCACAACATCGCCGATCGACAGTACCAGCATAACATAACAGCAAATACATAGTGGTTTGGAGGGTTATTGATCTATGAATCTGGAAATTCGTTCTTCCGGAGATATTACGATCCTGGCGCTTTCCGGGCGTTTTGATAAGACGACGGCCCCATCGATCGCAAGCTGGTTGACCGAAGCAACCAGCACGCCGCCAGCCAGGCTGGTCGTCAATCTGGCCAGGGTCGATTTTGTCGACTCAACAGCACTGGCGACCCTGGTGCAGGGCTTGAAGCGTTGTCAGCAACAGAAAGGCAATCTGCACCTCTGTAGCCTCCAACGCCAGGTATTGATGATTTTTGAACTCACCCGCCTGGACAAAGCGTTCAACATTTTTGTCGATGAACATCATGCCATTCAATCCTTTGCCGATTAGCATCGCGATTAGCATCCAACCATGCACCACGTGATAGCGACTATGGAACATAGGTATGCTGGTTGCACTACTCAGTTCGCAATATACACGGTTTGTGGCTCTGGCCGAGGCCTGGCTGGCGATGGGCGCTACATCCTTCGGTGTATGGAAAGACGAACGCCCGCTGGCTCACTGGCCCACGGGCAGTAAATTACGCCAGGCCAGCCTGATTGTTCCGCTTGAAGTTGACGACAAAATCGCTGGCGAATTACGTGTATCAGGCATCAACAGCCTGGCAGCCCAGGCACGGCTCGAAGCCGATGCCAGTCTGTTGACCCATTTGATCAAACTGGAGGAAGAATTACAATCCATGACGTCAGAGTTGATGAATAGTCAGGATCAACTACTGGCGTTGTATCGGCTCACCGAGTCCATGAGTCACCATGTGTCCATTGATGAAACCCTGAACGCACTGGTGGTCGAGGCAGTACGGCTGCTCAGAGTGAAGGGAGGATTTGCGATCTTTGTCTCGCTCAGTAAAGATCAGGAGCCGACGATTGTGCAGCATTACGCCCAGCAGATCGATGAACGGATTATCTGGCGCTGTTTCTGGCAGGCGCACGCGGTTGATCAGGAAACCTTTTTGACTACGACCAGTTTAGACGGGGTGGAGACCGACCACGACTACAACGTGCTATTTCTTCCCATTCGCACCCGTGGTACGGTGACTGCCGGGTTAGGGTTGCTCCAACCGCCTGGAGTTGCCTTTAGTGGGCCAGATATGAAACTGGCTCGCGCGGTTGCCGATCAGGCCAGTACCCAGGTCGAAAAGGTGTTGCTCTATCAAGAGAGTCTTGATCAGGCCCGCTTTCGCACCGAAATGGAACTGGCGCGCCGGGTACAGATCGATCTCCTGCCCCGGCAATTACCCCGGGTCGCCGGCCTGGATATTTATGCCCACTCACGCCCGGCCTCGCATGTTGGGGGTGACTTCTATGACGCGATTTATGAGCCCGATCGCCCCTTTATCTTTACCATTGGCGATGTCAGCGGCAAGGGCCTCTCGGCTGCCTTGTTGATGACCATGACCCGTTCCGCCCTTCACAGTAAGGCCCATTTTATGCCTGAACCAACACCAGAACTCGTTCTCAAACAGGCCTCCGAGGATTTGTACGATGATTTTACCCAGGTCGGGATGTTCGCCACAGTCTTTATAGGTCAGTATGATCCACACACTCATACGCTCTATTATGTCAATGCCGGCCATTCACCCGTGATCCATCGTCCCTACGATGCTCCGGCACGCATGTTAATGGCTGATAGCACCCCCCTGGGAGTGCTCCCAGATAGCCTGTACACCAACCAGCAAACATCGCTACGCCCCGGCGATCTCTTGATTGCCGCTACTGACGGCTTTAACGATGTGCGCAACTCCAGCGGGGAGCTTTTTGGCTATGAACGCCTGCTCAAACTGGCCGATGAACTCGCCACCGAGTCGGCCCAGGATATTACCAATACATTTTTTGATGTGGTTGATCGTTTCCGATCCGGGTTTCCCCAGGATGATGATCAAACACTTTTTGTCATTAAAGGGGTTTCGGTATGAGTCTCTCGCACTCCGAGGTGATCCAGCTTGATGTACCCGCATCATACTACTATCTTAGACTGGTCAGCATCTGTATTGAGGAACTGCTTACACGCATGGACAATCTGAGCGACCGGGATATTCTCACCTACAATATCCAGTTAGCGACCCATGAGGTATGTACGAACATTATCGATCATGCCTATGCTGGCAACCCGCAGGGGCGCATTATGATGACGTTCAAGCTGACGCCACAGCCTGCACAGATTGTGATCCATTTGCGCGATACAGGTGATACATTCGATTTTCAGAGTATTCCCGACCCTGACCTGGACGAGGTGCGCGAACATGGGTACGGGCTGTTTCTCATTCGCAGCCTGATGGATCAGGTTACTTACAACTCTGCCCCCAACCAGAATCACTGGGAACTGGTCAAATATCTGGCATAACGACTGCGGCCGTCAATAGCCGACTGCAGTCGTTCGTCAGCGGTTATGGACTAGTCGTCAGTCTCGACAACTTCGGGCATATGTGTACTACTCGCAGGTGGCGGTGCCCCGGTAAACGAGCGGCGGAGCAACAGTTGTCCGCCCAGCAGCAGCAGTGCTGGCTGACGGAGCGCCAGTGTCCATAACTTGCCCGCCATCTCGTCGCGGTTATAGTGGCCCAGGAAGCGTTGTACGGCTGGTGAGATATGGCGCACCAGCCGTTCATACTGGCCGTTGTCGGCCCGATCCAGCAGCCAGCGCACGAACCAGTGCAGGTCGAGTTCACGACGCAGCGACCGCAACTCGCGAGTATACGGGGTACCGCGTGTCAGCGCCCGCACCGCTGCATCCGCTCCCCAGATGCCCGACACGGTACCACCCACGGTGCTGACTTTCACCTGACCGGCGGCATCACCCACCAGCAGGATCGGCGCGGTACCAACGGTGCCCCACGGCCGTAAAGTGGGATCATACATCGCCACCCGTGCTCCTTGATACTCCAGCGGCTGCAAGCCGTGGCGCACCAGAAATTGCTCCAGCAGCACCCGTGTTGGTAGATCCTCATCACCGACCAGCCCCACCACGCCATGCGTGGCCGATTCGGGTATCAGCCAGTAGAAGTAGTGCGTCTCCTGGGTATCAAACCAGACCCGGGTCACATCCGGGTTCCAACCAGGCGGCAAGCATACTTCGGCCTGGATAATCGGTACAGTTGGCGGACGCGACAGCCCGGCTGCACGGGCTACGTTGCTCATAATCCCATCGGCAGCGATGACCGCGCTGGCGACGACGGTCGAGGTGTCTCCAGCAGTAGTCTGGAGGTGCAGCGTAACACCCTGGGCGTGAGCGTCAAACCAACGAAACCGCTGCCCATAGTGAATAGGTACACCCGCCTGTTCAACCCGCTGCGCCAGTGTCTGCGCCAGTAAATTGCGTTCAATAATCAGATCCGGATCACGCAGACGCACACTGGCACTGGCAGCACCGGCAACCACACTGATGGTGTGAATGCGATGCAGCACAGCCGCTTCAGGCACATACCCCAGCACATGCTTCAACCGGGGGGTAATAATCAGCGTGCGTCGGGCCGGGGCCAGTTCAGGCTGTTGTTCAAAAACAGCAACGCGCTTTCCGTACCGCGCCAGTTGCTCGGCAGCATACAGGCCTGCAGACGAAGCGCCGATAATAGCAACATCGAGTTTCAAACCAGCTTCTCCTCAACGAAAAAAAAATAGCGGCTCATTGTTGAATGAGCCGCTACTATACCGCAATCAGAAAAGATTAGCAAACTATATGGTGCATTGGAACGTTGAAGGCCATTAAAATATTATTTAAATGTACCCGTTCATGTCCTATGGTCTGGAGGGATATTGCCCCTCCTGGATTTCTTTTGCGAGTGAACGTCCTCCTGAACGGGCACATTCAAATTCACTGCAGAAAAACCACATCACGTCTTCTTCCCACGTGTCTCCCACTTCCCACGAAAACTAATCCAGAATGAGAGCAAAATCAACCAGATATCAAGACTAAAAGAAATATTGCGAATATAGAATACATCATAGCGAAACTTACGACGGGGCGAGGAGTCCTTGGGAATAAAAACGGTAGCCACGCTGGTCAGGCCCGGGCGTACAGCCATGCGTTCGTAGAAACCGGGTACCTGCTCATAGGCGATACGATTGCCATTGGTATCGAGGAGCATTTCGCCCACTGCCAGCGCCCGTGGGCCAACAAAACTCATATCTCCCTTCCAGATATTGATCAGTTGCGGCAGTTCGTCCATCCCGGTAGCACGCAAAAATGTGCCAACACGGGTAATGCGGTCATCGTTGGCGCGCGCCTGCAGAATACCATAACGTTTGTCCGAATCGGGTATCATGGTGCGGAACTTGCGTACCTTGAAGGTTGCCCCACCACGTCCCCAGCGCTCCTGAATATAAAAGACCGGGCCACCATCCTCCAGTTTGATCGCCAGCGCTATAAGCAACCAGACTGGAGCGGAAACAATGAGCATCAGGCTGGACAATACGATGTCCAGTGGTCGTTTGAGCCATGGTTCACGAATACTCGTCGAACGGACGGCAATAGCGAATGCCGCTGATAGATTTTCGGATTGCATCCACACTCCTTTTCTCGCATGAGAATATCGGAACATCGCCGCAGTTCAACGTTCCAACGCACCAAGGAACGAACGTGCAACGCACAAACGTACACCACGTGAACGCGAATACGCCAACGCACCATTGCGCCAGGGCACTAACTGATTAAGGTATGCAAAAGCTGGTGGTACCGGGCAACTACCACTGGAGTGGAATAATTCTGTTCGGCATGGTAGCGGCCATAGTACGCGAGGGTATCGCGCAGCGCGGCGTTATTATACAAGGTTTCAATATTTTTAGCCAGTTCAGCGGCATTGCCCGGTTCAATACACATACCACACTGCGTGGCCTGCACGTGGTGCCAGATATCACTACCACGATCGGCACTGGCAAGCAGCGGGCGCCCACTGGCCATGATTTCGTAGACTTTTGAGGGCATCGAGTCACTGGCGGCACCGCGTTTGTACAGCGATACCTGGACATCTGAGGCGGCCCGCAGCCAGGGCAGGTCTGCCTGGGGCTGGAAGGGGAGGAAGAGCACGTTGCGCAACTGCAACGCCTGCGCCCGGCGCTCCAGATCGGGCTTTGCCACGCCCTCTCCCACGATCAGGAACCGAATGTCGCGCCGATCGGCCAGTAGCGCCGCTGCGTCCAGCATGGTCTCCAGATCATAGACGTAGCCCAGGTTACCGGCGTGAGTGATGACAAATTTGTCATCCAGCCCGTGACGTGTACTGAAGGCGTTCTGTCGGGGCAGGGGCCGAATAAAATCGGTATCCACAAAGTTGGGGATGACCGAGATCTTGCGCTCTGGAATGCCTTTGCTGATCAGTCTGTGGCGAAACGCGGGCGTGATCACGGTGATATGCTGCGCTGTATCATACATAAAGTGCTCCATCCGCTCCAGCATGGCAATAGCCGGTCGGCTGCGCAGTTGTCCGGCCTTGACCGGCACGTCCGGGTAGAGATCTTGCAGGTTGTAGATAAACGGAATGCGCCGTGGTCGCCCGGCAATAAAGGCAGCAATGCCGGTGAAGAACGAGCCGTTTGGACAAAGCATCACATCGTAGTCGCCGTGGGTCAGCAGAGCCGCGACCGTCGCCAGGGCATTGAAGGAGAGATAGCTGGCCAGTCGTTGCAGCATGCGCTGTTTAGCACCCGAAGCATACACCCACAGCCGCAGAATGCGCATGCCCTGCGCATAGTCCATCTGCGCCAGCCGCCCGCGGTACGCCTCCCAGATGCGAAACTGAGCATAGTGCGGAAAGGCGGTAATGACCGTGACGGCATGCCCGTGTGCAGCCAGGCCAGCCCCCACCTGAGCCATCAGCCGTCCGGTCGCGTTGGTGTCGGGCGGGAATTGAATGATCAGGATAAGAATACGCATAATTCTTCATTTCGGCTAAAACCGGGTCTCCGGGGGGGGCGGCGGAGTCCCGACGAACATCGGGACTCCCTACAGAAGCAACCAGGGCGGGAAAGAAAACCCATATGGTACAATGGGCGAGAGCATTGCGAACGTTCATCTGGTTTATTGGCATCCCTTGACATTCATCGACGCTGCATACCCCTTCTTCACCGCAAAATCCTGATCACAAATACTTTTGCTCAACCCGACCTGCTGCGATTGAACGTGCCTTTGACCGATCATCTCGTTGTAGCTCTAACGCCCCAATGTCCCGACGTACCAATCGATCGTGCGGCGTAGACCCTCAGCGAAATCAACGCTGGCGTTGAAGCCAAACAACTGTGCGGCCTTGCTTGTATCCAGCCGGCGGCGCGGCTGCCCATCAGGTTTTGTAGTATCCCAGACAATATCGCCGGTAAAGCCGGTCAGCCGCGCAATCATCTCGGTCAGGTCGCGGATGGCGATCTCAAAGCCCGACCCCAGGTTGACCGGGTCGCTGGCGTTGTAGTGTTCTGCCGCCAGCAGGATGCCCTCGGCAGCATCCTCGACATACAGAAACTCGCGGGTGGCCTGGCCCGTGCCCCAGACAGTAACCACCGGCGGCGTGGCTGACGTACCAGCCTGCGCCCGCGCTTCGACGAACTTGCGGATCAGGGCCGGGATGACATGCGACGAAGACGGGTCGAAGTTGTCGCGTGGCCCATAGAGATTAACCGGCAGCAGATAGATTGAGTTAAAGCCATACTGTTCACGGTAGGCCTGCGACTGTACCAGCAGCATTTTCTTCGCCAGACCATAGGGCGCATTAGTCTCTTCGGGATAGCCGTTCCACAGATCTTCTTCGCGGAAGGGCACCAGCGTATGCTTGGGGTAGGCACACACCGTCCCCAGCGCCACAAATTTGCCTACCCCGCTGCGCCAGCTCTCATGCAGCAGTTGCACGCCCATCATCAAATTGTCATAGAAAAACTCCGCCGGGTGTTCACGGTTTACGCCGATACCACCCACCCGCGCCGCCAGATGCAGCACCAGCAGACGCTCCGGTTGCACGCCCGGCGACGCCAGCGCATCGCGCAGCAACTGGCGCACGGCATCGAGGTTGCGCAGGTCATACTCGCGGCTGCGCGGCACGATGATCGACGCCGCACCCCGCTCCTGCAGCTTCTCGACCACAAACGTCCCCAGAAAGCCGGAACCGCCGGTGACGATCACATGCCTGTCAGTCCAGAATGACATAGATGCTCCTTCTTTGTGATATAACAATAGCCTATTATAATACGAAATGAGTTGTAAAAAAACAAGAGTCCAGTCTTTAGCTGAACTCTCTGGCAAGATCGTTACAACCTCATCGCCACTATGAGACCCCATGTCTCATGGTGAGCCGGGCCGGTTGGCCGCGAACCATCCCACCGCAGCGCCATCAGCGCTCCGCCACGAATCCCCCCCGCAGTCGGGGGGGCACCGCAGCGCCATCAGCGAAACAGCTATGCCATGGTGCGCACAGGCGCACCATCTCAATGATAAGGGCTACCGTCCACGAATGCGGCCACGAATGCACGAATTATGCGGCTCCTACACTGCTGCGGGATCTGGTTGCGCACTGGCAAGAGGGAGCGCCCGGCCCGTGAACGGGCGGGCAACGCGGGAGCGAGAGCAACGCCTGCGCGGGCTGACGCGCCGGACGCCCTACTACTGTCTGTTGTCCGCTGACGCACTGGGATGGAGCGGCACCACCGCATGCCCTGGCACGCCGGAGTGGGCGCAGCACGGGGGCGGCTGTCCCGACGCGGTCGCGGCGGTGGCATGCGCTGCGGGACGCATGGCGGGGGCGAAACGGGCCGCCGTGCTGCGCCCCTACGAGGGCGCTCCCCCGCTCCACCCCTATCCGCCCGAGCGATACCCGACCAGAAATGCGAACAGCTTGGCATACTCCTGGAGCACAAAGTGTCGCTGATCGCGCCCCTGCCACCAGCGACCCGGCAGCGTGTCGTCGTTGATGGCAGGTTGCACGCTGAGGGCAATGCCACTCCCACGCAAAACATAGCAGAAAATGATGCGGGTGCGACGTGTGTGTTCGGGGCTGGTGACGATGATCAGCGACTGCCAGCCCTCACGCTGCGCCAGATCACGCACTGCCCGCGCTTCGGTGTAGGTCGAGGTGGCAGGCACGGCGGTCAGGTAAATATGCCTGGCCGGTACGCCTTGTGCCCGCGCTTCGTCGAAAATCTGGCGACTGGTGAGCCGACCAAGGGCGAACTGCTCATGGTCAGGGTCGGTTGCGACAAAGTGGGGTGCGTAGCCGGCGAAGAACAACTGCGCCGCCCGCGTCACACGGTGCGGGCCACCCGCCAGCGGCACAATGGCGTCAGCCCGCATCAGCGGGTCACGGACGATCAGGAACGCACCCACGGCGGGGAGCCAGAGGGAACGCAACAGAACCAGCAACATACCGGTTGATAGCGTTAACACAAGCAGGTGGGATCGGCTGCACATAGACTGGCGTTATGGCTGATGATCAGGCAGAACCACGCATGCGACC
>Ga0308419_1000034_pt1 | contig 114121 bp, 96 predicted proteins | sample HotsprSampleMS50_FD_203674 | JGI IMG/M metagenome (GOLD analysis project Ga0308419, IMG submission 203674) | Hot spring phototrophic mat microbial communities from Mushroom Spring, Yellowstone National Park, Wyoming, United States - 20090730_MS50 ... | reverse complement strand
GAGAGGAGACTAAGCCGAAGAAACCTGTGTGGAGAAAACATCAGGCGTAGTGAGCTACCAGCATTGCGTTGAGAAGCAAAAAAGGGCACTTACCCGCCCAAATAAGTGCCCCCTTGTGCTGCATTACGGCAATCTTGCCTCAAAGCGTCCGTTGGTGATATTGCGAATCGCTGGCGTGGCATTTGGGTTTCTGCATCTGAAGCTAAATGTGCCGGCAACAGTTTTATTTGGAACGTCGAGTCTGGTGATGTTTACCGTGCCGGTTTCGGTGTTGGTGGTCGCCCATATTTGGAGATTTGCCCCAGAACCAGTACTAGTTCCGATTGAGTATGCCGCGACACCTTGAGCGCCACCCACCCCAGATTCTGAGCCGAGCCGGTATTCGCCCGTGCCTCTCACGTTGTTAATCGTAATGGTGAATGCTGAGGTAGATGTGCCCTGCACTTGGCTACCAATTACTGACAGAACATTTCCCGTACTAATAGTGGGAGTGTAGGTTGCGAGAACCGCGCCACTTGTTGCTGTCCAGCTTTGACCATCAACTGTAGCACTCATCGTGCCAGAACCAGTTGCAGTGCCGCCACCGCTGTCGGCAGGGTCGGCAGGGTTGTCGCTGCTGGGGTTGCATGCTGTGACCAGAAGGCTGGAGGTCAGCATGAAAATTGCGAGAAGAAAGTGTGTCTTTTTCATAGTTCGATATGGTTGATTATTAAACAAGTAACCCCCCATATGGTGAGGAAGTTGTATCTAACAGAAAATGTACGGGCGGAAAGTTCAAGAATGTGGAACTAAGGCTATGAAAGCACGGGGTTGCAAGACCGATGTATAAGTAACTATGGCAAAAACTGCAGCGTTTGGTGCTACTCATACAGCTGTGATGCAGCCAGCACATGTATCATAGTACGTGCAAAGATAAAGTCTAACGAAAGATTTAACAAAATTTAAAACACCTTTTGGGCTTTTACTTTTCAGTGAATTTTTCATAAATACACGGCACAGTGCGCTCAAATGGCTATCAACAAAACACAACTGTAGATTACCATGCCGCTTATCAATCCTGCATTTAAGACGCTGCCTGAGATGTTTGAAGTCGTATTTGCTCACTACAAGGGCAGGCGAGACCGGTATGCCTTGCTACGCAAAGTCGATGGGGAATACCAAGGCATTTCACATGATGAGCTCAAAGCCGATGTAGAAGCGCTGGCGGCGTATCTGCATAGCATAGGGGTGCGCAAAGGTGACCGTGTAGGCATTCTCTCTGAAAACCGTCCAGCATGGGTAGTTGCTGACATGGCAATTTTGAAACTGGGAGCAATTGATGTGCCGCTCTATCCGACATTGCCGCCCAATCAAATTGCTTACATTCTTCAAAATTCTGAAGCCAAGGCGGTGGTGGTCTCCACCAGTTTGCAGCTGAACAAGATTCGCAAGATTAAAAATGAAGTGCCCTCACTCATGCATGTGCTCTCAATGAACCCGATTGAAAATCGAGAATCGCATGAAATCGAGCTCGAGGAAGCACAGCGCATTGGCAAAGCGTGTGCTGAAAAAACGCCCGACTGGTTTAAGAGTGTAGAGAGGGTAGACGAAGAAGATATTGCCACGCTCATTTACACCAGTGGCACAACGGGCTTGCCAAAGGGCGTGATGCTCACACACCGCAACATCTGCGAAAACATCAAGTCAAGCGTCGCATGTATGCCCGTTGATAGTAGTGACCGCACGCTGTCCTTTTTGCCGCTCAGCCATTCCTACGAGCGGACGGCAGGATACTATGTCATGTTTGCTTGCGGTGTAGAAATCTACTATGCCGAAAGCATCGAGACAGTGAGCTTGAACATTGCTGAAGTGAAACCTACGATTGTTATCACGGTGCCACGACTATTTGAGCGCATTAAGTCAACACTCTTCAAGGATTTAGATGCGGGTCCAGCTACGCGTAAGAAGATATTTCTCTGGGCGCTTGAGGTCGGAAAGAAGTTCGCTAAAGCAAAACGCGAAGGCAAAATTTCACCTGTGCTATCAATGCAACATGCCCTTGCAAACAAGTTGGTGTTCAGCAAAGTGCAGAAAAAATTTGGTGGGTGTATTCGCTACTTTGTCTCTGGCGGTGCGGCACTGCCTAAAGAAACAGGGGAATTCTTTGAAGCCATTGGCATCACGATTCTTGAGGGTTACGGTCTAACCGAGACCTCGCCAGTTACGCATGTCAACCGAATCGATAAAATAAAGTTTGGCAAAGTGGGTCCGCCAATTAAAAATGTCGAGCAAAAGATTGCCCCAGATGGCGAAATTCTGCTACGCGGTCCCAATATCATGAAAGGCTACTGGCGCGATGAAGCGGCAACACGCGAAGCAATTGAGCCTGATGGCTGGTTTCACACTGGCGACATTGGTGAAATTGATGAAGATGGCTACCTGAAAATCACCGATCGAAAAAAACATATCATTGTCAATTCAGGTGGGAAAAACATTGCGCCACTGCCTATCGAGAATATGATTCAAAACAGCCCGTTTGTCGACCAAGTTGTGGTGTTAGGAGAAAAACGACCTTTTCTCACCGCCGTGATTGTGCCAAATTTTGATGCCGTGCGTGCGTTTGCACAAAAACATCAAATTGCTTTTGAGACCAATAAAGACCTGCTTCAGAAGGAGGAGGTGAAGAAGATTTTTGATGAGCATCTCAAAAAAATTTCACGCGAGCTGGCAAGTCATGAAAAAGTGCGGCGATTTATTCTTGCCGCTGAACCCTTCACCATTGAAGCAGGAGAAATGACGCCAACCTTGAAAGTCAAGCGCAAAATTGTCGAAGAAAAGTTTAAAGCCGAGCTGGAAGAAATCTACAAGAGCTTGGTCTACGAAACTGATTAGAAAAGCATGGCTGATAAGCCATGCTCAAGTGTCAAGCGCCACCATAGTCAGTGATGAGAGGGCTATGTGAGTTTTCGTGCTGACTCGTAGCGTGCGCTCACATTATCCCAATTAATAATTGAGAAAATGGCATTGACATAGTCGGCACGCTTGTTCTGATACTTCAAGTAGTAAGCGTGTTCCCAAACATCAATAACAAGAAGTGGTACGGCGCCCCAAGTCGTCAAATCCTGATGTTTTTCACACTGCAAAATGGTCAGGCGCTTTGCAAAGGGCTGATAGGCTAAAACGCCCCAGCCTGAAGCCTCAACGGCAATAGAAGCGTTTGCCAGTTGTGCTTTGAATTTCTCATAACTGCCAAAGTCCGTGTCAAGTGCTTTTCCTAAGTCGCTGGAAGGCTTGCCGCTCTTTGCAGGTGAAGTAAGGTTTGTCCAGTAGATAGAATGCAGAATGTGACCAGAGCCATGGAAAGCAAGCTCACGAGACCAGTGTTTAACAAGAGAAAAGTCGTTGCTTTCACGGGCTTTTTGAAGTTCAGTTTCAGCTTTATTGGCGCCAGCAACATACGCGGCATGATGCTTGCCATGATGAAGCTCGACAGTAGCCTTATCGATAACTGGTTCAAGGGCATCTTTAGGATATGGCAGTTCAGGCAACACATACTTGCCATTGCCGTCAGTGATGTGCTCGTAGAGATAGAGCGCATGTAAAGCGCCTTCAGCCTTGTTGTGAAGCATGGGAATGCCGGCAAAGACCGCACCAGCCGATGCCAGCGATGCAGATTGCAGGAAGCGGCGACGAGAAAGCGAGTTGGACATATAGCAATTCAGAGATTAAGAAATTGTTGCAAAACCAAAAATCTATGAGACCAAAATTTAACTTTAAGCTACTTCGTTCCAAATTGCAGGTGAAATGCAACAGCGTTGAATAGAACTATGGACAGGAAAATTGATACTGCTCAGCACTATGAATGAAGTAAAATGAGGCCATTTTTTCAGAAGGGAAGTGCATGACTTGAAGGATATTCTTTTGGTCATCAAATAGGTCGAAAAGAAGCGTATTTTTGATGGAAAGATTTTGCAGCAATGAGGGGCTGGAGAACTGCATCTGATACCACCACATGTCTTTGTCAACGCCGCTGGAGAGTATAGCGGGGCGTAGCAACTGACCATTGTTGCGCAGTTCGAAGTGCTTGTTAAAGTAAGACAGATAAAGCGAGTCGGCAAAGGTGGTGGCTGCGAGTTGAAAAGTATTGAGGCGATGTGCACGCTGAAGAGCAAGCGTTAAGTCGTCGGTAAAAAAGCGCACATTCATGACCGCAACATTCTGCTCAATAGCCAGTTTTGCGTAGCTCACATGAAAGTTATGTACAGGAGATGGCGCGATGCACAAAAGCAAAATGGCAAAAAGGCATTTTTTCATCGTGCAGTGCGTTTGAAAGGGATGTAGTAGAAGACTTCAGTTTCGTCAGTGCCTAACTCACGGCGTGTTTTGCGAAGTCGCAAACGACCATTTTCAAGGTCAAAATCTAACATGAGCGCCAGATATTCAGGTTTAGTGATTTTCTGGTAATACTCAACATGGAGCGAGGTCGGACGCAAGGTCCATTTGACCACCTCCGAATGCTCAAGGGTATGCACAGAGCGTGAAAGCGGTAAGTGCAACTCTTGGCGAAATTTTGTGCCATCGTCAAGGCGAATGGAATCAATCATGATGATGGTGTCACGACCTATCGACTCTTTAAGTTGAAGGTAGATCGGAGCGTTAGGGTGACGGCGATAAGCTGGCTCTAATTGCCATTCGCCTAAAATACCGTTCGGCGCTCTTTGTAAAACTGGGCTAATGAAAAGTGCAGCCAGCAGGCAAACCCTTGCAAAACGCATATGTAGAGCGATGGCGTGTAAGCAGATTAAGTAGCGAAAATAGGCATCAACGAAAAAGTAAACAACAATGCAAAGTGAAAAACTGTCAGTTCTCTTTGTCGATGATGAGCCTCACATTTTAGAATCACTGAAAGAACTATTCAGCAGAAGATACAAGGTGTTTACTTCAACGAGTGGTGAGGAAGCGCTTGAAATTGTCAAGAATAACAACATTGCTATTGTGATGAGCGACCAACGTATGCCCGGAATGAAAGGTGTAGAGGTCTTGCGTGCTGTCCGAGAACTATCGCCAAACACGATGCGCGTGCTGCTAACAGGCTTTGCTGATGTGGACGCCATTTTAGACTCTGTAAATGTCGGTGAAGTATTCCGATATGTAAGGAAACCGTGGGATGTAAATCACCTTAACTCCATCTTATTGTTAGCAGAAAACACCTTTTTAAGCAAGCTAAGGGCGGCAGAAGTCAGCAACAAAACTACACCAAAAATGTCGGATATAACACCAAAGCGCACGACCTTGCCACCATCCGTATTGCAGGAACTACGACGAAGGCAGGATGCAGAGGAGCGGTTTTTTCAAAAAGTCAGTGAGTGCTTAAAGCAGGGCATCGCTCCGGAAAAACTTCTCGAGGGCATATCCGGAAGACCTAAACTGCTCGTTGTCGATGATGAGCCCTCTGTCTTGAACGCCCTATCGGAATTGCTGTCAGATCGCTATGAAGTTCTAACGAGTCAAACCGCAGATGAGGCATTGCAGGTGTTAGAGCAAAACGTACTGATTGCGGCGCTCATCAGCGACCAGCGCATGCCAAGCAAAACCGGAGCAGACCTTCTCATTGAGGTAAGTAGCATTGCGCCGTTGATTCCAAAAATTCTCATTACAGCCTACACAGATGTGGAAGACGTGGTACGCCTCATCAACGAGGGGCAAATTCATCGCTACATCCAAAAGCCGTGGGATTCTCGCAAGCTAAAGACAACAATTTCAGAGGCTGTAGAACTCTACAGAGAACGGTTGGTAGTATATCTTGCCGAGCGAGAAAAATTTGGTAGCACATTTCTCCAATCGCTTGAACAGCAGACCCCACAGGATGCAGAACAAACACATCGAGAAGGCAAGCCAGCAAACCCAGAACTGGCTAACAAGCTCAGGGCGTTAAGTGATATGCGCAAAAAAAAGTCATAAGTCGTGAAAGCCTCTCAAACGGTGCAGCCCAAATCAAAGGTGGTAATCTGAAATAAGTAAAATCTATGTAAGGTGATGCAACCAGAAAATCACATAGAGATTGGTGCAAAGAGAGATATGCACACCATGCGGTATGGCGAGTTGGTGGTCTATGCCATCATCTTTCTGTGCCTTGTGGCGGCAGCTTTTGTGGTGAGTATTTTTCTTTCAAGACAAAGCCAACAAGATGCACAGCAAATTTTCTGCGCCACACAGCAGCAGCGAAGTTGGGTGAGCGCAGTGGAATATTTGGAAAAAGTAAACTACAGTATTTTCATGGATGGGAAAGATGCACTGCCAATGCTCGAGCAGACGCTAAAGGAAATTCAAAAGTTCAACCGGTTTACAAATGCACTAATAAACGGCGATACACTGGAAGCAGATGGAAAGGTTTTAGAAATTAAACGCATAACCCAGCCGTCACTCAAAAGGATACTCGATACTATTCAGGCGCAATGGCAGCCCGTGCAAAAAGATTTTGATGAGCTCGCCCATACAGTTCAACAGGGGGAAATCGATACAGCGCTGTTTGTAAAGGTCGCAGACCCGATTTTGACGCGACTCAAAACTCAAATTGCCGAGCATATTCGCAATTTCATTGTCACCTTAGGCTTCCTATCAGAAGATAGAATCAAAGGCTTGCAAAGTTTTCAAATTGGGGCATTGCTACTTAGCTTACTTGTGTTTTTAGCAATGGCTTTTCGGCTCTCGGTGTCGCTGCGAGCACAAGATCGAGTAATTAGCGAACGCACGGCACAGATACTCGAGCAAAACCAAAAAATTAAAGAGCAAAACGAACTAATCAATGAAGAAAAACGCACTATTGAAAAACTCAACCATGAGCTCGAAAGCAATCTCAAAAAGTTGCGGGAAACACAGGCGTATCTGATTCAAAATGAAAAAATGAGTTCACTCGGGCAGATGGTGGCAGGTATCGCACATGAACTCAATACCCCAATTGGCTATGTCAATACAAATGTGGTGCTCATACGCGAACGCTTTACGGAACTTGCAGAAACCTTGCGCAGAGCCCTAAGGGCACACGACCTGATATACAACGATCAATTTGAAGAGGCTGTGGAGGAAATGCAAGAAATTGCCAAATCGCCGTACGGAACCATTGCGGAGCTCAATGAAGCACAAGAGCGTGCTATGCGCTTGCTAGCCGCATCACAAAGCGGGTTGGAGCAAATGGCAGGTCTGGTACGCAGCATGCGTAATTTCTCACGACTGGATGAAGCTGAAATGAAAAAAGCTGACATTCATGAAGGAATAAAAGGCAGTTTGCTGATGCTTGCACCACAATTCAAGCATAATGACATTCAGGTCACAACACAGTATGGAGACCTCCCTATGATTGAGTGCTATCCTGCACAACTTAACCAAGTGTTTCTAAACCTCATTCAAAATGCAGTTCATGCACTGGAAGGACGACCTGAACCGAAAATTCATATCAGCACAGCGCAGGAAAATAACCAGATTGTGGTGCGCATCTCCGACAATGGACCGGGCATCCCAAAAGAGATTCAGTCTAAAATCTTTGACCCCTTTTTTACAACAAAACCCGTCGGAAAAGGCACTGGACTTGGACTCTCTATTGCCTACAGTATTGTGCAGAGACACAACGGAGAAATTTCTTTCGAGACAGAAGCAGGGAAGGGTACGACATTTATTATTCGCATTCCTATTCAAGATTTCATAAAGCCAAGTGAATTATCAAAAAGTCAAGTGGCGCAAGATATATAGGTTGAATTATGGCAAAAATGCTCGATGAAGAATTCTCTATTCAGGACTGCAACGTGAGTGCAGCATACGCAGGATGGATTTTAGAAAGTTTATATGAAGCTGTCTGCACAAAAGATAAAGAGGGCAGATATGTGTATCTCAATCCAGCAATGCGGCGTTGGCTTGGGGTAAAAACCATAGATGAAGCAATTGGAAAAACAGATTTTGAATTTTTCCCAGAAGATGTGGCAGCAGCACGGCGTAAGGATGAAAAGTATCTGATAGAATCACAAAGAGGGAGCATCAGTAAAGAAGAAATGCTGATTGAGCCAGCCACTGGTGTGCTAAAGTGGTATCAAGTAACAAAGTCATTACTTCGGAATGAAAAAAAAGAAATCATCGGAGTCGTTGAAGTATATCGAGATATTACTTCAAAAAAAGAAAGTGCTGAAACTGTTCTGCAAATCCAAGCTGAGCTTGTGCGTAAAGAAGCGGCTATGTCTTCGCTAATTAATAATACAGATGACTACATTTGGGCAGTTGACCGCGAGTATAATGTCAGTGTGGCAAATGAGTCAGTGAAAAAATTTGTACGCAAGGTTTTAGGTAAAGAAGTAGAAATTGGGATGACATTTTCCTTGATGGTGCCACCTGAAGATGTAGAGGTATGGAATAAGTATATAAATGATGCGTTGAGTGGTGAGCGCGTGGTGTTTGAGACAAAGTTCACTCTGCCAAATGGGCGGCCCTGTTATGAAGAAGTTACAATAAATCCAATTAAAGACTTTCAAGGTGAAATTTTTGGTGCAGCTATATTTGTGCGTGATGTAACACGGCGAAAAATGATTGAAGAAGAGCTTCAGCATCTAAATCAAGAGTTAGAAAAGAAGCTCATAGAAATTCAGCGCACGCAAGCCCAGCTGGTTCAATCTGAAAAGATGAATTCACTTGGACAAATGGTATCGGGAATTGCACATGAGCTCAATACACCAATTGGATATGTTCAGAATAATATCGATTTAATAAAACGACGATTTGAAAAAGTAACAGCCTTGTATGCGCTATCGCTCGAAGCAATAGCATGCATGAATCAAAATGAAATAGAAGATGCACTAAGAAAGTTTCAGGAAATTTCTGAATCTGAAATTTCTACAAGCAACTCGCTCCATGAAATTGCAAAACGAACACAAAAGCTATTTGATGGCTGCACCATTGGTCTGGAGCAAATGTCGAAACTGGTGAAAAGCATGAGAAATTTCTCACGTCTCGACGAAGCAGAAATGAAAGCCGCAAATCTTGTTGAAGGTCTCAACAGCATCTTGCTAATACTTAACCATACGCTACGCGAAAAGCGAATCCGAGTAGAAACTAATTTTCAAGAATTGCCAATCATCGATTGCTACCCAGCGCAATTAAATCAAGCATTCATGAATATTCTTCAAAATGCAATTTATGCGGTAGAGGAAGTAAAAGAACCTAAAATTTTTATCTCGGCAAAGAGTAAGGATGGATTTATAATCGTTGATATTCAAGATAATGGCATAGGAATACCAAAAGAAATCCACACAAAGATATTTGACCCATTTTTTACGACAAAACCTGTTGGGAAAGGCGTTGGACTGGGACTCTCTATTGCTTACAGTATTATTGAAAAACATGGTGGCACAATCTCTTTTCAAACCGAGGTCGGTAAGGGAACCATATTTACGATTAAAATTCCTGCACAAGAATTCGTGCCAACAAAATAGAACGACAACATGAGTACCAAACTGAAAATGTTAATCGTCGATGATGAACCGCAGATTTTAGAATCGCTATGTCAACTTTTCGAAACAGATTTTACGGTGCTCACTGCAAAAAGCGGAGAGGAAGCGCTAAATGTGGTGATGCAAACGCCCGACCTTGCCTTAGTTATCAGCGACCAACGCATGCCGAGCATGAAAGGCGTCGATTTACTTAAGCAAGTGAAGGAAATGCTTCCAGACACCATGCGAATTCTACTGACTGGATACACAGACCTTGATGCAGTGTTAGAGTCAGTAAACTTGGGAGAAATTTTCCGATATGTGCGTAAACCGTGGCAGCCTGAAACGCTCAAATCTATTGTGGCACTGGCGGCGGCATCGTTTGTGCTACGTAAGCAAAAGCAAACACGTAGCATGCTACGCGAGCAGCCTAAACCGGCACAGTTAGGAAATCTAAGCTCACCAAACTCATCAAAGCTGGGCGAGATATTAGTGCCCCCAGAAGAAAATTTATTGGCAGGCACCTCACCAGATGGTGATCATACGGAACCAAAAGAGGAAAATAAGACAGTAACAGATGTAAATCAGGCTAATAGTATGAATGCGCAAGTCAATGCGCAGCTGAACACAACTGAAAAAACAGGAAATAATACGCAGTACGCATCCTTCGAAGAAGAATTTTTTGCCACCTTTAAGCCAGAGACCATTGCTGAAGTTGAAAAGTATCAGAGCTTTGAAGAAGAGTTTTTTGCAAAACTCAATGAACATGTCGCACAATTAGAAAAAATGCTCACAGAAGAAGAAAAAAATGTAGCCCCTGAAGCAGAGCAACCTGTAAAACTCTTTACGCTAAATGAAGAGTTGGAAGAAATGCGAGTGTTCCGAGAAGTCTTTTATGGACGAAGCGGAAAACCAAAAATCTTAGTAGTCGATGATGAAAAGCGCGTGCTGACAGCACTTACGGATTTGCTCTCCGATGAGTTTAATGTAATTGCATGCAACGATGCGCGCACAGCACTCGATGTATTAGAATCTAACGCACTGATTTCAGTACTGCTCTCCGACCAGCGCATGCCGGGTATGAGCGGCGTGGATTTTCTTATCGCCGCACACCGTATTGCTCCATTGGTGCCAAAAATCCTAATGACAGGTTATACAGACCTTGAAGAAATTGTACGCTTGGTCAATGAGGGTCAAATTTTTCGGCATATTCAAAAACCATGGGATATTAGTAAGCTGCGCCAAAACCTCCTACTCGCCGTAGAAGAATTTCGGCGTCGTGTCGAGCATGGCTTGCGCCAAAGACATCTGCAACTCAAACAATCAACAGTCCTACAGCCCAAACCACCGCAGAGTCAGGCAAAGTCAAAGCAAGAGCGCGACCATGAATATGAAATTGAAAGCCTCAGAAAAATTGCAGCACTGCTCAAACGAGGAAGCAGAACAGAAGAATAACCATGAGCATAACGCTCGTAGGCAACACGCACAACGCAAATTTTTGGCTTCAAAGTATTAACCCCAACAAAGAAACAAACATCATGAAATAGTCAGCACGGCATTAAAATTCTTCATCAAAGGTAATGGCCTTAGTGCTAGCATCGAAGCCTTTTTGATATTCGGTAACGCGCTTTTCAAAAAAGTTCGTGAGCGGTTGCACATCCTGAAGCACCATAAAGGGAAACGGATTTTTCGTTTTGTATTTCTTATCGTATCCGAGTTGTTCTAAGCGTTGGTCGGCGCAGTAGCCCAAATAATCGCGCATCATGGATTGCGAAATGCCCGTAATGCCATGATGCAAACAATCTTCGCAGAAGTTCATTTCAACGGCAATTGCTTCATCAATCATCTGATAGACGTGGCTTTCAAGCGTTTTATCAAAGAGGTGTGGATACTCGGCACGAATGACTTGCACGACTTCCATCGCACCTTGAATATGCATGGTTTCATCACGAAAAACCCAGTTTGTAGCCGCAGCAAGACCGGGAAGCAACCCACGATGACGCAAAAAATACACATACGCAAATGAGCCAAAGAAAAATAACCCTTCTACACAAGCCGCAAAGCAGATGAGGTTTTCCAAAAATTGCCGCTTCTTTTCATCGCTGTCGAGCTTATCCAGATGCTCAATAGAATCCATATACTTGAAACAGAAATCAGCCTTGAGTTTGACCGACGGCACGTTCTGATAAGCCGCAAAGGCTTCCTGCCGCTCGCGAATGTCAGGAATGTAGCTATCAACAAGCAGTAGGTAGGTTTCTACATGTTGCATTTCATCAAAAAGGACTTTGCCAAGGAACATGCGGTATTCGGGCGAATTGACGTGCTTGTAAAGATTCAGCACGAGGTTATGCCCCACGATATTATCCGCCGTTGCGAAGAAGGCGACAAGGCGTTTGATGAGATGCGCTTCTTTGGGCGAAATTTTATCGCGCAAGTGCTCGTAGTCGAGCGAAAAATCAAGCTCATCAGTTGTCCAAATGTTTTTGATGGAGTCTTTGTAGAGTTTGAAGAACTGCGGATACTTCATTGGGCGCAGCGTAAGATCGAGGTCGTGTGTAAGAATCATAGTTGGTTACGGTTTTGTGATTTCGTGATTTTGGATTTTGTGATTTTGGATTTTGTGATTTTGCTTTGTATGTCAATCCCTTTCAAGTCACAATCGCAAATCTGCAATCTGTTCATTGGCATGCGTCGCAGGAGCCGGGATTTTCAAGCGAACAGGAAATCGCGTCTTTTGTGTTGCTGTTTGAGACAGACTGACCATTGCCAGTATGAAACGCACCATCAGAGACGGCACTAACCAGCGTTGAGGCAAGCGTCTCCATCTGTTCAACCTCTTTTGCTGCAGCAACGGTGGTTTTCTGAATGCGCGTTTTGGCTCGTGAGCGCAGATAGTAAGTGGTCTTCAAGCCTTTTTTCCATGCATACATGTACATTGATGAAAGTTTGCCCATTGTCGGCGATTCCATGAAGAGATTGAGCGATTGCGATTGGCAAACAAAAGCTGAACGCTCTGAAGCCATATCAATCAAAGCCTTTTGTGAAATTTCCCATGCAGTTTTGTAGAGATTGCGGATGTCTTCGGGAATAGCATCAATGTGCTGAATGGAACCTTCACCTTCAATGATGGTGGCACGAATTTGCGGCGTCCATAGTCCCAAGCGTTTCAAATCCGCCACAAGGTAGCGGTTGATTTGTAAAAACTCGCCAGAGAGCGTCTCGCGCTTGAAGAGATTAGACACCTGCGGCTCAATGCACTCATAGCAACCGACAATTGAGGCAATTGTGGCAGTAGGCGCAATGGCAATAAGAAGAGAATTGCGCAAGCCTTTGACTTTAATTGCTTCGGCGAGAGCATCCCAATCTTCATGCAGCATAGGAGCAATGCCATCATCTTTGGCAAGATGCACGGCAAGCTTGCCATCAGCATATTTCGTTTCATGAAATGCTGGAAATGGACCGTATGCTTCGGCAAGTTGCATAGATGTTTTAAGCGCCTCAAAGTAAATGACTTCGGAAATACGATTTGAAAGCGCTTTTGCATCAGGTGAATCAAAAGGCAACCGCATTTTGAAGAAGACATCTTGCAACCCCATCAAGCCAAGTCCAACGGGTCGCCAGCGCAGATTTGAAGTGGCAGCTTCTTTGGTAGGGTAGAAGTTAATGTCAATGACTCGGTCCAAAAATTTTGTAGCAAGGCGCACAACTTTGCGCAAGCTATTGAAATCGAAACTTCCATCATCGCTAACGAATGCCCCAACATTGAGACTACCGAGGTTACAGACCGCCGTTTCATCTTTAGAGGTAACTTCCAAAATTTCCGTGCAAAGGTTCGAGCTACGAATGATGTTGCCCGGCTTGCCCGTTTGAGCGGAACGCCGATTTGAAGTGTCTTTGAAACAGAACCAGCCGTTGCCTGTTTCGGCAAGGGTTTGCATCATTCTGCCGTAGAGTGCGCGTGCGGAGACTTGCTTCATCGCTTTGCCTTCGGCTTCATAGCGTAAGTAGCATCTTTCAAACTCATCACCGTAAGTGTGCAGCAGTTCAGGCACTTGGTCTGGCGAGAAAAGCGACCAATGCGAATCGCTCTCCACGCGCTTCATGAAAAGGTCAGGTATCCAAAGCGCAAGGTTAAGATTGTGCGTACGGCGTTCTTCAGCGCCAGTGTTGTTGCGTAGTTCCAAAAATGCCTCGATGTCTGCATGCCATGGTTCGAGATAGACGGCGGCGGCACCTTTGCGTTTGCCGCCTTGATTGACGGCATGAACACTCGAGTCCATAACCTTCAGAAATGGAATGATGCCATTGGATTTACCATTCGTGCCTTTAATCAAAGCACCAGAGGCGCGAACGGGCGTCCAATCAATACCAATTCCTCCAGACCACTTGGAAAGTTGAGCACAGTCAGCGTATGCTTTGTAGATGCCTTCCAGACTGTCTTCGCCGATGGTTAGCAAATAGCAAGAACTCATTTGAGCATGGCGAGTTCCAGAGTTGAAAAGCGTCGGTGTGGAAGGCATGTAAAGGAAGTTCGAGACAATGTCGTAAAACTCAATCGCTTCCGTGATGCTTTTTGATAAGCCCAATGCAACACGCATAAACATCCACTGCGGACGCTCAATGACTTTGCGCGTTTTCGGGTGTCGCAAGAGGTATCGGTCGTAAATGGTGCGAAGTCCAAAATACTCAAAGAGGTCGTCGCGGTCGTGGTCAATGGCGTATTCAATAGCATCCAAATCTTCTTCAGCAAGTGTACGAATGCGCGAGTCAATAAGACCGAGTTCATCAGCGGTTTTGATGTAATCACGAAATGCTTCGTCACGTCCAGCTTCTTTGCGAATGGTTTCAGCAAGCATGCGGGCGGCAACCTTGGAGTAGTTCGGCTCCTCGACCGTGAGCATTACCGCCGTTTCAATTGAAAGATTGTCAAGCTCTTCTGTGGTACTGCCTTCATGCAGACCGTTGATGGTGCGTTTTGCCACCTCAAGCGGAACGACATTTTCAATCCCGCGACATGCACGCGAGACTGCATGCAAAATTTTCTCAATTTTGACTTCTTCACGTGAGCCATCTCGTTTTATGACGTACATACAGCACTCTCCTTTTCAGTTGAGTTAGAAACCGCAGTGCGTGTCATGAGCACTGCAGATAACTTGAGAAAAACAAAACAGCAAAAAGACAATCAAGAATAAGAGCTAAAGAAGCACAGAATGTGCCCTTGAAAACATGCAGCAGCATTCATATATGATGTGCCACACGATTTATGATGCCTTCAAAGTGTGAACGCTACGCTTGCAGTGTGCACGATAACATACCTCAAACATTCGGGTCTGGGTGAGCGTGATGCAAGCGTTGATTGACGACAGAGATGAATTTAGTAGAGCAAGTAACTTAACGCAACAAAAACAAAAATTTTTTTGACTTCCTCCCACAGAAAGAGCATAACAGAAGAAATACTTTTTCACTTTGAGAAGATTTTTTTCAGAATTTGAATGGCTGAAAAAGAAATTCTCAATTTGAGAAATAATTAAGAAGCCAGGTCGTCGTCATCGCAACGGCGGAGCGGGTAGCCTGACTCAAGCTTTTCGAGAAAAGCAACCACAAGGTCATTGAGCTGTTCCATGTCAATAAGAAAAGCATCGTGCCCGTGTGGTGAATGCAGGGTGGCAAGTTCGGCGCATGGTATGTAGTGTGCAAGTTCCGTCTGCTCCTCTGGTAGGTAAAGAATGTCGGAAGGAATACTGACCACAAGAGTTGGCTGCTGAATTGAGCGAAGCACGTGTTCGTAGTCACTGCGCCCGCGTGCAAGGTCGTGTGTGTCCATTGCTTTGGTGAGCGTGATGTAGGTGTTGGCATCAAAGCGGTCAATGAACTTTTTGCCTTGGTAGCGCAGGTAACTTTCAACGGCGAACTGTTCAGCATCAGGCGATTGCAAAGTGCGCGAGAATTTAATGTCGAAACTGGCTTTGCTGCGGTAGGAAATCATTGCCATCATGCGTGCTGTGGCAAGCCCAGCAATTGGCGGAGCATCAGGTGAGTAGTTGCCATTGTTCCAGTTGGCATCGCTGTAAATGGCGTGCCGTTCGGCTTCACTAATTGCAATGCACCATGCAGAATGCCGACCAGAGACGGCAATCGGGCAAATCGCCGCAACCTTTTCAGGAAACATCACTGCCCATTCCAAAACTTGCATGCCGCCCATGGAACCGCCAATGACAAGTTTGAGCTTCTCAATGCCTAATGCCGACACAAGCAGAGCTTGCGCAGAAACCATATCACGAATTGTGATGCGTGGAAAGCGTGCGCCATACCAAGTGCCCGTCAGCGGGTTGATGCTGGTGGCGCCTGTTGTGCCGTAGCAACCGCCCAGAACATTGCTGGCTACGATGAAATCTTTTGTGGCATCAAACGCCCGATTCTCCCCGAAAAGCGGTGCCCACCAATCATCGGCATCTGCAGAACCTGTAAGACCATGACAAATCAAAATGGCGTTATCAGCAGTGGCATTCAACGTGCCCCAAGTGCGATACGCAATGGTCAGGCTCGGTAAACTCTCGCCAGACTCGAGCACAAAAGGAGACGAATGATGATAGTATTTCGTCTGCGGTGAAGGGAAATCTTTGTAACTCATGTTGCCCCACTAAACTTTTGCATATTGCAAATGTGCGATAAACTAAAAGATAGTGCCTTTGAGCCATTTGAACCATGATGTGCTTGCACAGAAGGAGCGATTGGGCAAATGCATCAGTATGATGGTGCTCTTTCAAAAATTGGGCTCAAAAAGTGATGCCTCGTAAAACAAATCAAGGCAAAAGGACGTTTGTATTCAAGTAATCTTGGCACGCATGTCATGCTTGAGTGAGGCGCACGCGTTGCATCAGTGCAAAACACAAAAAACGAAAATGGCAACGATAGAGCAGCTTTACAAGACCTTACGCAAACCGCTACTTTCCTTCATTGAACAAAGCATTCATGACAGATGCAGGGCAGAAGATATTCTGCACGATGTATTTGTGCGTGCACAAGAACATTTAAGCCATGTCCAAGACACTTCCAGAATTGAAAGCTGGATGTATCAAATTGCCAGAAACCTAATCGTGGATGAATATCGTCACAGAAAACCTGTGAGCGCATTGAGCGAAGCGTGTGATATTGCAGAGCAAGATGAAGAAACCCCGATTGAACAGCTGTCAGCCTCGGTCAGAGGCTTTGTGGAAAAAATTCCCGAGCCATACAAAACCGCAATCATTCTCGCCGACCTTGAAAGACTTCCACAACAGGAAATTGCCCAGCGCATGAAACTCTCATTTTCAGGAGCAAAGTCGCGCATTCAACGCGCACGCAAAATGCTCAAAGCCTTGTACTTGGAGTGCTGTTCGTTTGAACAAAACCAGCACGGCATGGTGCTTAGTTATGAGCCGAAAAACATCCCGTGTCAGTGCGAGGCTTGCTAAAAAAGTTGCGTCTTTTTCTCACACTTCCCGTCAACAGTTATGAACGCAGTGGAAGAGTCACAAAACTTAAGCAGTCATCAACCATGCAACCCGAAATTCTTTTTCCGCATACGGCAATTTACACGCCGAGCCTTGAAGCCTCGCTCAAGTTTTACCGTGCTTTTTTCGGCGTAGAGCCAAAGAAAGTCAAAATGGACTACGCAAAGTTTGAGCTTCAAAATCCAAAGTGGAACTTTACGCTTAATCAAATTTCCGTTCAAAAGCAGGATGTAGCACCCCCTGCACCTCAAACATTAAGCCATTTGGGATTTCAAGTGGCTTCAACCGAAGAAGTGAAAGCAATTCAAATGCGGCTAATCGAGCAGGGGATAACACCGACGCTGGAAGAGACGAGCACAACATGTTGCTACGCCGTCCAAGATAAATTTTGGGTGAAATCGCCCGAAGGCATTGATTGGGAAGTCTTTACTGTGCTTGCCGATGCTGATGTGTGTCGTGATGACGCGCCAAGTGGCAAGGCAATGTGCTGTGCGCCGCAAATGGAGTCTTCACCCATTCAACTTTCAATTCCTGTGATAAAAAATGACTGAATCCGTTGTTAAAAAACTTTCCACGCTCGACCGCTATTTGCCGCTTTGGATTTTGTTGGCAATGTTGTCAGGCGTTTTGCTCTCGCATTTCGTTCCGAATCTTGACCAAACGCTTGAGGCAATTAAACTCGACAATGTCTCCCTGCCGATTGCCATTGGGCTTTTGGTGATGATATATCCGCCGCTGGCAAAAGTGCGTTACGGCAAACTCGGCGAGTTTTTCACAAATTGGAAACTCTTTCAAGTTTCACTTTTTTTGAACTGGGTGCTTGGACCAATTTTGATGACGGTGTTGGCATGGCTCTTTCTGCCCAATGACCACGAGTTCCGAAACGGCTTGATTTTGGTGGGCTTGGCGCGGTGCATTGCGATGGTGCTAATTTGGAACACACTGGCATGCGGAAGTGCAGAAGTCGCCGCTATTCTTGTTGCGCTCAATTCGCTGTTTCAAATTTTTATGTATTCCATTTATGGCTGGTTCTTTATCACGCTCTTGCCAACATGGTTCGGATTGGAAGGCGCAGTAGTCAATATCACCATTTGGGCGATTGCCAAAAGCGTCTTGATTTTTCTTGGAATTCCATTTGCGCTTGGATTTCTTTCGCGTGTGCTACTCACCCAATGGCTCGGCGATGAGTGGTATGAAAAGAAATTTTTGCCTACTATTTCGCCCCTTGCGCTCATCGGATTGCTCTACACGATTGTGCTCATCTTTGCGATGCAGGGCGAAAAACTTCTCATGCAACCAGTTGCTGTACTGAAAATTGCCTTACCGCTCGTGTTGTATTTTGTCTTAATGTTTAGTCTCGCCTTATGGCTAGCTTACAAGACCAAGCACACCTACGATGAAAGTGCGGCGATTGCCTTTACTGCAAGCGGAAATAATTTTGAACTTGCAATTGCCGTTGCAGTTGGTACGTTTGGCATCACGTCAGGCGAAGCGTTGGCGGCAACCGTGGGACCGCTTATCGAAGTGCCAGCACTCGTTGCACTCGTGTATCTTTCCCTATGGGCACAAAAGAAATTCTTTGAACCACAACCAACAGGAGCAAAATGAAAAAAGTCTTATTCGTTTGCATTGAGAATTCTAATCGCAGTCAAATGGCAGAAGCCTTTGCAAAAATTCATGGTAAAGGAAAAGTAGAGGCCTACAGTTCAGGCTCGCGTCCGTCAGGGAAGGTGAATCCAAAAGCAATTGATGCCATGAAAGAACTTGGCTACGACCTCACGACGCATAGCTCAAAATCGCTGGATGAAATTCCCGATGTAGAATATGATTTTGTGGCAACGATGGGGTGCGGCGATGAATGTCCATTCGTGCGTGCAAAAATTCGTGAAGATTGGGCAATTCCCGACCCGAAGCATTTAGAGCCTGATGAGTTCCGAAAAGTACGTGATTTAATTGAGCAAAAAGTGAAAGAAATGTTGGAGAAAATTGGTGCGTAGTTATACCAACAAAAAGTAAAAACAAGTAGGTTTTACTGCACTGTCATTGCAAGTGCCTTTTTTGTCACTATAGGGCAGAACACAGATGTTCCGAGCATTTTGTTTGGTATTGTCGCAGAATACAGATGTTCTGCGCACTTTTGTCAGTCGAGCGCTTTTTTCTGCTATTCCGAGCAATTTTTTCTGCTACTCCGAGCACTTTTTTGTCAGTCGAGCACTTTTTTCTGCTATTCCGAGCACTTTTTTCTGCTATTCCGAGCACTTTTTTTTGTCATTCCGAGCGAGAGCGAGGAATCCAGTATGGATGCTTCACTTCGCTTACGCTCCGTTCAGCATGACAAGCGCGGTGTCATTCCGAGCACTTTTTTGTCATTCCGAGCAAAGCGAGGAATCCACTGTGGATTTTTTATTCAGATGCAAAAATTTTTTCAAATGAAAGTTCAATTCCGCTGATTTTATCTTGAACTGTGCCCTCGACAAAGGTTTTCGGCGGATTTGATTTTGAAAATATCGATACGGTCTGCAAGGCAGGCTGAATCACCCAAACGGATTTTACCCCAATATCAAGCAACGCGTTGGCTTTATTGATAATTGTTTCTATCGGTTGCGAGGGGCTTTGAATTTCAATCGCTAAAATTGGTGGTTCAGAGAGTGTGGGCTTTGTGTCAAACCAATTCACAGAACGTTTGGGGAAGAGCAGCACATCAGGCGTTACGGGCGAGGTACCTGTTGGAAGCGAGACTTCGGAGACCACCGAAAATTGCTTGCGATATTGCTCTCGCAGAGCAACTATGAGATTGGCTTGTATGAATCCATGATTGAAATTGGGCATGGGTTTACCTCGTTCGAGTTCATAGTCGGAGACGGCTTCAAGAACTTGCTCTTCCATAGTTCGTTCAGGTTTTAGGTTGCGGGAAAATACGAAAAGTGTGTTTTATCGCAAGTGTGAATGAAGAATTTTGGAGAGCACTTGTCTTAAAACATCTTCAGCACCTCGGCTAATTCCGGGGCAAGTCTGTTCGCTGGGTCCAGCGATATTTAGTGTTGTGATGTCAGTTGAAGAAAGCCATTCGTAAATTTTTGTTGCAGAATTTTCTGAAAAGGGATTAATAACAAGCAGAGGTTTGGAGAGCTTTTCAGCGCAAGTAATTGTCCAAGCCGTGCCCATGTCGTGTTGGAGATGATGAGGGAGAAGCACGAGAGTTGCATCACTATCGCGCACATTCCATTCTGTTCGGAGCGAGCGAGGAATATGCGGGGCATCGGGACTGTGTTCGTAGGGCGTTGGGATAAGTGGAAAGTCATCGGGAATAGTGCCGTTCTCACAAGCACGATTGGGAGGACACCAGCCACCAATTTCAAAGCCTAACTCACGCGCTACACGAAGTGCCGCTTGGTCAACGCCCGTCTGTCCCCCTGAAATGATTTTCTTCAGCATTATTAATAATTTTATTCAGAATTAAACAAGCTAAAGTTGTTGTGATTTTCGGATTTTTTCTTTTCTTTCAGAAAATCTAAGCGATATTCTTCTGATATTTTGCCGTTATGGGCTAAACGGTCCTGTATCATTTTATAGTATTCAGAATGAATTTCGCAGGAAATAAAATTGCGTTTGAGCTCTTTACAGAGAATAATTTCTGAACCGCTACCGCCAAACAAAATTAAAACATCATCATTTTCTTTTGTGCAAGATTTTATAAGCAGTTCTACTAATCCTAAAGGGATTTGGCAAGAATGGAAGGTTTTATCTTTGCTAACATTTTTCACTAAGTCAAAGTAGAGCCAAGAATAAGGCATGCGTCCTAAGTGTCCTCGTGAAATCCGCTCTTTGATACGTTTATCTGTTGGATTTTGATAAGGAACAGCTACATGTTCCTTGTAGAAATGATTATTTTTGCTCTTCGTGGCGTGCAAAATACTTCTGTGTGCTGTGGTAAAACGGCGAGGGCTATGTCCGATGTTGGTGTTGTATATCCAAACATAATCTTGCACATCAAAAGCATTTTCATCGAGATATTTTACACGAAGATAAGAGTTTTGTTTAGGATAGTTTATCATAAACAAATTTCCTGTAGGTTTCAGGACTCGCATGCTTTCTTTAGTAAGTTGTATGTACCAATCTATGTAATCATTCCACTTTTTAGTGTAGTTATTGCCAGCATAGTTAATACCCACATTATAATCAGGGTCACCATAGACCATATCAATACAGTTATCTGGCAACTGTTTTAAGAGCGTCAAAATATCAAGGTGGAAGACTTTATTTCTGAACTGTTCAAGCATATCCATTTACTTATAGACAAAACTTGTTTTCGTTCTGTGCGGAAAGTAGGTTTTTGGTCTTTGTGCAATATCTATACTGTCAAACTCTGTATCTTTTCCGAACAGGAAATGGTGTAAAATCCTTTGATTATTTGCTACGGATAAGATATTACTTTCGCTGGTATTATACTCATTAAGCAGACTCCTTTTGTAAGACCATTGCAGAGTCTGCTGAATAGGCTCGAATTCATGATAGACTTTGTTGATTCCTTTGATAAATTGATGTTTCCCTTTGCCTAAATGAATTACTGCAAAATCGTTATCAAGCAGAATTTGGGGAAGAAAAACAAAATCGTTCCTTTTTTGGCAAATTTTGAACAGTTCAGTTAGAACTTTAGCTTTTTTGTTCATAAAGGTAGTTAGTAATTAAAAGCTCACTAATTTTGCCTCGTTTTTCACCATCACAATTTACTGCGCGACTCGCTGAAACCCTGAAAATGTTGTATCCTGCATAAACCTTCTCGAAAAAATCATCTTTTGGATTTTCATTTTTGGGGTCTGAATTAGAGAGCATCAGTTTTGCACCTTTTTCTCTATCTAACTTTTTGAAAAATTCGGCTAATCTCAGATGTTCTTTGTCACTGAATACTGAACCTGTGTAAGTTGTAAAACTTGCAGTTTTGCTGATTGGTCTATAAGGCGGGTCAAGGTAGACGAAAGTATGCTCGGTAACTTTATCAAAACAACTTGAGTAATCTGCACACTGTATTTCAGCAATTTGAAGGGCTTTTGAGACGGCTAAGATATTTGGCGCATCAAAAATGAGTGCAGTTTGATATTTACCAAAGGGCACATTAAACTCGCCCTTCGAATTTAGACGGAAAAGCCCATTATAGCAAGTTTTGTTCAAGAATATGAATTGCGCTGCGCGTGGAATCCAGTTTTCAGAAAGTTTCTTGTAGTTTATTTCGAAGCGCTGTGCGTTGAAATGCCGGCGAACTTCCAAGAATAAGGCTTCTCGTTTTGAAGGGTGAGTTTGGTCGTACTCTTTCTGATACTGCTCTAAAAAGTCAAGAAGTTCGGTTGGGTGTTGCTGGATAACTTGATAAGTGAGAATTAAATCTTTATTTAGGTCTGATAGGTAGGCATGAGTAATGTTGTAGTGCTGTGAAAGTTCAAAGAAGAGAGCGCCGCCGCCCAAAAAAGGTTCTACATAGTGCTGAATCCAGCCTTGTCTAAGCTCGGTCGGATAGTAGTTTTCAAATTGTTCTAAAAGTTGTGTCTTCCCGCCGACCCACTTGATGAACGGTCTTGCTTTGTGCATTTGCCAAAAAAGGTCTATACATTGAGCATTCCGAAAATAATTCGGGCTTACACATTAAACCAATAGCTAAGTTTCAGCACAAACCCACGGTTACGAATACCAAGGGTCTCGGTATTGTAGTTATCGGTATAGACTAAAAATACATCGCTCATGGGAGCAAATCGCCATTGCAAGCGCATGTTAAGATTGACATTTTGAATTTGGGTGTTGTATTGCAAAAAAGTTGTGATGAAAAGCTCTTTCGTAAGTGAAAGGTCAAGACGAAGATTGAGCAAAGTGAGTGTAGCACTACGAAAAGGAGAAGGCAAGAAAATAAAATTTTGCTCGAAATCAATTGAAATGAGCCCGTAAGGTTGAGCGCGGTAGCGAGGACTTAGCACATACCGTGTGCGGCGACCGCTAAAGTATCCGCCCGTTTCCAGAGTGCCAGAAAAAGAAAAACGCTCACGTGGGTCAGTGGCAAAGTAACCGCCGTAAAGCTGATACACATAATTGCCCAAGGGTAATTGGTTGTCAGGTTCGTTTCGTCCTGTGGGGTCAAAAAGGAAGGTGAGATTCGTTAGAATGTCATTAAAATATGCTCCAAATTTTCCCGTATTTTGGAGATTAAAAAAGTATTCCAAATAAATAAGGCGGTCTAATTCGGTCGTAAAATTTTGTGAGCGGTACATGTCGAGCCGGAGGAAAACGCCATGATTGTTGATAAAATCAGATTTTGGATAAAAGCGGTAGCTGACTTGCGGCTCAAAGCGCCAGACACCACGACGCGGCACAAAGCCCACTTCAGGGTTATAGTGCTCACCAATGAATTCATGATTCCATTCTAACCGAAATTCAGGCTGTTCATATCGTAAAAAGAGCGCAGTGGCATATTGGTGTGGCAAAGATTGCGGAGTAAAATTGTGATGATAAAAAAGCCGACCAAGCCATCGTCCATCGTTGGTGCCTAAGTTGAAATCTACGCCAAACACGCGGTTGAAATCATTGCCTGCAATACCACGATATGCGTGGCCTTGACGATTGACGCCGAAAATGGTCAGGTTTGAGCGCTCGAAGAGCAACCGCTGTGCCACAGCAACGGCGTAGTTATTGCCGTTGTATCGCAGTGAGTCATTTCTTGCCGTTTGCAGCACAAGGGCACCGATGCGCCAGTTGGCATCAAGGTTGCCAGAAAGCCGTGCACCAGCAATGATAGAGGTGGGCTGACCATTAAAAAGACCAATCTGACGAGAAAAAAACGGACGAATCCGAGAAAATCCCAGCGTGGAAAAAAGGTCACTGTTCTCTAAGAAAAATTGACGCTGTTCGGGAAAGAAAATCGTAAAGCGGTCGAGATTGGTAATTTGGCGGTCAACATCGACTTGAGAAAAGTCGGGGTTAAAGGTCAAATCAAGATTGAGAGCGGAAGTGAGCGCAAGTTTGGCATCGCCACCAAGGTTAGCAGATAGGGTAGAAAATGTTTGGGTTTGATAGTTGGCATTGGTCGTGCCAATAGTGTAGGGAATGAGCGAGATGTTAGGACTACGGTTTTCGGGCGGACTATCCCAGCGAAGTTCGCCAGCGAAAGCAAGATTGGTAACTTGAAAGACACGCGGTACAGGCGCCCAAGAGGAGTTTTCAGGGAGTTTAAGATTGTTGCGCGCAAAGTTAATGCGCCAACTTGAAACCCCACTTTTGAAACGCAAGGTGCTGAAGGGAATGGCAATTTCGGCAACCCACCGACCAGAATCAATGCGAGCTTCAGCTTGCCAAGCGTTATCCCAATTGTTACTTGCACCAAAAAAACCACCGCCTGAGATGAGTCCCTCACGCTGTACGCCAAAAGGAGTAACACTGAACACAAAACCGGCAGTCTGATTGGAAAGTGGATCAATGATAACCGTAAAGTTATCGTTCAGGTTGTAGTCAAAATCGCGCCGCAGGGTTTGCATGATGAAGTCGACTGGAGATTGGTCGTAACAGATAGCCGCAACATAGAGCGCACGGTCATCATATGTGACCCTGACTTCGGTTTGAGCTCGGGCAAGCGAGCTGTCGAAGGGAAAATTCTGAACAAAGTGCGAGGCAACAGCCGCTTCTTGCCAAGTGCGTTCATTGAGGTGTGCATCAACAACAATTGGGTCGAGAGCTTTTCTAATAAAGAGCGTCTTCGATGCCAATGCTCTGGAGGCAGAGAAAAGCGAATCTGAAGTCGCATAAGCCGAGATGACAAAAGCAAGAATTGTGGAAAGCCCCCACGCAAAGCAACAAATGTGGCGAGCAAGGCGAATAACGCAATCAGTGTGTAAAGAAAAAATTCTCAAGAGAGACAAAGAAAGCATTTGACCGAAAAGCAGTATTCAAGTGCAATGTGCATGACGACTGTGGCGGCTTGCCTTACGCATGGCAAAAACGAAAGTTACGAGCATATTTAACCTACTGGCAACTTTTGATGAACGGCTCTAATGTTTTAGATTTACAAACTACGTGCCTAACAGTTGTCGGTTGCAACACCGAAACGAGCAAAGCATGCTACTTACTATCGGTCATGCACAAACCCAATTAGCCTGAAGTGTTCAATGAGCGTACTATCACGACTAATCAAGGTGCTAAAAGCCTATCACTATGCAAACTTAAGGCAGGACCGCTGGACTGAGGCAAAATTGGAAGAACTGCTCAAAGACATTGAACGGCAGTATAATCAGGCACGAGAGAAAGCCTATCACACTTATCAATCGTATCGTAAGTCGCAGGAAGGAAAAAAACAGTGGCAACATTCTGCGCATCATGGCGACGAATTCCACCGACAGTATCAGCATAGGCAGAGCCAAAAGGAGTCTGGGAGTTACAGTGAGTCATCGTCTTACTATGCATCGGGGATAGATTCAAAAATTGCTGGCTACTATGCAAATTTGGAAATCCCATATGGTTCAGATTTGGAAACGGTCAGACAAGCATGGCGAAAAATGGTTGCAAAATACCACCCTGATAAGTTTGCGGGCAATCCTGAAAAGCAACAAATTGCCACAGAATTGACCAAAGGTATCAACCGTGCTTACGAAGAGCTGACAAAGTATTTGAATAACAAGTAACCGTAAAACGATAAACTCAAAAATTATGCGACATCTCACAAACGAGACAGAAAGCCGATTTCAGGCGGTCAAAAACATGGTGTTAGATATGGATTTGAAGATTACCAAAGAAGATGAAACCAATGAAATGCTGGTAGTAGAAGACGAAGAGTATGGCATCAAGAATATGGTCATTGACTGCGAAGATACCATTCTGGTCATTGAGCAGGTCATCATGCCCGTGCCAAAAGAACCGAAAGACCTATTTGAGCGACTGCTGAAGATGAACCGCACACTGATACATGGGGCATTTGTGCTCGACGAAGAAGGCAAGAATGTCATTTTCCGTGATACTCTGCAGCTGGAAACCTTAGACCCGAATGAGCTGTATGCCTCTATTGAAGCACTCTCATTCGGGCTGGCTGAACACAGTGGCGAGCTCCTCAAATACATGAAAGCATAACACAAACTCTTAACTTCTCGAAGGAGGATTTATGGCAGGCTTATTCAGAAGAATTTTCAGAGTGGCACAATCGGAAGCCCATGCAGTTGTCGATAAAATTGAAGACCCTGTAAAGATGACTGAACAAGGCATTCGAGAATTGCGCGCCGACCTTGCAAAGTCTATCCAAGCACTGGCACAAGTAAAAGCCGTAACGGTGCGTCTGCGTAAAGACGGTGAAGACCAATTGCGTCAAGCCCAAGAATATGAACGTAAAGCTATGGCACTCTTGCAACGCGCACAAGCAGGAGACTTGGATATGGCGGAAGCAGAACGGCTGGCAACCGAAGCCCTGAATCGCAAGCAAGAATTTGAAGCGCGCGGCAGACAGTTGCTGGCAGACTACCAAAAACAACAGCAGCAAACCGATGCCCTGCAAGCCAAAGTGCAAAAGTTGCAATCGACTATCACGCGCTATGAAAACGAACTCGTTACCCTCAGAGGCAGGGCACAGGCTGCCGAGGCGACTAAGAAAATCAATAAGCAGCTCTCTGGCGTAGATTCTTCTGGCACAATTGCTATGCTCGAGAAAATGAAAGAGCGCGTCAATCAAACTGAAGCGGAAGCTGAAGCATACGGACAAATTGCCGATGCAACCACATCTATTGATGACCAAATCAACAAAGTGCTGGCAGAGCCCTCACGAGCAGCAGCATCGGACTCACTCTTAGAGCTCAAGCGTAAAATGGGTATGCTGCCACCAGCAGACCCAGCACCCAGCACAACAAGTAGCTCGACAGCATCATCAACAAGCGCAAGCTGACGCAAAAGTTGCGGGCGTGAGAGGAGGCTGCTGGCAGAAAAGCTGGGGCACAGAAGAGAGCAGAAGAGAACTTATGCAATGCGCCGTTCGCACTTGGTTCTGAAGAAGACATCAGAATCAAAAATTTTGTTGGGGTTAAGCACGTTGTTCGGGTCAAGTGCGGCTTTGAAACGGCGCATCACTTCAACTTGGGCATGACCAGCGGCGCGCTCAAGAAATTTTTTCTTGGCAAGCCCCGTGCCATGTTCGCCCGTGATGGTGCCCCCAAAATCAATTGCGGCATTGAAAACCTGCTCAAAAAAGCGTTCGCTGCGATGCACCTCGTTGGCGTCGCGCTCACTAATGAGGCAAGTCGGATGCAGGTTGCCATCGCCCAAGTGCCCAAAATTGCCGACAAGCACATCGTGCGCTCTGGCGAACTGTTGGGTCAGTTCAAGCATATCAGGCAAAGCCGAGCGCGGCACGCTGGCATCTTCCAAAATGGTCGTCGGTCGCAGTCGGGCAAGCGCTGAAAAGGCTGATTTGCGAGCCAGCTTGAGTTTCATGGCTTCATCGTCCGACTCCGCCGCTTTGACAAAACTTGCTCCAAGTTGCTTTGCAATGCGGAAGACTGCAGCTGCATCATCTTCGACCACTGCACGATGCCCATCAAGCTCAATGAGCACCAACGCCGCAATATCGGTGGGCAGACCAAGTTGCGTGTATCCCTCAACCGCTTGAATTGTGGTCTGGTCTAAAAATTCAAACATTGCGGGCACAATGCGAGCCCGAGCCACCTCGCCGACAAACTCACCAACCTTTGCTAGTGACTGCAAATGCACCAAAATAACCTTTGACATTTCAGGCTTGGGCAAAAGTCGGAGCGTTGCCTTCGTAAAAATGCCAAGCGTGCCTTCTGAACCGATAAAGACATCCTTCAAATTCAGACCTTGGACATCTTTTATGGAACGCGTGCCGAGTGTAACCACATCTCCCGAAGGCAATACTGTTTCCAGTGTGAGCACATAGTTTTTGGTCACGCCGTATTTCAGCCCGCGTAAGCCGCCGGCATTTTCAGCAATGTTGCCACCAATCGTCGAAATGGTGGCACTGCCAGGGTCGGGCGGATAAAAAAGCCCTTTGGCTTCAACGGCTTTCTGAAGATGAGCGGTAATGACGCCCGCTTCAACCGTAGCCGTAAAATCCGCTTCGTTAATTTCAATGATGCGATTCATCGGGGGGAACAGCAAGACAATGCTATTCTCGACTGGAACACTACCACCCGAAAGACCCGACCCAGAACCACGCGGCACAACAGCAAAGCCCGCATCGTTAGCCAGCATCATGATTTTGGAAATGATTTCCGTAGAGCGCGGAATGACAATCGCATCCGGTTTTTGTCGAAGCATGGGCGTGGCATCGTAGGAGTAAAGAACCTTATCAATTTCGGAGTCTGAATAATTTTCTCGCCCCACAATCTGACGAAGCGTATTGAGGACACTTTGAGCAATCATTGTCGCTTACTGCACTCGCAAAAAGAAAATATGCCTATCTACCGAACGCAGAGTCTCGCGCAAGTTGGTAGCAAACACCGTGTAAAAATAGAATGTATCGTTGCGAAAAGATGGCAACGCTCGCAGAAAGCGGGAGCTAACGAGCAAACTCTCTGCAGTGGTCTCCACGCTAAGCACACGACCGTTATCGAAGTTAGAGTCCAAGTCAAGAATAGTTGTGTATTTGATATTTCCAGCCAAATCAAAGCGTGCAGATTCCCAAGAAAGTTTGAGTGTATCCGTTGCGCTTAGCACGACGAAGGAATCATTTGCGGGAGTCAGCAATCGGAAGATGCCGATATTGCGCCGTATAATCTCTGGAGCAAGCGGGTTCTGCGATTCGCAAGCCGCAAATACAAGTAGTGTAAATAAAAGTGACAAAAAAAGATAGCGTGTCATAGAGGAAAACTAAAAGTTTGTGCAAAGCAAGCCGGGTTCAAACATTTGACACTCCAGCATCACGGCTTAGCAAAAGAGAGTACATCACCGACCGCAAAACGATTGGTCCAATAAGAGCTGACATCGGGTCGTGCAACAATTTGCCCTGCTCGATAAAGCCATGCTTGTAACGACTCGAAATACTCAACCGAGAGCGTAAAATCAAAAGTAAAGCAAGGTGCAGTGGCGTCATAAATCGCGTTGTTCAAGGTGTCGTCAAGTGCAATCCCAACTCGATTGAGGTAAATCAGTTTGCTCTCGTCAGGATGTTGGTAAATGAAGTCAATGCTGCGGCGCAAAACTCTAATCAAGGCACGAAGGTCAGCTTCACGAGACACTAAAATTTTGGGCGAAGTGATAAGAATCAGTTGACAAAAATCGGGTACACCCCAATCTTTGAGAGCAAAGAAATCCGCATCCAACCCACGGTGACGGGCTTCAATGATTTCAAAGTTGTAGAACACAAGCGTGGCGACATCTGCCTTGTCTTCCGCAAGGGCATTAGTGTGGTAGAAACTGTTGTTGACAGGTGTAAGCGCGGCGTGCGCATCACCACCATCGGCTTCAATCATGGTGCGTATAATCTCCAATCCACCAGGGGCAGGCGCACCGGGATACTGCACACGTTTGCCCGCCATATCGCGAGGTCGAGAAATGCCCTTGTTTTTCAAATACATCACGCCACCGTTGGTATGCAAAAACCTCGCAAACCCTAAAACGGACTTGCCTTTTGCGGCATCAATCACTAAGTGAATCGGTTCAGTGATGGCAACATCCAGCGTGCCTTGCTCAATAGCATCAATAGCATCGAGGTGTGCCTTGGGCTCAATGAGTTCGACTGAAAGACCTGCTTCTTTCAGCCAGCCTTTCTCTTCAGCAAGTATAAATGGAGCATGGTCTGGATTGAGAAACCACTCCAAACCTAACCGAATGACACTCATGCTAAAAAAGTGATGTGTTATGAAAAATGCTTGTCCTTCACAGCTACACGGCTCTCGAAGTCAGAAATGTTGCGTCGTAGCCATGAAGGCTTTAAAGATACTCTCATGAATGCATTCACTCAAATAGCTTGAGAGATACAAAATCACTTTGCGGCATGTAAGAGTGCGAGCCAAAAAAATTTGCAAACAATGAGCAAGGCGAGTATATTTGCAATCCTTTTTGAAGCGCGCATAAAAGGAGCTGTAGCTCAGTCGGTTAGAGCGCCTGCCTGTCACGCAGGAGGCCGCGGGTTCGAGCCCCGTCAGCTCCGCACACCACAGTTTTGAAATGCCCTTTCCTACTCCCTACAAAACTTCTGACATGATTAACGCTAAAGCGAGCCTATGACCTCATCTATGGACGGAATGCGCGTTTTGATGACAGAGCGCAACTTTTGATTGTTCAAGCTACAATCACGCGGACGAGGAGGAATAGAGGTCACGCTATCGAGCGGTGCACAGCGGTAACAGGTACTCGGAACAGCGAAGTGATTAAAAATTTTTGTACCAAGCTCACAACGAGAAAGCCGCTCATTACCAACGGCATGAAAAACACCATTGAGACTTCTGGCGTCATCGAGCGCAAATTCCAAGACAATTTCAGCAAGCGTCTCTACGGAAATAGGAGAGCGGTACTCATCAGAGAAAAGGGTTGGTATGCGTGCATGAGCAATCTCGAGCATCAGACGCTCATTAAGGCTACGCGTGCCACGAGGCGAATAGCCGAGCATAATCGTCGTGCGAAGAATTACATAGTCCTCGAGCGTTTGCATGATGTAATCTTCACTCATCACTTTTGTTTCACCGTAAAAGCTAAGCGGATGGCGTAGGTCAGTTTCCACATAATCGCCCTTTTGACCATCGAAGACTAAATCGGTGGAGATAAAAATCAACCGCGCTCGGAAGTGTTCAGCAAGGTTAGTAAGTGTGCGTGTAACAACGATGTTTTGCAAAATAGCTTCTTCACGCCGCCATTCGCAGGCAGTAGGCTCGGTCATTGCTGCCGTATGAATGATGACTTCAGGCTGCCAGTGCGAAAGCACATTCCATACAGCAGTGTCAGAAGTAAGGTCAAGCGTGAGCACTTCATAACCATGCGAAAAAGTAGAGGGAACCGTAAAAGTGTCATGACGCTTCACTGCACACAGATGAATATTCTTGCGTGCAGTCAATAAGCGCAGGAGATTGCCGCCGAGCAGCCCGCTAGCGCCAGTCAGAAAAATTTTAATGGGCATAAAGTTTCGTAAGGATTTCTGTGCAAATTTGCAGATAATTCAAAACAGTCTTGCCAGCGAGTAAGTGCTGGCTTAACTTTGTTAGCAATTTTGAGGAGACAACATGCAAAACGTCGAACCTGACAATGTAGACACGCTCAAAAGCGATGCCCCAGCGATGACATCTCCACATCAAGCACAAATTGAGTATCATAATGAACTGGCTCGCAAAGCGATTCATGTCTTCTCAATTGCTATTCCGCTCATTTACTATCACATCACGAAGAAGTTAGCCTTGGTGCTACTGACGATTCTGTTCTTAGGCTTTTTCACAGTGGATGCGGTCAAGATGTTCTCAAAGCCGATTGCGGCATGGTATTTCAAGACCTTTGGGTCGCTTTTGCGCCCGCATGAAAAAGATGAAAAAAAAAAGCAATTCAATGGCGCCACATTCGTTACGCTATCGGCACTGCTGACCGTAGCCATTTTCCCAAAAATCATTGCAATTGCCGCCTTTGCGATTCTAATTGTAGCTGATACTGCCGCAGCCTTAGTGGGTAGAAAATGGGGCAAGCGACCACTGTTCTCAAAGACAGTCGAGGGCAGTACTGCCTTTTTGGTGGCGGCAATTCTCGTCGTTGTGCTGACCCCAAATTTGAATTTGGCAATAGGAATTGGATTAGCTCTTGTGGCTACCATTGCAGAGGTAATACCACTAAGAATTTTTGGCTACACGATAGATGACAATCTGGTCATTCCTTTGGCGGCGGCAACTTTTGCGTATGTGTGCTACCTGGTGTTTCTACCAAATGAATTTGCCCTGCTAAGAGTAGGAGAGTAACATCTACACAGGCAAAGACAGGTCTGGTTTTGGCAATTCACCGTGATGAATTTTGTCGACATACCACCACCAGTGCGAACGCGGATAGCGCTTGCATCGGTAGGAATCTTCCAATAGACCGATGCCAAACTCATACTCTTCAAGGTATTTATAAGCTTTTTCTAAAACGATAACATCATTGCGGCGCACCTCTGCTGCGAGCTCGGGAGTGAGTTCGTTTTTACGAATCTCGATATCGCTGCGGTAGAAAAGAAATTCGTCATAGCCTTCAATCCAGATTTCTTCAGGGTCAGCAAGATCTTTGCAGTAGCGCGCATAAATTTTGACCAGTTCCTTGATTGTAAAGCCGCGAGAGCAGTACAGTTGTGGCGTAGGTTCAGGCATGGGTGTTCAAGTTTTCAAATAGATATAAGCACAAAAGACATGAGCATGTCTTGATACCGATGAACCAACTGTCTGTAAGCCTGTATCAGTCATAACGATAAAAGCCTCTGCCTGACTTGCGCCCTAAGTATCCTGCGGCAACCATATTTTTCAGCAGTGGAGAAGGACGATATTTAGGGTCATTGAAGCCTTCATAGAGCACTTCCATAATAGCAAGGCAGACATCCAATCCAATGAAATCGGCTAAGGTCAGTGGTCCCATCGGATGAGCCATGCCCAGCTTCATAATTTCATCAATTGCTTCAGGTGTAGCAACATTTTCATAGACGCACTGAATCGCTTCGTTAATCATAGGCATCAGCACCCGATTGGAAACAAAGCCTGGATAATCATTGCAGCTGACTGGCACTTTACCAATAGCTTTCGCAGTGCTCTCAATAACACTGAAAGTCTCATCCGAAGTTTGAAGCGCACGAATGACTTCAATAAGTTTCATCACAGGCACAGGATTCATAAAGTGCATGCCAATCACTTGTGCGGGACGCTTGGTGCAAGCGGCAATCTTGGTCAGCGAAATCGAGCTGGTGTTGGAAGCAAGGATAGCCGTTGGTTTGGTATGCTCATCAAGGGCACGGAAAATGGACTGTTTAAGCTCAAAATTTTCATTGACCGCTTCAATGACCAAATCAGCATCCTTAACGGCTGTCGCAAGGTCGGTACTAACAGAAATGCGCTGTAAAGTTTGCGCCTTCTGTTCTGGTGTGAGCGTGCCTTTTTTAATTTGTCTATCAAGGTTTGTGGAAATCGTATTCAAGGCGCGCTCTAAAAACTCTTGCTTGATATCGACAAGCATGGTGGGATAACTGAACTGTGCAAAGACATGAGCAATGCCATTGCCCATGGTGCCGGCGCCGATGACTGCGACGTTCTGGACGGTCATGCGTTAATGGAAAGGATTTGGTTGAAATTTAATTACCACGCACAAATCGCGTGCTGTAATTCTACAAAAAAACTGGGAAAGCATCTCTCTGCCAGTACAGGGTAAAATTTGGTTTTGAAAGAAAGCCACAAAGCATTTAACTTCTGCCTAACCCACATTGATTCCATTAACTATAAACAACAAGGAGAAGTCAAATGGCAAAGAAAATCTTGATGCTCGTCGGCGACTATGTCGAAGACTACGAAGTGATGGTGCCCTTTCAAACCCTGCTGACGGTAGGACACCACGTTCACGCAGTCTGCCCAGATAAGAGAGCGGGCGATGTGGTGCGCACATCAATTCATGACTTTGAAGGAGACCAAACCTATACTGAAAAGCGCGGTCATAACTTTAAGCTGAATGCAACCTTTGCAGAGGTCAAGCCTGAAGATTATGATGCGCTATTTATTTGCGGTGGTCGTGCCCCAGAGTACATCCGCCTAAACTCGAAGGTCATTGAAATTGCCCAGCATTTTGCAAAGCATAACAAGCCTATTGCCTCTGTCTGTCATGGTGTGCAGGTGCTAACGGCAGCAAATGTGGTAGCGGGCAAGAAAATCTCGGCTTATCCAGCTTGTGCGCCTGAAGTCAATATGGCGGGCGGACACTACGAGCAAATTGCAATGGATGATGCGATTGTCGATGGCAACATTGTCTCATCGCCAGCCTGGCCATCTCATCCAGCGTTGCTCTCCAAGTTCCTTGAGCTCTTGGGCACAAAGATTATGCATGAAGAAGGTGCAGTCGCCTAAAATGTAGAGGAAAGCAAGCAGAGATATGCGGGGAAGAGCACCAGCTTTCCCCGCATTTTTTTAGAAACCACGGTGTTGCTCTAAGTAGGCTTGAAGTAGAAGTGACGCCACCGCTCTATCCAGCCGACCTTTGGTCCGACGCGCTTTTCGTGAAACCCCATTTTCAATAAGTAGGCGCATAGCTTGTTTGGATGAACCGAATTCTGCAATGCATTCAATGGGCAGAGCAGGAAAGCGTTGATGCAAGCGTTCAATGAATGAATCAACAACGGCGGTCATACGGTTCGGCGAGCCATCTTTGCTGGTAGGATAACCAACCAAAATTTTCTCAATACCGTCTTGCTCTGAAATAGATTGTATGTGAGCGTAAAGTGCGGACTCGTCAAATGTACCAATAGGCTCAGCAAAAAGGTGGAGTGGGTCACTCTTCGCTAAGCCAATGCGCTTTGTGCCATAGTCAATTGCGAGAATTCGTTTTTTGATGAGTGTCATGGAGAGTTGCAGTAGCAATATCCTTTTGGAAAAATCGCTTAATGAGCTTGCTGGGTTTGAAATGCACTTTACGCCGGCGTCCAGAATAAGCCACAACCTTACCAGTACGCGGGTCTCTGACTGTTGCAGAGGGTTTCATATACTTGACCTCAAAGACGCCCAAGCCACGCAGTTCAATGCGAATTTCGGGATTGGCGCTACGAATCATTTTGGAAAGCGAATCGAGTGTCATGTCAACAATGTCTGACACTTCTGATTCAGACTTTTGCAGGCGTCGAGCAACATCTGCAATGAGGTCGCGCCGAGTGAGCGTGTGCTCAATTTTTCGCGCATTGGAAGGTTTATCCGACTTCATAACAGGGAACTCAAGAAAGGGAATTAACGAAACTGCAAATCTATGAAAACAAAGATAGCAAAACCAAAGAAAAACCGCCTGAATTTTCTCGGGAATCGCTGCTGCTGCCCCAGCGACTCAACCTATCAAAACTCAGGCGGAAACTGATTCCTCAAACAGGCTGCGCTTCTCAAAATGCAAAGCGCTTCACTCATTGCGACTAAGTAACAACTTCATGCATCTGAAACGCAAGATGATGTAAAAGGTTCAAGAGCGGCGTGATTGAAGTCACAAAATGTGAGTTAGGCAAAGGGTAGAGTTGGGGCGTTCGGAAGTCCTCAAATGCGCTCGCCAAAGAGCGTGGCGGAAGTGGCGCCAAGAATTTTGACGCAAACCATATCTCCGACAGATTCATTGCTTTTTGGAAAAACCACGACGCGGTTGGTGTCTGTTCGTCCCATCCACTGCTGAGTAGAGCGCTTGCTGTCGCCTTCAATCAACACTTGATATGTTTTGCCAATTGATTGCTGATAGAGCTCGAGTGAAATGTGTTGCTGCAGGGCAACAATTTCAGCAAGGCGACGCTGTTTGAGGGCGAGTGGAACATTATCAGACATTTTTTTAGCGGCGGGCGTATTTGGGCGCTCGGAGTAGATGAATGTGAATGCGTAGTCGTAGCGCACTTCTTGCAGGAGTGAAAGCGTCTGCTGGTGTTCCTCTTCGGTTTCGTCACAAAAGCCGGTAATGATGTCAGTCGAGAGTGAGCATTCAGGAATGTTCTTGCGAATCATCTCGATTTTTGAAAGATAATCTTCACGCGTGTGATTACGATTCATGCGAGCAAGAACAGGGGTTGCACCAGACTGCACAGGCAGATGAATAAACTTGCATAGATTCGGTCGCTCTGCAATGACCCGAATGAGGTCTTCGGAGATGTCTTTAGGGTGAGAAGTTGTAAAGCGAATCCGCATATCGGGATTGATAAGGCTCACACGATACATGAGCTCAGCAAAATCTACGCCGCTTTCAGCATCACGATAAGAATTGACATTTTGCCCAAGCAGTGTAACTTCCTTGAACCCTTCGTCGGAGAGAAGTTTAATTTCGTCCAAGATGGATGCGATAGGTCGCGAGCGCTCACGACCTCGTGTAAATGGGACAACACAGAACGAGCACATGTTATCGCAACCGCGCATGATTGACACAAAAGCACTAATGCCGGCGCGGCGCACCGGTGTAATATCGGCGTAAGTTTCTTCGAGCGAAAGAAATACATTTGCGGCTTTTTGCCCTGTTTCTGCAAGTGAAATTAAATGCGGTAGGGAACGGTAAGCATCAGGACCGGCAATCAAATCAACAATTTTTTCTTCCTCGAAAAGTTTGGCTTTCATGCGTTCAGCCATGCACCCCAAGACCCCAACCACCAGCTTTGGATTGCGCCGCTTGTAAGGCTTCAGGGAACTAAGCCGATGATGAATTTTGAGTTCTGCATGCTCACGAATGGCGCAGGTGTTGAGCAAAATGACATCTGCTTCCTCAATGCGGTCAGTGGTGCTATAACCATCTTGGTAGAGAAGAGAAGTAACGATTTCAGAGTCAGAGAAATTCATCTGACAGCCATACGTTTCAATATAAACCTTGCCCTTTGGTCCCTGCTGTTCAGAGCGCCTGGTCACGGCGGCAAAGGTTTCTTGTCCATCGGCGGAAACTTCACGAGAGCCAGAGAGAATCTCAAACGGCTTTGTAACTTCTGACATAGCTTCCCTTAAGTTTGATTGCGAAAATGCAAAAATACAATTTCGCAGCACTTTTCTCGTATGGCTTGCGATGCAAAACAAGTCAGAATAGATTCCCCGAAAGTGCTCATCAGCGCATAGCAATTGCTCACGGTGAGAAAGCAAGCGATGCATTATGCCTTTGAAAAGTAGTCGGTAGCTTCAATGAGCGCACTGCGAATACCCAGTTCACTGGCGGCATGACCTGCATCAGGAACGATGATGAGCTTTGACTTTGGTAAGGCTTGATGAAGTTCCCATGCAGAAATAGGCGGGCAAATCACATCATAGCGACCTTGGACGATGATGGTAGGCAGATGTGCAATCCGCTTTGCATGACGCAGAAGCTGGTCGTCATGCTCAAGAAAGCCTTTGTGGATGAAGTAATGGCATTCAATGCGGGCAAAAGCAATAGCAAAGTCATCGGCGGCAAAGCGGGCAATGACTTTAGCATCGGTTTGCAACTTGCTCAACGTGCCTTCCCATACACTCCATGCTTTGGCGGCGCGAAGACGGACTTTTTTGTTCGGGCTGGTCAGGCGTTTGTAGTAAGCGGCAATCATATCGCTACGCTCGGCAGGCGGAATTGGAGCAATGTAGTCTTGCCACGCATCTGGAAAAAACCAGTTTGCACCTTCTTGATAAAACCAATGAACTTCTTTTTGACGCAAGAGAAAAACTCCACGTAGAATAAGTTCCGTGCATCGGTTGGGATGAGTTTCTGAATATGCCAAAGCAAGCGTGCTCCCCCAACTGCCACCGAAGACCGCCCATTTCTCGATACCAAGATGCGCACGCAGGCGTTCAATATCGGCAACCAAGTCCCATGTAGTGTTTTCACGCAGCTCGGCGAAGGGCGTGCTTTTGCCGCACCCGCGCTGGTCAAAGAGGACCACGCGCCATTTTTTAGGATTGAAATACTGCCGATGCTGCGCTTCAATGCCACCGCCCGGTCCGCCATGCAAAAATACCACAGGTTTGCCTTTAGGGTTGCCGACCTCTTCGTAGTAGATGCAATGTAGGTCGGAGACCTTCAAAAAGCCTGTCCGATAAGGCGTAATGGGGGGATAAAAATCTCGCAAGGACGATGATTTAGTGCTCGAATTACTTCTTTTTCTTGGTGTTGCTGCCACGCTGTTTATTTGAAGTTTTGCTTGATGAAGCCGTCGGCAACGAAGCCTTAGCACTGGTGATTTTCTTTGTCATAGCTGATGCAGAAGCTGGAACTTGCGCCTTTGGTGAAGCCACTTGAGCAGATTTAGATTTGCTGGTGCTTTTCTTGGGCACAGCTTTGGCGCGTTCGACTGCACTGGGTGTTGAGCCTGAGACAACATTAGGACCGATAGATTTGGTCGTCTTTGCTGGTGCCGCTTTAGGAAGAACGGTAGCCGTGCTCCCTGTAGGCACTGTAGCCGATGTGGTGCGTGATTTGGATTTTGCGCGAGTCGAAGCAGGTTTTTCAGATTTGGTCTTTGGCGCAGTCCCATTAGTTTGAGTTTGAGTACTATTGTCTTGCTCACTCAAAACAGGTGTAGCCAGCGGCATGCTTTTCTTTTTCGCAGTCGAGACTACTGCAGAGGTTTTGGGCTTTGCGGGTTTGCTTGCGGTGGAGCGTGCTTTGGTTTTGCTCACCACAGGTGCAGTGTCTGGAACATCCACTTGTTGTGCAATAGGCGGCTCAATGTCTTCAAGGATACTGACTTCCAAATTCTTCAAAAAGTCTTTCAAACGGTAGCCCACGCGTTCAGCATCTTGTGAGAGTTGATTAAATGTTGCAAAGCGCTTATCAAACTTGGCTTCAAGTGCATGTGTCAGTTTGGTCTGAACAGGAGCGGCGGCGAGGTCTTCAATCGCAGAGAGGGCGAAGAGCAAGCCAGTAAGCACCTCGAAGCGCTCTTTGTTGAAATACTCAATGCCTTGGAACGTGTTGACGCCAAGGAAGGCATCGGCTTCACGGCTCTCGAGCAGTCCTTTTAGCGCAGGCTTAATGTCGCGTGTATCGCCCGTGTAGCGCTCACGCTCGACCAGTAAGCGAATGAGTTCTGTTTCATAGCGAGCGCGATTTTCATCTAACTCGGCATGTGTAAGGGACTGTGTGATAAACTTTTCTAACCGCCAATCCTGCACCACATTCAGGTGAATATCTACAGCCGACTGGCGAGTGGCATCCAAGTGTTGCACAAAGAGCCAGATGAGCATCACGCGCCAAGCCGAATCACCACGGTCTTGGTGAGGCAAAAGCTGCTGGAAAAATTGCTTCCACGGTGCATCACGACCTGAAGGGTCACGCTCCAGATGAGCCAGAGTCATGAGTGCTGCATATTTTTTGGCGCTCTCATCGACAAAATGCGCTTCATTGCCAGCATGATTTTCAATAGTATCCTTGGCAAGAAGAATTGCCTTGAGCTTGTCTTTGAACAGCAAGACCGCTTGCGAATTGATTTTCCCGTAGAGCCAGCCTTGCATCAATTCCTTGAGCACATCAGGATGAATGGCATCAGCAAAGGCTTGATGAACGGGACGCAAGCTCAGGTGCATGACCTCATCTTCAATCGATGGTACGCCTTGCCCGTTCAAGAGCCGAGCCAGCTCATCGTAGGGCTTGAGTTTGGTAGGAATCACTTCACGAAATTCCATGAAGACAGCATACTTGTAGGCATGGAGTTCAAAATATAGCCCTTTGGTATGGAAGTCTGTGTTAGCGCAAATGTATTCAAGCCCAGAGATAAAATCGCGAAACACCGTATAGATTTGGGGCTTGTTGCTGATTGCTAATCCTTCTGCTAGTGAGCGTTGCACAAGACGACCGTTTTCCAAGAATGCCACCGAAGTGCGAACCCAGCCGCGTGTGGTTGCAAACTTATTGTGGTAGATAACCAAAGCTTTTTCATCGCCGTAGCAATTGCTAAAGGCGAAGACGTTTTCATCGACTTTGCCTTCGGGTGTAAAGAAATCGTAGAGATAGAAGTTGTCAACCTCTGCGAAGAGATAGCGCCGCTTGAGCAACGGGAAAATTTCACGCTCATGGCGTGCAATGAGATATTCATCAGGCGTTTCATTGTAGTATGCACGCTGATACTCCATGCCGTATCGCTCTGAAAAGCCCTCAATTTGCCCATGTGCAAACATGGGTAATCCGGGCATGGTGACCATCATCACGCACACGCCAAAGTACTTATCATCCTTACCGAATTGATTGACAGCGGTTTCTTCATCAGGGTTGCTCATGAAGTTGACATAACGCTTAAGAATGCGTGCGTCATACTCGAGCGTATTTTTGATAAGCGTGCGGTATTTGTCATTTTCTTCTTTTTTGAACATGTGCATGAAGGCACTGTTATAGACGCGGTGCATGCCGAGTGTGCGCACAAAATAGCCTTCCAGCAGCCAGAAGGCTTCGGCAAGCAAAAGCGTATCGGGCACTTCTGCTTGCACGCGGTCGACAACCTCGCGCCAGAATTCATTAGGCATCAAGGCATCGAACTGCTCTTTGGTCATGGCGAATGCAGCACGCGAGGGAATTGCTCCGCCTTTGCCCGGTTCTGGGAACCACAAGCGTTGAATATGCTGCTTTGCAAGAACCATGGCGGCATCGAAGCGGATGATAGGGAAGAGACGTGCAACATGCAAAATCGTTTGAATGACGGCTTCACGCACTTCGGCTTTGAGAAAGTTAAGCTGTGCGGTATCGTTCCAGGGCATGTTGGTGCCATCATTGCCATGATAGATGTAGCGCACGTCGCCAGTCCATCGGTCTAAACGAGCAAAGACAACTGCGGCGTCGGTTTTGCGCCAGTAGCCATCTTCGATAAAAATGCCCACACGCTCATCGCTCGAAAGGTCAGGACCGTAGAACGTGTAGTTCGGGTAAGGCGGATAGTCGATGGAAATAAACCAATCAGGATGTTCAATCACCCAGCGTGAATCTATGCCCGTGTGGTTCGGTACCATATCACTGGAGAGACGAATTCCGTAGCGTCGGGCGCGCTCACGAAGGTTGAGAAGCGCCTCTTCGCCGCCAAGGTCGCGTGCAATGATATAGTCGTAGAGCGAATAGGCTGATGCCACCGCATCGATATTACCATTCAAATGCTTAATGCGTTTGGAGGCAACGCTACGCTCCCAGACACCAATGAGCCACAGTCCTGTAAAACCGCGTGCGCCCAGTGTGGCAAGCTCTTCATCGGGAATTTGGTCAAGTCGTGTGATAGGTCGTTGATACTTCTTGGAGAGCTGGTCGAGCCACACGTAGGTATTTTTCGCAATGAGAACAAGGCGCGGCATCCAATTCAGGTCGGGGCTAAAGCCTTCTGGTGCTTCAGCATCAGCGTAGGTAGGAACTGGAGGGGTTTCTTTTTCACCCCATCCGAAAAACTCCACAGCCTTGACCTCGGCAGGTAGCTTGGCTTTATCGGCGGCGGCGTCAGCCAGCATCTTGAAATACTTCCCCTCTTCCTTGATGACATCCATCGCAAAGAGTAGCTTATCCAAAAGCGGAGAGCCAGCCAGAATAGATTGCCAGTTCTTGAAGATAAATTCCAGTTGCCCCATGATAGAATTTGGTGAGGCAAGAATAGGGGCATAAAGCAGTTTGAAAAGCGATTGGTTGTCGGGTCCGAAGCGAGGTTGAGTTTCAAAAAAGTTGTCGATTTGAGCAATTGCTGTATTGTAGAGGGTAACAAGCCGCAATTCTTGGTCGTCAATCAACTTGCGAATCGGAGCGAAAGCAGGATTTTCATTTTCTAAATAAAGTAGCATCACTTCTTCGAGCACAATGCTGCGATTCGGCGTCTGGTCTGTCTGCCCAAGAAGATAGGCTTCAACCGACTCGGCATTGTGATAGACGCTCTGTGAAGGAAAGTCGTAACTGAATCGCAATAAAAACTCTTGTAGTGCAGGGCTACTGAGTGCAATTTTCAGGTAGTTGTCACACTTTTGAAACGTCCCCGGATTCCTATCGCGCTCATAGACACGCACCACGAAGTGGAAAATTTCGTGAAGCAAGCCCATAGCGTAAATGTCGGCGGCATGAGCTGGCGCATCACTGGGTTCACCTGCCGCTTGACGCTTCTCGTTAATTTTTTCGGCAAAAAGCTGGGCAGCACGGAAATTCTCAAAAATAATCGTGCCACGAAGCGTGAAAAACGCATCATTGAATTGATATGCGTCTCGTGCTTTTCTGGAAAGGTGAAATTCGTAGACGGTCATACTAAACGGTTAAAATTTCAGTCACCGATGAAAAGGTTCTTGCTGAAAGTTCAGCGAAAAATATATGAGAATCAGGGAATACATAACCCAGATAACCCAAAGATAAAATAACAAAAAACTTGCTGCACTTGGCAACGATTCGGTTCTGGGCAACAACTTCAAGCCTAAGAAACGCATGGGTGATGAGACAAGAGAAACTACAGGCTACTTGCAAATGCACATATTAGCCTATCAGACAAAAAGAAGGATAGAAAGCCACACGCAATGGTACGCACAATTTCCAAAAACGCATAGAGCTGGAAACCTACTCTGAGAGCGTCAAAGTAAGTCAATCATGCAGAGCGCAAGTGGATATACTATCTGCGGGTTTTGTAAATCGTTTCACCCCACTTTTCCAAGAAATCAGGCTTATCGACTTCTTTGAGTGCCGCTAAAGGAATATCAATCGTGCTCTTGTCCATGAAGCGCACCCGAAAAGCGCCAGCGTCTTCAAGTGATTCGAGAACGCGGTCGTAGAAGGCTTCACCGCGGTAGGCATCCAGATGAAAAGACATTTCGTAACGACCAAGCGGATAGCGTGTCTTGAGCTTGCGGACGACTTCCAAAATACGTGATTCAATGCCGCCAAACTGCACTTTGCTATTCTCTGACATAGAAAGATGTATTTTTGTTTTCCTTTGGCTTTTCTTTGGCAAGTGAAGTGGTGCAATATAGGCGACGATTTACTACAATCCAAAACAGACTAAGCCAAGCCCCCTTCCAAGTCGCCGAACGGGTGCAGAGGTAAGACGCAAATCAACTTCCTTTTCACGCAGCTGTCACCTCGCCGATGAGCCAATGCAGTTCGCCGATGGAGGTCAAGTGCGCCATGACACGCTCCACCTGCATTTTAGAGACAATCATGACAAGACCGATGCCCAAATTGAATGTCCGACGCATATCTTCGGTCGGCACATTCCCTTCTCGTTGAATCATCTCGAAAATAGGTAGCCAAGTCCATGCTTGCCAGTCAATTTTCAGTGAAAGCCCCTTCGGCACAATGCGCATGGTATTGCCAACAAGTCCGCCGCCTGTGATATGCGATAAGCCTTTAATCTCAAACTGTGAGAGCATCGGGTAAATGACGTGCAAGTATGAGCGATGAATGCGCAGCAACGCCTCGCCGATGGTGCTGCCAAGTTCGGCTGAATACTCACTCAAGCGGTGTCCAAAAATTTTGCGCGCAAGTGAATAGCCGTTGGTATGTAGCCCGCTGGAACTTAATCCAATCAAGACATCGCCGGCCACAATGGTGAGACCATTGAGAATTTTGTCTTTTTCAACGATACCGACAATTGTGCCCGCAAGGTCAAAATCCTCTTCATCGTATAGTCCGGGCATTTCGGCGGTTTCTCCGCCAATGAGTGCGCAGCCATTTTCTTGGCAGGCGACAACCATGCCCGAAATGACACTGACAGCATGTTCAGGCTGAAGTTTGCCACAAGCATAGTAGTCCAAAAAGTAAAGCGGCTTCGCCCCACAGACGAGAATATCATTGACACAGTGATTGACCAGACACTGACCAACGGTATCATACTTCTGCATGGCGGAGGCAACTTTGAGTTTAGTACCAACCCCATCAATGCTGGAGACCAACACGGGACGCTGATAGCCAGAAGTATCGATCTCAAAAAAAGCGCCGAATGCGCCAATATCGCCTAACACCCCTCTGGTAAAGGTCTGACGAACAAGCGGTTTGATACGTCGGACGACTTCTTCGCCAGCATCGATATCGACACCAGCTAATTTGTAATTCATCTGTTGCATGTAGCCAACATTAAAGTTAATGCCTCTAACAAGCGCCTACCCAGAGTTAGGCGAAGATAGCATTCTCGCGCACTTCGGAGAAGAACTCATGATGCAGGGCTTGCACGGCTTTGGCGGCATCTGATTCAGCAACCACGAAGCCGATGTTAATTTCAGAGGCACCTTGCGATATCATCTTGATATTGATGCCAGCAGCAGCCAGCGTTGAGAAAATTCTGCCTGCAATACCGGGGGACGCACGAAGATTATCTCCCACGACACAGATGATGGCCACATCACGCTCAATATCAACCTCTGCAATGTCAGCAAGTTCTTTCTCAAGTTGAGCAAGGCGTGTGGTATCGCCAATCGTAAGTGAAATAGACACTTCGCTGGTAGAAATCATATCTATGGGCGTTTGTGCATCAGCGAAAATGCGCGCCACCTTGTAAAGAAAGCCGTATGCATCAAGCATTTGCGTAGAGGTAAGGTTGATAATCACTTGCCCTTTTTTGTGTGCAATAGATTTCACCATGCCGTCAAAAGACTTTATGGAAGACGTAATAAGCGTGCCTTCAATATGAGGGCGCTTAGAGTTGAGCACATAGACGGGGATATTTTTCTGCACTGCTGGGCGGATGGTAGAGGGATGTAAGACCTTTGCGCCGAAGTAAGCCAGTTCAGCCGCCTCACGAAAGGTCATCACCTTAAGGCGCTTGGCGGCGGGGACAATGCGCGGGTCACTGGTCATCACACCATCGACGTCAGTCCAGATTTGGATGCTTTTGCAGCCAAGGGCTGCGCCGAAAATAGAAGCAGAGTAATCCGAGCCGCCTCGCCCGAGAGTGGTGGTCTTGCCATTTGCGGTTGAGCCAATGTAGCCTTGTGTGACGACCACACGACCTGACTGGAGAAGTGGCAGAAGTTGAGCCTGAACGTGCGCTTCTACGAGCGATTGTATCGGTTGTGCTTTGCCAAAATTGTCGTCAGTAATGAGCAAAAGCCGTGCATCAGTCCAAGTTGTCGGAATGCCCGCCTCATTCAGAGCTTGTGCAAGAATGAGCGATGAGAAGAGCTCACCGTTTGACGCAATCGTATCAAGCAAGCGTGGGGTAAGCTCGCCAATGACATCAAGGGCTTTGACAATGCTCGAGAGCTCATCAAAAAGTTCCGTGAGCCTGTCGAGAAGACTTTGGGTATTGCCAGAGAGCAATTCGCTGATGAGCTGTTGATGATGAGCTCTAATAGCATGCAGGGTGTCTTGCGCTGCTGCTCGTTTGCCCGAGGCGGCAAGTTCTGCAAGCGAAAAGAGTTTATTGGTAATGCCAGCGCAAGCACTGGTAACCACAAGCGGAGCCTCTTCGTGGGAGCGTTGAGACGCCTGCCACTCACGGCGAATGATTTCAATGACATTTCGCATGGCGGCAGCATCTTCGACCGAAGTGCCGCCAAACTTCATGACCACCATATAATTTTTTAGCCGCAAAGGTAACGAAAAATCGGAATTCTACAGCAATTTGAAACTACTTGTAAAAGTGTTATTTTAACTGACGCACTTTTGGCTTGCCCAGATGGCGGAATTGGTAGACGCACTCGTTTCAGGTGCGAGCGCCGAAAGGCATAGGAGTTCGAGTCTCCTTCTGGGCACATAAACCATCAAACGGCAAAGCACATGCTGCACACCAAGCAACCTAATCAAAACTTCAATCCAAACGGAAAAATCGATAAGAGCACGCCCCTATGGTGTATGTGCTTGAAGATGGCTGTTGCCGCATGTGCTGTTGCAGCATGTATGAGCGCGCGGTAGTAAGAGCTCGGAAGTGTATGCGGAAGTGCAGATGTCAAATTGACTTTAACTAACTAAACTTAATGATAACTGTGGAGAAAAACCCTCTATTGCACATCATCAAACTGCAACTTCTCGATGATGAACTCGATGCCATCCTAAGTGAGCAAAAGGGTCTGCCCGAAGAAATCAGCGCATTAGAAGAACAGATTGCAGAACTGACCCGCCAATTAGAACAGCGCTCTAGGCGCATTGAAGAAAATCAGGCAAAACGCACAGCCCTGCGCACGGCAATAAAAGAATCGCAAGAAAAAATCAAAAAGTATAAAGAAGCGCAAACCAAAGCACGCAATAACAAAGAGTATGACGCACTCTCCAAACAAATCGAGTTCGAAGAGCAAGAAATCAAGAGCGCAGAATCACAAATTCGTGCAATTGAAGCACTCGAAGAGCAAATTGCCCAACTCGAAAAGAAAGGCAAAGAACTGCTTGCAGAAAATCGCTTCGATGAGCTGACCGCAGACATGTATCCGACCGACGAGCTCAAGAAAAATCTTGCAGAATGTGAAACCGAACACAAGCGCAAGCAAAAAGAACTCAACACGATTATCAAGAATACGCAAGACGAGGTCAATGAACTAAAGCGCAAAATCAAAAAACAGCGCGAGGTAGTTGAAAAGCACCTCAAGCATGTACTGATTAAATACGACCAACTGCGTCGCGGTAATGTGCAAAATGTGGTGGTCAAATTCAGTCGCAATGCATGCAGTGGATGCAATACACGCGTGCCGGCAAGCCGACATGCCTTCATTTTTCAAGGCGGATTTTATTCGTGTGAGACCTGCGGCAGAATTGTCGTGCATGAACGGCTCTTCGAAGAACTAACCGCTGTAACGAGCGAATAAACCACAAGCATCAAAAAACCACCGCAGTTTTTCTTCAAGAATTCAAAAAAGAAATGGTACCAGCCGCTTGGTCTGGCGCATGTAACGCTCGTACTCCTCACCGAATTGCTGCAAGAGCATGGCTTCTTCAATCCTGATGCGAATGCCAAACCACAAAGTGCATACAGCCCCAAGCAAAAGCGTTGCCCAAACGCTCTGAAACAGTATCATGTGTCCGAAAAACAGCAAGATGTAGCTGGTGTAAATAGGATGCCGCACCACACTGTAAATCCCACTGGTCACCAGTCGATGCTCATCTTGAATAACAAGCCTATCCCAAAACCGTCCAAGTTCCTTAGCGGCAAGTCGGTTAATCACCATTGCGGCAAGCATCAAAACGAGCCCAGCGCCACTCCACACCCATTGCGGTGCCTCGCTAAGTGAATACTCATAGATGGCAAGCCAATGTGCGCCGCCTAATCCCAAGAATTGAATCGGATAAGCGATTGTGCCATACACGCTTTTGACCTGTGCATCGCGTTGGCGAGGCGTAAAACGACCGTGCTTGCGCACACGCCCAACCGTGCTAAGAAAAAAGACAAAGTATAGAGCAAAGGCAACCCAAACCAATGTGGAATCAATCAGGTTGCAGAGCAAAGCAGGAACAACAATAAGACTGGCTACGGCAAGGGATAGAGCAAAAAGTAAAAGTGCAGTCTCAAACAGCGAGCGCATAGTTTTCTCCTTGAAATGAAAATGTTTGCAGAAAAACTTAGTCAAAAAATACCACAATTCGCAATCAGTTTGCACACATCAAGGCAGAAGCACTCCTTTTCAAAAACGAAATAATGGAAAGTTGAAGTTTATGAGGATGCATGCATCAGTGACGCAGTCAGTAGTAGGCAGTTCTTCAAGAGACTCTTCTACAAAAGACTCAACACGACACACAATGACAATGACGCAAAAGCAACTGTCCGAACAATTCCTGAATGTGCGTCAGCAGACCGAGAGTTTATGTGCCCCATTAGAAATTGAAGACTATGTGGTGCAACCTATTGTCGATGTCAGTCCGCCCAAGTGGCATTTGGCGCATACCACTTGGTTTTTTGAAACTTTCGTGCTCCAGCGTTATGTGCCAGCATATAAACCGTTTCATCCGCTCTACAACTTTCTTTTCAATTCATACTACAATTCTGTGGGCGCTCGCACCTTGCGCACAGAACGCGGGCATCTCTCGCGTCCGACCGTCAAAGAGGTCTATGCCTATCGCCATGCGATTACTGACCAAGTGCATGAGCTCATCTATCGCATAGATGAATCAGCGTGGCATGAGTTTGCCGCCGTGATGAACTTAGGTGTACACCATGAGCAACAGCATCAGGAATTACTCGTTACAGACATCAAGTTTATTCTCTACACCAATCCGCTACGTCCAGCTTACCAGAACATAGTGTTAGAAGAAAGAAGCGAAATTGTCCCAGCGTCGTTTATCACTTTCCCTGCAGGCAACTACTGCATTGGACATAAGGGCGAAGGATTCTCTTTTGATAATGAATTGCCGCATCATCAAGTGTTTCTTGGTGAGTTTCGTTTGATGAATCGGTTAGTCACGAATGGAGAATTTCTGGAGTTTGTCGAAAGCGGAGGGTATCAAGATTTTCGACACTGGCTATCAGACGGTTGGGATACGGTGCAACGCGAGCAGTGGCAAGCCCCGCTTTACTGGGAAAAGCAAGATAACGAGTGGTATGAATTTACGATGAGTGGGCTTGTGCCACTGCGTAGAAATGCTCCCGTGGCGCATATCAGTTACTATGAAGCTGAAGCTTTTGCCAGTTGGTGCGGCAAACGGCTCCCCACCGAATTTGAATGGGAAGCTGCCGCGCATCGTCTGGCGCACAATCATGAGCAAGCTAATTTGCTTGAAAGTCAATGGCTGTCGCCCATGCCTGTAGAGGCGCGTGCGGCAAGCAGTCAGTCCTTGCTCTGGCAAATGCTCGGCGAGGTGTGGGAGTGGACGATGAGCGCCTACTTACCGTATCCCGGCTACACAAAAGCAGCGGGGGCATTTGGTGAGTACAACGGCAAGTTCATGATTAACCAAATGACCCTGCGTGGCGGCTCCTGTGCCACGCCAAAAAGTCACATCCGACATACTTACCGTAACTTCTTTCAACCCGATAAACGATGGCAGTTTTCAGGAGTACGCTTAGCCGATAATCCAGCCTAATCCCGAAACCCATGATGAGACAATACCACGCTGCACAACAAACACAAGTGCATAACCTGCCACACGAAACAAAGTGGCAGAAAAAACTGCTCTCTGACGTGCTCAAAGGCTTATCAGCTACACCTAAACGCCTGCCCAGCAAATACTTCTATGATGATGAAGGTAGCAGGCTGTTTCAAAAAATTATGGCGCTACCCGAGTATTATCTCACGCGCGCTGAAACGGAAATTCTCAAACAGTACCGAGAAGAAATTACCCAGTATATTGCTGACCAGCCCTTTACACTCATTGAACTGGGAGCAGGAGACGGCACAAAAACTAACTTGTTGATTGAAAGCATACTAAAAGCACAACAACACTGCCTCTATGTGCCTATTGACATTTCCACGCATGCAATTGAGCTGCTGACACAAAGCTTGGCAAAACAGTTCCCAACACTGCGTGTGCAGGGCATTGCTGACGAATATGTGCGCGCCTTGAATCGTCTGCGTTCCATTTCACATCAACGCAAAGTTGTGCTGTTCTTAGGCTCTAACATCGGTAATTTTACAAAACAGCAAGCCCACAGATTTCTCAAAACCGTGCGGCGGAGGCTACAGCCGAGAGATTGGATGCTTATTGGATTCGATTTGAAGAAAGATATTCCTACGCTCATTCGTGCCTACAGCGATGCCGATGGCGTTACACGCGAGTTCAACTTCAATTTGCTCCGACGGCTCAATCGCGAACTCCAAGCCAATTTCGACCTCAGCGCCTTCGAACACTACGCCACCTATAACCCCATGCTCGGTGCCATGGAAAGCTACCTTATCAGCAAAAGAGCGCAAACCGTCTGCATCAGAGCCGCAAGGTGCTCCATCAAATTCAATGCGTTTGAACCTATTCATACCGAGTATTCTTTCAAATATTCGGAGCGAGAAATTGAAGACTTGGCCACAGCCACTGGCTTTGAGAGTGTAAAAAATTTCTATGACCAAAAACGCCAATTCGTAGATGCACTCTGGCGTGCCATCTGAAGCATGTTTTCAACACTGCAAACCTCCCTGATGGCAGGGAAAAGCATCTGCAAATAGATTTCTCACTGTGCTTGGAATGACGGTGCCACTGCACCCTGTCTGCTAACGCAGACATCCCTCTCCTTTGAAAGAAGCGGGACAAGAAGCAAATTTCCTCTGCTTACAGGAGAGGTAAGCAAACCGCAAAGCACACAGAGAGACACTCATGAAGAGCCAAAGCCAATCTATGTGCCGTTGCCGTGTGGATTCCTCGCTGGTGCTCGACATAACATTGGTCTGTCATGCTGAACGAAGCGTAGCGCAGTGGAATAATAAGATTCCTTACTTTGCTCGGGATGACAGTGCAGTAAAACCTACTCCTTCTTATTTACGAAAAGCAGCAAATCGCCTTTCCAGACAACTTCAAGGCGTGGATTGACAACAACTTTCCGACCAGATTGGCGCTGAAGCAAATCGGTCAGCCGCCCAAGCAATTGCGATGTTGGAGAGACATGGAACTCTTGCAAAGCACGTTTGAAGAGTTCCTTTTGCTCAAATGCAGTGAGTGCTTTAAGCGCCTGAACATCAAAGGCATATTGCTTGAAGGATAAGCCTTTTTTGCGCATCAAGGTTTGGATATGGTGCTCGACAAACTCCGAGAGTTCTTCAACATTTTGTGAAAAACGCAGCAAGCTGGGAATGAGCTTGTGTTCAAAGCGTCTTTCGAGCAGTGGAATGACCTTGTGGCGGATAAAATTGCGGTCAAAGTCTGTCTGGAAGTTTGTGTGGTCAATGCGGTAAGTGATGTGACGCTCTTTGAGATAGGTGAGAAGGTCAGCGCGTTCAAAAGGTAGAAGTGGGCGGATGATAGGTCCACGTCGTTCGGGAATGCCAGAGAGTCCGAGCAGTGAAGCACCACGAAAAAAGTTGAAGAGCACGGTTTCGGCATTGTCACCTGCGTGGTGTGCGGTGGCAAGTTTGCTGAAATGGTGTTCATGCATCACATGTTGAAAGAAGTCATATCGCAGGTGGCGAGCCATTTCTTCGATGGAGCGTTTAGCGCGTTTGGCAAGTTGCGCCGTAGGAAAACGTTCGGTGAAGAGCGAAATGCCGAGTGCATCACAGACCTTTTGGCAGAAACGTTCATCGCTCAAACTGGCACGAGCGCGCAGTTGAAAATTGCAGTGTGCCGCCGCAAGCTCGAGCTTGAGCACAGGACGAATGGCATGGAGCAGATGTAAAAGTGCCGTTGAATCTGCACCGCCTGAAAAGGCAACCAACACGCGGTCGCCTTTCTCAAAGAACTGGCGAGTTTGACAATGCTCTAAAAATTTTTTTTCAAAGTGGTGCATGGGCTTCAGGCGATTTCTATTACTTTTGCGCCAAATTTTTTGGAGCATGATTACAAAATACGGCTACTCAACTGTAGCAAAAGTGAGTGCAATTTCGCTCCTGTTGATAGTGCTATCCATCATGTTGCCGCTTGTGCTGGGAGCGGTTTGTGCGACAGCAGGACTCTTGCTCATCGTCTTTACACTGCAATTTTTTAGAGACCCAGAACGAACACCACCCAAAAAAGAGCGCGTGATTCTCTCACCTGCTGATGGAAAAATTGTGCTCATTGAAGAGACCGAGCATCCGTTTTTTCAAGGCAAGGCAAAATTGGTGAGCATTTTCATGTCGCCACTGAATGTGCATGTCAATCGAAATCCAATTTCGGGCAAGGTTACACATCTCAAACATATTGAAGGCGAATACATCGCCGCTTTTGAACACACATCAGGCGAGCGCAACGAGCGAACGGAAATCGGTATTGAAAACACCGAAGTAAAAGTCTTCTTCAAGCAAATTGCGGGCTATGTGGCGCGGCGAATTGTGTGCGAACTTTCGCTCAACGATACCGTGCAAATCGCCGAACGCTTCGGCATGATTAAATTTGGTTCTCGCATCGATATTTTCATGCCACCGCACGTCAAACTCTGCATCAAACATGGCGATAGCGTTACCGCTGGCGAAACCATTCTGGCAGAGTATTAGCCTGAAAGTAACTGTAGCTAAAGCATTGTAATACAAAAACTATGGAGTTCTTGCTTGCAAAACAGAGCGATTTTACTAACTTTGGCAAGTCTTAAACTAAGGTTGTGCCTGAACGCACGGCTGTAAGCCATTGCGGTGCGACACGAAAGGCAGTACAGTAAAAAAGTCTGTGCAAAAAAACCATTTTACGTGATGCAGCTAAAAACCACACTTGCCGCACGTCTCTTGCGCCTGATGAGCTTCATCTTACTATGCTTAGTGGTGGTGCAAAGTGCAGAAGCAAATGTCTATAAGCGTCGCCGCCCGAAGGTCGCATTCCCCGTCTCACTCAAGCTCACGGGCACAACTCAAGCAGAACGCATGGCAGAGTGTGCCGAAAAAATCGAGTACGTTTTGCAAATGCGAAAGCGCGGCACAATCGGCATCCTGATTCAGACAGCAGAGCAGGAAACGATTTTCGAGTATCATGCGCACGAACTCTTCAAGCCTGCATCAAATCTGAAACTTATCACATCAGCTGTTGCAATTGAAAAACTCGGTGCTGACTATCGTTACCGAACGGATTTCTTCATCGATGGAGAAGTCAAAGAAGGAGTGTTATATGGCAACTTGATTTTGATAGGCAGCACCGACCCTATGCTGTCTGGATACTTTGATAAAAACATCAATGATGTAGTTCGTCAGTGGATTGATACGCTTCGCCAGCATGGCATCATGAGAATAGAAGGCAATCTGATTCTCGACAACAGTTACTACATTGGCAATAAACATCAAGGCATGAGTGCTGATGAACTCCGTTTTGCAACGGTGGCAAACTTTAGCCGAGCAAATGAGCAGCAGCTCAATAAGGTCTCTCGCGTGCGTGTCATTAAGACCAAAGACGGCAGAACACGAGTCGTGCGGCGCGGCTTTCGGCGAAAAAGTCGCCTAAAAATGGTAACCATTGAACCTAATGTGTATTGTGCTAATGCGTTTCTTGCGGCGCTGAAAGAGGCTGGCATGATGCATAAAGACAGTCAGGTCGAGAAAATTTCTTACAGCCGAAAAATTGACCGCACAAGATGGAAATACCTTTATTCTCACTACTCGATTTCACTCTCTGAAGCGCTCAAAGCCACAAACAAAAGTTCAGACAATTTTTATGCCGACCAACTGCTGCGCACCTTAGGCGGTGAGTGTTACGGCGAAGGCACCATTGAGAAAGGACTGGCAGCCGTCACGCAGTTCTTGAAAACGCAGGTGAAAGTCAGCGCCAATGAGTATAGATTGACGGACGGCTCTGGACTTTCGCATGACAATTGGGTTACACCGCACCTGATTGTGGAGACCATGCGCTACATGCGTGAACACAGCAAAGCATTCCCAGCCTACTATGAATCCTTAGCCATTCCCATGACCGATGGCACGCTCGCTGGCAGAATCAATCATCCACTGGCGCATAACATTCGGGCAAAGACGGGTTCAATTACGGGCGTGGTCTCACTGTCCGGATATTTGAAAAGCCGCAGTGGCAAAGAACTGTATTTTTCCATCATCGCCAACGGCTTAGGCAGACGCTCCAGACAGGCAAAGGCATTAGAAGACACCATTTGCAAACTTCTACTTGAAATCTGATCGACCGCGCCGAAGCCGTACAGAACTCTCCGAAAAATCACCGCAATAGAAAGTTCTGGCAAGAATTGCTCTTCACATCCCAACCCGTCATACTGAAACTCTATGGAGTGGATTCCTCGCCTGTGCTCGGAATGACAGGGAAATGTGCACGCAATATCCAAAAAAGGTGGCAGACATCGGTGTTCTGCCATTAGTGCAGGAAGAGAAGTACTTGCATCGAGCTCTGCCCTAAATGCAGACTACTGGTTGTAGCATTGAGCAAAGTAGCTTATCTTCAGAGAAAAAATGGACAAGTTTAACATTTGGCATCTCGACATTCTACATTCTACATTTTTAAGTAAAGGAGTAAGTTATGAACACCTACCATCACATCGCCCTTGTGCTCGGCATGGAGCGCTACAATGCCGAACTTTTCCAGCGCATCAAGTCCGAACTTCGCACGCAATGCCCAAACCTACGTGTGCATGTATTTTTTGATAATGATGTGATTGAGCGACCAAAAAAAGTAGAGGCCGCCATAAGCGTAAGTGATATCGTCTTCACGGCACTCATGGTTTTGGATGATGTTACCAACGCATTGATAGAGATGATAAAGAAGCATGAGCCGAAGTTTGTATTTGCTTTTGAGTCGCTTCCGCCACTGATGATGATGAACAAAGTGGGGACCTATCACTTTTCGGGCGGCAAAGGTGAGATGCCAAAGCCAGTTAAGGCATTAGGGAAGATTTTGGGCGGTGGCAGAGAAGAAGATGCTTTCTACGGCTATGTGCAAATGCAGCGTCTGGCAAATCGTGTCATGAAGTTTTTGCCCGAAAACTTCGGCGGAGAAAAAGTCCACGATGCGCGGCTCTGGATGACCGTCAGTTCATACTGGTCAAATAGCGGCGAAGAAAATGTGCGCAATATGCTGCTGTTCATGGCAGAAAAGTTGCTGCATTTGCCCGTAAAAAGTCAGGCGCCAAAAGAAATTGGCACAATGGGCTTCTATCATCCCGAGTATTACCACGAGACGAAAGAGTTTTTCCCCGACCTCAAACACTACCTAAAGTGGGAAAAGAAAACTGGTCGAGACAAAGGCAATAAGCCGAAAGTAGGACTGCTTTTGCCACGCAAGCACTTGCTGACAGGGCAAACATACGCTGATGAAGTCATTGAGGCGCTGGAAGCACAAGGACTGCGTGTGTATGCCTGCTATGCTATGGGAATAGAACTGCATATTGCCGTGCGCACCTTTTTGAAAGAAGCAGGCATTGAACTGCTACTCAACTTGTTCGGATTTCCATTAGTGGGAGGACCGGCAGGCTCAACGAAGACGGGACTGGCACACCCTGCAGCGTCTGAAATTTTGTCGGACCTTAATGTGCCTTACATTGTGGCGCAGCCGCTCTTTTTGCAAACTAAGGAAAGTTGGAAAACTTATGGTGTCAATCCTTTTCAAGCGATGATTATCTACTCACTGCCTGAAATGGACGGCGCAATTTGCCCAGTGGTGTTAGGTGCATTGGAAAATAATGCGGTAAAACTCGATAAAACGCGTCTAAATCGGCTGTGCAAACTTGTGGCACGCTGGTTGAGCTTGAAGCACAAGCGCAATGCCGAAAAGAAAGTTGCTATCGTGCTTTACAACTATCCGCCGAATCAAGGCAAGTTGGCAACAGCGGCGTTGTTAGATGTGCCAAGAAGTTTGGTCAATTTCGTGCGGGAGTTGCGGCAGCATGGCTACAACACAGGCGATTTCTTAGAGCGATATGCGGCAAATCCTGATGCAATTGCACATGACTTGGCAAAGTCTATTGAAGCCGATACAGTAACAGAAACTGCCACGATGCAAGACTACATGCGATGGATATTGCCAAAAGAACAAGACCGCATTGAAGCACGCTGGGGTAAAGCGCCCGGAGATATTGCCGTTACCAGCAAAGACCGATTCATCATTGGGGGGTTGCGGTTTGGCAACCTTTACATCGGCGCACAGCCGCAACTCTTCATTCAAGGCGACCCCATGCGGCTGCTCTTCGATAAAGAAAATACGCCGCATCATCAGTTTGTCATGTTCTATAGATGGATAGTCAATCGTTTTGGAGCAGATGCCTTAGTGCACTTTGGCATGCACGGCACAGCGGAATGGATGCCCGGACTTCAACTGGGGCTGACCGATGAATGTTGGTCTGATATTCTGCTGGGCGAATTACCACAGTTTTACATCTATCCCATGAACAATCCATCAGAGGCGAACATTGCCAAGCGGCGTGGCTATGCGACCATCATCTCTCATGCGATTCCGCCGTATGCTCGTGCAGGGCTCTACAAGGAATTTCAAGCCTTGCGTGACCTACTGGGGGATTTTGAAAACGGCAGAGATTTTCCCGAATTGCGTGATGCCATCACGCAAAAAGCGGCATTGCTCAATCTGCATGACGATGTGCCGCCATCTGAAGACTTCTCAAAATATGCCAGCGAGCTTTCTGCATACCTGAAAGAAATGGAAAACCGCTTGATTTGTGGTGACCTGCATGTGCTGGGCGAAAATCCCGACAAAACCACACAAGTCGAGCTGATTACCGAAGCCCTGAAAAATCAAAGCGAACTGGCACTGTTGGATTTTGCGGCAACTTGCCTCAACACTGAACCTTACAGCATTCTGGCGCAACGTGCCAAAGCAGGGGATAAAGATGCACAGCTCAAAAAAGAAAAACTCGAAGCCTTCTGCAGGAAACTCATCGAAGAGTATGTGATTGAAGAAAAACCAATTCGGCATACACTGGAAGTCTAAACCCAATTTGAACAATGTTGCTTGGTAGTATTCTTCTGGGGACTCTATGCGTGCTGGTAACTGGCACGATGGTAGCCGTAGTTTACCAATATCTCAAGCAAAAGGACATCATACCGCCATCGTCAGTTGTGCGAAAACTCACAAGGGAAGCATTGCGCGATTCGTTTCGCCAAAATTGAAGCCTTGCGCAAAAGGTATGACATGCAAATGAGCGAGAAAGGCTCTCACTTGCTTTTCTCACTGCCTAACAGTGTAACTTCTGACGGGCTTGAAGCCAGTTGGATTTGACTCAAGATGAGTTCAGCGGTTTTTTTTGGCAATTCCAGAGTAATCAGATGCCCGCATTTTTTTATCAGCTCAAACCGTCCGCGTCGAGCATATTCATAGAGCGCTTTTGTATGTTTCCAGCTGACAACTTGGTCGCCCTTACCGGCAACAAGAAGCACAGGAATAGAGAGATTAGCAATTTGCTTGGGCAAACTCTCGGTAACTTCACGCTTGGCTAATGCTTTGGCAGTTTCACGGATGGCTTTGCTTGAAATAAATCGCAAGCTATTGACCCCTACTAAGATGTTCTCTTTGGTAGTATGGTTGCGCGCCAAAGTCAAGCGAGCGTAAGCATAGATGAGCCACCACACTTTAATTTTGCGAAGAAACTTATCGAAGATAAAGGGAATAACTGTCGGAATGACTTTTTCAAGTTGCGCACTGTTTGGAAAAATGCCGAAGTTGAAAAAAGTCAGCGAGCCGATTTCATGCTCAAATTGCTGCGCGTAATTGAGTGCAACAAATGAACCAAGTGAGAAGGCGGCAATATGGTAACGCTTCAAGCCGAGATGTTGCACCAGAGCATGTAGGTCAAGCGAGAGTGCGTGCAGAGAATAATCGGTACCTTCGTCTGACCAGCCGTGTCCCTTGAGGTCGTAAGCAATGGTGCGCACACCACTTTGATTAAGATGCGCAATGACTTCATGCCACCACATCCACCAGCAATCCCATCCATGAATCAAAATGATAGTGGGCATGTCAGCAGGCGCATCTGGATGCGAGTCATGGTAGTGATGCACAACGCCATTGAGCCGAATGAAGTGACTTTTTTGAATTAACGATTGCTCATAGAGTGCGTAGCGGTGCGTGCGCAAATTTCGACTGTTCAACCGCTCGTTAACTTCACGCTGATAGAGCAGAAATTTTTCCGTGGGAGCGGCGTCGGCATCAACATGCGAAGTCATAGTGGCTTCATGTTCGTTGGTTAAAGAAAATTCAGTTACGGCTGAATTGGCTGAGACTGTGGAGGTGGTAATGTCGGCGAAGGGGCTGGTGAAGTCCCGATTCGCTTAACCGCTGTGATGAAATACTTGGTATCCCCACGCCAGAAGAATTGCACATATTTTTCTTCGTATTCCAAGCCAACACGCTCGCCAGTCAAAGCCGCCTCTTTGAGCGCCTTAATCACATCGTCGCGATGGCGCTCCACAGAAAAATAAAACATGGTTTGCTGCGTGCTACCCACTGCACCGGGAATGAGAGTATTGAGTTGACCTTCAAATGTCTTGAAAATGTAGCCCTTCTCACTGATTTTAACGACAACCCCACCACGCTCGCCTTTGCTGTATGTGCCATGATAAAGAAATAAAAACACCGCAGTAAACAACACGAAAATGGAAACCCCGCTGATAATGCCGAACTTTTTGATGGTGGTCATGCGCTCCGCTTGTGTTTGAGTAGCCAAAAATTGCAGATTTTCAGAACGAAATCAAAGCGCTAAGACCCGCTACTAAAAGACATTGATGAAAAGCGTTGTATATTACCAAAAATATGCAAGTCATCTGGCATGAAATGCATCGTGCTAAATACCTCAGCCTCCGAGCACAGCGAGCTGGTGCAAATCTTGCAATCCATCGGTTTACCAATTCTCGTAAAGGAAGTGCGAACACGAGATGCGTTTTTGGATGCACTGGCTTCAGAAACCCCTGACGTGATAATAAACCTCTGCCTTTTCCCCGAGTTGGATGGCATGGCAGCATTGCAGTTGCTACAAGAGGCAAGAGTGAAAAGTCCTTTCATCATTGTAGGAGAAAAACGCAATGCCGCCGCCGAAGAATGTTTGGCCGCTGGTGCCACAGCCTTTTTTGCAAAAGGTGAAGAAGGACATCTGGCAGAATTTATCAGAAACCTGAACGGCAACACCACAGCAGATAACAAGCCAAAAAGTAACTTCCACTACAAAGTGGCATTGTGGATTGAACCACTGGCACTGCGCTTGAAAATAGAAAAACTGCTCTTGAAATTCAGTGAAGTACAACTTGTGCCAGTGCAAGATACAGCTCACCCTGCTGACATGTTGATTCTCTCGCTCAATGAATTTACAGGCACACTGCCCAGTCATTGGGAAAGCAAACCATACCTATTGCTGACAGATGAAGACCACGAGCCCGAAGCAATAGAGCAAGTGAGACGCGGCGCAGTAGGCTACATGTTGCTGGAGCAATTGTCAGAGCCACGCTTACAAATCGCTCTCTACCAAGCCTTTCGGCAAATCAAGCAGCAAAGTGCGCTAAAGGAGCAGGAAAAAAACATCGCAAACTTGCATCGCACGTTGGGAGAGGTGCAAGGTCAGTTGCATGAGGTGGAATCAGCGTTAAACAGTGAGAGGCAACTTTCCGAAGCCTTGAAAAAAGAACTCGACGAGCAGGGGCTTTCGCTGGCAGAGCTTGCGAAGGAAAATGAAAATTTGCGTCACGCACTGGAGGAGATACAAGGACAGATGCAAGAGCTGGAAGCGGCGCTACATCGCGAAAGACAACTTTCGGAAGTGCTGAAAAAGGAACTCGACGAGCAGGGGCTTTTGCTGACAGAGCTCACGAAAGAAAATCAAGAACGGCAGTTTTGGCATGAGGTGCTTCAGCATCGCGAGCAGCGTTTCCGCAAGATGATTGAGCACTCAAGTGACATGATTGTCCTTGTAGATGCCGAAGGGAAAATTCTCTATGAATCCTCAGCAGCCTTACGCATCATCGGTTATACAAGCGAGGAACTTGTGGGCAAATCAGCCTTCGATTTGGTATGCCCCGATGAGAGAGAACAGGTTAGAGAATTTTTTGAAAAACAGGTGCACATTCCGGGAATTAGCCCGTTGCAAAGAATGCGCGTGCAGCACAAAGATGGGCATTGGATTTATGTTGAAGCTATCTACAATAATCTTCTGCACGATGAAACGATATGCGCCATGATTGTCAATGCGCGTGATGTGACCGAATATGTGCGCATTCAGCAGGAGTTGCAAAAAGCTAAAGAAGATTTTGAAGCGCGTGTCATTGAGCGCACGCAAGACCTTATTGAGCTAAGTCGAAAATTGCAAGAAGAAATTCAAGCGCATAGACGCACTGAAGAAGCCTTGAAGCAAAGTGAAGATTACTTTTGGAAAATCTTTCGGTATAACCCACTACCCATTGTGCTATGCGATGCCAACACAGGGCGCACGCTCAATGTCAATCAAGCCTTTGAGGCGCTTGCAGGAATCGGCTATGAGGACGCACTCGGCAAGCAAATAGAGGAATTGGGATTTGAACTCTCTACCAGAAATGCGTGCGAGTATCTTACAAAAAAATCTGAAGGCAGTGAGCAGCGCCCAGTAAGTCTGCAAGTGGATTTACACACAAAAAGCAGTGGCGTAAGAAGTTTGGTAGTCACACTGCAGTACATCGAGTTAGGTCGGGAGCAATGCGGACTGATTATCATGCAAGATGTAACCGAACTTATCCAAGCAGAAAAATTGCGAGAAAAGTCTCTGGCAGAAAAAGAGATTTTGCTCAAAGAGATTCATCACCGAGTGAAGAACAACCTGCAGGTCATTTCCAGTCTGCTGTATCTGCAATCGCTCAAGCTGCAAGATGAGCAAGCCCGAGAAATTTTTCGTGAAAGTCAAAATCGTGTCAAATCTATGGCACTCATTCATGAGCAGCTGTATCAAACTAAGGATTTTGCAAAAGTAGACTTTGCAGAATATCTGCGAACATTAGCTAACATGATAGCCGAATCGTATAACGAGCCACCATCCATAATTGAAGTGCAAATCGACGCTGAAAAGCTGGATGTGAGCATTGATGCGGCAGTTCCTGCAGGGTTAATCGTAAGTGAGCTGGTCACGAATAGTCTCAAGTATGCTTTCCCCGAAACCGCAGAAATGGCAGAAAAAAGTAAAGAAATTGCTATTCTTGCACAAAAGACCAGCGATAATGAAATCATACTGACCGTGCGTGACAATGGGATTGGCTTGAACGTAGAACGACCTCTCGATTCCCCAAAAACCTTAGGGCTACGCTTAGTGAAACTGCTGACCGAGCAACTGCACGGCAGCATAGAAGTCTTGCCGCAGAAAGGCGCGGCATTCTGCATCAGGTTCAAAGATGAAGCATAAGTAGAAAATACCCCAACTCCTAACGTCGGAAGCTATGTCAGAAAAAAGAAAAATTTTGGTTGTGGAAGATGAAGCCATTGTAGCAATGCACCTTTCGGAGCTGTTGAAGTCCAAAGGGTATGATGTGGTTGGCGTCGCAGCCGATGCAAAAACAGCAATAAAAAAATATGCCGCACACCAGCCTGATATCATCTTGATGGATGTTACCATAAAAGGTAAAAAAGATGGGATAGAGCTGGCAGAAGACATTTTAGCCGAACAAGGTGCCCCAGTCGTATTCCTAACTGCTCATGCTGATGACGAGACCCTGCGTCGCGTGCAGAGCATTGCCCCACATGGGTTTATCCTCAAACCATTTAAGGATGCGGAACTATGCATGGTGCTTGAAATTACAATCAGCCGATTTCAAGAAGAGCGGCGTTTGAGCAAAGAACGCAAGTTTCTGCAAAGCACCCTCATGAGCATAGGCGAAGCCGTCATCATTGCCGATAAAGATGGGCAGGTGCGAATCATGAACGATAAAGCGGCTGAATTGACAGAATGGGACAAACACAACGTGTTGTTGCAACCGGTAGAACGAGTTGTGCGACTCATAGAAGAAAACTCTCGCCAAGAATTGGAGTGTCCGGTTTTGACTGCGCTGAGAGAGAACCGGACAATTTACTTAGCAAGAAAAACGTACCTCATCAGTAAGACAGGCAAAGAAATCCCAATCGTGGATAGCGCAGCACCGATTCATGGCGAGGAAAATAGCGTTGTAGGCGCCGTGATGGTGTTTTTCGATAGCTCACAGCAAGCAGAAATACCTATGCAAGAGCATCAAAACTGGCTCACCCGCATTGAAGAAGCAAAAAAAGAAGCAGTTAGACACATTGCCGCAGGCATGGCGCACAACTACAATAATGTGCTTGCTGTGCTTTTGGGCAATCTTCAAATTCTAAGGTACGCTTCAGAGCAAAAAAATGCAGATGCTATGGAAAAGCACCTTCACAGTGTTGAAAAAAGTGCCAAGCGAGCGGCTTTGCTCACTGAGCAACTGGTTGGCTACACAGGACAAGGCAAAATGTGCATCAGCAAAGTCAATTTGAATGATGTCGTGCATGCCGTGATTGAAGAGCAAAGAGCGGAGTTGGAGAAGATTGAAGTAAAACTTTCACTGACGCCACATTTGCCTGAAGTGCAGGGCGATGCCCGTCAGCTGAGGCATGTCATTGAACATATCGTGCGCAATAGTGTGGAAGCCATTCAGGAAAAAGCCATGGCAGAGAAAAACTTTGTTGGCAACATTCACATTGAAACCAAAACCGAGGCTCCCTACGCAACGCAGCCTGACGGAGTTCAAAAGCACGTGGTGTGTGTCGCAGTACATGACAATGGCGTTGGAATTGCGCCAGAGCACCAGAATCGAATCTATGAGCCATTTTTTAGCATGAAAAAAGGCTTTTTTGCTGGGCTTGGTCTATCAATGGTGCAGGGCGTCGTAAAAAATCACGGTGGAGAAATATCCTGCAGGTCTCAAGTCGGGCAAGGCACGACGTTTTTTGTGAGGATGCCTGCAGCGGAGTAACTACACTTGCGACAGGCGAAGAGTGTGCCAGCAAGCCGAAAAGTGTTGCGGTTCGTACTCGCTGAGGGGTGGCTTTTCATGGCGGCATTCTGCGGTAGCAAACGGACAGCGTGTCCAAAAATGGCAACCTTTCGGAAAAGCGGTGGCGGGTGGCACGGAGCCTTCAATCACATTCAAGCGTTCCTGACGCTTGCCTAAGCGTGGAATCGAGCGAAACAAGCCTTGCGTGTAAGGATGGAGCGGGTTTTCAAAAATGCGCTCCACTGAACCGTATTCCACGATTTTTGAAGCATACATCACGGCGACCTTGTCACTGACTTCCGCAATCACGCCCAAGTCATGCGTAATCATGATAAGACCCATGCCTAATTTTTCTTGCAAGTCAGCAATCAGTTCCAAGATTTGTGCTTGAACCGTCACATCGAGTGCCGTAGTGGGCTCATCGGCAATAAGCAATTCTGGACTGCATGAAAGCGCCATGGCAATCATCACGCGCTGACGCATGCCACCCGAAAGCTGGTGCGGATACTCACGAGCACGCTGCTGCGGTGCAGGAATGCCGACTAACTTGAGCATCTCTACAGCTTTGTCATGCGCATCTTTTGCCGAAAGTTTTTGGTGCAAACGCACCGCTTCAGCAATTTGCTCGCCACAGGTAAAAACAGGATTAAGTGAAGTCATCGGCTCTTGAAAAATCATTGAGATTCGATTGCCACGCGTGGCACGCATCTCGGACTCGGAAAGCTCCAGCAAATTTTTCCCCTTGAAATAAATTTTGCCACCAGCAATAAATCCCGGGGGCGAAGGCACAAGACGCATGATAGAAAGCGCCGTAACCGATTTGCCACAGCCCGATTCGCCAACCAAGCCCAGCGTCTCGTTTTTGTCGACACTGTAACTGACATCATCGACCGCTTTGGCAATACCATCGTCTGTATGGAAATATGTGCAGAGCGATTCTAACTCAAGAAGCATGGTTCAAATTTTTGATGAAAGGCAAATTGCATTTGCAAAACTCGTGTATGCTTGAAGTTCGCAAATGAGTAGCAATTTAATAAGTGACCTCTATCTGCATATTTTAGCATGTTGGTGCAAAAGAAATAGGAGTTTCCAAAACGCCAAAAACGACAGGCATTAACTTCTGATGCAACAGCTTTCATTTAGCGAGATTGTAAATCTGGATTTAGCAAAGCGCGCACTGCTGCTGCTGGCGGTTGACCCATCACTGGGTGGCGTGGTGATTCCAGCATCGGTGGGGTCGGGCAAATCAACTTTAGCGCGTGCGTTTGCGCGTCTCTTGCCAGAAGATACACCCTTTGTCGAACTGCCCATCAATGCAACGGAAGACCGCTTGCTTGGCGGGCTCGACCTTGAAATGGTACTCGCTACAGGCAAGCGTGTCATTGAAAAAGGTCTGCTTGCTAAAGCCCATGGCGGAGTGTTGTATGTCGATTCGCTCAATTTGCTCGATAGCATGATTTCGGCGCAGTTGATAGATACCATCTCGCGTGGGGCAGTCATCATTGAGCGTGAAGGACTTTCTGCCGTGCATGAAGCCAAGTTCATGCTGGTTGCGACCTTTGACCCCAGCGATGGCGAAGTCAGAATGGGACTGCTTGACCGCATTGGCATCATTGTGCCATTTTCTGCGCAAAGCACAGCTGAAGTGCGGGCAGAAGTCGTGCGCTGTGTCCGTGCAAAAGAGCTTGAACATGCCACAGACCACGCTGAAGCAGAGCAAGAAGAAACCGCCTTGCGGGCGCTAATTTTGGCGGCACGAGCAGATTTGAAAAAAGTGGTGCTCTATGATGAACAGCTCGAGGCACTTGTGCAAACCGCTTTGGAATTAGGCGTAGAAGGCAACCGCGCCGATGTCTTTGCCGCAAAAGTCGCCGTAGCCAATGCGGCACTAAACGGCGAAACCGAAGTGGGCGATGACGACCTGAAACTTGCGGCAAAATTAGTGCTATTGCCGCGCGCAACGCGCATCCCAGAAAAAGAAGAAGAGCGTGCTGAACCCACAGCACCGCCGCAAACTCCGCCACCAGAAAATGGCAACAACGAGGAAAGCCAAACTAATGAACCGCAACTGCCATCGCCAGAAGACCTGAGCAACATGCTCTTGGAGACAATCGAGACCGTGCTGCCTGAATCCATGCTAAACCTGAACTTTGCACAGCAACGCAAGGGCAAGTCTGGCAAGCGTGGTGTAGCCGAAAACAAGCGGCGTGGCAAGTATATTCGTGCCGTCAGCGGCTCTTTGCAAGAAGGCAAGTTAGCCCTGATTCCGACGCTCATGGCAGCGGCGCCGTGGCAGCGCACACGTCGAACTGAACCGCAAGGTAGAGTCAAAAACCGATTGATAATCAAGAAGGAAGACATTCGCATCAAGCGATTTCGAGATAAAGCCGGCACGCTGTTCGTCTTTGTTGTAGATTCATCGGGGTCAATGGCGCTCAATCGAATGCGTCAGGCAAAAGGCGCCGTCTCGCATTTATTGCAAAGTGCATACATTCATCGCGACCAAGTGGCACTGGTGGCGTTTCGCGGCAAAAAGGCGGAAGTGCTCTTGCCGCCGTCGCAAAGTGTCGAGCGTGCCAAACGAGAGCTCGATGTGCTGCTAACTGGCGGTGGAACGCCATTAGCCTCTGCGCTGCTGACCGCATGGAAAACTATTGTGCAGATGCGCGACAAAAGTAACTTGCAAGCCACGCTGGTGCTCATCACCGATGGGCGAGCCAATGTGGCGCTCGACCAATCTCAAGGCGATAGAGAGAAAATTCAAAAGGAACTCGATGAACTTTCGGCACTCATTCGCTCCGACAACATTCATAGCATCGTGATTGACACGCAGATGAATTTTCTGACAAAAGGCGAAGCCCAACAGTTGGCGCAAAAATTAGGCGGCAAGTATGTGTATCTGCCGAATGCTCGTGCCGAGCAAATTGCGCAAGCCATCCAGTCTTGAGTTTGACATCATACCACAACAACCATGATTTTAGTCATTGACAATTACGATTCCTTTACATACAACCTTGTGCAGTATTTAGGTGAGCTGGGCGCCGAGCTGGAAGTCTACCGCAATGATGCCATTTGCCTTGATGAGATTCGTAAAATGAGACCAGAAAAAATTGTAATCTCGCCCGGACCTTGTACGCCCAAAGAAGCTGGGATTTCGGTGCCACTCATCCAAGCCCTACAAGGTGAAATTCCAATTCTGGGCGTCTGCTTGGGGCATCAATCCATTGCGGAAGCCTTGGGCGGCAAGGTCGTGCGAGCGCCAGAACCGAAGCATGGCAAGGTCTCATGGATTTGGCACGATGGAAGCGCACTTTTCAAAGAGGTTCAAAATCCGTTTCAGGCGACACGCTATCACTCGCTCATTGTCGAGCGTCAAACTCTGCCCAACCTGCTGAATGTTACGGCATGGACAGACGATGGGCTCATCATGGCAATGGCGTGCGAAGAAAGAAAACTCTACGGCGTGCAATTTCATCCCGAATCCATCATGACCACAGAGGGCAAAAAAATGCTCAAAAATTTTCTTGAGATGTAATTTCGTAACTTCTTTCTCTTAAAACCAGCAATGCTTTTACGAACTCTTTTTGCACTGCAAGTTATGCTCATCCTAACATCACTCATTGAGACGCCTGACGCAGAGGCACAGAAAAAATCAGTGCCAAAGCCGCCAATTGCCAAGAAAGTCCCAAAAACTGAAGTGCTGCATGGCGAAACCCGCACGGATAACTACTACTGGCTGCGTGAAAAATCCAACCCTGAAGTCATCCGCTATCTTGAGCAGGAAAATGCTTACACCGATGCCATGACCGCTGGCATCAAAGCCTTCGAAGAGGCGCTCTACAAAGAAATAAGGGGACGCATCAAAGAAACGGATTTGAGTGTGCCTTACAAAAAAGGTAGCTATTGGTATTATGTGCGCTACGAAGAAGGCAAACAGTATGGCATCTACTGCCGCAAACAAGGCTCCATGGAAGAAGGCACAGAAGAAATTTTGCTTGACCTCAACGAATTGGGCAAAGACAAACCCTTCATTGCATTGGGCGAGTATGCCGTCAGCGACAATGGCGAACTTTTGGCATATTCGTTGGACTTGACAGGCTTTCGGCAATATGTACTGCAAATTAAAAATCTGAAGACAGGACAACTCTACGACGAAAAAATTGAGCGTGTAACGGGCGCAGAGTGGGCTGCTGACAATCAAACTTTATTTTATACGCAAGAAGATGAAACGACCAAACGCAGTCATAAGCTCTTTCGGCACAAGGTCGCTCAGCCTGTGCAAACCGATGAACTCATCTATGAAGAAAAAGATGAACTGTATCGGCTGTTTGTAACGCGCACACGCGACCTCAAATATATCCTGCATGGGTCGGCAAGCTCCGAGACATACGAATTTTCCTACCTGCCGAGCAATCAGCCCATGGGCAGTTTCAAAGTGATTTTGCCTCGCGAAGAAAAGCATAAATACACCGTTGAGCACCGCAATGGCTTGTTCTACATTCGCACCAACAAGAATGCAAAGAATTTCCGCTTGGTCACAGCACCGGTTGAAAAGCCGACGGAGTGGACGGAACTCATTGCGCATCGTCCTGATGTAAAGCTCGAAGAAGTGGAAGTCTTTGCCAATCATTTGGTGGTGCAGGAGCGTGAGGGCGGATTGCTCAAGATTCGAGTAACGAACCTCACGAATCAAGAGTCACACACGATTTCCTTCCCTGAACCAACTTATGATGCCTATCCTTATGCAAATCCGGAATTTGAGACCAATCTGTATCGGTATGGCTATCAGTCGTTAGTGACGCCGCCATCAGTGTTTGAATACAATTTGGATACACGCGAGCAAAAACTTCTGAAGGAAACCGAAGTAGTCGGTGGCTATGATAAGTCACAGTTTCAGAGCGAGCGGATTTTTGCCACAGCATCTGACGGCACGAAAATTCCTATCTCGCTGGTCTATAAAAAAGGGTTCAAGAAAGATGGCAATGCGCCAGCCTTGCTTTATGGTTATGGCTCGTATGGTTTTTCAATGGATGCATCGTTTAGCGTTGCTCGCTTGTCACTTTTGGAAAGAGGAATGCTCTTTGCTATTGCCCACATTCGCGGCGGCGGCGATATGGGAGAAGAATGGCATGAAAACGGCAAGATGATGAAAAAGATGAACACCTTTACCGATTTCATTGCCTGCGCCGAGCATCTTTTCAAGGAAAAATACACGTCGCCAAATCGCTTAGCCATTCAAGGCGCAAGTGCAGGCGGATTGCTCATTGGTGCAGTCTTGAACTTGCGTCCTGATATATGCAAAGTGGCGCATCTGGGTGTGCCATTCGTGGATGTTATCAATACCATGCTGGATGAGAGCCTGCCCCTAACCGTAGGCGAATTTTTAGAGTGGGGAAATCCAAAAGTCAAAGCCGAATACGATTATATCAAACAGTATTGTCCTTACACCAATTTAGCTGCAAAAAATTATCCTGCCATTTTGGTAACCACATCGCTCAACGATAGCCAAGTCATGTACTGGGAACCGGCAAAGTATGTGGCAAAACTGCGCACGCTTAAGACGGACAAAAACCCACTGCTGCTGAAAACCAATATGGCGGCAGGGCACGGCGGCGCAAGCGGTAGGTTTGATAGACTCAAAGAAATTGCATTTGAATATGCTTTCATGATGAGCCAGTTGGGTATCACGAAGTAGAGTGGTGGAGAGCTTCAAATTAGACCGCGTGCTTTGAGCTCGAGATATGTGTTGATGGTTTTTAGAGAAAGGTCTTTGGGCTGAGTCAGTATAGAGTGAATGCCATAGCGGTGGAGTTCTAAGACAATCTCGCGCTTTTCAAAAGCAAATTTTTCGGCAATGGTTTTGATGTAAGCATCCGCGAGGGTAACAACCTTTCTTTGCAGCAGCGTATGCAGTTCTGTATTCTCAAAGAAAATTGTTACAAGCAAATGGCGCTTGACCAAGCGCTGAAGAGGTTTGAGATACCGACGCAATGAAGAAAGGGTCTCGAAATTGGTGAAAAGCAAGAGCAGGGCGCGCTGATGTACATAACGCTGCAATGTAATGAAGAGCGCTTCATAGTCTGGCTCATCAAATTGCGTAACTTGATTGTAGAGCGTCTCAATAATTTTGGAAAGTTGCCCAGTTTTGCGTTCAGCTGGAATGGTAGCATGAACAGTGCTTGAAAATGTAATCAATCCAGCGCGGTCTTGCTTTTTAAGAACGATGTTTGAGATAGCAAGTGTAGCATTGATGGCATAATCCAAAAGGGTCATCTCTTCAAATGCCATTTTCATGGCGCGCCCCATATCGATTAGGCAATACACAGGTTGAGAGCGTTCATCTTGATACTGATTAACCATTAAGTGATTGCGGCGAGCCGTAGCTTTCCAATTAAGAGTCCGAATATCATCGCCAGTAACATAATTTTTGATACGCTCAAACTCAAGGGTATGTCCAAGGCGGCGAATACGCTTGATGCCCGATTCGGTCAGGCGAGAGGCAGTTGCCAGCAGTTCATATCGACGCATTTGCAAGTAGGAAGGATAGACGGGAATCATGGTTGATGCCTCGAGTGTAAAGCGACGACTGACCAACCCCAGCGGGCTTTCGAAATAGAAGTGGATATTGCCGAAATGATACTCGCCTCGCGCCGTAGGACGCAGCACATAGCTGAATTGTCGGCGCGTGCCTGGTGGTAGCGTAAGTCGATAGAGAAAATCGCGTCTCTGAAATTGAATCGGGAGCTCATCGATAACGGAGACTTGAGTACGAAAAGTATATGGATTTTCAAGCGCAATGGTGATAAGATTTTCATCGCCATTTGAGAGGCGTGCAGGTGTAGTGCGCGTAGCGGAAAGTGTTCTGACTTTGGGAAGGTAGAGCAGCAGCGTATCAATCAAGGTCAGTGAAAATAGTGCAAGGGTTGATACGGCGGCTATTGACTCGAAGAGCGCAAAAAAATAACCTAAAACGAAAAGCACAACCGAAACGGCAAGCAGAATAAAGTAGCGTGGCGAAAGGAAAAAACTTTTCAGAAATTTTATCATCGTGGCACTTCAAGTTTAGCCAGTATTTCTTTGAGCACATCATCGGGTGAGGCGCCTTGCATTTCGCGCTCAGGTGTCAGCACAATGCGATGGCGCAACACGGGAAGCGCAACCGTTTTAATATCATCGGGTATGAGAAAATCTCGACCCTGCATAGCCGCAATGGCTTTGGCAGTGCTAAGAATGGCAATGGATGCGCGTGGCGAAGCCCCAAGATAAATATCGCCGCTGGTGCGCGTCTTACCAGTCAGCGCCGCAATGTAGCGGATTAAGTGGTCTTCCACTTTGATGCGATGCACAATAGCCTGACAAACCTCTATCTGTTCGGCAGTTAAAACAGGTTCAATCATAGAAACAGGTGTATCGCTCTGGCGTTGATGATGCCGAAAAAGAATTTCAGCCTCTTCATCCAGCGTAGGATAAGAGATAATAATCTTGAAAATAAATCTATCTAACTGCGCTTCGGGCAAACGATACGTGCCTTCTTGCTCAATAGGATTTTGTGTGCCGATAACAAGAAAGGGCTTTTGCATTTGGTAAGTGATGCCATCGACGGTAACCTGCCGCTCTTCCATGACTTCAAAAAGTGCGGATTGCGTTTTGGCAGGCGCTCGGTTGATTTCATCAATCAAAATAAAGTTCGAGAAAATCGGACCGGGATTGAAGCGAAATTCCACAGTTTTTGGATTGAAAACAGATGTGCCAATCACATCGGAGGGCATAAGGTCGGGCGTAAATTGAATGCGAGAAAAGCCAACGGAAAGTGTGCGCGCCAAGAGTTTGGCGGTGAGCGTTTTTGCAACGCCCGGCATGCCCTCGATGAGTACATGTCCGTTAGCAAAGAGCGCCGCAAGTAAAAGGTCAATCATGTCATCCTGACCAACAATGACTTTGCGCAGTTGGGCTTTAATGGCGGCAACCGATTGCTGGAGCGCACTTAAATCAATCCGGTTTTGAAAGAGCATGTTCTCCATCTGTGCGAGGTGTTATAGCTTCATAAAATTTGTCAATCTCTTTGACTAACCGCAAAAGCTCAAGTTCGGAGACGGCAGGCAAATGTTGGATGTGCTCAATATCTGCAAAGAGCCGCTGAATGTCTTGTAGCGGTATGCCTGATTTCCCTGAAAGCGCGGCATAAAATTCTGGGGCGAAAGAAATTGCGTCAAAGTAAAAATGCGTGCGAATGAAGTCAAAGAAGTAACGAACTTTTTTCTCCGCCAAATCCTTATGGTCGCCATGTTGAAAGTAGAGCCGCCCGACGGTCTCCACAAACTCTAAGGTTGTGTTGCGTGGCGGTGTAATCACTGCAATGGCTCGCTGGCGTCGCTTGCCTTCAACAAAAAGAAACAATGCAATGCCAACAAGTGCAAGATAATACGCATGGCGCAAAGCATCATGTTCTAAAACAAATCGAAGTGGTGAGTAAGACCGCTTGAAGGGCTTGTAGTATTCGTCCCAGATTGTGGCTTGAATAGGAAGGTATGATAAAACTTTAGCAATATACTCCGCCCCATCTGGTAAGAGAAAAAAATAATTGGTAAGCAGAAGCTCATTTGAGAAAAGGTAAAATGCGCCATCTCCAAATTGCATGCGAATAAAAACAGGTCGGTTGAGCGCATCCACGCTAAGCACAGTTGTGTGAGCCGTATCATATGAGGTAAAGACGGTGTGGCGCGGCAAGCGCACAAACTGGTATGGCACTTCTCGTTTGTGGAACTCAAAAGTAAAATTGAACCGACTTGTATCGGACATCAAGCTGTCTTTTCGGCTAATATCAAGAAAAGGGAGTGAGAAAATGTGGCGGGTGTTAAGCCGAAGTGTATCTTCGAGCAATTTCCCAAATGATGAAGCCGCCAGAAAGGCACTATTGCCAGCAGCAACAAACTGCAAAAGTGTTCGGGCATCAAGGCTATCTAAGTCCAGATGTTGGTTAATCAGAATGATGTTGTAGCAAGAGGCTTGAGATGCGGTGTTAGACAGATGAAGGTCAGCTCGATAGTCTGCTGAAAGATACAAGATGTCATAGAGCGAGCGCGAGTTAATTGTAAGGTTTTGGTTAGGGAAAAGGTCAGATAGGCGTGAGAGCAAGATATATGTGCCAAGTGGATTCTTATCTGTTCCAGAAAATGTAGGTGTCCAGTTAATCGGTTTAGGTGAAGAAAGCTGTGAGGCAACAAGCAAGGCAAAAAAAGCAACAAAGAAGAGCAGGGGTTTCCAATAGGGTTTCATGATGAGCGAAGTTGAAGACTAAAAGTCTCAAATGCATGTTTGACTTGTAAGAAATCACTGTCACTGAGCTCAAATTCGCCATACCAGACATGCTCAAAAAGGCGCACCAAGTCGGCTAATAGACTTTTGAGGTCAGGGCGTTTAAGTTCGCGAACATAATCACGATTGGTTTTGTCAATGCGCCACACAATGAGTCCCTGCGCCGCCAAGTCTTTGAGAGCGCGCAGAAAAAGGTACCTGACAGCACGCCGATAGTCTTTTTTTGAAACAGCATCTGCAATCAGGTGACTAAGTTCATCAACGGTGAGCAATTCTTCTTGACGAAACTCTAAGCCATGGAGTTTTTTTGTGCTATAAAACAGACCACGCAAGTCTATGTTCATGAGCTTGAGCGCAAGAAAGATAATGGTAGCAACACTGATAGCATATATTGCGTTTTCCAAAATGTCGGCAGCAGCACCCTTGAAGAGCTGACTCATTTGTGTCAGCAACCAATGCTTGAACATGTCCCAAAGCGAAGGGGGCAGCGGTGGACGGTCATACATAAATTCTTCTTGAGTGCGAAGGTGTGCCAAAGCAGCATCATTAAACGCTCGCATGCGAACTGTATCGGCACGGTAGGCGTGCGTGGGTACGGAGTCGGAGAGAGCGTGTGGCGCGTAAAGACCATCAGAATTCTCTGTGTCAAAATCAGTGCCGCTTGAATCCGAGAACATGATAGAAACCATAAAAGCGTAATCGGACTGCCGCATTTGGCGGGCATCGCATGCGGACACAAATACCGATGTGCAGACCACGAAGCCCAACAAGACAGGAAAGTAAAATAATTTCCTAAGTCTGCATATCATTTTTAGAATCTGGATTTGAGATTTGTTCGACGCGCTCAAGCAAGCCAGTAGCTTCCTGATGCTCTACCAAATCAAAATAGATAAAAGTAATGCCAACAGAGAAAATAGCGTTTTGAATGATGGCGCCAAAAGCTGAAAGGGACGAGAAAATAACAGAGAGGATAGAAAATAAAGGATTTTGGCTATCGCTTGACAAGAAAAATGCTGCAGTAAAGCTTAGGATTGAAGAAGGTATTGAGAAAACTATGGAAATAAGAAACCCGATAATGAAAAGAACGAGAAGAACTGCAAGAACTTTCCACCACTGACGATTAACCAACTTAAAAGAGCGTGAAACTGCCGAGAAAAAATCGCATTTTTCATAAAAACGGATAAATAGTAGCGGCGAAGTCGAAATTGCTACATAAACCAATGGGAGAAACAGCAAAAAAATGCTCGGAATAGCAATAATTACTCCAAAGAAACCAAGAGCAAAGATGGTAAATAATACCATCGGCATACTTTTTAATGTATCTCTTAAAATTTCGTCAACCGAAATTGTGCTGAAATCAGATTTTTGCAGATAATGCAAAGCGTAAGTGTAGAAAGCAGCGCTCATGACTGAATAAAGCACAAGAGAAAGAAATATGTTCAGAAAATAGTAGGCATTAAACACATCAGAGAAAGCTTCAAGAACGCTGTTAGATGATTGTGCATTTAGAAGACTTTGCTGATAGAGTGTAGATAAAATGCCTTGCAATACACAGAGGGGTACTCCGATGTAGAGCATCACCAATCCTAAGGTAGAGAAATTTTGACGAATAAATGCAAAGGTAATAGAAACGATTTCGCCAAAATCGCGCAGTTTGCGGAACTGAATTTTTTCATTCATAGAGCCTCCTTGATGCAGAAGCGGTTGATAAGGATGATGTAAAATCTTGAAAATGCGCTTTTGAGAGATGAATCGGATAGAGCACAAAATACCAAACTACGAAAGCAAGCGAGCCGAAAATAATAAGCAAACTCAAGAATAGAGGCATATCTGTGTGGCGTGTAACGAAACTTTCTAAGAAACCAGCGGCAATAAAAATTGGAATAAGACCGATGATAATTTTAACGCCACACTTTGCACCGCGCAGAAAAGAATCAAGGCGAGTGAAGGATTCAGGAAAAAGGATGCTATTGCCAATTGTCAATCCAGCTCCGCCAGCCAGAACAATCGCTGAAATTTCTAACGTGCCATGAATCCAAATCACTAAGGCAGATTCAAACAAGAGACCATGCTGATAAAAAAAGTATTGAAATGTGCCCAGCATGATGCCATTGTAGAGCAGCACATAGGCAGTCCCGAATGAACAGAGCACGCCTAATGCAAACGCATAAAAAGAAACAAGGATGTTGTTGAGGGTAATACCTAAAAACATAGGTAATTCACGCGCAGACTTATAGACAGCCATAGGGTCGCCTTTTTGGATATTCGCAAGGGTCATATTCACATAAACATCGCCGAGAATAAGCCGCACAAAGCTATTATCACCAGCAGTAGAAAGCGCTCCAATAAAGGCGGCTACAGCAAAGATGAGGAAAGAATAGAGAATTGAACGATGCGCACTGAAGACGGCAAGTGGCAACTCAATTCGCCAAAAGTCAATGAGACGCTCACGCCGCTCTCTACGGTTGCGGTAGATGGATTGATGAGCTTTGACTGTGAGCATGTTAAGATACTGCGTGATTTTACTTTTGGGGAAAAAAGTCCGTGCGTAGGCAAGATCATCGGTCAGTTGAATAAATGAATCAGCAAGGGCATCAGGGGAAGCCTGTTTGGGGCTGAGAAGCATCCGCTCAAAATTCTGCCACACTTCCCGACGAGATTTGACAAAAGCAGTTTCTGTCATGGCACTCAGTTAAGATCTTAGCAAGCAAAGTAGCGAACGAAAATACCGAAAAAAAAATGAACAATGTCAAAGTGCAAACTGCACAAAATGTCGAGATTAACTACGAGATTGCAAGTTTAGGTGATAGAATTCTTGCCGCCCTCATTGACTATGGTGTGCTAATTGCATACATGCTCACCATTGGCATCATTGTGTATGTTTTGAACCAGCTGGATATGCAAGACGACTGGCTTCTGATACCGCTGATGATACTATACCTTGTTATCATTTTTTATGATTTGCTCTGCGAGATGTTGATGGATGGGCAGAGCGTCGGCAAAAAGGTCATGAAAATTAAAGTCATTAAGCTCGATGGTACACAGCCCAGTTTCGGCAGTTATTTTATGCGTTGGATTCTACGCATCGTCGATATTGTGCTCTTCTCGCCAGCCGTCGCAATGCTCGTTATCTTGATAAATGGCAGAGGACAGCGCCTTGGCGATATTGCCGCAAATACAACCGTCGTGAAACTCACAGAACGCATAAAGTTCTCAGAAACGCTCTTCGAAGAAGTCGACCGCCAGCACAACATTACATACCATGAGGTCTCACAACTAAACGACAGAGATATTGAAACCCTTAAAGAAGTGCTGCAAACCACTGAAAAGTTAGAGCAAGCTCAAGCACAAAAATTGCAAGAGCGAACCAAGCAGGTGCTCGAGCAAAAAATGAGCATTAAAGTTACGCAGCCGGCAAGAGAGTTTCTCGAGACCATCGTCAAAGATTACAATGCCTATAAGGGGCGATTAGCATAGGCACGAGAGCAAAAGTAGCTTGCTTTTATGAGAAAAAAAGTGTAGACTTGCGCGCAAATTTTCCTACGCTATGGAAAACAGCCTGCGCATCTTATCGTCATCAACACACTGAAAAACAGATGCAAATGAAAGTACCCTTTGTGGACCTCAAAGCACAATATCAAAATCTGAAAGCGGACATCGACCAAGCCGTTGCCAATGTAATTAACGAGGTAGCATTCATTGGCGGCAAATATGTCAAAGCCTTCGAAGAAGCCTTTGCGCAATACCTTGGCGTCAAGCATTGCATCAGTTGCGCCAATGGCACAGATTCACTGGAAATTTTGCTCAAAGCTATGGGAATTGGTGCCGGAGATGAAGTAATTGTGCCTGCAAACTCTTGGATTTCAACTTCAGAGGCGGTCTCTAACATCGGCGCAACGCCCGTGTTTGTAGATATTCTGCCAGATTACTACACGATTGACCCGACGAAAATTGAAGAGAAAATTACGCCGCGCACCAAAGCCATTGTGCCTGTGCATCTCTATGGCTTGCCTGCAGAAATGGATGAAATCTTGGCGATTGCAAGAAAATATGGACTCAAAGTGATGGAAGATTGTGCGCAGTCGCATGGAGCAACTTACAAAGGCAGGATGACGGGTACGCTAGGCGATTGTGCCTCGTTCAGTTTTTACCCGGGAAAAAATTTAGGTGCCTACGGCGATGCCGGTGCTATGGTCACCAACGATGATGAAATTGCCCACGTGGCTCGCCTGATTGCAAACCATGGACAGCCTAAGAAAAATGAACATGAAATTGAAGGACGCAACAGCCGCTTGGATAGCTTGCAAGCCGCAATTCTAAGCGTCAAGCTGCCACATTTGGAAAAATGGACAGAAGCACGCCGACGCAATGCAGACCTTTACCGAAAATATCTGGCAGATTTGGGTATCGTGTTGCCAAAAGCACCCGAGCATTCTCGGCATGTGTATCATCTTTTTGTGGTGCGAGTTGCCAACCGCCAGCAAGTGATGGAAAAATTGAAAGCAGAAGGTGTCGAAACCAGCATTCACTATCCCACACCACTGCCTTTGCTCAAAGCGTATCAGCGTTTTGGATACAGCGCACAGGATTTTCCTGTGGCGGCGTCGCAAATGCATCAAATTCTCTCGCTACCGATGTATGCTGAACTCTCCGAAGAAATGATTGCGCATGTGGCAAATGTCATGAAATCTTTGGAAGTGCAATTGGTGTAGCAAAAGCTTGCCCCCAGAGTTAGAGCGTAAGAAGCCTTTCGATGAGTGCATCGACATCAGCTTCTGTGTGGTAGAGTCCGAATCCAAAACGTAGGCGGTTAGCGCGGCGGTCGATGTAGACATCTTTTTCTAAAAGCTGCTTTTCAAGCCGAATGGTATCGTCCAGCTCGAAGGTCAGAAAGTGGCCACGCAGTTTCAGATGATGGGGCGGACGCAGAGCCGAGAGCGGCAATGCACGAATAGGTTCCTGTTCAAGTCGCTGTAAAAAATACTCTTGCAGTCGCACCACATAGCTGTGGATACGCTCAACGCCAAGGCGTTGTGCGGCAAGCCAGCGCATTGCGGCATTGAAACGGTAGAGTCCACTCGGGTCAAAAGTGGCGCCGGCAAAACGCAAACCATCACGCTGATAGGTCACTTCATGGGAAGGAGACTCGGCAAGCGAGGCAAGTTCGGCAAACCACCCCGTGTAAATCGGTCGCAATGCACAAGAATGTGGCACAACTAAAAAACAAACCCCTTCGCCACTCTGCGCATACTTGTACCCCCCAGAGAGATAAAAAACACGTGATTCAATTCGGCGAAGCGAAGTAGGAATGGCGCAAAAACCGTGATAGCCATCAATCACGACAAGCGTGTCAGGTGAAGGTACACTGGCAACAAGACTATCTAAGTCGGAGACAACAAAGCCTGAATTGAAAAATACATGGCTAAAGAAAATCATGTCGTAGTGCTCACTCACAATAGCTTCACGAAATCGAGTCTCAAAACTCTCAAAGGGTTCGACTGGGACTTTATGCACGCTAAAGGAAGTCGGCACGGCTTCTTGCAGGCGCATCACTTGGCGTGAGAAACTGTAAAACTCACTATCGGTGGTCAGAATTTTTACGGGCTTTGACCAATCCAACGAAGAAAGTAGTCGTGCGACAAATTCGTGCGTGTTCGGTGCAAAGACGATTTGCTCTGGATGTGAAAGGTCAAGGATGGTGGAAATGTGGCGCTGTGCTTCGGGAATGACGGTTGAGAAAATGTAAGCCCATTTTTTGTCGGCATATTTGGCGCTGTCGTCCCAGTATTGCAAGTGCGCCTCGCGTGTAACATCAAGCCAAAGGTGATGGCTATGAGCGGCAAAGTGCAGTCGGTTCGGCGCTGCACATAGAAAGCGAGAATAGTGTGATTGATACATACTTGCAGTGAATTACTTGATAAAGCGAATCATGCGTCTAAATTGCGGCAAAATATCTTCGGTCGTAACCTCAATTAACTGTTGCGCCAAGTCATTGAGTTTAGAGTTAGGTGGACACATGCCAATTTGGTCGGCAAGATACCACGGCATTTCACCGGGTATGGATGAGACCCAAATGACCGCATACTGCGACGCAATTTCATGCTTGCCAATGAGTCGATTTTTTGCCAGAAGTTGAAATACGGGCGATTCCATCGTGGTAATGATAAGAACCAAGCGAAGTTGTGCGCCCTGCGGTTCAACAAGTTGTAGTGACTGTGAGCGCTGAATATGTGCTTTGAGCAACTTGACCAAACTATCCCCAACGCGGTCCTGCCCACGCCATTTGATTTCAATAGGAAATTTGTTTGACTGCGCTTGCATAGGCTGTGGCAAAAGAAGACCGCGCATCAGCCAGATGGAGAGACAGACGACAATAGCGGCAAAAGTTTTATACCTAAATCTCATCGTGTAACTTGAGATCAAAAAATTCATGCAATAAGCAAAAAAGACTATGAAAAAATTTTTGGCACTCATCATCTGCTGTCTGCTAACCGCATGGCGCTTGGAGGCGCAGCCGTCGTTAGAGAGCTTTTCATCATTTCGTGCGTGGAAAGATACACTCTATCAGTTGTCCTTGCAGAATGTGGATGCTTTAGGTAGAGCACGATTGAATGCGTTTTGGTCGTCGCTCGTGGAGGCACGACGCATTCCATTTGCACTGGGTGATTCAGTGGCATTTCTCTATCGTGGCAACGCAAATAGTGTGCGCTGGAACGGCGATTTCAACAGCTGGGGTAGTGCGTCGCAAATTCGTAGTAGCGGTACACTCTTGCCAAATTCCGACATCTGGATACTGGAGCAAAGCTTTCCAAGCGATGCTCGTCTCGACTACAAAATCGTGCTCAACGGTTCTACTTGGATTTTAGACCCCTACAACCCCTTTACACAAATGAGCGGCTTTGGACCTAACTCCGAGCTGCGCATGCCTAACTATCGCCCCTCAAGCGACCTGACGCTGCGAACGGCACAACGCGGCACTCTCTCCGAACCCCTGCGCATAGATAGCAGATGGTTAGGTTACCGCGTGCAGTATCGTGTCTATACGCCGTTTGGATACCATGCAGCACAAGACACACGACTCCCCACCATTTATGTTACCGACGGACATGAATACGCCAACGACGCAATGGGAAGCATGCTCATCATCTTGGACAACCTAATTGCCGAACGCCGTATTCAGCCAGTGATTGCCGTGTTTATCGACCCAAGAAATCCAGACAATCTTTCGCAGAACCGTCGAGCCTCAGAATTGGTGATGAATGCCAACTATCTCAAGTTCGTCGCTGAAGAGCTGGTGCCGCGCATAGATTCGCTGTATCGAACGCAACCACGTGCAGAGCACCGGGCAATTTTAGGCACATCGCTGGGCGGCGTCAATGCAGCTTACTTCGGACTCAATGCCGCACAAACATTTGGCTTGATTGCTATGCAATCACCAGCACTATGGACAGCGTTAAGTCTCCTGACCGAATACGAGCGTGTGGAACGACTGCCGCTAAAATTTTTCCTTTCCACCGGCACATTCTTCGACGGCGAAAATAACACGCGTGCATTGAGGCGCATACTCGAAGCAAAAGGCTATCCGATGCGATACCGGGAAGTGAACGAAGGACACTCATGGGGAAATTGGCGTGCCTTGCTGGGCGATATGCTAACCTACTTTTTTGCGGCGACATCAGCAGTGCGCAAAAGTGAAGGCGCCTTGCCCAAATCATTTTATCTGGAACAGAATTATCCGAATCCATTTAACCCAAGCACAACGATTGCTTACGCGCTGGCTAAACCGAGCAACGTGAGCTTGAAAGTGTTTGATATGCTTGGTCGAGAAGTTGCCACACTGGTGAGCCAAAAACAAGATGTGGGACGCTATGAGCTACAATTTTCTGCGCAAAACCTCTCTTCGGGCATTTACTTCTATCAGCTCCGTGCCGACGAATTTTTCCAAACGCGCAAAATGGTGCTGCTCAAATAGGCACAAATAAAGGTGCGATGCCAATAAAAATGTGCAGAACACTGATGTTCTGTGCACTTTTGTTGTCATTCTGGGCGAAGCGAGGAATCCATTGTGGATGCTTCACTTCGCTGACGCTTCGTTCAGCATGACTGATGTTAGGCCTCGAAGCCGTATTTCTCTAACAGTCGATAGACGTGTTGAGGCACAAGGGTCTGAAGTTTTTCAGGATAATAGGTTTTGACGAAGTAGTAATTGCGAATGAGGTGAAAGTCAATAGAGTAGCGGGCAAACTCTAAGCCTTTGAAACTGAATTTTGAAAGCAAGAAAGCCATAATTTTGCCGAGCCAAATCGGAATGCGCTGACCTGTTGGCTTTGGCTGAAGTTGCCAGCGTGCCAGCATGGTCTTGACGCCCATCTTGACCGCATCTGTACAATCGCCTGACGATTCTTCTGGGAAAAATTCGAGCTCATCTTTGATGAGATTGAAAAGCCGCTCGCCTGTTTCGGTGCGTACGATAATGAACTGACGCTTTTCGTCTTTGACCAGCGGCGCAGCTGCATAGCCGATGGTGATGTCCGAAAGACCGTTCATGTAGTCGAAGCAGCTCATGCAACTTGGCGCAAAAATGTCGGGTTGCGAGAGTTCTTGAGGGAGTGAGAAATACGGCACTTTTTCAAGCTCGCCATTTTCATGTTTGAGATGCACCGTAAAATCTTGCATGAATTCATAGTGCCGAACCGTATTCGGTGATTTGGAAATGCGCCCCAAAATCCATCTAAGCATTTTTGGCTTGACATTATCCACACATGGAATCCCGATGGTAAAAATCTGCATATTCTGCAGGTAAGGGAATCGGCGTTGAAAATCACGCAGAACGTGAATGTGACAAGAGGCGCCAATAACCAAAAGCGATTTGATGCCTTGTCGATACGCAGTTTCTAAACTTTTGAGTGTTGGCGAAATAACAGGCTTATTGCCACGAGCGGCGTAAATCTCAGCCACCGAGCGTGCCAGCACAGGTTCAGGCAAAAAGTAATCCACTTTGCTGCGGTGCAGTGTGGCAACGGCTTCAACTAAGCCACTTTCGAAGACCTTTGCCGCCAGCCGAGTAACAATGCCGCTCCACTGGGCGTCAGGGATAGCAGGATTGAGCCGTGCAATGTAGCGCGCTTGCATGATGCCAAAGCGCATTTCTTCAAGATTATCCAAAGCTCGCTCTCGACCATACAGTGCGGCTTCCGCCTCACCAAGCCAACCAAGCTCAAAGACACAACTCTGAAAACTTTCCTTCGCAGGCCATGCACGCACCTGACAAAGACCGCACGCACTGCACAGCGTTTCTTTGGAGGTAGATAAGCTCGGCAAGACTGGCAATTGAGCCTGAGTAGGGCGGGTAATGTGATTCATGTTAAACTCCTTTCCAAAATGTCGGCAATAGTAGGCTGCAATGCTTTCAAGGTAAAAAAGAGTTTATGGCTTTCAAAGTCCAACTTTTCAAATGTGCGGGAATAGGCACGAGAGCATGGCTTGGCAGAGGGGAAGCGTGTCCTTATCTTTGCGTCCAAATTGGCGCAAATAAACGTATAGTCGTAAGATTGAAGCAAATCAATTTCTGTATGAGGCGGGCTTGGCTTGCACTAACACTCTTTATATGCGTGCCAACATGGATGCTAGCGCAGCCGCGCTTAGCGGCTACGGTGCAACCGCAGCCCTTAGGGCGGTCATATTTCCAGCTCGAGTCTGTGTTTCTGGACGGTAGCGATGAATTTGCTGAAGATGGATTTCGCCGACCACTGTTTTCTGGCGAGCGCCTAAGCGATGGCAAGTTTTCTGAACGCATAATCAACTTGCACTACGAGTATGGGGTGGCGGAGCGTCTGACCGTTGTGGCGCGGTTAGGCTATCGATTTATTCGCTTCACATACATTGACAATCTCAATCCGAGACTCTTGCCAAATGAGCGGCTCTTTCGCGTGGAAGTCAATGGCTTTGATGACTCTTGGTTGGCGGCACGCTACGCCTTGCTCTACACAGGATTCAAAGACGAAGGTGTAAATGTGTCAGCGCAACTTGGGGTCAAATTTCCAACAGGAGATGTAACACTACGCGTGCCGACGGGCACAGGGTATTTAGATTTTGAACTACGCGCGCTCATCGATTCACGGCATAAAATTTCAAACATTCCAAGTTATTGGATACTTGATGCCGGCTATCGGGTGCGTGGTGGCGAGTTTGGCGACCAAGTGCCCTTTCGGGTAGAGTTTGGCGTAGCAGCGGCAAAAGAACTGATGCTGCGTGCGTCACTCAACGGCGTAATAACCTTAGGAGAATTTCAAAGCCCAGTGGGCATCATAGAAAATTTCCAGCGAGACCGCCCAATTCGTCTGGTTGGTGATGAATCATATTTGCAACTGGCAATCGGATTTGAACTCTTTTTCTCGCCCACTATCAGCGCCTACCTTGACTATAACAACCGAGCCTTCGGACGCACAAGCATTTCATCAAACATTGTGCAATTCGGCTTTATCGTGCGCTAATTTACTTGGACGATGAGTCAAGCAGAGCAAGCTGCTTTTGAACATCTGGAGCGGGAATGTAAATCAGACCTTCTTGACTATCTCCAATGCCTTCGGTGAGCTTGTGGTAATGAAGGTAAGCCGTATAAGCGGCAAGAATCGCATCAAGTTCATCATCACTGAACAGGACTTTTGATGTGCGGGGCACGTTTTTCACAAGGCGCGACAGCTTGGTCTGCAAAAATTCGCGTGAATCCACGCCATTTTTCTTGCCATTGGGAAGAAGACCTAAGCGCACTTTGGTCGCTTGTGGATAAATTTCAATCGTGTCGCACTTATTTTCCAGATGTTTGCGTAGTGAAATGGCGCGAAAGGTCAGTTGTGCCAGCATCGATGTGGCAAAAGTAGGAATGCCAAGCATGGAAAGGTCTCGGTCGCACTTGCGACTGGCATAGGTGCCATAACGACCACTGGGCAACGAAAGCGGCGCATCAATCCCGACCAAAATAGGACGATGATATTCAATGTAATTTTTGATGGCAATGTCAGGCTTGACGGTGTTTACGAGTATAAGTTCGCGCTTGTCAGAAATGGCAGCGATGCCGGTAGGTTCATCTATACGACCCGCAAGGTCGACACCAAAGAAGACTTTTGACTTTATCGGCATATTTAGAACTACTTGCCCTTCAATGTACTTGTAGAAACACTTGCCACAGAGCAACGGTTTCTGCAAAAACTGCTTGCAATATACACATTGCCTATCGCACTTTGAAAAATATCTAAATCAGCCTGAAATAATCGGAAGGCGCAGTTGGGCGAGAAAAGGGAAGGTTACTTTTCGTTTTGGCACTCAAACTTCTATTTTTGAGATTTCACACTAACTGTATAAGCATGCGGAGAATACTTTTCTTAATTCTAATCGCTTCATTTACCATGCCTATAGCGGCAAAAAGCAGGACAGCGCGCGCAAAGACCGCAGGCAAATTTGCTAAGTCAGATTTGCCGAAGTATGTGGCAGCCTACAAAATTGAGGCACTTGCGCCAAACCTACACTTCTTCCAAGTCTCTATCACGGTGCACAATACAGAGCGAAAACCCGAAATCGATTTCATCTTGCCGGCATGGCGACCCGGACGCTACCAGATTCAAAACTATGCCGCCAATGTGCAAGAGTTCAGTGCCAAAGCTGGGGCAAAGCCGCTTTTCTCAACGAAGATTGATAAGCAGACATGGCGAGTGAAAACTGACAACCAAAGCGAGGTCAGCGTAAGCTACAAATACTACGCTGGCGCACAGCTCGACGCAGGCAATTCGTATGTCGGACGGGACGAGATGTATTTCAATGGCTCAAATCTGTTCATGTACACGCCCGAAACCCGCTCCAAACCGGTCAGTCTCTACATTGACTATCCCGAAAACTGGAAAGTGGCAACACAACTTCAGCCAACCACTGACCCCAGACTGTTCACGGCAGAAAACTATGACGACCTTATCGATGCGCCAACTATCGTGAGCCCAGCACTAACACGCTTTTCAACCAAAGTAAGTGGCGCAACGATTCACATCTGCTTTCATAATCCGAATGCGCTGGGAGGGGCGCGCTTCAACGAAAAACAGCTTACCGCCGATATTGCCAAAATTGTGCAGGAACAATTTGAAATGATGCAAGATGTGCCCTTCAAAGAGTATTGGTTTCTTTATCACATCATGCCGTATCCGTTTTCTCATGGCGTTGAGCATAAGAATTCAACCTCGATTGTCTTAGGTCCGATTGATGCAGTCAATACGCCAGAGTTTTACGACCGCTTTCTTTCTATCACCTCGCATGAATTTTATCACGTTTGGAACATCAAGCGCATTAAGCCCAAGGAATTTATGCCGTATGATTACACAAAGGAGTCTTACACGCCCATGCTCTATGTGTCGGAGGGCTTTACCAGCTACTACGGCGATTTGACGCTGGTACGAAGCAAGTTGTGGTCACCTGCACGCTACTTAAGTGAGATTGCTTCAAATATCACGAGCCTGCAAAGTCAATACGGGCGCAAAGTGCAACCGCTGGCACTCTCATCGTTTGATGCATGGCTCTCTGGATATGGGGCAGGGCGAGCCAATAGCACCGTCAATTTTTATAGCAAAGGCGAGTTGGTTGGCATGCTACTGGACTTGGAAATCCGCAAGCGCACCGACAACAAAGCCTCACTCGATGAGGTCATGCGGCTGCTCAACACGGAATTTGCGCAGAAACAAAGAGGCTTTTCAGCAAAAGAGTTTGAAGAGTTGGTCGAGCGCGTGGGGAATTCATCCTTTGCTGAATTTTTCGAAAAGTATGTCTATGGCACAGAAGAACTGCCGTTTGAAGAAGTGCTATCGGTTGCTGGACTGGATGTGAGAAAATTTCCCGCTGCACAGCCCTACTTTGGGGCAAGCATGAAGACCGAAGATAAGTTTCAAGTAGTGGATGGCGTGGTGCCAGAGTCACCAGCGGCGGTAGCTGGGTTTGACAAAGGCGACATGATTGTCGCCGTCAATGGTGAATCGCTCATGGGCAAAACCTTGCAAGCGGCACTGGCAAAAGCAAAGCCCGACTCGGTTGTAAAAATTGCATTTTTCCGAGATGGCAAGCTCATGGAAAAAAGTGTGAAATTAGCGGCATCATTTATCTACGATGTGGCAAAGAAGCCCAATGCCAATGCACGCCAAAAAGCCATAGCAGAATCGTGGCTGAAGGTCAAGTGGGAAGAGTTTTGAGTCGGGTATGCGTAGCACTCACAAAACGTGCAGGTAGAGAGGATAGGCAATTGCCGTAAGTTGTTGCAATTAGGTTAGCGAGACTTTGAATTTTGTCAGTTTTTCAATGAAACCATGCTGAAGACGCTCTACATCAAAAATTTTGCACTCATCGATGAGCTGACGATTGAATTTGGAAGCGGTTTGAACATCATCACGGGTGAAACGGGTGCAGGGAAATCTATCCTGATTGGTGCGCTGGGTGTGGTGCTGGGCGAGCGTGCTAACCAAGAACTCATTCGTGCAGGAGCAGATAAAGCTATCATTGAAGCCGTCATTGATGCCACCAACAACGAGCGTGTGAAGAGCTTGCTGACCGAACATCAGCATGAATTTCGTGATGAGATGATTTTGCGCCGTGAGCTTTCCATCAAAGGACAATCTCGCTGTTTTATCAACGATTCGCCCGCCACACTTGCACTGCTCAAAGCCGCAGGCGAACTCTCAATAGATTTACACGGTCAGCATGAACATCAGTCTCTACTGCGTGTTGACACACACTTGCGTTTCTTAGATGAATACGGTGGCTTAGGCGGATTGCTGGAAGAATATCACACGCAGCTGGAAGCCTTGCGCCAGAGCAAGAAAAAGCTCGAATCCTTGCAGCAGCAAGAAAAAACTTTGCTGGAAAAAAAAGCCCTGCTGGAATTTCAAATTCGCGAAATTGATGCTATTGCACCAGAAGAAAATGAAGAAGAAGCGCTCATCACCGAGCAAAATGTTTTAGAAAATTCCGAGAAACTCTTCTCGGAGACAAGCCACATCCATGAAATACTCTACGGCGCAGATGACTCCGTGCACAACCGTTTGGTGCAAGTCAGAAACCTGCTGCAAGATTTAGCCCGAATCGATAAGAGTTTTTCAGAGCCTGCCGCCGATGCGCACTCCGCACAAGTCTTGGTCGATGAAATCACCAAATTTGTGCAAAGCTATAACTCTCGCTTAGAGTTCAATGCAGAACGGCTCGAAGAGGTGCGCGAGCGTCTGGTAGCACTGCAGATGCTCAAGCGCAAGTATGGCGAAGGCAATTCACTGCAAAAGGTGTTGAGCTATCGCAAAAAGATTGGTGAAGAACTTAGCGTTGCCACAAATTTCCACGAAGAAATTAGCAAAATTGAAAAGAGCGTCAAGCAAGCACGGGGCGCGCTATCGGAAATTGCCATACGCTTATCGCAAAAACGGCGAGAGGTCTCCAAGCGACTCAGCCGCACGGTCGTGGAAGAATTGGCAAAGCTGGGCATCCCAAATGCAAAGTTTGAAGTTGCCTTCAAGCATGAAGAGCATCCAGCGGGAGACATTTTCTATGAGGGCAAGCACTACACTGCATTATCCAATGGATTAGACCACATCGAGTTCAAACTCTCGACCAATTTAGGCGAAGAGCCTAAGCCACTTGTCAAAGTGGCTTCTGGTGGCGAAATCTCACGCGTGATGCTGGCGCTCAAAAGTGTGCTGGCAAAATCAGACCGCTTGCCAATTTTGGTCTTCGACGAAATCGATACAGGCATCAGCGGCAAAATCGCACAGACGGTAGGGCTTAGCATGAAAGAGCTTTCACGCTATCATCAAATCATTGCCATCACACATTTGCCGCAAATTGCTGCCTTAGCAGATGTGCATTTTCGCGTGCGTAAAGAATCAGACAACGGTCGCACCGTCTCGAGAGTAGAGCAGTTAAGCCATGAAGAACATCAATACGAAGTTGCCCGCTTGCTTTCGGGCGCAAGCGTAACAGAGGCTACACTAAAATCGGCGCAAGAACTCATTGCCGCAGGAAGAAATATCTCTGACTTGCCACTGGCAGGAAAACGGCACGATAGCAAAACGCTCTTGGCAGAATAAGCCGTGCTCACACAAGGGGCAAAGAGGCACTTTTCACGACAGCATAATGACGCATGGAGTAGAAAAATACCCGTTATATTACTCAAACAACCGTAGCCAAATCACACCATGAAAATTCTAACCTTTTTGCTGCTAATGACAATTGTCACTGAACTGCAGGCAGAAGCGCAAGAGCTTCAGTATCCTGTTACAAAAAAGGTCGACCAAGTCGATGATTACTTTGGTATCAAAGTTCCTGACCCCTATCGCTGGCTTGAAGATGATTACTCGGAGGAGACCAAGCGCTGGGTAGAAGAACAAAACAAAGTCACTTTTGCTTATCTGGAAAAAATTCCTTTCCGCAGTCAGCTTGGCGAGCGGTTAGAAGAGCTCTACAACTATCCGAAGTATTCTGCGCCGTCGCGCAAAGGCAAGTATTACTTCTTTTCAAAAAATGATGGACTGCAAAATCAAGCGGTGATTTATATCCAAGAACGCTTGGATGGCAAAGCCGAAGTATTCTTTGACCCAAACAAACTCTCAGCCGATGGCACCGTGCGTCTGGGCGTCAATGCACTCTCTAAGGGAGCAAAGTATTGGGCGTATGGCTTGTCGTCTGGCGGTTCAGATTGGCAAGAGATTTATGTCATGGATGTGGCAAGCAAAAAACAGTTATCCGATAGATTGCGCTGGGTCAAGGTCTCAAGCATAGCGTGGCAAGGCGGTGGATTTTATTACAGCCGCTATCCTGCGCCAACAGATACCAATCGCAAGCTCTCTGCAAAGAATGAAAATCATCAAGTCTTCTATCACAAAATCGGTGAGCCGCAAGAAAAAGATGAATTGGTCTATGAGGACAAGGAAAATCCCTTACGCTTTCACTTGGTGAGCACAACAGAGGATGAGCGTTTTTCCATTCTCTACATTTCTGACAGAGGTAAAGGCAAAGATGGAAATGCACTCTATGTGCGAGACCACAAAAAAGGTGATAAAACCTTCCGACCTATCGTAACAAGTTTCGACGATGACTTTTCAGTTGTGGATAACATTGAGGGCAGTTTGCTCATTGTAACCAACAAAAATGCGCCGAACCGTAAAGTAGTTTTGGTCAATCCTGATGCGCCCGATGAAAAAAATTGGAAGACCATCTTACCTGAAAAGCCAGAGCCGCTGGCAAGCATTACTTCGGCAGGCGGAAAACTGTTTGCCATCTATATGAAAGATGTGGCGCATCGCATCTATGTCTATGACCTGAACGGAAAATTTGAAAGAGAAGTCGAGTTGCCAACGCTCGGCACCGTAGCTGGATTTGAAGGCGAAAAAAGTGACAAGGAAGTTTTCTATACCTTTACGTCCTTCACTTTTCCGCCAACGATTTATCGGTATAATATCGCAAGCGGCAAGTCAGAAGTGTTTCGAAAACCGGAAGTAAAGTTCAATTCGGAAGACTATGAAACGAGGCAAGTCTTCTACGAAAGCAAAGATGGCACGCGTGTGCCGATGTTTATTGTGCATAAGAAGGGTCTCAAGCAAGATGGCAAGAATCCAACACTGCTCTATGGCTATGGGGGATTTAACATCAGTCTCAATCCGAATTTCAATCCGCTAAGAGTTGCCTGGCTGGAGCAAGGTGGCATTTATGCGGTGGCGAACTTACGTGGCGGTGGGGAGTATGGCGAAAAGTGGCATGAACAAGGCATGAAGCTAAAAAAACAAAATGTCTTTGATGATTTCATCGCCGCAGCTGAATACCTCATCCGAGAAAAATTCACCTCGCCAGAGCGATTAGCGATTCAAGGTGGTTCAAATGGCGGATTGCTGGTCGGTGCAGTCATCAATCAGCGCCCGGAGCTCTTTCGTGTGGCAGTGCCTGAAGTAGGCGTGATGGATATGCTGCGATTCCACAAATTTACGATTGGCTGGAACTGGATTGCCGACTACGGCTCGAGCGAAAATCCCGAAGAGTTCAAGGCGCTATATGCCTATTCGCCACTGCACAATATCAAGGAAGGGTTGCCGTATCCAGCAACGCTTATCACAACGGCAGACCACGACGACCGCGTGGTGCCAGCGCACAGCTTCAAGTATGCCGCCACATTGCAGGAAAAGTACAAGGGCAAAAATCCTATTCTGATTCGCATTGAAACCAAATCGGGTCATGGTGCGGTGAGCACCAAAAAAGCCCTTGAAGCGGCAACCGACATTTACGCCTTCATTTTTTATAACATGGGCATCACACCGAACTTTGAAACGAAAACGCAATAGAACTGGGCAAAGTGCTCATGCCGAAGCAAAAGCTGTAGAGCCTAAACATGAAACAGGGGAGGGCGGAGAGGGCGGGATTCGAACCCGCGAGGGCTGTTAACCCTACCCGCTTTCCAGGCGAGCGCACTAGACCAACTATGCGACCTCTCCAAATTGGGCATGCGGAATACTCACCGCAGTGTCATAGAAGAACGCAAAGATAATAACTTTCAACGCAAGTTGATACATCGCAATTACAATGAAACTCGTGCTAATTGGCAACGGTAACATGGGCAAAGCCATCATGGCACTTCTTGCTGAAACCAAACAGCATCACGTGCTTGCCGCGCTAAGCTCAAAAGATTCACTGCATAGCGAAATGCTCGCCGAGGCTGATGCCTTGATTGATTTTACCAATGCCGTAGCCTTTCTGCAAAATTTGCCCATCCTGCTCAAATCGCACAAACCAATCGTAGTCGGCACCACAGGCTGGTACGACGAGCTCGATACGGTAAGAAAGAAAGTGGAAGCAGCACAAGGCGCATTGCTCTACGCCGCAAATTTTTCGTTGGGCGTCAATCTCTTCTTACGATTAGCCAAAGTTGCTGCATCGCTCATCGCACCGTTCCCAGAGTTTGATGTCGCCATCACGGAAGTGCATCACACACGAAAAAAAGATGCGCCAAGTGGCACCGCCCTGAAAGCCGCTGAATACATTCTATCGGCTTTGCCACGAAAGCATACGCTGCGAACCACACTTTCGCCCGAAGTGCCGCTGCAAAAAGAGGAACTCTGCATTTCGTCGCTGCGCGTGGGAAGCGTATTTGGAGAGCACACCATCTGCATAGATTCACCAGCCGATGAACTCATCATCACCCACCGTGCGAAAAGTCGCCGAGGCTTTGCTGAAGGCGCCGTGCAAGCCGCAGAATGGCTGCAAGGCAAGCAAGGCATGTTTTCCTTCGATGATTTTCTTGCTGAAAAACTCGGACTTTGAAGCCTTGCAAAAAACTTGCATATCACATTGCCTTTTGCTTATACTTATGTCATGACACAACTTGAGCCAACATATTTCGCCACTCACTATTGGCGATACCCCACCTGGCAAGGCTACGCTTGGCGTAGCTAATAGACGGCTACTTCAGCCACACCGACTTCTTTGAGTTTTCCAACAACCAACATATAGCAAATAATCCCAGAAAGGAGCATAATATGCTTGTCGTCATGAGTTGTAATGCAACACAAGAGCAAATCGACGCTGTGTGTGAGCGCATTCGTTCAATGGGCTTTACGCCGCACCCGATTGCAAGTGACGTGCGCACCGCCATTGGCATCACGGGCAATAAAGGACCGATTGACCGCGAGATTTTCATGAGCATGAGCGGCGTTATCGATGCAGTGCGTATCACGAAGCCGTTTAAGCTGGTAAGCCGCGAAGTAAAGCCGCAAAACAGCGTGGTGCAAGTGGGTGATGTAAAAATTGGTACTGACGAACTGCAAATTATGGCAGGACCGTGTTCAGTGGAAAGTGAGGAGCAAATTTCTGAAATAGCGGCACTGCTAAAACAAACTGGCGTCAAAATTATGCGCGGCGGTGCCTTTAAGCCGCGAACCTCACCATATGCGTTTCAAGGCTTGAAGCATGATGGCTTAAAACTGCTCAAAGATGCAGCAGAAAAATACGGGCTACTGGTGGTAACCGAAGTCAAAGATACCGAGAATCTGCCCGCAGTCGCCGAGCATACCGACATTTTGCAGATTGGCGCACGCAACATGCAAAACTTCTCACTGCTGGAAGCCGTTGCAAAGTATCGGCATCCAGTTCTGCTCAAACGCGGGCTTGCGGCAACGATTGAAGAGTTTTTGATGGCAGCGGAATACATTTACACCAACGGAAATCCAAATGTCATTCTCTGCGAGCGTGGCATTCGCACCTTTGAGACCTACACACGCAACACGCTTGACCTTTCTGCCGTGCCCGTCATCAAAGCGCTTTCGCATTTGCCAATTATTGCAGACCCATCGCATGGGACAGGCTTTTGGGAATATGTGCCCGCAATGGCAAAAGCGGCTGTTGCCTGCGGTGCAGATGGCGTGATGATTGAAGTGCATCCAAACCCTGAATGCGCACTCTCCGATGGACCGCAATCGCTCAAACCAAAGCGGTTCGTAGAATTGCTCAAAGCGCTGGTGCCACTGGCGCATGCTGTGGGAAGAAAACTGAGCGTGCATCTGGACGAGATAGAGACTCTGACCTCAAACGAACTGCAACTGTCCGATGATAGAAATTGTCAATCTGAAAAAATCCTTTCGTGATAAGAAAGTCTTGCAGGGCGTCTCGCTCGAGATTGCCGCTGGAGAAACCATGACCATTATTGGCAGAAGTGGATGCGGCAAGTCGGTCTTACTCAAGCACATTGTAGGCTTACTTTTGCCAGATGATGGATATGTGCGCATAGATGGAAAAATTATTTCGCAGCTTAGCAAAAGCGAATTGTATAAGTTGCGGTTGCGCTTTGGCTTTCTCTTTCAAGGGGCGGCGCTCTTCGACTCCATGACGGTCGGTGAAAATGTCGGCATTGCCCTGCGCGAAAACACCGATTTGTCGGAAAAAGAAATTCGCAAAATCGTTGCAGAAAAATTAGAGATGGTGGGCTTGCCGCATATTGAGCATCTCAAACCTTCTGAACTATCGGGTGGGATGCGTAAGCGTGTCGGACTGGCGCGGGCACTTGCCACAAACCCTGAATACATTTTCTATGACGAGCCCACCACAGGCTTAGACCCAATTATGTCCGACTCTATTGATACGCTCATTCAAACGCTATCGAAAACATTGCGCGTAACATCTGTGGTAGTTACGCACGATATGCAAAGCGTCTATAAAGTCGCAGACCGCGTAGCCATGATGCATGATGGAAAAATCTATTTTCTTGGCACACCAGATGATTTGGCTAAAACCAAAGACCCCGTGATTCGCAACTTCGTCGACCGCAACTCCTACCACGATGTCGAAATCGAGGATGAATTGGAACGGCTAAACAAAAAGCAGGGATAGTAACCAGCCGCTTTTAGCAAAAGCCGCTTACAATGCTATCACGCAAAAAGGGACAGCCACGGCTCTTGAAGATTTATGCACTTTGCACGTAACTTGATTGCCACATGCTAAAAGTCTGGAGAAGAGGTAAAGGAGAAGAGAATATCGCAAGCGACCCCGAAGCGCCGAGAACAAAACAATATCAGTGTGGCACAGGTAAGATTTCAATCAAAGAAAAGACATGTGGCATATACTAAACTTTGCTGTTTTCTCTGTTTTCGTCGTTCCGCTCGCCCATGCTAGCTTTAGAGTGCCTGCAGATACCTTAGACAAGCGTACCATCAAAGACTCCCTCTACATCTATGAGGTTGAGGATAAATTTGAAGGACCTGATAAAGTGCTACATGCTGAACCACTCTTTATTGATTTGATTCGCGACTTGGGCGCACGCCAAGGTGAAGCAGAATGGAATGTGGGTTTCGGTCTAACTGATAGACTCGACTATGACGAATACTTTATGCTGATTGAATATGAATTTGCGCCGATGTATCACTTAGGAATAGAATTTGAATTGCCCATAACCATATATTCCGCACGCAGTAGTGATGGGCTGGTTCCCTCAAATCGGATTGAATCGCTCAAGGCGGCGGTGCAATGGAGCTTTTTCGTCTCTGAAGCCATCTCAACATCTATGGCATTAGGCTACATCCATGAGTTGGAACTAAGCAATTTAGACGTGATAAGCCGAGCGCCTCTCTTCAAAGGCAATCTGTATAACCCTTTTTTCATTGCAGCAAAGCGTTGGGGCTACAATTTTCACACCATGATTTACACAGGGTTGAGAATTGAACATACATTTTTCAGGGCAACACCACTTTTTTTCGAGTATGAATGGCATACAAACCTGCACTACATGATTCGTGGCACACGCAATTTTATTGGTGTCGAGATTGCCAAGTACTTCTCTGCAGAAGAGACTCGAGTTACCCTGCGACCGCAGATGCGTTTGGGCATTGCTGATAATGTGCTCATTGGTATTGTGTTTAATGTCCCGCTTCGCCGCGATACAGAGCGCTTTGGTGTATTTTTCAGGATAATTTATGAGCCACCGCATTTGTAAGCGAAAGCAAAGTACCATCTCGCAAACAGCACCGAGTGCACGTTCGTGGAGCTGGAGCATACAAGATTCAAAAGCAAACTGTATCTTGCTCTTCGATGAGCGATGTGCAATAAAATCCGACTACAGCGATGCAAAAAGTTCTGACTGCGCAAGAAATGCGAGACATTGACTACGAAGCCGTGGTCAAACTCCGCATCAGTGAAAAGCAGCTCATGGAGCTGGCAGGCAAAGAGTCTTGCAACATTCTCAAAGAGAAGTTTGGCAATTTGGCTGGCAAATCCTTTTTAGTGCTCGGTGGCAAAGGCAATAACGGTGGCGATGGAATTGTACTTGCGCGTCATCTCATCAATGCAGGTGCAAAAGTCGACCTAGTCTATCTCTGTCCGACTTCGCTACTCAAACAAGAAGGGGCAGCGACACTAAAAATCCTTTCGCAGTATGTCAGCTACACCGATAGGCTGCGAGCTGTAGAAGCCGATGAGATGATTCCCGCTTTTGTCATTGAAACGCAGTATGATTTCATCGTCGATGCAATTTTAGGCACGGGTTACAGGCGATCTAGTCATCCCAAGGGTATCAAGCGGCGTGAAGAGAATAACCCCTTTCTGCCCAGAATCTCTGAAGAAATGCGGACTGAAGCGGCACCCTCACCAGTAGAGTTGCAGCAAGAGCTACGACCAGCGCTATCATCCATCATTCGCGAAGCCATTTTGCTCATCAATCACAAGCGTGCCACCGAAGGCTCAACCGTCATTGCACTGGATATTCCCACAGGCATTGATGGCACCACAGGCGAAGCAGATGAAATGGCTGTCGAGGCAGATATGACCATTGCGCTGGGCTTTTTGAAAACTGGATTTTTCTTTGGTAAAGGAAGAGCATGCACGGGAGAAATTGTGGTTGCCGATATTTCCATTCCAACATTTCTGACCAATGAAACGCATTGCTCGCTGGTCGATGAAGAATTTGTAGGAATGAATCTGCCAAAGCGAGTACCAGAGAGTGCAAAGCACGAAAATGGCAAAGTGCTCATCATCGCAGGTTCGCAGTCGGAAGAAAGCTCAATGATGGGTGCCGCCCTGATGGCAATTCGTGCCGCAATCAAAATGGGGGCAGGCTATGTCTGTGCCGCAGTGCCAAGTTCTGCCTTCAATACCGTGCATTTGGCGGCGCCAGAGTGCGTGCTCATCGCACAAAACGAAAAACAAATCTATGAACGAGCACGCTGGGCAGATGCCATTTTGATGGGCTGCGGTCTGGGTAGAACCCCAGAACGGCAAGCCTTCATTGCACGCCTGCTCACATCTGCAGAATTCCAAGAAAAGAAGTTAGTAATCGATGCCGATGCGCTCTATGCCATCGCTGAATTAGGCTTGCTGGAACAATTAAAACTCCCAAATGCCATTCTTACCCCGCACCTTGGAGAATTTGAACGGCTCGTGGGCATAGATGCCGAAGAAATTCGTGCCGATAAACTTTTCTTTACAAAAGAGTTCGTCAAACACTACTCAATAGGACTCTTGCTGAAAGGCGCACCGACGCTAATTACAGCAAATGGCAAGCTGTATCTGAATGACTCGGGCACAGCGGCGCTGGCAACCGCAGGCACAGGTGATGTACTTGCTGGAATGATAGTCTCGCTGGCTGCGCAAGGGCTAACTATTGATGTGGCTGCTGCCTGTGCGGCTTACTTGCATGGCGAAGCAGGCAAAACCGCCGAAGAGGAAGTCGGCATGGTATCTGCAACCGACGTGCTGCGCGCACTCTAAAAAACATGTAAGGATAGAAAAATTTTGAAAACACTTCTGAATCAAGCTACTCGACAATGCTAAAACGCACAACATCTTCGCCAAAAACAAAAAAGAAATCATCCACTAAATCAAAATCTCAAACAGGCAAAACGCAACACACAGACAAAAAAGAGCAGTCAGACCTGACAGGCTTCAAGCAATACCTAAAAACAGTTCAGCCTCAAACGTTGGGAGAAAAGTTCGAGCGACTTTACCAAATTGTCGAAATGCTCCGAACGGAATGTCCGTGGGATAGAGCGCAAACGCCTGACTCCTTAGTGCATTTGACACTCGAGGAAGTCTATGAAATGATTCATGCTATTGACACAAAAGATGACCAAGAACTTAGGAAAGAATTAGGCGATTTAATCCTGCACCTATGCTTTCAAGCGGTGCTGGCAAAGGAACGCCATGCCTTTGACATGGCAGATGTCTTAGATGCCATCGTAGAAAAATTGATTTTCCGACATCCGCATGTATTTGGTTCAGAGCATGCCGAAACAGCGCATGATGTTTCGAAGAATTGGGAAAAGCTCAAGATGAAAGAGGGACGAAAGTCGATCTTGGAAGGCGTCCCGAAATCAATGCCAGAGCTGTTGCGAGCGTATCGTGTGCAAGAGAAAGCCTCAAGCGTGGGCTTCGATTGGCAACATCATGACGAGGTGATAAAAAAACTTCAAGAAGAAATTCAGGAACTGCATGCGGCAACAAGCGCAGAAGAAAAAGAAGAAGAACTCGGCGATATTTTCTTCTCGCTTGTCAATTACAGCCGATTCATCAAAGTCAATCCTGAAGATGCTCTGCGAAAGACCACCGAAAAATTCATACAACGATTTCGTTTTGTGGAAGAACAAGTGCTCAAGCAAGGCAAAACATGGAGTGAATGCTCACTTGCAGAACTCGATGAATTTTGGAACGCTGCAAAAGCACAGGAAAAATCCGCCGTGCGTGCGGTATCATGAATTTCTCCAATCCATTTAATTTCTTTTAGATATGACCAAATGCCTCTCGCAAAAAAGCCTGATGCTGCTCATGGTGTTAGCCGCCTGCACAAGCTCAGTGGAACTGACCGAAGCTGAAAAAGCAAAGTTTGACGCTCGTCTTCAACCCTTGATTTCAGGACAAGCTGAAATTGTCGAGTCAGATTATGATGTAGCAACGAGCAAAGACGGCAAGAAAATTTATGGCATCATTATACGCGGCTCATCAGCAGATGACATTCGCAAATTGGGAATTGAGGTTAATAGTGCACTTGGAGAGATTATCACAGCACGCTGCACAATTGAAGAGATGAAGAAAATTGCGAAATTGCCTTCTGTAAAAGCCATAGAAGCACCGCAAAAAGCACAACTGTATCAGTAAGCTCAAAACCATAACAGACAAAATGAAAGTGCGGCGATTTGCATGCGCGTGGTTGCTGTCTTGGATATGCATATCCACACCACTCTTGGCACAAAAACCTTCTGCGACACTTTTGCAATTAGAGCACAAAAAACTTCATCCAGCGTTTCAAGACTTGCTGCACCGCTGGCGTACAGCAGGCAATCAAAATGACCGATTCTTTGAGACACTCTCTATACCGGGATGCGAGGCAACACTCGTTGATGGACGTGTGCACGCCGTGGTATGGACAAAACACGCTGATGCCCTGCTTGCCAAAGGTCTGCATATCAACTCGAATTTCGGCAAATTCGTAACGCTCATGGCGACGCCAAAAGACCTGCAGACGCTGGCGATGATGCCCGAAGTAGAGTATGTAGATATGGTGCTAACAAGTGAAATTACCGATGATGTCAGCATGGCTGAAATCGGAGCAAATCTGCTGCAGAGCGGTTTTTTGGCTGGACAGCGTTACACAGGACGTGGCGCTATTGTCTTGATTATTGATTCAGGCATTGATTGGCGACACTTAGATTTTCGTGACCCAACTGATACGACTCGCACACGCATTCTCTCAATTTGGGACCAGACGCTCACGGCACAAGCTGGAGAAACCCCACCGGCAGGCTTTAACTACGGAGTAGAATACACTCAAGCGCAAATCAATGCCGCGCTGGCAGGCGGCACGCCACTGCGTACCACTGACCAAAACGGACATGGCACGCACGTCACAGGAATTGCTGCAGGTAATGGTCTATCGTATGCCGCCAGTAGAGGTAATCTTGCTGAACGGCGTTTTACAGGCGTCGCCCCTGAAGCGGACATTATTGTCGTGCGTGCTGGCGTCGGACGGGAAATTCGCGGGACATGGATTGATGGCTTGCAGTATGCGCAAAATCGAGCCAATGCTTTGGGGCGACCAATTGTCATCAATATGAGCTTCGGAACAACCCTCGGACCTCACGATGGCACCGATGCGGGCTCTCTTGCTATTGATGCGCTAAGCAATACACCGGGCAGAATATGTGTGCCAGCGGCAGGCAATAGTGGCGCAGATTCACTGCACATTGCAGGCACGATTGCCACCGGTGGTTCAGTGACTATTGAGTTTCAAGTGCAACGAACGTCGCAGGCGTTTACGCCAGGGGCTTCAAATGATGGATTTGAATTCGAGCTATGGTTCAATAACAACGCCACTGCAACAGCGGTGCTCACTGCACCAAACGGCAGTGCAATTTTTACAGCAAATGATGGACAAAGCGGCACAGCGTCAGACAACACACAAGGCACCGTGTCATTTGCAAATAGCGTATTTGCAGGCAACAATCACCGACGCATCAGTTTCAGCGTGCGTGATGTGGATACCACGCTGCCACCAACTGCAGGTATCTGGCGATTAACTATCACGAATCCTAATCAGCCAGTTGTCTTTGACGGATACCGAAACACTTTGGGCAATGCCTATACAGTTCGTGTCGTTGGTGGCAACAATCAGCAGACAGTCGGAGGGACTTTGAACAGCGCACGACGCGCGATAACGGCTGGCAGTTATGTAACACGCTGGTTTTGGCAAGCCGCTAATGGTCAAACCTTTGGCTTAGTTGCCGCAGACCGCACTGGTGATATTTCTACCTTCAGTAGCCTCGGTCCTACGCGAGATGGGCGCATCAAGCCAGAGCTTGCGGCACCGGGACAAATGATTATTGCGGCGCTCTCAAGCAATGCAACAAATCCTAATCCTCCAGCTGCATCGAGCATCGTCGTTGGCGGTCGACATCAAGTCTTGAATGGCACCAGTATGGCGGCTCCACATGTTTCAGGAACAATTGCTTTGATGCTATCGCTTAACCCGAACTTGACATGGGAACAAGCACGCAACCTGCTGCAACAAACAGCTAATTCAGATGCCTTCACCGGTAGCACACCCAACAACACTTGGGGAGCCGGAAAGTTAGATGCACTGGAAGCAGTTGCACGCACGCAGCAAAGTCAGGCAACAGTGCGACAAACCACACTTATCTATGACCAAAATACAGTAGGGTTTGCATTCGGGCTGCGTGATACACGCCGTTTCGCCGTACGATTTACGCCGACGGTATCAGGTCGCATCACAGGGGCGTTCGTTCGATTAGTGCCAGCAGGAGGCAGTTCGCCTGTAACGGGTGCAGGACCGCTCAACCTTGAGATTTTTAGCAACAATGCTGGCTTGCCCGGAGCGCGGTTAGGAAATGTCGTTACGCAAAGCTTTGCACAGCTTAGCGGCGGCAATGGGTATCTCGATCTTCAAGCCGCACGTGTCGATGTGGTAGCTGGCACAGATTATCACCTTGTGCTCTCACTGGCTAATCCGACTTCAACGGACACGCTGCTCATTGCAGGCGACAACGGTTCAGCACCAACTAATCGCTCATCGGTGTTTCAGAATGGGCAGTGGGCAAATTTCGACGGAGTAAACTCCCCGCTGACAGGCGCGGCACGTGCTTCAAACCTGATTATTCGCCCCGTTATCACAACCGTAACGGGTATTTCATCGGTAGAGCGTGAGGCATATCTGCCACCACTGCAATATGAACTATCGCAAAACTATCCCAATCCCTTCAATCCAGAAACCACCATCCGCTTCAGTATCGCTCGTCGTGAAGATGTGCAGTTAGAAGTCTTTGACGTGTTGGGACGAAAAGTCGCAACGCTGGTCAATGAGCAATTGGCGCCGGGCAGCTATGTGGCACGCTTCAATGCGGCAACGCTTTCCAGTGGTATCTATTTCTATCGTTTGCGAGCAGGCACATTCAGCCAATCAAAAAAGATGATGCTCATCAAGTAGAAAGCGATGAAGACGTGCGTGCGATATTGAGGCAAGAGAGTGTGGCAAGCATCCGTCATGGGCATGCTACGCAGTGGCAATTACTGGTCGGTATTGCTACTTTCTAAGTTGAAAATGTGGCGAATAAGGTTGAGTTTGCTTTGAATAGTTTGTGCGTTATCAATTGGTGATTTAAGCGTGCTAATGGGGAAATGCAGAAGTTTCTTAATAATGCGGTCGGCAAGTTGCTCCATCATGGCGTATTGCTCTGGCGAGACTTTTGAACGCATGCGCTCCAATTCTTGCTGCTTAACAGCTTCAAACTTAGCCTGTAAATCACGTATAGTGGGTGCAACTTGCAGGGTATTGTGCCACTGCTCAAATGCAATTAGCTCCTCTTCTACAATGCGTGCCACTTTTGGCAATTCTTTGCGACGAGCTTCGAGATTTTTTTCCGTGATGAGCTTAAGGTCATCAATATCTTTAAGGAAAACATTGTATAGAGAGCTTGCAGCTGGGTCGATGTTGCGTGGCACGCCCAAATCCAAGATGAGCATCGGTTCGCGGCGGCGCTTTTGCATAGCCAGTTCAATGCTATGTGCCGAGACAATTTCGCCAGCCGATGAGACGGCGGAAATGATAATGTCAAATTCGTGCAGACGCTCTCGGAAGTAGTCGAAAGTGATGATGTTGCTGGTGCCAATTTCGCGAGCTAAGGCTTCGGCATGTTCAGGCGTGCGATTGGTAATCGTAATGCGTGTGGCATTTTTTTCACGCAGGTGCATGGCTGCCAGTTCAGCAGTCTCCCCAGCACCGATGAGCAGAATGTGTTTGGATGAAAGGTCGGAGAAAATTTTTCGGGCAAGTTCTACGGCGGCGTAGCTAACAGAGATGGCGCCGTCGGTGAGTTTGGTCTCCGTCCTGACGCGTTTTGCCACGCTAAATGCGGCGTGGCAAAGTTTATTCAAAATCGTGCCCGTAGCTTTCTCTTCTGCGGCGAGGCGATAAGCCTCTTTTACTTGCCCTAAAATTTGCGCCTCGCCTAAAATCATGGAATCCGCACTGCAGGCAACCTCAAAAAAATGCTTGACCGCACCGCATGCCCACAGCGAAAAAAAGTGCTCACGCTGCACAACCTTGCGCGCATCTTTGTGCTCAATCAGAAGGTCTTTAAGATGTGCGGGCTCAATTTCTTCAAGTGCAGGCACAGCATAGAGTTCCGTGCGATTGCAGGTAGAGAGCAGAAGCGCTTCAGAAAGTAGGCGTCCATCGCACACGGTGCGCAGAAACTTACGAGTGTCATGGTCTGTGAAAGCAAGCCGCTCTCGCAATTCAATCGGTGCCGTGTGATGGTTAATCCCGACAGCAATAAGATTCATGGACGGAGGAGACTGCAACGTCGCCATACTGCCTTGACGTTTAATTAAGACTGTGAAAGCGCGGTGAGAACAAGTTCAGCACCGTCATAGAAAGAAACGAAAACAAGAAGCCGAGCGTGAGCAAGACAGCCATACGCTGACCTTGCCAGCCCAAGCGTTCCCTTAAAAGTAGGCTTATTCCGTAAATCAACCAAACCATGATAAGTCCGATAAGTTTTGCATCGGTAAAATGAAACCGTCCTTGCGAACTTGGAATCCACAGCACCCCAGCAATGAACGCAAAACTGAGAAAGATAAATCCAAATCGCACCGCATGTAGACTCATTTTTTCGAGCGTCTCCAAATTGGGCAATCGGTCAAAGAGTGTTCCAAAACGGTTCGCTTGAATTTGACGAAGAAGCACCATGTAGAGCGAGCTATAGACGCCAGCAATAGCAACCGCACTATATCCCAAAATCGCCGTGATGATGTGCAAAGAAAGAAGCGGGCTGCTTACGCTGAGTGCAGCTGGCGACGCAGAAAAGAGAAAGAGTGATGAAATGCTCTGAAAAGTCAGCGCCGCAAGAAGCATAAAACTGCCCGTGCTACTCTCGCCCGTGCTCAGCTCAATGAAGAGATAGACAACAACCAAAGTAAAAGCAATGGTGGTCATGAGCTGGTAGACATTAGCAATCGGTAGCGAGCCGTAAAAAAACGTCAGTAACCCTAAATACATGAAATGGATGACACTAACTGCAGCCAGAGCATAGCGCTTTGCACGCAGTAGGGCGAAATCATTTTTGAAAAACTCGGTGATGTAAAGCACAAAAGCAACAAGGTAGAGCAATGGCAAGCAAAAGTTTATGATAACAATGCTCTCGAACATGATGGCAACTTACACGGTGAATAAATTTCCCTAAGCAAATAAACTGACAAGTTTGAAAAAATGCTGCTACAAGCCGGGTGATGGCTCAATGGAAATCCTAAGCCTTACCTTTGGTGAATGATTTTCTGAAAGATAAGCGCACAGCCAATAGGTGCCAGCCTGTAAGGCTCCGCCTGTCTTGGGACTGCGTGGCACAAAAGCAAACGGGTATGTCTGCCGCTGATTAGTGGCAAGTCTGAAAATACCAGCAGAAAGCTGACTGGCTACAGAAAGAGCAGAGACCACCTCACCATTTTCTAACTGAATTTCCAAAGCAAGCTGCTGCCGATTGAGAAAGAAAAAGGTGCGTTCAATGGTGGAATTGTTCCAAACCTCAAATTTGCCTTTGAGCGTATCGCCGACATAAAATTTGATGCGAGGCAAACGCAGCGTAAAGACAATGCCATTTGCCGACACACTGGCTTCTGGTTCAGAAAGAGTAGATGGCGGTTCGCTGGGACGCTGACAGCCTACGAGACACAGGAGTAGTAGACCAATAAGAACAAAAGATTTCATCGTGATAGCAAGCTCATGAGTTAAACAAAGTAGAACCATTCAGGGTGCCAAATTGACACCAAAATGTGCAAAGCCTTGAAGTGTGGCCAAAACCGTCTCATGCCGCCCACGGGAACGGACATGAGGCTGTGCAAGTTTGCAAAGTCTAATCTAACTATTAAAACCGTGTGAATTAGAATATCTCTACTCAAAGCGCTATCTTTGCGCCCGAGTTAGAATGTCATTCAGAAGCAAATCATAAAAATACAAACCGTCGCAAATAAAAAGATATGTCGAAAATACGCCGAGACGATATTCGTAACATCGCCATTATTGCCCATGTTGACCATGGAAAGACAACGCTGGTCGATGCCATTCTCAAACAGACTGGCACATTTCGTGAAAATCAGAAAGTCGAAGAACGCATTCTCGATAGCAACCCGCAAGAGCGTGAGCGCGGCATTACGATTTTTGCCAAAAATGCCGGCTACTTTTACAAAAATCACAAAGTCAACATTGTCGATACCCCCGGTCATGCGGATTTCGGCGGTGAAGTAGAGCGAATCCTAAAGATGGTCGATGGGGCACTTTTGCTTGTCGATGCTCTTGAAGGACCGATGCCGCAAACCAAATTTGTGTTGCGCCGTGCGCTGGAAGCAGGCTTGAAAATTCTGGTGGTTATCAACAAAATTGACCGCCCCAATGCACGTCCCATGCAGGTCATTGATGAGGTACTGGATTTGTTCATCCACTTGGGCGCAAATGATGAGCAAATTGACTTTCCTTACATTTTTGCTTCGGGCAAAGATGGCTACGCAAAGTATCGCCTTGAAGATGAAAGCAGAGACATTACGCCACTTTTGGATATGATTTTGGAAAAAATCCCTGCACCTGAAGTCGACCCTGATTCTCCGTTCCAGATGCTCATCAACTCATTGGATTACAGCGATTACTTAGGCAAAATCGTCATTGGCAAAATTGCGTCGGGCAAAGTCAGAGTCGGCGACCAGCTCGTGGCGCTGGATGGAAAAGGAAAAGTGGTCAAAGGCAAAGTAGCGAAGATTTTCCTGTTTGAAAAGTTAGGTAAAACCGAGGTGCAAGAAGCAATTGCTGGCGATATTGCCGCCATCACAGGCTTTGAGGAGGCAACCATTGGCGAGACGCTCACCGACCCAGAACATTTGGTGCCGATGGAACCCTTCACCATTACAGAGCCAACGGTCTCAATGTTTTTCTCAGTCAATGATTCGCCGTTTGCCGGTAAAGAAGGCAAGTTTGTAACCAGTCGGAATTTGCGTGAGCGGCTCTATAAGGAAGTTATCACGAACGTGGCTATGCGTGTAGAAGACACCGAAAGTGCAGACACGTTCAAAGTATCGGGCAGAGGCGAGTTGCACTTGTCCGTGCTCATTGAAACCATGCGGCGCGAAGGATATGAACTTCAGGTCTCACGCCCAGAAGTGATTTTGAAGAAAGATGAAAACGGACGATTGCTTGAGCCCTACGAGAGCGTAACGATTGATGTGCCGCAAGAGTATGTCGGCGTGGTGATTGAAAAAATGGGAAAGCGCAAAGGTGATATGAAAAATATGACCACGCTCGAGGGCGGAATGACACGCTTAGAGTTTGAAATCCCAACGCGGGGTCTATTGGGTTTCACAACGGAATTTACGATGGATACAAAAGGCGAGGGTATTATGACGCATGTCTTCAAGAGCTATGAACCATACAAAGGTGAAATCAATGCACGCACTTCGGGCGCACTGATTGCTGCCGAGCAAGGTGAAGCCGTGCCCTACGCACTGGCGCAATTGGATGATAGAGGCGTCTTCTTCATTGAACCGGGAACACCAGTCTATGCAGGCATGATTGTCGGCGAATCCGCACGCGATTTTGACATGGTGGTCAATGTCTGTAAAACAAAGAAGCTCACCAACATGCGTGCGTCTGGCTCTGACGAGGCTCTCAAAATTACACCACCACGCAAACTCTCGCTCGAGCAAGCCATGGAGTTTATCAACGATGATGAGCTCATAGAAGTAACACCAAAATCCATACGCTTGCGCAAGAAGATTCTTGATGAAAATGTCCGTGCTCGTGAAGCTAAACGCAAAAAACAAGCCAGCGAAGCTCTTGCATAAAATCGCCTTACAGGTCGCAAAGAAGCAAAAGGGGGAACTTGCAAAAGAAAATTTAAGCGACGGCAGAGACCTTTTGAGTATTCACAGAGGTGTGGCTTATCTGACTAACATCATCTTGCGCGTCTCGGAATAAGAGCCAGCTTGCAAGCGATAGAAGTAAAGCCCAGTAGGTAAACCCGTAGCATTAAACGAAACTTCGTAACGACCAGCGGCTTGACGCACATTGACCAGCACGGCAACCTCTCGACCAAGCATATCAAAAACTTTTAGGCTCACTTGCTCTGTGCTGGGTAATGAATATCGGATGAGTGTGCTGGGGTTAAAGGGATTCGGATAATTTTGCTCCAGCGTGAATGTGGTGGGTTTTTCTCCGCCAAGCTCACGCACAGCAAGCGGCGTGAAAGTAGAGTAAGACACAGACATGCCACTGGCTACACCGGGAATACTAATAGGCAGGACAGGAGCATCTTCAATAACGGCAAGAGCAGTTGCATTGGCATCAAGAAAAGTATATACCGCTGATGTAGAAGGCGGTAGCGGAAGCCCAACTACACTACCCACAACAGTCGAGCGCAGACGCAAAACCTGAACCCCAGCTGGATTAGCAGGCGTGATTAAAGTGCCCCACCCGTCTACAGTGTAGGTGTAGTTTACATTTGTAACCAGCGGACCAGAACCGGGAACTTGTACAGAGTTTTGCGAGCTACCGCTCCATGTACTGGTGCTGGTCAGTGGGAACCGAAGGGTGGGAATTGGCGGGGTGTTGGTGAACGTGGTGGCAAGGAAAGCATTCGTCCGAGCAAGCACCGAGCCTACCGAAATGTTTTGAAGCTCGCTGTCGCTCAAGTTTGCAAATAACACTACAGCCGTATCGCTCCCCACGAATCCCGTGCGAACCACTAAATTTGCGCCGGGTACGGTTACTCCAGAAATCGAAGAAGGGGCAAGGTAGCGCAGGTCAGCTGGTGGAGTGCTAACAAATACTCGTCCGCCAGCACGCAAGTCCCAAGTTTGGTTAGCCCCGGATCGATTGATGAGTGCGCGAATGCCTGCAGTATCTGTTCGGCTCTCGAAGGTCTGCAAAGTCCTCGACTGCCCGATAATGCTGGTGCCCGGAGGAAAAGCGGCTGCGCGCGTAATCGTAATTTGCCCGAAGGATGGCAAGGAAAGCAGCATGAAAAATACGGAAAGAGAGGCGTAGAAATGCTGCATCATGACCAGAAAAGATATTGCAGTTCAGAGAAAAAACTGCCCGGACAACGCAGAAAGTGTGCTTAAACATCAAATTTTAACACGTTAAGTGCTCAATACAGAGTTGGATGTTTAGACAAACTTTCTGAAATTATCATCAAGAATCAATATACTAACAAAGCTGTCAAAAAGAGTCTGCATAAACGCATCATGAGACAGTGAGCCGAAACGAATTTTCTGCAGTGGCACCGAGTGAGCAGCGCAGGCTTTCAGCGATTATGTTCACAGATATGGTAGGCTATAGTGCGCTGACACAAAAAAATGAGAAGCTCGCCTTAGAACTTCTTGAAGAACATCGTCGCATTCTACGCCCGCTCTTTACGCAAAACAACGGTACTGAAATTAAAACGATTGGGGATGCTTTCCTTGTGGCATTTGACAATGCGCTTGATGCTGTGAACTGTGCCCTTAGCATTCAAAGAGCCTTGCTCGAGTATAATGCCGCCTCTCCAGAAACTGTTCAGATTAAAGTGCGCATTGGGATTCATCTGGGCGATGTGGTGCATCGCAGTGGCGATGTCTATGGTGACGGCGTCAATATCGCAGCAAGAATCCATACCATTGCAGACCCAAACGGAATTGCCATTTCTGAAGATGTGTGCCGGCAAGTTATCAATAAAGTCGACGCACGGTTCATCAAGTTAGGTAAAGGCGACCTCAAAAACATTGCAACGGGCATTGCAATTTATAAAGTCGAACCAAAGCATGATGGCGACCTCAGCGCGCTGTGGGCGCAGGCGAAATTCTATGCACGTCAGCGCAAAGTGCAGTATATCTTTCTGCTGAGTATCATCAGTGTGGTCGTTCTTAGTTTAGTAACTTCAAAGGCATTACAGGGCAAAAGTGAAAAGCGCGAGCTACTGGTTGTGGTAGCCGATTTTGTCAATGAAACAGGGGAAGGGCGCTTAGAGAAGCAACTTGGAACGCTGCTGCGCTCGGAGTTAGACAATTCTTTTGACTTGGAAGTGATGACCGAAGCAAAAATGCAGAGTGAAATCAAAAAACTTGGCAAAGAAAAGCCAAAGCGCATCAATGAAGAGCTGGCTATGGAGATTTCAGGCATAACAAAAGTAGATGTAATTGTCACTGGCTTGATTAAAAGATTTGGTAGTACCTATACAATCGACCTAAAGGCTATTGACCCAGTACGCCAGCGCTATCTGGTAACAGCTGTGGAGACCACTGACCACAGGGACGATATTCCAGCAACCTTGCGCAAAGCCGCAGCAAAAATCCGAGATAAACTTGAAAGCGAAAGTGATAGACTGCGCAAGTGATACTTGTCACAAAAACCACCAAGATACTTGACAAGCACAGGGGCTTTTCCTAAATTTAGGTCTATCCTACAAAGTAAGGTGTAGTGTAAAGTGTAAGTAAAAATAAGTAAAAACAGAGCACTTTATCGAGACAAGTTTCTATAACATGCTGCTTTGCAGCAGGAACGGAGCAACAGCGCAAAACTACGCATGCGCTAATTTTCCATAACCAAAACAGACGCAACCATCGGGAAAACTGCTACAGCTCTCTTGACTCAATTTGTGAGTGAAGTGAAGCGCAAAACGCTTATAGTCTAACAGTTTTTTCAACATAAACCGAAGGTAAAAATGCGTAATCCAATCAGAGAACTTGTCTCAGACGACGCCTTTATCAAGCTGCGCCAAAATCGCCTAATTGACGAAAAGCAACTGCGCGATTACCATATTCGCCAGCTCTTCAAAGCCGCACGCGAGCAAAAACTCTCTGCAGCAGATGCTATCGAGTATGTGCAGAAGGAATATCCATACCTGCAGTTTGATACTATTCGCAAAATCGTCTACAAAAAGTGAACCAATGCACCGTCATCACCCATGCTCACAAGAACGGCTGTCCCTAAGACGGCAATCCGCCGAAGGAAATCAGACCAGCAATGGTGGCTTTACACACAGGCAGATGCAGAGACAGCATCATATAGCGTCTGCTGATGCACTGTCAAAACAAGGGAGAAATATCTCTGAAAACAGTGCTAACATGATACTGACCTTGCACGCTCGTGCGCACAGTTGAGAAAACGACTGGCGAGACTTTAATGAAATCTTCCTCTTTACACCTCTAAGTGCGAGTAGCACCCAAAAACAACACTGTGCAAATGAATCTTTTTTCGCTAACTGGCAAAGTTGCTGTCGTCACTGGAGCCTTGGGCTTATTAGGACGTCAGCACTGCCATGCACTGGCTGAAGCCGGTGCAAATGTGGTGGTAACAGATATAGACGAAACAGCCTGCAAAGCCTTTGCTCAAGAGCTTTCGGCAAAGTATCCGAGTGCCATAGGGGTGGGTGCCGACATCACGGAGGTGCGCGCGTTGAAGCGTCTGCGTGATGAGATTTTAGATAACTTTGGAGCAATTGATGTGCTGGTCAATAATGCGGCAATCAACGACATGTTCGAGAACCCAACTACGGCAGCAGAACTATCAAAGTTTGAAAACTACCCGCTCGAATTGTTTCAGAAGTCTCTCCATGTAAATGTGACAGGCACATTTCTCTGTTCGCAGATTCTGGGAACAGAGATGGCAAAGCGTGGCAAGGGGAGCATCATCAACATTGCTTCTACATATGGTATTGTGGCGCCAGACCAGTCACTCTATCGCAAACCAGATGGTTCACAAACCTTTTGGAAATCGGCGGCATATCCCGTAACAAAAGGCGCCGTCATTTCCTTTACACGATTTCTGGCTGCATACTGGGGTGAGCGAAAAGTGCGCGTCAATGCCCTCTCACCGGGCGGCGTGGAAAATGCACAAGACGAATTCTTCATTGAAGCGTATTGCAAAAGAACACCATTAGGTAGAATGGCGGCACCAACAGACTACAAAGGTGCGATTATCTTCCTTGCAAGTGATGCATCAAGTTATATGACCGGTGCAAATCTTGTCGTGGATGGCGGTTGGACGGCATGGTAGTATTTGGTAAAAAAAATTTTTTTTGCATTTTTGTTAAGTGCTCGTGCAGTAAGCATGCCTTGCACGACAACAAAACAACAAAAGACAAGACAATGAGAAGAAAAGCAGGTGCGGCTGCTTCTTCTGAATAAAGCTGAAAGAGTCTCTTGAGAATAATTTCAGGAGCTAAAAAGCAAAATGCCATGAAAAAACGCCAATCACTGCTCTATACATTTTTGCCTGCTGTAATACTCACGCTATACACACTGTTATGTCTTCCTACTCCGGCATTTACAAAGTATCGGTGCGTGCCTGCAACCGTGAAGGTTATAGTGCTTGTGGGCACCACGGGTAAAATTGCAGGCAACGTAGTCGATGCAGCAAATAATGAGCCGCTCATTGGTGCCACCATCGTAGTGGAAGGCACAAAACTGGGCGGCAAAACCAACATCAACGGCGACTATGTCATCTTGAACGTGCCGCCCGGCACCTACACCTTGCGCTGCACATATGTAGGGTATCAGCCGGCGACATTGCGCAATGTGAAGGTCAGCGTCGACCTGACCACACGTGCTGATTTCAAACTGCAAGTCGAAAGCGTGCAAGCGCAGGAAATTGTGGTATCCGCCGAGCGAAATCTGGTCATCAAAGACATGACCGCCACACGTGCCGCCGTAGGCAGTGATGAAATCAAAACCTTGCCAATTCAGAACCCTGCACAGGTGTTGGAAATTCAGGCAGGTGTGGTTGGCGGCACATTCCGAGGCGGACGGCGCGGCGAAGCCATGTATATCGTCGACGGCTTTTCAGTCAACGACGTCTATGACGGTAATCAGGGGCGCGGCATCAACAACTTAGGGGTAGAATCGCAAGCCATTCAAGAACTGGAATTGCTCACAGGAGGCTATAATGCAGAATACGGACAAGCCCTGTCAGCAATTATCAACATTGTTACCAAAGAAGGTGGTCCAGAATATGAAGGTACACTGCAAACCTTCCTTGGCGGACACCTCACACCGCGCACAGATTTGTTCCCAAATGTCAATAATATCAGAACGGTTGGCTCACGCGATATTCAAGGCAGTTTAAGCGGTCCGTTGAACTTCTTTGGAGGAGCAAAAGACCTTATCACGTTCTTTGTCAATGCCCGCTATTTTGAAGATGAAGGACGCTTCTACGGTCAGCGGGTGTTCAATCCCGGAGATATTTTGCCGCCGAGCATTTTTACAGGCAATCAAATCGGTGGATTCATCGGCATTGCACGCACACAGCAGGAAATTGATAGACTCATTGCCAATTACCAGCGACAAAACCCTGGTAACTATGACTTTTTCTTCTATCCTATTGACCCAACAGACCCACCAAAGAACGAGCGAGAACGCGAAGAAAAAGGCATTCGAGTCTATCGCGTATTGCGTCAGGCTACGGATAACTTCCAACAGTTTGCCACAGGCAACGGCGAATTTGTGCCTATGAACCCTTACCGTAAGTTTGCAGGATTAGCCAAGCTGACCTTCAGACCTGAGATTGCCAAAATCAGCGCACAGTTGCAGTTCTCGGATGAGCAATTCCGCAATTTTGACTTCGACTGGCAATACATTCCCGATGCCACAGTAACGAACTACCGACGCTCTTACACTGGGATTTTGAATGTGACCCAAGCCTTATCCAACACGGCATTTTTCAACTTGGGGGCATCGCTGCTGTATTCAAGTGAGCGAAACTTTCTCTACGAAGACCCTGTCGATAAACGCTACCTTGATTGGGGTGTCAATAACCTAACACCGGGCGGCGCATATCGACCGGGACAAGCCGATTTCGGACAAGAATTTTTAGTCGCCGGCGCACAAACAGGATATTTCAGCCGTTCAACCACGACCATTAACATCAAAGGTGATATATCGGCGCAAGTTAATACGGAGAACTTGGTCAAAGCCGGTGTGGATGTCAAGTTTCATCGCCTGTGGCTGGAGAGTGCAAGCCTCTTTTTGGATGAATCCTCCTTGCAAACAGGTGTGCTGCGCCTCCGACGTGCAGAACTGGGTGAAGCAGGCTACGACTTCTACGACCGTCGTCCAATTGAATTTGCTGCCTTCGTCCAAGATAAATTTGAAATCAATCGGTTTATTGTCAATTTCGGCGTGCGCTTGGATGTTTTCTACCCTGATGGGCTGGTGCCAAAAGACCCATCCGACCCCAGTCCATACGACCCCTTGCGTCCCGACAATCTGCCACGTGATGCGAACGGCAATGTAGTGCCAAACATTCGAGAGAATTTGCCCATCTATGTGCGCAATGGACAGGAACTATTGGAGCGCAATTTCGAGCGCGCCAGTCTAAAATGGCAGCTTAGCCCAAGACTCGGTGTAGCCTTTACGATTGCCGAAACGAGCGTGCTCCGATTCTTTTTCGGGCAAGTCTTCCAGATTCCGAACTTTGAATTCTTGTATCGCAATCCCTTCTTCCGCCGCGACCCGGGGCAAGTGTGAGCGGACCGTTTGGCAATGCCGACCTCAAACCGCAGCGTACCATCAAAGGAGAACTGGGCTTGCAGCAGCAGTTTGGAGAGGATATTGTCGTCGATATCGCCTTGTATTTCAATGACATTAGAGACCTGAACGGCAGTGCGTTTTTGAGAGAGTATTTCGATAGAGGGGCTTACACGCAGTTTGTTAATACTGACTATGCTCTCACACGAGGATTAACCATTCGCGTCGACAAGCGGTTTTCCCAACTCTTTAACTTTGGCATTGACTATACCTTCCAAGTCGCACAAGGCAATACATCTGACCCAGCGGCGGCAGCCTTTGCCTTGGCGGCGAATGCGCCACTCCCAACCGTTCTGGTGCCACTTGATTGGAATCAAACCCACACGCTGAACCTGACTGGCAATTTTGATATTGACGGCTGGCTGCTAAGCGCAATTGCGCGATACGGAAGCGGTTTCCCTTACACCCCAGATTTGAATGCACCATTCCCAATTTTAGTACGTGGCAGTCGTGGCGAAATCGTAACCAATTCACTCCTACGTCCGGCAACCTTTACGTTAGACATTCGCGCACAGAAGACCTTCAGCTTCGATAGAAATAAACTGAGCGTGTATGTGCAGATTTATAACCTGTTGGATTTTGAAAATCAATCTGGCAACTATCCTTTTGCCTTGCTGACGCCAGACTTAATTTTTCAAAATACACGGGTGCGCTCAAGTGTGAATACGCCAGAGCAGTATCAGACAAGACCACAGCTATTTGCACCGCCACGTCAAGTGCTGGTCGGAGCAAGTTTTTCACTCTAAAAGAAAAGGCGTTTAACACCTACTCATGACAATGAGAAATGATACCTTCAGCCCTATCGCAAAGTGCCAAAGTGTAAAGTGCACGCTTTGGCTACTACTTTTTCTCTTGGCAACAGGAGATACCATAGACCTACTTGCACAAGACATCCCAATTAACTTGCGCAGCAGCCGAGCCAATCGGCGTGTAGGATTGCATAACGGCAATCGTGTCCGAACAAAGTTTCAAAACGATGGACTCATTGGCAGCAAAACCTTCATTGCGCCGCTTTTGCCAACGTGCGCATGGCCTGTCGATGAAAATGAATACATCTACGACCTCAACATCATCCTGGGCGTCGAGCGCGTCTTCCGAGATACCATCATCTACACCAACAACGATACTACCGCAACAACTGGACGGCGCCTGCGCGACAACCAAATTGTAACCATACCACGCGGACGCTTAGGCACAACCATTCGTAACATTGTGGTAAATGGACAAAATGCGGCAGATGTAACCAGCATTGCGCGCTATGTAACAACCCACCAAGGTCCAAGAGGTGGAGGCTACCGCATTGTCAATGGTCAATTCGAAGGCTTACAGCCGATAGAAGGCTTTTTCAATGCGGCAGAAGAGTTCCCCGCCATGAGCCACATTCCCTCGTCGTGGCCTGAACGCTGGCCTGACCAACCGACATGGATAAACCCAGCCACAGGACGCGCCGACTGGAATGGATACTTCGGACGAGGCGTCTTTAATGCCGACCAAGAAAGCTACTTCGTCTTTGACGATGCCACCGACCGACGCTGGTTCGAAGAGTTTGGCTTCCGTCCTACCTCTGACCCCAACCGTTATGGTGTGGGGTTTCAGGTCAAAGGACGTGGCTTACAGTGGTCAAGTTTCTTGGCACAAGATAACATCTTCTGGCTCTACGAGGTCAAAAACATCAGCGATTACGATTACGACAAGGTCGTATTCGGTTCAGTTGTCGGTACCGCCGTCGGTCGGCAATTTACTCGCAACGTCTCGGTCTTCGACCAAAGCCGCTCCATCACCTACACGTGGAACCCGATATCGAGTACGAACCTCAATCCAGACCCAAGTGCCGTAGATGGCGCATGGAATAGAAATTTCCCAGTGGGCTATGTGGGCGTGGCTTTCTTAGAGAGCCCGGGCAATCCCTTCGATGGCATTGATAATGATGATGACTGGGATAGAATCGGTACAGGGCCTGCCGCCATTCCGAACCGTAGCATACCCAGTCAGTTTAGTAGCATTCCTGTCGGGCAGGTGTCGCAAACAGGATATGACTTCTATGAATTCGTTGCCGATGCGCAGCGCGGCATTTTCCGCGGTGAAAATGCTCCAAGAGTTATTCGCGGGGGCGATATTCTCATTACAATCAACGATACGCTGATTCAAACCCCAGCACGGCTTGCGGCAGGATACACCGAGCCATTCGTGGTATCATGGCGCCGGGCGGTAACCATGCCTGCTTCAGGCAGCATCACCATTACGTCACAAGGCATCACCCGTACCATTACCGTAGGCGATACGCTGCGAGAAATCACCGGCGACTTGATTGATAACAACCTCAACGGCGTGATTGATGAAGACTATCGCTTGCACTTCCGACGCACACGACTGGAAGCCGATATTATCACTGGACGCTCACGCATTGTAACCTTGCGACCCTTGCACTATATCAACTACATTCAACTGGCACGCAACGGCGAGAATCTCAACGACCCGACCCGCTTCCCGATGATTGATGAACGCCGAGATGACGGTCTGGATAACAACGGCAACTGGACCTTGTTGGATGATGTGGGCGCCGATGGCCGACCCTCAACGAACGACAGGGGCGAGAACAACGGAACCCCATCTGCAGGTGAATCCGCATTTGACGCCACCGATGTGGTCGAAGCCGACCAAATTGGTCTGACAAGCTACAAGTTCGACCTCTCGGCATCGCCACAAATGGGCAACTCCGATGACCTCTGGCGTGTAACCACACCCGGTGTGTTCGACACGCTTGACCTTGAACCAAAAGACGGAGACTATACCTACGGCACGGGCTACTTCCCACTAAAGCGTGGACAAACTGAGCGACTCTCGATTGCACTGGTCTATGGGCAGACATCCGACGAAATTCTCACCAACAAAGACATTGTGCAAGAGATTTACGATAACAACTACAACTTTGCTGGACCTCCGCGTCCTGCGCCACGCTTATCAGCTATCCCCGGAGACCGACGCGTAACGCTCTATTGGACCAGTGAAAGTGAGGATTACTTCGATGTCTTTATCAACCGAAGAATTGTCGGAAGTCAAGGCACAACGAGAGACCCAAGAGCCTTCACCTTTGAAGGCTACAAAATCTACAAGAGTACAGACCCGCAGTTCAATGATGCGCGCATTATTTCAGGCGGACAGGGCGAGCAACGGTTCCGGCTGGCACCGATTGCCCAGTTCGACAAAATCAACGGTGTCTTTGGCTATTTCCCGCTGGTTGGACGAGGCTTGCCAGAACAATCGCGAGGTGTGGCGTTTTACTTGGGCAAAGAAACCGGCTTAACCCATACTTTCACGGATACCGATGTGGAGAACGGTCGCACCTACTACTACGCCGTTGCCGCCTACTCGCGTGGATATATTCCGATAGATACCGTGTATCGAATCAGCCGAGATTCTGTCATTGTGGTGGCAAATCCAGCTGCCGCCATTCCTCCGGCTGAAAATAGCATTGGCGGATTCATTGATGGGCGCGGACGATTGCTCTTGAGTCCAAATACCGTAGCAGTAACGCCACGCGCTGCACAGACTGGGTTGAACCTTAATGCAAGTTCAGATACCTTACGTCCAAGTCCGAACAACCGTAGCACAGGACGCGTGGTCTATAATAAGAATATCAAAGCGAAGAACTTTTTCCGTGTTATTTTAATTCTGCCTTGGGCTGTGCCACAATACATCACCGCATAAACTGGAGAGGACTTTTTAACTCGGAATATGGAGCAGTTAATCAAGTCTTAGCACTGTTAGGCATTGAGCGTGTCCAATGGCTCAGCACAGAGTGGGGAGCGTTCATGGCTTGCTTGATTACCAA